>Ga0134126_10000786_pt1 | contig 39971 bp, 29 predicted proteins | sample KB31752_FD_96881 | JGI IMG/M metagenome (GOLD analysis project Ga0134126, IMG submission 96881) | Terrestrial soil microbial communities with excess Nitrogen fertilizer from Kellogg Biological Station, Michigan, USA - KB3-175-2 | ecosystem: Environmental > Terrestrial > Soil > Unclassified ...
ACACTTGTACCCGGAACGGACCAATGCTATGGTCGGACCATGGTCTCCATTGGGAACACCAACTCCACCCTCCGCAACAGCGCTTTCTCGCCGCTGTTGCTTGCGCTTCTCCTTCTGCGCCGCCAGGCGCAATAAACCCACGCGCCAACGGTCGGCGCCAACAAGACCGGACTTCCAAATAATCGAGGCGGGCCGCCACCAGGGCGCCTCGCGATATTCGTGGTTTCTTACGCGTGTGAGATCCGAGCCATGTTGCGCACTCCTTCCGACAAGTATCGTCCGTTTCCGCCCATCAATCTGTCCGACCGTACCTGGCCCAACCGGACGCTGACCGCAGCACCGGTGTGGTGCAGTGTGGATTTGCGCGATGGCAACCAGGCTCTGATCGAGCCCATGGACTCGCCGCGCAAGATGCGGATGTTCAAGCAGTTGCTGAAGATTGGGTTCAAGGAGATCGAGATCGGGTTTCCGTCTGCTTCGCAGACCGACTTCAACTTCACGCGGGAGTTGATTGAGGGCGGGTTGATTCCGGAGGACGTCACTGTCCAGGTTCTGACGCAGGCGCGACCTGAGCTCATCACTCGCACGTTCGAAAGTCTGCGCGGCGCCCGCCGCGCTATTGTGCACCTCTACAACTCGACTTCGACGCTGCAACGCCGTGTGGTGTTCAAGTTGGATCGGCCGGGGATCGTCGACATCGCCGTGAAGGGCGCCGAGCTCATCAAGCAGCTCGCTGACCAGCGGCCGGAGACGCAGTGGGTATTTCAGTACAGCCCGGAGAGCTTTACGGGGACTGAGCTGGATTTTGCGGTGGAGATTTGTGATGCGGTGACGGCTGTGTGGCAGCCGACGCCTGCGCGTAAGGCCATTCTGAATTTGCCGGCTACTGTCGAGATGGCTACGCCTAACATTTACGCGGACCAGATTGAGTGGTTTTCGCGGCATGTTGCCCGGCGGGATAGTGTGATCATCAGTCTGCATCCGCATAACGATCGGGGGACGGGGGTGGCGGCCGCGGAGTTGGGGATGATGGCGGGGGCGGATCGGGTCGAGGGGACGTTGTTTGGCAACGGCGAGCGGACGGGGAATGTCGATGTCGTTACGTTGGCCATGAACCTTTATACGCAGGGGGTTGATCCGAAGCTCGATTTCTCCAACATCAATGCGCTTGCGCATTGTGCGGAGGCTTGTACGCAGTTGCCTGTTCACCCGCGGCATCCGTACGTTGGTGACTTGGTGTTTACTGCGTTTTCCGGTTCGCATCAGGATGCCATCAAGAAGGGGCTGGCGGCATTGGATCCCAACGGGATTTGGGAGGTGCCGTATTTGCCTGTTGATCCTTCGGATCTGGGGCGCTCCTATGAATCGATTATTCGGGTGAATAGTCAGTCGGGGAAGGGTGGGGTTGCGTATCTTCTGGAGCGTGACTATCAGCTGGTGTTGCCGCGGCGGTTGCAGATTGAGTTCAGTCGGGTGGTGCAGGCGGCGGCCGACGATTCGGGTAAGGAGCTTAGTTCGCGGGAATTGTGGGAGTTGTTTGAGGCCGAGTATCTGGATGGGGCGGGGCCTGTTGTTTATCGGACGCATCAATTGACTACTTCGGGGGATGGGGCGGATCGGGAGAGGATGACGCTTCAGGTTCAGGAGGGTGGGGCGGCGGGGATTCTGCACGGTAGCGGCACGGGGCCGATCGACGCTGCGGTGCGTGCGCTTGGGTTGCCCATTGATGTTGTGGGGTATGACGAGCATTCATGTGGGAGTGGGAGTGACGCGATGGCGGTCGCGTATGTAGAGGTGTCTGTGGCGGGTGGGGCGCAGTTCTTTGGTGTCGGGCGGCATTCGAACATTATTACGGCATCGTTGCTGGCGTTGTTTTCTGGAGTTAATCGGGCGTTTCGGGCGGGGGTGTTGGTGCGGGATTCGGCGGTGACCACGGGTACTTAGTGGGCCGAGGGGCGCTAGACGAGGTTAGTTAGCCAGCGGGGGGATTTGGGCTACTACGGGTTTGGGGTGCCGCTTTTCGGTGTATAGGCCGAAGTGGGCTTCTTCGGGTTGGGGTGGGGATGCGGGGGAGGGGCCGGGGTCCTGCAGGCGCCAGGGGGCGTCGAAGGCGGAGAAGTAGGCGAAGGCGCGGGTGGGGGAATCGGGGAAACGGTGTTGTAGCTCGGTGTAGAACGCGGCTTGGCGGGCGTCGGTGTAGCCCTTGTCGGCGGGGGCTGTTGGGATGCCGGTTTCCTTGACCAGGAGTGGGCCGCAGAAGTTTGTGGCTAGTTGGGTGACGACGTTTGCCACGAATTGTGCGCTGTCGCCTGCGGATGACTTCTGGAACCAGGGCTGGAAGATGGGGTGTACGTTCGCGAGGAGGAAGTCCATCCGCTGGAGTAGGGGGATGGCAGCGGAGTCGTAGAAGATGTGGAAGGGTTCGGTGGTGGTGAGCGGCAGCTGAGGAGCTTGCGCGTGAATGGTATCGAACAAGTTGGTCAGCTCGGCGGGGCTGTGGCGGTGGAAAAGTAACATCTCGTTGCCGAGGGAGATTCCGACGACCACGTTTGCGTTGCTCTTGACGGTGCTGAGGGCGGCGTTCAGTTCTGGGGGGTTGAAGGGGTCCCAGATTCCGATGATGACGGCGCGAAATCCGAGTGAGGCGGCGATTGCGGGGATCGCTTCCTGGCCGTTGATGGAGCCGTAGGTGATCAGCGAATCGAAGTGAGATCGGAGGACTTCGAGGTCGGCGCGGATGCTGTCGGGGTCTGCCTGGGTGGGGTGGCCGTAAACAACCTGTAGTGAGGTTGGGTGGTAAGCGACGAATCGCCCGTGCTCCATGGCGGCGCGCAGGCGTGTTAGGGCAGCCGAGGCGACGGGGTTTTGCGCGCAGACTGCGTGACTTGCGCCCGCGGTGGGAGTTGCGATGGAAATGGCGCGCGCGGTGGCAGCTGCGCCGGCGAACGTCGCGTTGGGCGACAACGCTATTGTCAGCGCCATCAACGTAAGTGCCGGTCGCCGCGCAATGGCGACAGTCGTAAGGACGCGAACGATTCCTTGCACTAAGTTTCTCCGTCTACGGGCATCAGCGCGTACGCGCGGGCGCGATGATTTTTTGCGCGATGTTTCTCCCGTCTGCAGGCTTCACCGCGCACGTGCAGATCGATGGCGGCCTGGCGCTGCGGTTGGAATCAGCGTTGTGGGGCCGTATCCCCGGGCTGTGCGGTCTTGATCCATTCCAGGAAGCTTGCCGCTTCGGGAGTGCCTTCGGCGGGGGCCCAGGTTGCGAACTCTGAGGCTGTCGCGGGATCGTAGGGGCCTTCCTTGATCTCGAGGAACGCTGCGCCGTTGGTGTCGGCGGTTAGCGTGTGCCACAGGGCGCGTGGTGTTTCGTAGGCCATGCTCGGGGTTCCTTCACCCACTGAGTGACGGGTTACGACCGTGCCGTGTTCATCGAAAGTCAGGACGTGGAGTCGGCCGCGCAGGACCATCGCCAGCTCGGACTTGGTGAGGTGGCGGTGGGGACGGAAGTAGGAGTTGCGGTTGCTGACTACCAGGAAGCGTTGCACCGGATCCTGGGCCGACTCGTGGATATTGTGGTGGGCGCGGGCGCGGGGGCTCGCAGTCGCTTTGCTGGTCAGTTCGTCCAGAAGGTGGTGGGGGAGTAACTTCAGCTGGATTTCCATTGCTACGCTCTTGAGGGTTAGGGCTGGTATTCTGGACCATCGGCGGGGGTCAAGCACTGGGCTGCCGGGCACGCGCCGGCCGCCGGAGATGTCAACGGTCGTGGCCTTTGCCGCGTTTTCAAACGTAGTACCGGAGGTGCTGCGATGTGGAGCTTGACTGGTCGAGTGAGTACGCCGGCGGTTGCGACTGCCTTGGCGGTGGTTTCATTGGGCGCCCTCGCGGCGGCACCCGCGTGGGCTGCTGACGCGCCAGCTACCGCTGCAAACCAGCCGGCCGCTGCTGCGGAGTCCGCTGTGTGGACGCCCAAAGAAGTGCAGTTCACCTACATGGGTTTCACCAGCACCTATACCTGCGACGGCCTTCGGGACGCTGTCAGGGAGATGCTGCTGCACCTGGGCGCGCGTAAGGACGATTTGAAGGTCATCGAGACGCCGTGTTCCGGTCCTCCGGATCGGCCGAATCCCTTCCCGGGTGTGAAGATCAAAATGAGCGTGCTGACGCCCGCGCCGGGCAATCCGCCGCCGGACGTGAAGACCGTGGAAGCGCAGTGGAAGAAGGTGAAGTTACCGTACCCGGCAACGGGCCTCCAAGCCGAGGGGGAGTGCGAGCTGCTCGAGCAGTTCAAGGACAAGGTCCTGCCGCTCTTTACGACCCGTAATGTGGACCTGCATGCCACGTGCGTGCCGCATCAGCTGTCGCCCATCGGGACCCAGCTGCTGACGGAAGTTTTGGTGACAGACCAGAAGAAGTCCGGCACCCGTGAGGCTTCGGCGGCAGACGCCCGCTGAGGGCGGCTCCGCTTCGTTACGCGGCGGCTTTGGCGGCAGGGCCTGTGCCGCCGCGCTTCTCCACGTCAGGGAGAAATGCGGCCAGTAGCCCGAGGAGCGGTAGGAAGGCACACATCTCGTAAACGAATGTGATGCCAAAAGCGTCGGCGAGCTTGCCTAAGACGGCAGCGCCCACGCCTCCCATTCCGAAGGCGAAGCCGAAAAACAGTCCGGCGACCGTTCCCGTCCGTCCGGGCATCAGTTCCTGCGCGTACACCAGAATGGCCGGGAACGCTGAGGCCAGAATCAGCCCGATCGGCACGGTCAGCACCGCGGTCCAGAACAGGTTCGCGTACGGCAGGAGCAGGGTGAACGGCAGTACACCCAGGATGGAAGCCCAGATCACGTATTTGCGCCCGAATCGATCGCCGAGCGGCCCGCCAACGATGGTCCCGACTGCCACGGCTGCGAGGAAGATGAACAGATAGAGCTGCGCCCCCTGCACGGACACCTGAAAGCGCTGGATCAGATAGAAGGTGTAGTAGCTGCTCAGGCTCGCCAGGTAGAAGTACTTGGAGAAAATCAGGGCCAGCAGAACGCCGATGGCGATTTTCACTTCTTTGGGGCTTGGCGTGTGCATCGCCTTCGCCTTGCCGTCCGCGTGACGTGGCTTGAGCCGCGCCAGCCCATGGGCCTTGTACCAGTGCCCGACATTGAAGAGCACGAACATGCCCAGGAGCGCGGTGGCGGAGAACCAGGCGACGCTCGACTGACCCCGAGGCAGGACGATGAAGGCCGCCAGCAGCGGGCCGATCGCCGAGCCCACGTTGCCGCCTACCTGAAATACCGATTGCGCCAGCCCGTGCCGGCCTCCGGAAGCCATCCGGGCCACACGCGAAGACTCCGGATGGAACACCGAAGAGCCCGTCCCGACGAGCGCCGCCGCCAGGAGCAATAACCAGTAGTTCGCGGCATACGCCAGCAGGATCAGCCCGATCAGGGTGAATCCCATGCCGATCGACAGGGAGTAGGGACGTGGCGAGCGATCGGTGAATATGCCGATGATCGGCTGCAACAGCGAGGCCGTGATCTGGTACGTGAAGGTGAGTAGCCCGATCTCCACGAAGCTCAGTCCATATGAGCCCTTGAGCATCGGATACAGCGCCGGCAGCAGCGACTGCATCATGTCATTGAGGAAGTGGCAGAAGCTGATAGCGACCAGGATGGAGAAAGTCGTCTTGCCCGCCGCCTGGGCCGGGCTCAAGGTGGCGGTCGCTTCGCTGCTCAAAAGGGGCTCCTCGGAAGAAGACCGCCTAGTGTGCCGGACCTCGCCGTCGGTGCCCATCTCCCAAAGGAGAGGACAGTTCGCGCAATCAATCGCAGCCCGGGTGCGCGCAACCGCCCGCACCCGGCTGGCCATCATCAGAAGCGCTGGCTCCACTGCAGGCCGAGGAGTCGCGGAGGCGTGATCACGTTGTAGACCGCGATCGGTCCGCACTTGGCCTGGGTGCATTCCGCGTAGCGATAGGTGCTCGCTCGTACATCGAACGCGTTCTTCACCAGGAGCTCCGCCGTCCAGTTGTCCTTGCTCACGCCGAGCGAGAAGTTGGTGATGCCGTAGGAACCTTGCTGGCCGAGGATGTTGCGCTCGGCCGTGCGCAGGTCAGGCCATATCGCACTCTGGTAGACGAAGTTGCCTTGGACATAGGCCTGATAGAGGCTGTTGAGCGCCCACGCATAGCGCGCGCCGAGGTTGCCCTTGAACTTGGGCGTGGTGGGCAGCTGTTGGCCCTTGGGCGCCAGCGGCTCGTTGGTCACCGTCGCGTTGGGGCAGTCGGTAACCGGGCTGCCATCCGGGGCGAGCGCGCCGCAATAATTCTCCGACAGGTACGCATCAACGTACGCCGCGCCCGCCGTCAGAGTCAGTCCTTGTGCAACCGCCCACTCGAGCTCGCTTTCGGCGCCTTTGACGCGCGCCTGCGCGGCGTTGGCCACGATGGTCACGCTGTTGGGCCCGAGGAACGAGAACTGGAAGTTGTCCCACTTCTCGTAGTACAGCGCACCGTTGAAGCGCAGGTGGTTGTTGAGCCAGCTCGTTTTCCAGCCGAACTCGTAGTTCTTGAGGAAGTCCGCCGAATACGGCGGCGCTGCTCCCACACGGTTGACGCCGCCGGGCCGGAAGCCCTTCGAGTACGTCACGTAGATCAAGTGGGTGGCGTCGATCTTGTACGACAAGTTGAATTTCGGGGTCCAGCCCGAGCCGTCGCTGCGCCCGTTCAAGTCCGAGCAGGGCGCCCCGTGGTACGGCGTGTCGTTGAAGCAGGTCTGCTGTCCTTCCGTAAGGCTGCCGCCGCCGGCAAGAATCTCGGCGGGCGAGAGCAGGCCTGGATTGCTGCCGAAGGCGTTCAAACCGAAACCGTAGAATCCGTTCAGTTGGTTCTGGTAGTGAAAGCGGCGGATGCCGGCCGTCAGCGTCAGGCTCGAGGTGATATCCCAGTTGACTTCGCCGAATGCCGCGAAGTCGCGATTGACGCGCTGTTGCTCGGTGAGCCACCACGTATTCGGCCACTGAGCCGTGGTGGCGGCACCGACCCAGTAGATCGGATCGAGGCCGTTGATCTGGTAGTTCTGCTCAATGTTGTGTGTCTGGCGCTGCTGGAAGACGCCGGCCACGAAGCGTACCGGGTACTGTTTCGGCGAGGTGAGCCGCAGCTCGTTGCTGAACATCTGGTAACGATCGGCGCCGAAAATGACCTGGGTCGGATTGTTGGGCTGGTAGACCGCGGCTGAATCGTACGCCAGCGAGTAGTCGGAATAGTCCAGGCTCGTATGGTCGGTGCGTTTCAGGAAGGCGCCCGCGTAGGTCAGGTCGAAGTCGGCGATCTTGCCTTCGATGGTCAGGGCCGCATCCACCCAGTCGTCCTGGCCGCCCTCGGGATAATAGTGTCGCAGCGCGAGGTCATTGGGCACCGGAGCCGCGACCGCCAGGTCCTTCCAGTCCTCCTCGCCATAGATACCGCCCCACTTGGTCTTTTGCGCGATCACCACCGGTATGATGGTCCAGTTCTGGTCGAGATCCACCTTCAGGGCGGCGCGGGCACCATAAGTGTCTGTGGGGTTGTAGTGTCTGGCTGCTACTGCGTGGTTATCCAGCGTGGAGCACGTAGGAGCCACGCCCCCGCAGTTAGTGGAAGGAGGGGCGCCGGGCACGGGCGGATATGTCAATGTGCCGTGGACATTGTCGAGGTAGCCGGAGTCGCGCTCATACCAACCCACCAGCCGCACGGCCGCGTTCGCCGTCAGCGGAATGTTGACGAACCCCTCGGCGATCGCGCCGCCGGTGCCATTCTTGATGGTGTTGCCCTGGATGTCGTAGCCGGCCTTGAAGCCCGACGGATCCGGTTTGTTGGTGATGATGCGGATGGTGCCCGCTTCCGAGCTCGCGCCGTACAGAGTCCCCTGCGGTCCGGGGAGAACCTCGACACGCGCGATGTCATACATGTGCAGGTCGAGCGGACCCTGGATGGTCGTGATCGGCTGCTCGTCGAGGTACGTGCCGACGCTGGGCAGGGGGCCGGAGTGGTTGGGGTTGTTATCGCTGGCGATGCCGCGCATGAACGTTCGCGCGAACCCCGGCTGCAGATTCTGGAACGAGACTTCCGGGATGGTCTGCGCGTAGTCGGTGAAATGCTGGATGTTCTGTTGCTCCAGCTTTTCCGAGTCGAGCGCCGTGACACTGATCGGCACGTTCTGCTGATTCTCTGAGCGCTTGGACGCGGTGATCACCACCTGCGACAGTCCCTGGTCGGTTGTTGCCTCTTGGGCGTGAGCCGAATGAATCGCGGCCACGATCGCGGCGGCGATCGGCGCCTGTTTGACAATCAGCGGCAGGTAACGCCTGCTGCCGGCGGTCCGGCTCCCTGTTGCGGCAAGTTTTCTGGATCGACTGCGCTGCATGATGTCTCCCCGTGTTGTATTTTCTGTCGCAGGTACTGTCCGTCGATGAGTCGCTAGGCGCCGCCCTTCGCGGCGGCGCCGGCGTGCAATGTTGGAACCTCCGGATGAGCCTCGAGCGTGGCCCCCAATGCTTGTTTCAGAGGCTGCAACCAGGGCTCGTAGTGGCGCCACTGGTCGAGCCCGTCGCGAAAGATGGGCTGGCGTACCTGCTCGGAGCTGGCCGTGCGTACGGCACGGGTGTTTTGGTAAAACTTGAGGCACTGCGGCTCGAAGGGCAGGCCGCAGTACTCGAGCAGCTTGCGAACTTCGGTCTCGGTGTCCTCGACCATGGCCTCATAGTTGACCCGGTGCACTCTGCCCGGCAGGACCGCGTCGAAATGGGCCATCAACTCCACGTAGTCGGCGTAGTAACGCCCAAGCTCGCCGAGCTCGTAGGTGAAGTATTGGCCGCGCGCGAAGTGCTGCTTGAAAGCGGAGAAGCAGCTTCCCAGAGGATGCCGGCGCGCATCAATGATGCGTGCGCGCGGCAATATCAGGTGAATCAGTCCGAGATGCCGGAAGTTGTTCGGCATCTTGTCGATGAAGAACGGTGCTTGGGTCTTGCGCTGTATGCGTGTTCTGTCGAGATACTGTTCGCCGAGCGCACGCAGCCGTTGCGGCGTAAGCGTGGCGACGACATCGAGGTATTGCGTCGCCCGGTCGGGTTGTCCGCGCACCTCGAGGCCGCGCGCCAGCGAGATCATGTCGTGGAGCTCCATCGTGCCTTCCACGAGCGAGTGGCTGGAGAGAATCTGCTCCACCAAAGTGGAGCCGGCACGCGGCAGGCCGACCACAAAAATCGGATCGGCAGCCTGACAGCCCACGCCTTCTCTGGCGGCGAAGAACTCCCGTGTATAGAGCTCGCGCGAGCGCTGTACGAAGCTGGAGTTTTCCTCTGCGCTGTAGTGAAACTGCGTACGGCGCAGGCGGTTTCCCGCGGCGTAGTGTTGGAAGGAAGTCGCGTACTGGGACTCGTCTTCGTACGCCTTGCCGAGCGCGAAGTGCAGATGCAGCCGATCCTCCACCGTGCCCGACTCGCGAGTCAGTCCCGCGTGCATCGCGGCCATGTCTGCGGCGGCAAAGCGGAAAGTCTTCAGGTTGGCGAGACTCCAGTAGGCCTCGCCCAGGCCGGGGGAGAGCTCGATGCCCCGGCGGTACGCCTCGATGGCCTCTTCCTGGTGCCCTGCTGTTTTTTGTACGTGGCCGAGCATGAGCCAGATTTTTGCCTGGTGCGGGTATTCCACCAGAATCCGCCGATAAAGATCGATGGACTGTTGGTATTCGCCGATGCCGACCAGGAACGTTGCTTTGAGGTTGCGATAGTGTGGATTGTCGGGCTCGGCCGCCAGCAGCGGCTCGATTTGCTGCAGCGCCTCACTCGCCCGGTTCTGGCGATTGAGCACCGTTGCATACTGTGTCCGCGCGGTTGTAAAGCTCGGCGCGAGCTCGAGGCAGCGGGCAAGCAGATTTTCGGCATCGATATAGCGCCCGATGCGCGCCGCCACTTCAGCCAGCATGCGAATCGCGGCAACGTCGGTCGGGTTTTCCTTCAGATGGGCGCGCAGCAGGGCTTCGGCTACGGGGATGTCGTTTTCACACAGTGCCGCCGCCGGCCTCAGGAGTCTCGGATCACGTGTAGAGGCCTTGATGTGTCTTGCATAGGCGGCGTCGGCTCCCTGGGTATCGCCTACGGCCGCCAGATGATCCGCGAGGGCGCGCCATGCGCCCGGAAGCTCCGGATTTAGTGCGAGCGCACGTCGCAACGCGGCCACCGCGTCTTCTCCGCGACCTGCGGCGCCGAGCGCCAGACCGTAAAGATGCATTGCGCCCGCATGTTGCGGTGCCACTTTTAGAATCTCCGCGGCTTGCTCCACGGCCAACGTCGGCTCGCGCTCGAGCAAACGTGCCGTGTGGTTCAGCGCTACCTCGATGGTGCCGACCGGTTCACTTCCTGCGCTCACCTCAGCTTCCTACCCCGCGTGGTGGCGCGCCCTGAAGGCGCAATTGTTCAGTTGTCAAATTTTGTACGGACAATTTAAGACACCTCATCTGGCTTGGCCAGAATATTCGCGGTGCAAGGTGTTGCGCTTGAACGACGCCGACATGGACACTGCAGCGGCGCTCCTGGCGCAATCTGGGACGCAATCTTGGCCAATCACGTGAGCGACAGAGGACAGCGCCTTGTAAGCGCTCTCTTTTTTGTCGGTCTTCCGCGCCGACGGTTAGGCTAAGATGGAAAATCTACGGTCCAACGGAAGGGGAAGACGATGAGCTCCAGAGTCAGTCAGGTCGTGCCGGGCAGCGCGTTCATCTATACGATGTCGCTTCGCGTGCGCCACCCGAATCTCGATCCGGCCGTGCTGACGAAGGCTTTACACCTGGAGCCAGTGCATAGCTGGCGGGCGGGGGATCCACGACGGTCCGCCACCGGTGCCGTGCTCGGCGGAGAGCACCACGATTCCTATTGGTCCGCGACGCTGCCCGGGCAGACGGTGGGCGCCGCCGGTTCGCCGTTGGAGTTGTTTCTCGGACAGAAGCTCGTGCAGCTCGGCCGCCATCGCGAGCTGTTGGGCCGCTTGCAGAGTGAGGGTGGCCAGATCTCGCTGCTCATCGAGCTGTCGCGCGTCGAGAACGCGGTCCTCACTTTGAGCACCGGTGTCTCGCGCAAGCTGGCCGACCTCAACATCGAAGTCGAATTCCAGTTCGTCACGGAGTGATGTGTCGCTCACCATGCGCTGCGGTCGACCGCGCCAGCCCGTGACCTAACACGACCGTGTAGTCGATTTTATGACAGTGGCGCACAGGCTCGTCTGTGCACAGAGACGTTTTGCTTCCGCTCCCGGCGGCGAGTTACCGTGCGTCGCCCAAACGGGGCGGGTCGAAAATGGTCTCAATCAGAATGGCTGGGGCGGCGCTCGTCATGCGGTAACCAGGCCCAGCATTTCGCTCAGGTCCTGGCCCGGGAGCGGGGCACTGATGAGGAATCCCTGGATGGCATCGCATCGATGCGTTATGAGAAACGACCTTTGCGCCGCTGTCTCGACGCCCTCCGCGGTGACCCGAAGCCGGAACTGCCGGGCGAGCGCGAGAATCGCCTGCACGATGGCCACGTTGTCCTTGTCCTCCGGTGTGCCGCGCACGAAGGTTGCGTCTATTTTCAGCCGGTCGAGCGCGAAGCGTTTCAAATAGGCCATGCTCGAATAGCCGGTGCCGAAGTCATCGATGGTGACCTCGACGCCGAGCTCATGCAGTGAGTGAATGACGCGCACGGCATCGCGCGGATCGGCCATGATCGCCGACTCGGTGATTTCCAACCCGAGCATGCGCGGGTTGCAGCGAGTCTCGCCCAATGTGCGCCGGACCACACCGGCGATGTCGGCGCCGTTGAGTTGTTTGCCTGAGATATTGACCGCCACTCGCAGCGGCGGCCGGCCCGACTCGTGCCAGGCGCGCGCCTGCAGGCACGCTGCGCGCAGTGCCCATTCCCCAATGGGAAGGATGAGTCCGGTCTCCTCCGCTGCCGGAATGAATGCCGCCGGCGCCACCAGGCCTCGTTGCGGATGCAGCCAGCGGATCAGGGCCTCGACGCCGCTCACCTGTCCGGTCGCGAGCTCGATCTGTGGCTGATAGTGCAACACAAACTCATTGCGGTCGACCGCCAGGCGCAGGTCGTTTTCCAGGTGCATCCGTGCCCGTACTTTCGCATCGAGGTCGGGGCTGAAGAAGCGGAACGTGTTGCGGCCCTGTTCCTTGGCCAGGTAGAGCGCCGTGTCGGCGTATTTGATCAAACTCTCCACATCGCCCGCGTCGCGCGGACAAATGGCCAGGCCAACACTCCCGGTGACTCGCAAGGTTTGTCCCGCGACAATGAACGGCGCCGACAGCGAGGCCAGCACGTGCTCGGCTACCGGACCTGCGTCCTCCGCCGTATGTAATCCCGGCACGAGGATCAGAAACTCGTCGCCCCCCGCGCGGGCCACGGTATCGCCCACTCGCAAGGTCTCGGTGAGGCGGCGGCCGATCTGCTGGAGGAGGGTATCGCCGGCAGGATGGCCCAGGGTGTCATTGATGGTTTTGAAGCGGTCGACATCGAGAAACATCACCGCGAGCGTCTCTTTGCTACGCTGGGTATGAGCGATCGCCTGACGCAGGCGACTCAACAGCAGAGCGCGGTTTGGCAGGCGGGTGAGGGCGTCGTGGTAAGCGAGAAAGCGGATCTGACGCTCGCGTTTCTTTTGTGTCAGGACACGCTCGCGCAGCGCCTCCTCCATTCTCTTACGTGCCGTAATATCGTGGAAATAGCCATACCAGATGAGGCCGTCGTCGTGTTGCACTTCCGGAGTGCAACGGACCTCGACCCAGATCTCTCCTCTGGCCGGATGCATGACGCGCCATTCGTCGTGAATGGGGGTTTTGTTGAGGATGTGCTGATACAACGTGGCAGCGATCCGCTCGCGATCCTCCGGATGGTTGAGCGAACTGGCGAGTGAGGCGTCGTTGGCGAGCTCCTCGGGTGTATGCCCGTAGATGTGCGCGATGGCAGGGGTGGAGTAGGGTAGGGAAACTTTGCCCTCGGGCGTGGTGCGCATCTCGAAGATCGCAACGGGGGTCACGCTTGCAATCTTGTCGAGTCTGTTGCGCAAGGCGCTGCGCTCCCGATCGTGGCCGTGCCCGTTGGCGATGGCGGCGACCATGCCGTCAGTGATCTGGGTAATGAAACCTTCGTACTGGGCATCGTAGTGGCGCCGGGGATTGATCCCTAACACCAGAAAGCCCAGCGGCCTGTTATCCCAGGCGGCAGACAGTAGCGAGGTGACTGCACAGCGCGCGGGCTCCGGCCACGAGCCTCCGGGAAGGGGTGTCGCGATCCGAGCGGCCAGATCATCGATCAGGGCCGTGCGGCCCGTACGCAGGACGGTACTGAACGGCCAGGGCTGTTCGGGCTCGCGGGCATTCGTCAGCGGGACGATTGCCGGACAGGCGGGACTTGCGGAGGGGACGCCCTCCGCGGCAACCAGATACGCGAGACGGTCGTTCTCGCTGATGAGGTAAGTCATGCAGAAGGGAACGTCGGCCGAGCCCGATGCCAGAATTTCGGTCCCCAACACGCACGCCTGCTCGACCGAGCTGGCCCCGGCGGTGCCCTTGGCGAGTGCGTGCAGTAATTGCGAGCGCCTCCTGGCCAGCACCTGGTGAGTCGTCTCCATCGCGGGCATGAAGACTCCGACAATCCGATCATCCTCGCCGCGGATCGGGCTCACGCCGAAGTCGAAGTAGCATTCCTCGACGTGGCCATGTCGGATGGATGCAAAGAACTGCCGCTCGACGAAGGTGGATCCACCGTCGTGGAAAGCACGCTGAAAGCTTGGGCGCAGAAGCTCCCACAATTCCGGCCGCACTTCCCGCAGCGGCTGGCCCAATGCGCGCGGATGCTCGTCTCCCTCCAGGGCGATCCACGCATCGTTGTAGAGCACGACGAACTCGGGTCCCCAGTAAACGGCGATCGGAAAAGGAGCGCTGAGGCAGATGCTGATGGTGCACACGAGGCTTTGCGGCCACGCGTCCGCCGGCCCGAGCGCCGTCGCGGACCAGTCGAGGGACCGCATCAACGCGGCCATGGCGCCACCGGCCGCGAAATCAGAGTCCGGAAGCTTTGGGCCCACTGCGCACTCTCTTGAAGTTTGCCATGACGGCGCACGGATCGAGGGCGATGTTGCGTCGCCCCTATCGTAACTGATCGCCCTGCCGAGGGTTACTGTCCAACACCGTGGTGGTGCAATGCAGCTAAGCCGCGCAATTCGCTATCATGCGGATTCGAAGGTGTGCAGAAACCAAGCCGAGGCCTGATGCGTAGCTATTTTCGGGTGCGTGCGATTCTCATTTGCGCTTTAGGGTTCCTGTGCCTCGCTCTGGGTGTAGCCGGCTGTTCCGGAATGTTCACAGGCGGCGAGACACTTTCCCACGGCCGCTTCAACGATGTGCATGTCTACAAGCCGAAATCCGAGATCCGGCACTTCGCGCTGTTTCTCTCCGGTGACGGCGGTTGGGACGAGGGGATGGCGGACATCGCAAGGTCGCTCGCTGCGCAGGGCACGCTGGTGGCCGGGGTCGATACCTCGGACCTTTTCGACGAGCTCGAGAAGGATGGCGGCAACTGCGTCTTTCCGGTCGGTGACCTGGAGAACCTCAGCCACTTCATACAGGCTTACTACAAGCTGCCGACGTATTACACCCCGATTCTGATCGGCTACTCCGCCGGCGCATCGTTTGTGTATGCGGCCCTGGCGCAGGCGCCGCCGGGAACCTTCACTGGCGCACTGTCGCTGTCGTTTTGCGTTGACCTGGACTTGCACAAGCCGTTGTGCAAAGCGGCCAACCTGCAGTACTCGAAGCGCGCCGATGACGGCGGCTGGCGGCTCGATCCGCCGCCGAAGGAGCTGTCAGCGGCATGGATCGCGCTGCATGGTACGGAGGACGAAGAGTGTTCTATTTCCGAAGCACGCACCTTCGTTGCTCACACACCCGGTGCCCGTTTTGTCGAGCTGCCGGGGATCAGCCACAACTACGGCGAGATGAGCGCCTGGATGCCGCAGTTCGATGCGGCGTATGCCGTCATTGCCGCGCGTGACGTACATCATCTGGAAGCGCCGCCACACAGTCTGGCGGACCTGCCGATCATCGAAGTGCCCCCGACGGGAACTGGAGTCGACGACACCTTCGCGGTGTTGTTTTCCGGCGATGGCGGGTGGGCGGGTATCGATCGCGATGTGGCCAACACTCTGGCGAGCCGCGGGATTCCCGTAGCCGGTTGGGATTCATTGCGCTATTTCTGGACGGCGCGCACGCCCTCCGGGGTGTCGGCGGACCTGGATCGCATCCTGCGCTACTACGCGCAACACTGGCACAAGAGCAAAGCGCTGGTCGTCGGCTATTCGCAGGGCGCGGATGTGTTGCCCTTCGCCGTGAATCGGCTGCCACCGGCCTCGAAGGCGCTGGTGGTCAAGACCGCGCTCATCAGCATCGGTCAGACGGCGGCCTTCGAGTTCCATGTCACCAACTGGTTCGGCTCGGGTAACAATGAGCTGCCGATCGGCGCGGAGATGGCCAAGATGTCGGCCGCCAACACGTTATGTTTGTACGGCTCGGGCGATGACGATTCCATCTGTCCAAAGGTCGGGCCGGCTCATGCCACGGTGGTGAAGTTGCCCGGTGGGCATCACTTCGGTGGGAGTTACGGTCAGCTCGCCGACATCATTTTAGGCACCAGGAGCCTGTCTAACCAATGATCGCCTACTGCGGACGACCCGCAGCGGCATCTTTCGGCGATCGTTTCCCTTACATAGTGTCGACTATGCGCGGGAAACGATCGCCGAAAGCTGCTCGCTGAGGGTCGTCCTCGCTACGGCGATCATTGGTCAGACAGGCTCCCACTCCGAACCATGCGGTCCAATAGGTGTTCGGTGAGCGGCTCGGGGTCGGTGCAGCGTCCGGTGTGTACCCTTGATGTCTGGATGATCGTGCTGCGCGGCGCCACCAGCCAATGGAAACGCTCGCGTAGCGAGAGCTGCCCGATCGGGCCCGAGTCGGGGCCTCCCGCGCAGATGCGCGGAATGCTCGCAAGATTGGCGCGAATGGCTTCCAGGTCGATGCGTGGCGCCAAAGCCAACAGCCGTGCTTCGTCGAGCTCGATGCGCGCCTCGAGGAAGTCTTTCGCCGGGCAGGAGACGATCACGCCGACGTTGACGAACTCCTCACGATCGACTCGTGGGACGACGCGTATTACGGCGTAATCATACGAGCAGTGATCGCGCACGGATCGCCTCCTCGACAAACAGGTGTGGCTCGGTCAGTCGCCGCAGCAGGTATTGAATGTACGCCGAACGCCATTCCTCCCGGGAATGAAATGGCGAGGGGCCGCTCAGCCAGGTATCGGGCACCATTGCGACGACGCTCGAGATCAACGAAGGCGTGAGGCGGGCACTCAACTTCGTGTCGGACTCCCGCAGGGAGGCCGCGAAAGGCAGCAGAACGTGTTCCTTCACGCGATGGAAGGCATCGACGCTGCGCTCGAGATAGTTATCCCAGGAGTGGTGGAAATAAAGCGCGGCACCGTGGTCGATGAGCGTCAGTTGGCGATGCCACATGAGCATGTTTGTGTTGCGCGCCGTGCGGTCGACGTTGGTGACGTAAGCGTCGAACCATACAATGTCGGAAGCCAGATCGGCCGCCGGCTGCGCCGCGACCGGATCGAACATCACGGAGCCGGGAAGATAGTCGAGTGCGAGATTCAGGCCCGCGCTGCTCTTGATGAGCTCCTGGATCTCGGGGTCGGGCTCGGTGCGCGCCAGATCCGGATCGAGCTCCATGAGCACGATCTCGGGAATTGGAAGTCCCAAGGCGCGTGCCAACTCGCCCGCGATGAGCTCGGCGATCAAGGCTCTCGAGCCCTGGCCAGCACCGCGGAATTTCAACACGTACATGCCCTCGTCGTCTGCCTCCACGATGGCTGGCAGCGAGCCGCCCTCGTGCAGAGGCGTGACGTAGCGAGTGGCGAATACCGTTCGCAGGGTCATATTCAATCGTCCGGCCGGATACGCTCGTCAGCGGCGAGCTCAAGCAGGTCGATCTCCTCCTCAGCTGCATGAAAGGCGTCGTCGCCGATGATGGATCGCTCACGCAGGTCAATCAGCGTCGCACGTTGCGCCGCCACGGCACGTTGTTGTAGACCGCCCAGGTGCGCGTCGCCATGGTCGTGCGGCTTGTCGTCCGCCGGCTCATTGTCGATGCGCATGCGCGATTCATATGCGCGGCGCAGCTCGCCGACCGCTGGGCGCGATTCGTGACCTGCGAAGACGCTCAATGCCGCCCGCGCGGTCTCTACTCGTGCCAACTGAATCTCGCGATCCACCGTACCGTCATCCTTCAATCCTACCCATTGCATGATGGGGCGGAGCGTCATGCCTTGCAAAACCAATGTGGTGAGCACGACACAGAAGGCGCACAGAATGATCAGATCGCGATACGGGAAAGCCTCTCCCGAGCTGCCAGCCGGTAGCGCCAAGGCGGCGGCCAGCGTCACGATGCCGCGCATACCGCACCAGCCGATGATGAGAGCGGCGCCATAGGTTGGCAGGGTCGAGGTCTTGTCGAAGTATTTCAGCTTTACCCGGGCTACCCCGACATAAAGCAGGACGTAAAGAATGCGGGCCAGCACGACCGTGACGCATATCGCCGCAGCGCAGATGCCGTAGGTGTGCCAGTCAGAGTCGCGCATGCGACTCACTATGCCGCGCAGCTGCAGGCCGATCATCACGAAGGCGAGCACGTTGAGAACAAACACCGCCACGTCCCACACCGCGTAGGAGGAGATACGACGTCGGGCGTCAACGCGCCCCGAAACGCGGCGAGCGAGCGTCATGGCGTAGGCGATCACCGTGAGAATGGCCGAAAGGCCGAGGCTGTCGGCAATGAGCCAGACTGCGAACGTGCCTATGAACTGCAGCAGTACGGAGATCGGGATGTCGTCTATATGCAGTGTCGCCCAGACATAGAGACGGGCCAACAAGATGCCCATCACGACACCACCCCCACAAGTGAGGATGAATGTTGGCGCTATGCTCCAGCCCGACAGGGTGCCGGTGGTGGCCGCCGCGACTGCGAACCGGTAGACGAGCAGGGCGCTCGCGTCGTTGAATAAGCTCTCCCCTTGAAGCACCACAACCAACCTGTGGGGAGGCCGTACCCGGCGCAAAACGGTGGTCGCCGCGGATGTGTCAGGAGGAGCGACGATGGCCCCAAGGGTGATGGCGACCGCCCAACCCATTTCGGGTACGAAGTGTCGGACGACGACCGCGACGGCTACGATAGTAAAACCTACGGCGAGAACAGCGAGGTTGCTTACCGGGCGTAAGTACTTTTTCAGGTCGCGGGGTGAAGCGTCGAAGGCCGCATCAAGCAGCACCGGAGAGACGAACAGCGCGAGGGCGAGGCGCGGGTCGAGCATGACCTGCGGCGCGCCGGGGATGAATGTGAGCGCCACGCCGGCGAGCGCTAGCAGCGCCGGGTACGGGATGCCGAACCGATCGGCCCAGAGTGAGAGCACCGCCCCGACGAGCAGCAGTGTAATAGTAAGTTCAAAAATACCCATTTGAGAGCGCCATAATAAACAATGAGCCGCACTAGTCGCTTGTTCAAGCTTATGGACGCTTTGCGCGGCCATCGCAGGCCGGTGACGGCGGCGCGGCTTGCCGAAGACCTCGCCGTGTCAGTGCGGACGGTCTATCGGGATATCCAGACTCTGATCGACCTCGGTGCACCTGTCGAGGGCGAAGCGGGGTTGGGCTACCTGCTGCGGGCCGGTTTCTTTCTCCCGCCCCTCATGTTTGGCGAGGATGAGCTCGAAGCGCTGGTGCTCGGGGCGCGTTGGGTGCGGGGGCAGGGTGACCCCACGCTGGCACATGCGGCCGATTCGGCGCTTGCCAAGATCGCGACGGCTTCGCCCAAGGACCTGCGGGACAAGATCGCTGACACGGGCCTTTGGGCACCTCGCTATCAGACACCGGCAGAGCAACCCGCAGGTCTTAGAACCATACGCGAGGCGGTACGCCGAGAGCAGAAGCTAGCCGTCACCTACGTCGACGAGAAGGGGATGACCACCGACCGGGTGTTGTGGCCCATTGCGCTTGCTTTCCTTGAAGGCAAGCGTCTGTTGGCCGCATGGTGCGAGCTTCGTAGTGATTTTCGCCACTTCCGCACCGATCGGATCTCCACCCTCAGCACCCTCCGCGAACGCTATCCCACGCCACGCGCGGTTCTGATGAAGAACTGGCGCAAAGCGAACAATATATCCGACGAGCGCTGAAGACGCCCCCTGCGAGCCGCCGCAGTCGATGTCGCCCACGCAACGTGCTAGTGCACGAGGGCAAAAACCACGCTTTTTGCCCTCCGCCAAACCGAAGTCAGGCCCACGTCCGCTGAAAGCGCCGCAGGCGACTTCGCCCCACGCGACGTACTGGTGCACGAGGGCAAAAACCACGCTTTTTGCCCTCCGCCAAACCGAAGTCAGGCCCACGTCCGCTGAAAGCGCCGCAGGCGACTTTCAGCCAATAAAAAAGAAACGCCCCCCCCTCCTGACAAGATCTGTCAGCAGCATGAGCGACCATTCTTCCTCGCAGCAGGTCCATAACCCATCACAGGAAGGAAAGTCTCATGCGCCTCTATCAACATCCGATGTCCGCGAATTCCCGCGCTGCCGTCATGACGGCCCTCCATCTCAATGCGCCGGTGGAGCTCGTATACGTCGATCTCCAGAGACAGGAGCAGAACCAGCCCGAGTTCCTGAAGATGAATCCGAACCATCGCGTGCCCGTGTTGCAGGATGGCAGCTTCTATCTGTGGGAGTCGCGCGCCATCATGCAGTACCTGGCGGATAAGACCCCGGGGCAGACGATCTATCCAACGGACTTACAGGCTCGCGCGGATGTGAACCGCTGGCTGTTCTGGTCCGGCCAACACTTCGCACCTGCGATTGGCATCTTCTTCTGGGAAAACCTGGTGAAGGGCATGATCGGCCGCGGAGCGCCGGATCCGCAGGAGCTGCGGCGTGGCGATGCGTCATTCAACGAGTTTGCAGCCGTTCTGGATGCACACCTCGCCGATCGCCGTTACATATCGGGCTCCTCGCTCACTCTCGCGGATCTGTCAATTGCAGCGGCATACGGGTGTGCGGGGCCGGGTAAGGCTCCGGTCGCATGGTATGCCAACGTAGAGAAGTGGTTTAAGCGGATGCAGGCGTTGGAGGTTTGGCAGAAGACCGAACAGCTATCACGCGCCGCCTGAGGGCGTCAGTGACAGAACATGCGCCCGGGCCCCAGGTCAGATAGACCACGGGTCGCGGGCGCATGGTGAGGAGGGGAGTCTACGTTCGGCGCGACTACCGCTGCGCCGGCGGCTCTTGTCCGGGGTGTGAGTCCTCGAGCGGGAAAGACTGCGCTCCTGAGCTCGATGACAGCGGGCTCGGCTGCGAAGCCGGGGCCGGCTGCGACGGGCTCGGAGCCACCGATGCCGTCGACGGCAAAGGAGCCGTATCGCTATGCGTGCTTTTGTTTATCGCCGCAAGAAAGCGATGTGCGCTCTCGTAGTTCGTCGTTACGGCACCTGATGCGATGTCGGTGGCCGTTACGCCATGCTTGCCGTAGAACGCCTCATTCTCGTCGTCATCGATGGAGATGACCGAACCGTCAACGGCGAGGCCGGCGAACACTCCGCGGGCGCGCGAATACGAGTACACCTCTGCTTTGAAATTGATGTCGGTCGCCGCGGAAGACTCGCGCCCGACCGGTCCGGCCGCTACTGACGCGTCTCCGCCTAAGGTCACCTTACCGCCGGTGATGCCTTCCACGCCCTTCTTGGTCGTGAAAACCAGCACGATGTCGGTCTTCTGCACGCCCCACTGAAACCCGAAGCTGCCGCCGGTCATGGTGATGAAGATAGGGTTAGTAAAACGGCCGTTCTTGTCGCGGTAGACGAGGACGCCGTCGCCGCGGCGTCCGCCGGCAAAGAACGCAATCTTCGTCATGTCAGGAATGATCGCGATGCCGTACGCGCGCTCGAGCAGCCGGTCGGGAATCATCCCGTCGCGCGTGCTCTGTAATTCCTCCAGGATCTGGCTCGCCAGCAGCAGCCGGCCTTCCTCACGCGCCTGGGCGTGGGCCGCGGTGGCGCCGATCGCCAGAGCTACACCGGCGAGCGCCCCAAAGAATGTGGTGCGAATGCGCATTGCTTCGATCCCCTCGTCATCTGTTGGTCGTCAGCTAGGAGCCTGTCTGGCCAATGTTCGCCTACTGCGGCCGCCCCTCAGCGGCGACCATCGGCCAGACAGGCTCCAGCCCGATAGGGTTGAAGCATAACTCAACTGGACTTGCAACACGACTCTCTTTGCGGTAGGGCGTCGTTCAGCGGCGGTTTAGCTTCGACCGCCTCAGAACCACGCCGAGATGAAGAGCTGGAACACAGTCGCGTTCAGTCGATACAGGGGCTCATTGCCGACGGTGTAACCGTCGCCGTCCAGCAGTGCGTTGCGGAAATCACTGTAGTCGATGAGCAGGTGGTTGACATGGATGTTCACACTGCTCTTGCTGAGCCAGGGCGCAGAGGGCACGTGAAACTCGTACGTGGCGCCCAAACCAAGCGAGATGCTGTGGAACGCGGCGAGCTCCCGATCGCGTCCCATGAAGTTCTGGTAGTTGGCGCGAGGGAACAGGTCGCTGTAGAAGTTGGCGTTGTTCTGGCGGTAGTACCGCAGGCTGCCGTCGAAAATCATGCTGCCATTCCACGGCAGGTTCCTGAAGGCCGGTTGGGTGTAGTCGAGCTCGACGGTGTGTCCGGTGATGCCCCAGGTGTCGTTGAAAAACCGGTATTGCCCGGTGATTGCGGCGCGGTACGGCAGGTAATACTTCAGCTGGGCGGAGGCCGCGCTGCTGGTGCGTGTATTGGGGTAAATCTGATCCGCTAGTGTGTAACCTTTGCCCGCCACGGTGGGGTCGAGGTAACGGATCTTCCGGTACGGGCTTGCGAGATAGCCCTGATCGGTGATTGCTTCGAAGGCGAGGTCGACAATCGCGTTCCGGGTCAGAATCTGGCTCACCGACACGCTGTAGGCGCGATGGTCCGCTCTCTGATGGAACGTTGGGTCGTTCTCGATCTGATGGGTGGTTGGATCGCGAACGTCGCGGTAGACGCTGTCCCATCCGCGCCGGTAACCCATCGATACCGTGGTGAGATCGCCGAACATGCTCTGGCTGATGGAGACGTAGCCGGTATCTGACTGGTAGTCCGGCTCCCGGCTATGAATGTAACCAGCCGTGTAGATCGTCTTGCCGTGCAAATAGTCGACCGAGGCGCCTTCCTGTTTGCGAGTCTCGTGATACGGGCTCGCGGAGAGTTTCACGTCGATCGAGGCGCTGGAGATGAGATCTTCGTAGTAGCTTCCGGTGAACGAAAGGCTGTCGCCTACCTTCTTGCGCACCAGCACCGACGGGCCCTGAATCGTGATCCCGCCGCCGGAGTAGTTGTGATACAGAACGTCGGCCCGATCATCGGGCAGCACGTCGGCACCGGCCGGTGCCCCTACGAGACATAGCATGGCGAGCACCTTGGCCCATCGGCCGAAAGATGCACCGCCGCGGGTACGGATCACGTGTCTCAGTTGCATCCGCAACCACCACCAACGCCGCCGGTGGCCCCTCGCGCGCCCTCTCGCGCCTCATACACGTGGTCGAGGTATGAAGCGGAGATCGGATCGCGGCTGAAGGACATGATGGGATCCGCGAAGTGCTCGCGCTCGTAGGGCTTTACCCAAGGCTGGATCGGAGAGCATCCGGCCAGCATTGCCAGGACCACTAACCCTACTAAGATCTTTCTCATAAGTCCTCCCACCGATGAGCCGCGACTACTCGCGGATCATGGTCCGGATGGTGTTGAGGTACTCGCCCTCGTCACCTGGTTTGTAACCATGATGCAGGTAGCGCAGGTTGCCCTTGCGATCGATGATGACCGTGCTCGGCATGCCCGAGACGTCATACATCTGACTCACCTTGCTGTCCTTATCATAGAGAATGGGAAAGCTCACCGGCGTCTGTTTCAGCCAGGCGTCCGCCGCCTTCGCATCCGGCTCGACATTCACCCCGATGAGGGTGAAGCCCAGCTTGTTGTACTTCTTGTAGATGTCCTCGAGCAGAGGCATCTCCTGGCGGCACGGGGCGCACCAGCTCGCCCAGAAGTTGAGCATCACCACCTGGCCCTTGTACTGCGCCAGATTGATCTGACGGCCGCCTTTGGCGGGCAGCGTGAATTGCGGCGCCGGGCCGCTCGGGGTTCCGGCCGCCACCGGCAGCGTCATGACCAGGGCCGCGACGATTCCTGCGCCTAATTTCCTCAGCATGGGTCCTCCACAAACCTTCTAAAAGAAGACGGTCGTCCCAACGCGCATTTCGATGTTGTTGGTGAGCTTCGTGACGCCCAGGAGGTCGGTCTGGAACACGCGATCCTGCACAGTGATGTGGACCGCGAGCCAGTCTGACGGCAGCACCCGGTAACCGGCCCCGAAATTCACCGCGAACTTTTTATCGCCGGCGAAATCGACAGCGCCGATACCGCCGATCACATAGAAAGCGCTCGACATGGCGAGTCCGCGACCGATAAAGGCCTCGCCCGGGAGGAAGTTGTAGCCCAGTGACAGATCGTAGTACGTGAAATGTCTCTCAGCGGGCGTCAAAAGCTGGATGTTCCCGCCGAGGGTCTCAAAGCTGGTACGTCCAGCCTTGGACTGGCCCCATTCGCCCTGGAAAAAGAAGTCCTCGGTGATGTGATAGGCCGCGGTCACCCCGTAGACCGGATTGGTGCCGAAGTCCTCCACTGAAAGCGCGCCGAAGTCGAGGCCGAGCTCGATGTTCGCGCTACGGATTTTCGGCACCTTGATCTTGCGCCGTTCCACTGTCGGCTCGACGACGCGCGGTGCATTGTCGTCATCTTGCGACTGTTCCGCGCGCTGGGCGTCCTCGCGGGCCTGTGCGCGATCCTCGCGCGCCTCCTGACGATGGTGAAACCAGTTGCTCACCGTCGCACAGCCCGACAGTGCAGCCACCGCCACCGTCAGAAGAAGAACGCGAATCCACCTTTCCATTCGTCTGCTCTCTGATTCTGATTGAGGTTGGTGAAGATGTAGTGACTCTTGTATTCGGCACGCAGGAAAAAGCGTCGCGTGAGGTAAAAGCGTACGCCCGCGCCGACATAGGCGGTTTCCTGCGTGCGATCGGAGGGCTGCACGAGGGTCGCCTTCGGCTCGATGCGTACGATTCCGGTGCCGATCATGAAGAATGGCGAGATGCGCCATTCCGGCATGAGTACATGGGTGAGCCCGATGTCGATGGTCTCACCATTCGTGAACTTGCCGAGATACTGACCGAGAGAGGCCTCCACGGCGAGCTGCGAGTTGAACGAATAGGAGCCGTACGTGGAGACATACGTCGCGTTACCCCACTCGCCGGCGAACATGCCGAGCTCGAAGTGGTGCGCGGTAAAGCCGGCACGATCTCCCAGGTCGAAGGTGAATGGCGTGCCATCGGCGAGCACCGTCTTCAGCATGTCGCGCTGCGACGCCCATCCCTCGACACCCTTGGTCGTGCGTACCTTGAACCAGTCGGTGCGGCGGAACAGCACCTGAACACTGTCGTCCCGAGGTACCACGTTGAATACCGGGTATCCCCGCCCAGCCCCGGTATGCAGCTCGAGGTAAGGTTGGGTAACGAAAACCTGCAGGTGCTCGCGGGCGCTCCCCACCACGGGGGTGAGGCACATCACCAGCAGAGCAAGCAGGCCAGCGACCCGAGAAGCCACAACGGGGCGACGCGGGACCCTAATTGACCGGCACTTTCGGGTCGAACGGATTGTTGAAGTATTGCGCGCCAATATCCAGCCACTCGGACAACAAGCGAAGCTCGGCCGGGCTCAGATAGCCCGCATGCGTGCTTCCGGAACCTGTTGCGAAGCGGCCCAGGAACTGGGCCGAGAGCCCACCGTTCGCGCTTCCCGCATTCAGGTACGGTCCCACAGGTATGACGGTCGGGTTGCCGTTCGCATCCGGCGGCCCTGGCGCATTCTGCAGGGCCCCCATGTTAACTACTTGCTCGTCATGCTGGAACAGTAGTTGGCGATAAGAGACGGATTGTAATGGCTCGTCGTTCGAGGCGGCGCTCGTAAGATTGAGCTGCCCCGCCGGGGCCATGGGAGCGCCCATGGCGTCCACAATATTGTGGCACCCCCCTTGCGAGCAGGTGTGATCGGTCAAGACCGCGCCGGTGGTGGGGTCCTTGGTCTGCCGCAGCACATCCCAAAGCGGCTGGATGTGTTCCGGGTAGTTGATGATGACGCGGCAGCTGGAGGCCCAAGTGGTCGCGCAGGCCGCCGAAGGGGTTGGGATCGCCGTCAAGAACGTTGGGTCTGTGTAGCTGTAGTTGATCACCGTGCCGCGTGTGGCCTGGGCCGGGTCTGTCCAGACGTCCGTATAGAGCACATTCATGCTCGGCACTTCACTACAGGGTAATCCCGAGCCCGTTGCGCAGGTGACGCGCGCACGCGCCTCGGCCATCGTTTCGCCTGCCTCTGGGATCATGGCGACCAGAGGGGTTTGGTCCGACGCCGTGGTCGGAGCGCCGGTGTAGGTGTGCGGGAATGCCGTTCCTGCTGCCGATCCCGTATAGACGGGCGCAAACACGCCGGAACGGCCGTGTGAGATGGGCGATTGCGCGGTTGGGGTCACGTGGCAGCCGTTGCACGCGACGACCTCGCCCGGTCTGGCCTGCAGCCAGACCGCAAGGTCGGGCGAGATGTTACGCCCGTTGGCATCGAGCACCTGCAGCGAGAAAGCGACGTTGGCCGGCACCTCGATTTTGACCGAGCCGTCCGGCTCGACCGGCGCGTAACCGACGATCTCGCGCATGAAGTTGCTCGCGCCAAAGGCGGCGCCGGAAAGATTCACGACCGTGCGGTCGGGAATCGACACAGCTTTGGTAACCCGGACGAAGCGTGCCGGGCGCGCGTTGGCCGCTGTTTGCACCGGATCCGCGACGCCCGAGATGCTCGGCTTCGCGGTGTCGACGCCGTCGAAGTCGTACACGCTCTTGATGTCGATCAGTCCGACGCCCGCGCTCACGAGGTCGGCATTGAGATCGACGCCGGGGAGCTTGTCGAGAATGATGTTCTGCAGCGGCCGAGGCTGTGTGGCCGTTATATCGGTGACCATCACGCCTTCAACCGGCTGCATCACGGGCATGAATGTGTTGGCGGCCGGGTCGAACATCCACACGCTGTAGAGCGGTGGCGCGAGTTTCACCGTAGCCGGATCCGCCGCCAGCGCGGCATCGGTACAGGGGCCGATCGATCCGTCGGTGTTGAGAATGCGGCACTGCTCCCAACTCACCAGGATGCGGTTCGTCCCGTCCCAGAGAGGGAAGGCGGAGTGGAAGCGCCCGCCGGCCGAGGGGCCGGGGATGGTCGAAACGTTGTTGGGCGTGGCGCGCATCTGTGCCGGGCCGGTGCCCCCGGCGTTCGACAACAGCGGCTGTGTGTTCTCGACGTAGTGCGTGCCGTCGATCATGACGAGGTCGCCGCCGAAGTCGGTGTCCGAGAACTGGCGAATCACCGCAAGGATATTGCCGTTCTGCATCTCGTGCGGCTGCATGAACTCGACGACGGTATTGTTCGTGCCGGTCATGTGACTGTTGGCGCCGTAGTAAAGCTCGGTATCGGTGCCGTCCGGATTCGAGGTGTACAGGTGCATGCCGCCCTGAGCGCCTGAGGCGTTATCCCAGCGCGTCCACAGGATGCGGCCGTTCTGCAGCACGGTGGCGCCCTGATCGTGGCTCTGATTGAACGAGATCTGGTGCACGCCGGTGCCGTCGGCGTTCATGACTTCCAGCACGAATGCGGGCTCGGTATTCGCCTCGTCGTTGTAGATGAACTGCGGCTTGCCCTCATCCAGCAGCACACCTTGCGACTGCGACTGGCGGGTCGAGGAGAAAACGATCCGTCCATCGGGCAGGTAGTGCGGCGAAACGTCATTCACGGTCGGCGCGGCGGGGTCGCTGGTCGGATCGATGACCGGGGTCAGCGTGTCGGTCGCGATGATGTACTGATAGATGCGCCAGGAGGGCGCGTTCTTCTGCTGCTGGTTCGCGGTCATCGGGCCACGCATGGCGAATACCACCCGCGTGCCGTCGCTGGAGCTGTCCACGTCCTTCACGTCCCACGTCATATTGGGAGTCTTGGAGGTGATACGTGTCGTGATGTTGGTTTCTTTCGCGCTCGGCGAGGCGCTGGCGCGCATGTAGAGGTCGGCCGAGGGGAAGGCGACGCGCAGCATGCGCACATCGTCGGCGCCGGCGTTGATGTTCGCCACGGTCGGGATGGTGCGCTTCACATAGAAGATCAGATAGTCGTTGGTCGCGGGGTCGGCTTTCTGGCCGTTGGCGATATTGAAACTACCGCCGCCGCTGCAGGCTTGCAGCGCGCTGCCCAGAAACAGGGCCAGGACGGCGGCCCGCCAGCCCGTTGCTACACTTCCGCGCTGCACGTTCATTCTGCTGCAAACTCCACATCGATCCGCCCGCGCTTGCTTCGCGAGGAGCGAATGTAACTTAATTCACGGCCCCGTTCGCCGGCTTTTTTGCCGTTGTGGTGAATCCGTCACGGCAGGCGCGCACGGTTCCTTGGTTTTCTCTACACCCGGTTGCACCAGCGCTTGACAGGCCCTGCGACCGGCCTGTGCGGCCCGGCCGATAGTTAGACCTCTGGTGCGATCGCCGCCGTGACACGACTCGCACTTTGTCGAGTAATGAGCATATCGGCGGCACTAACAAAAAACATGTCGTCGTCCGGCGACGTGCGTCGCAACAGACAAACGGGGGTGGGACTTTCGGGTCGTATAGTGCGGCCCGCGCATCGAAATTTGGGAGTGGGTGGGCGCTATGATTACGCAAAGAATCGGGAACAGGTCGCGCCGGGTGCGCCTACGCGGCGCGGGACGATCGTCAGCTGTCGCAACAGCTTGCGCCCTGACCCTGCTGGCGGCACAGGCGACAGCACCCGTGTTCGCCGGACCGACCGAACAGGCGGAGCGCATTTACCAGCGTATCGCCGGTGTTCCGCCCTCGGCGGCGACCCTCGCAACCATGACCCAGGAGATTACGAGCTCTCCAGGCCAGGCGGGTTTGCTGGCGGCAGCTGCCGAAGCCACCAAGGCGCCGACGTTCTACAACGTGGTGTTGAAGAACATGGTGACGCCGTGGACGAACCGTAACCAAACGGTGTTCGCCCCGCTGAACGACTACACCGCCACTGTGGTTGGTATGGTGCGCGATGATGTTCCGTTCAACACGGTACTTTCGGGCGACATTCTCTACACGTTCAACGGCTCCGGACTGCCCGCGGTTTCGGTGGCCAACAACAACCACTATGTGACCGCCGAAGCGAACGGACTGGATATGTCCTCGACCTCGGTACTCGTACAGACCACGCAGTCGGCCACTTACGGCCTGCCCGCGGCGGCGACCGCTGGAGTGATCACCACCTACGGCGGCGCATCGGCATTCTTCGTGGCCGGCACGAACCGGGCGATGTTCCGGTTCACCATGATCAACCACATGTGCAAGGACATGGAGCTGCTGATGGATACGACGCGCCCCACGGACCGTATCCGCCAGGACGTCTCGCGCAGCCCCGGCGGCGACAGTCGTATCTTTTTGAACAACTGCGTCGGCTGTCACACCGGCATGGACCCGATGGCGCAGGCATTTGCGTACTACAACTTCGATGCCACCTCCGGCCAGCTGGTCTACACGGCGGGCCAGGTGCAGCCGAAGTACCACATCAACGCGCAGAACTTCCCACAGGGTTTCGTTACGCCCGATGACAGCTGGTCGAACCGCTGGCGTCAGGGTCCCAACGCCGTGCTGGGATGGGATTCCAGCCTGCCGGGCAGCGGCAACGGCGCCAAGACCTGGGGTCAGGAGATCGCCGCCAGCCAGCAGTTCGCCGCCTGTCAGGTGCAGAAGGTGTTCCAGACGGTTTGTTTCCGCGCTCCGTCCAGCCAGAACGACATCGACGCGGCGAAGGCCATTACCACCAGCTTCGTGTCGGGCGGCTACAAGTTGAAGTCGGTCTTCCAGCAGGTCGCCGCGGCCTGCCCGGGAACCTGAAGAGGCGTACCGATAATGAACACGGAACAGACCATGTACATGACGCAAGGTCGGGTTGTCGCGAGCAGCCCCGCGCGAGGTTTGGGCTTGTATCGCACGCTTCGCGCGCTCACAAGCGTCCTCAGGTTGCTCGCCGCCGTCGCATTGGTCGCGACACTCGCCGCCTGCGGTGCCGGCTCGGACGGTCCCGCCACGGTCGTGCAGCAACAGACGAGCAACACCTCGACGGCCAACTCCTATACCGGACCGCCGGCGGCCACGGCCGACACGACCGCGTTCCAAATCAACTTATGGCAGAACATCCGCGTGCAGAATCGCTGCGGCGGGTGTCACCATGAGGGTGGTCAGTCGCCGATGTTCGCGCGCTCCGATGACGTGAACCAGGCGTACACGGCGGCCTTGCCGCTCATCAACGCCACGAACCCGTCGCAGTCGACCATGGTGTTGAAGGTGGGCGGCGGGCACAACTGCTGGGTCGCGGATCCGAACGTCTGCGCCCAGACATTGCTCACCTGGATCCAGAACTGGCTGGGCGGCGGCTCCGCCTCGGCCACCCAGATCACGCTCGTGGCCCCGCCGATACACAATGTGGGCGGCAGCAAGGTATTCCCGGCCGACTCGAGCGGGTTCCAGAACTACCTGTGGGGCAAGGGCGGATATGGCAATCCGATCCTGAGCAAATTCTGCTCTGACTGCCATACCCCGACCTCGTCCACGGCGCAGGCGCCTTATTTCGCGCAGTCCGATCCGAACCAGGCGTATCTTGCGGCGCAATCCAAGATCGATCTCAACACCCCGGGCAATTCGCGCTTCTACCAGCGACTGGCTCAGGACCAGCATCACTGTTGGCCGACGACTTCCGGCGGAGCGCCTGATTGCCCTGGCAGCGCGCAGATCATGCTGCAGGCGCTCACCGACTATGCAAACAGTATCCAGCCTTCGAGCGTCGATCCGTCACTGGTGATCTCCAAGGCGCTCTCCCTGACTGAGGGCACCGTCTCGGCCGGTGGCGCGCGCTATGAAGCCAACATTGTCGCGAAGTACATGTTCGAGACCGGCACGGGCAACATCGCTTACGACACCAGCGGCGTCAGCCCTTCGGCCGATCTCACTTTGAACAGTAACGTAGCGTGGGCCGGCGGCTGGGGTCTGACCTTCGCTCCTGGCGGCAAGGCGCAGGCCTCCACGTCTTCCAGCCAGAAGATCGCGCAGCTTGCCCAAGGTACGGGCGAGTATTCGTTCGAGGCGTGGGTGAACCCGTCGAACGTGGCGCAGAAGGAGGCGTACATCATGACGTACTCCGGCAGCGACAAGACCCGTAATGCCACGTTGGCACAGAGTGCGCAGTCCTATGAGGGTCGCACTCGTAGCAGCACCACTGATACCAACGGTTCGCCGCCACTCATCAACGCGACCACCGAGAACGTGGCGCAGGCGGCGTTGCAGCACGTTGTCCTCACCTACGATCCGGTCAACGGACAGCAGCTCTATGTCAATGGCCAGCTCACACCCGACAAGGATCCGGCCGGTGGCGGCTCTGTGGCGAGCTGGGACAGCACCTTCGCTCTCGCGCTCGGTTCCGAGGTGACCGGCAAGGAGCAGTGGACCGGCACGATCAAGTTCGCCGCGGTGCACAGCCGCGCCCTCACGCCCGCGCAGGTGTTGGAGAACTTCAACGCCGGTGTCGGCCAGAGCTACTTCCTGCTGTTCGACATCAGTGCCCAGACGGGTATCCCGCAGACCTACATTCTGATGCAGGCCAGCCAGTACGACACGTACAGCTATCTGTTTACCAACCCGACGTTCTACAGCCTGAATCCGAGCGCGGCGCCTGCGAACATTGTCATCAAAGGCATCCGTATTGGTGTCAATGGCAACATTCCGCTGGCGGGGCAGTCGTACGCGACACTCAGCGCGACCGTCGGGGCGCCGAGCTATACGCCGACAGGCGGGCAGGTTCTCTCGACGGTGGGTGCGATCATCGCGGCTGACCTGGGTCCGACCAACGATCTGTTCTTCCTGTCGTTCGACCAGCTGGGGACTTTCACCCATACCTACTCCGAGCCGACCTACAACCCGACGCCTCCGGCCGTTCAGCCGGAACAGCCGGACATGGGTATCGCTACGTTCGAGAGGGTCTATCACCTGATGTCCAGCATCACGGGTGTGCCGTTCACGAACTCCACAGTCACCCAGGTGTATCAGTCGTCGCAACAGTCGATGCCGTCGCAGCCGCAGATCAACGCCTTCCTGGGCTCGCACCAGACGGCGATCTCGCAGCTGGCCGGTTCCTACTGCGCGCAGTTGGTGAGCACTAGCTCGTATCGCGACGCATTCTTCGCCGGCGCCGGGCTCTCAGGTCTCGATGCGGCGCTGAGCTCGTCGGCCGCGGCTTACTTCGGCACCAGCAGCTCGCCCAATACGGCCAACATCAACAGTGTGGTCAACCCGCTGGTGAAAGCGATCGTCGGCACGACTGCCTACCCGCAGGCCAGCGCAGCCATGACGACCGAGCTCAACGCGCTGCTGCTGCGGATCACCAGTGACTCGAAGATCACGAGCACGACCACGGCAACAGTTTCCACCGCGACCACCGCCGCTTGCACTGCCGCCCTTGGCAGCGCAGCCGCGACCATGCAGTGACCGGTATCAGGAGAGCGCACCCATGTTTTTCATCCGCAAGAAACTTCCTCGCGCCCACGCTCCCGGCGAGCCACTGCTGCACGAGAATCACAAGCGACCCGTCACGCGCCGCGAGCTTCTGGGCGCGGGCCTGGCGAGCGCGCCCGCAGTCGTGTTGGCTCCGGCCTGGATGGCCGCGGCTCTGAAGCCGGGGCGGGCCAGCGCCCAGGCGTTGACCAAACTGTCGGCCGACATGCAAACCCTCGCCGGCTCTGGGCAGTGTGCGCTGTCGAGGACGGCCAACCCGGTCCCGGTCATCTGTTTTGACCTCGCCGGAGGCGCCAACCTGGTGGGCTCCGAAGTGATCGTGGGCCAGAAAGGCGGCCAGGCGAACTTCCTGACCACCGCCGGCTACGGCAAGATGGGCGTGCCGGGCAACATGGTGCCGTCGGGAGCGGGCTTTGTGGACAGCTCGTTCGGCCTGTTATGGCATTCCGATGGCGCAATCCTTCGCGGCATGAAGACCAAAGCCACCTCGGCGGCGACCGCGGCCGGGACCAACGGCGCGGTGATCTGCGCGATGTCGCAGAATGACACTGGCCAGAATCCTCACAACCCGATGTATGGTCTCGCCATGGCGGGGGCTACCGGGAAGTTGTTGAACCTGGTCGGAAATGTTTCCTCGATGTCCGGTGGCAACTCCGCGGCGCCGATGTACATGATCAATCCGCTGTTCCAACCGACTACCATCGCGCGCACCAGTGACGACGTTGCACTCGTCAGCACCGGGGGCGCGGCTGCCGACCCTGTCTCCATCGCGGTGATGGAGTCACAGGCGCGCATCACCGGAGGCACGGCTCAGTACACCAGTCACGGCGATGAGGCCGCATTCACCGGCATGCTCGCCGCGCCCGGCAATGGTCAGGCGGGTGTGACGCTTTATTCGGGTAGCACGACCGCGGACGCGGATTTGAAGGCGCAGATCCGTTGCCAGTATGTGCAATCGGTGTACACCGCCGCCGAATTCGGCGATCCGTCGGCGCTCGATCCCACCCAGGATCCTTTGATCACGGGCGCGAGTGGCGCGGCGCCTATCTTCACCACGGCCGACTTCATGGACTCGGACATCCAGAAGACCGCCAGTGTCATGAAACTGGTGATCGACGGGTACGCCGCGGCGGGAACCATCACCATGTCCGGGTTCGACTATCACGACAGCACGCGCGCCACGGGCGAGAACCGCAATTTCAAGGCGGGTCAGATGATTGGCGCGGTGCTCGAATACGCGCAGCGCAGAGGTGTGCCGGTGATGGTCTATGTGTTCAGCGATGGGTCGCTGACCTCGAGCTCCATGGTGGACACCAGCGCGGCCGGCCGCGACAAGCTCGCCTGGCAGGGTGATAACCAGCAGGTAGCCTCGACCTTCTTCCTCGTCTACAGCCCGAAAGGGCGACCGACGCCGCTCAATGGCGCAGTCAGCCAGCAGATTGGGTGGTTTACCCCCGACGGGAGCGTCGACAGCACCTCCAGTCCGGCGGCCAACTCGGTGGCCCAGATTTCGGAGGTCATGCTGCTCAATTACATGTCGCTGGCGGGACAGGCTGCCACCAGGTTTGGGCAGGTCTTTCCTTCCCAGGGGTTGGGATCGATCACGGCGCAGGCGGGAATGACCGCATTCGGGCCGATTGTATAAGGAGCCACACTTGACACTGTCGCGCAAAGCCGACGCTTGCGCGTATTCTTTCTGGCGCTGGCTTACGGCACGATAACGCCGCCGGGCACCCACCTTACGGGGCCGCGTACGCGCTTGAAATTCATGCGTTTAGCGAAGGAAAGCGGCGCCGCGTTCGTTGACAGTGTTAAGTAGCCTGTGCGAGGGTTGCGCGCGGCGACAGCCGGCCTGAGACGGCGCGACCTACGCGGTGCGGCCAGCGCGGCGGGGCGTTCGCGGCGACCTGTGCGGCCCAGCCGACCCTCATCAGCGTCAAGGATATTTTTTGAGCTTGCAGCGGCCGAAAGGGCGTGTGTTGCGCCGTTTGTTCCTGGGGTGGCGGTGCATCAGCACGGCAGGAGCCGTTCTGATCGCTTCGGTCGCCTGTATGATGTCCCTGGCGCAACCTGCGTACTTCCTTCTCGGACACGAGGCTCCCGATTTTGCGTTGCGGGCGGTCGCCGGCAGCAACGTTCGGCTCTCCGAACATAGGGGCGACGTGGTCGTCCTGAGTTTCTGGAGCAGCCGCTGCTCACCGTGCCGGGCACAGCTCGCCGCGCTCGATAAGAGTCTTGCGACCTATCGCTCTGCCGGTCTACAGATGTATGGCATCAACGTCGATGACGACCAGACTCGCGCGATCGAGTTTGCCCATGGCGGGCAGGCCGTGACCTTCGCTCTGCTGCTCGACCCTCAGAAAGAGGTGAGCCGCCGCTACCAGGTCGACAACCTGCCCATGACGCTGTTGATCGATCGTAACGGGATCGTGCGGTATGTCCTGCGAGACTACAGCGCGAAGAGCGACGATCAGTATCTTAGGCAGCTACGCACTCTGCTGAACGAATGACCGGAATAACTATGAGTTACGTTTTGCGTCCTCTGTCGTTTCGGGTTGCCGGTAGAAGGTGGGTGCGCTCGTTGGCCTGCGGGCTCGCGGTAGCCGTGCTCGGCCTTTCGTCCGGCGCCAACCCGGCGTTCGCGCAGAAGACTGCGCCCGGCGCTAACGCAACGACTGCTTCCCCTCCTGCCGCCGCAGCATCGGGTTCCCCGGCGGGTGACGCCGCTGCATCACCGCCGGGTGGCGAAGCGGCGGCCGAAACCCCTGCTCCCGATACCCGTGGCCTCGACCAGGAAGTCCAGGGTCTAAAAAAGGACGTGGTGGACCTCAACCGGGATCTGTTCGTTCTGGAGGAGGAACTGCTGTTCCCTGCCAACACCCAGGTGGCGGTGTTCCTTTCCATGGACGTCGGTGACTTCTTTGCGCTCGACTCGGTTCAGCTCAAGATCGACCAGAAGGAAGTCATCAACTATTTATATACGCCGCGCGAGGTCGAGGCGCTGCTGCGCGGCGGCGTGCACCGGCTTTACTTGGGCAATCTGAAGGTCGGCAAGCACGAGCTGGTGGCGTTCTTCAGCGGCAAGGGCCCGAATGACCGTGATTACAAGCGCGGAGCCAGTCTCACGTTCGAGAAAGGCATCGGCGCCAAGTACCTGGAGCTGAAGATCAACGACCGGCAGCGCAAGCAGCAGCCGGAATTCGAGATCAAGGACTGGGAATAAGGCGTTGTGAGCGGGCGCGTCCTCAAACATCTGGTTGCCGCGGCTGTAGCGGTAGCCATCACTGTCGCCGCAGCTCCCGCGGGGGCACGACGTCACGATCCGGAAAAGATGCCGGAGACGCGCATTCGTGACCTTCATTACGGCGACGTTCTCTTCTACTACTTCCAGGACGAGGACTTCGAGGCCATTACGCGCCTCATGGCCTACCAGCATTGGAACCTCGTGCAGCATCACGAAGCCGAGGGACAGCTGCTGCTCGGTGGGCTCTATCTCTCGCTCGGCATGCACAATGAGGCCGGCGAGCGCTTTCAGACTCTGTTGACTGACGATGTTCCGACAGGCGTGCGCAACCGGGCCTGGTTCTATCTCGGGCAGATCTGGTATGCGCGCGGTTATCTCGACAAATCCGCGGACGCCTTACGGAAAATCAACGGCAAGATGTCTCCGGAGCTCGAAGCGCAGCGCGAGCATCTGTTCGCGAACGTGCTCATGCATCAGGGGCACTTCGACGAGGCGATCCGCCTTCTCGCGGCCGCGCGCGGCTCTTCGATCTGGACCTCCTACGCTCGATTCAACCTCGGCGTCGCGTTGGTCCGCAAGGATCGTATTGCCGAAGCTGACCCGTTTCTGACCGATGTCGGTACCATCGATGCGACGACCCCCGAGAAGGCCGCTCTGAAGGATCGCGCCAATCTCGCTTTGGGATTCGCGTATCTGCAAGCGAAGGATCCAGCCAAGGCGCGTGCCCCGCTGGAGCGGGTGCGGCTCAGTGGACCTTATTCCAACAAGGCGCTGCTCGGCTTGGGTTGGGCCGATGCGCAGTTGGGTGACTACAAGAATGCGTTGGTGCCATGGACGGAGCTGCGCAGCCGCAACCTGCTCGACGCCGCTGTGCAGGAGTCCTATCTTGCGGTTCCTTACGCCTTCAGCAAGCTCAGTGCGAACGCGCAATCGGCTGACAATTACGAGCAGGCCGTCGAACAGTTCAGCGCCGAGGATAAGAGCCTCGATGCGGCCATCGGTCGCATCCGCGACGGGAAGATGATCGAGGACGCCCTGGGCGAGGACAAAGACGGCCACCACGGTTGGTTCTGGCAGTTGCAGGAAGTTCCCCAGGCCCCGGAGTCACGCTACCTGTACGCGCTGCTGGCGGGTCATGATTTTCAGGAAGGCCTGAAGAACTATCGCGACCTGACTTTCATGGGGAAGATGCTGGATCGCTGGGGCGACAGCATGACGGCCTTCGGTGACATGATCGACACACGCGAGCGTGCCTACGCCCAGCGGACACCGAAGGTGGACGCGCTGTTGGCTTCGGGCGCGGTCGATAAGCTGCAGCAGCGCCGTGCGGAGCTCGAGTCGCGCGTTAGCGGCATCGAGAAGGACCAGGACGTGGCGGCGCTCGGTACCAGCGAGGAGCGCGAGCAGTGGGCGCGGATCCAACGAATCGAAGCGGCGCTGGCGGGTGCGCCCGACACTCCTGACAACGCCGAGTTGCGCCAGCGCCTGAAGCTCGTCAAGGGCGTGCTCTACTTTCGCCTGAACGATTCGTTCAAGGCGCGGATGTGGCAGCAACATCGCAGTATCAAGGATCTCGATGTCGCATTGCGCGAGGCGCAGAGCCGTTGGATCCGGGTGGAGCGGGCACGCCAGAGCGTGCCCAACAACAACGGCGAGTTCGCCGCTCGCGTTGCAGCGCTCAAACAGCGCATCGACGCTTTGCAGGGACGGCTGGCGGCCGTCGAGCAGAAACAGCAGGGCTATCTGGCGCAGCTCGCGGTTCACGAGCTGGACGAGCAGAAGAACCGTCTGGCCGCTTATCAGGTGCAGGCGCGGTTTGCCTTGGCCACCATGTATGACCGGGCGGCTAACGAAGAGCCTAAGAAGGAGCCCGGAGCTGCGGGGCCGAAAGGTGCGCAGACGCCGGAAGGCGCGAACGGGGCGCCCAACGATCAGGGCACGCCGCCGCCCGCACCTGATGCCAACAACTCCGGGACGCCCAAGCCATGAAGCGCTCAGCGGCCACCGCGGTCGCGCTGATTCTGGCCGCATGCGTCGCGCCCGCCAGCCTGTGGGCTGCCCAGGCGGATGATTCCAACCATCCGAAGACGATCGGCGATCTGAAGTCGCGCGATATTCAGATCCACAAAGACTCGAAGGCGGATGCCAGCAACTCCAAGGCGATGGATAACTATCGCCGCTTTCTGGAGCTGCAGAAAACCGACCCGAAGTTGCGCGCTGAAGCGATGCGCCGGCTCGGCGATCTGAATCTCGACGCCGGCGATCTCGAGCGTATGGAGAAGCAGGTCGGGATTGTCGACCTGCAGAGCGCCGAGGCCATCAAGCTGTACGCCACCTTATTGAAGGCGTATCCCGACTACGCCCGCAACGACCAGGTGTTGTACCAACTGGCGCGCGCATACGAGACGACCGGTCAGCCGGAGCAGGCGCTGGCCACCTTGAACCAGATCGTCCAGAAATATCCCAACAGCCCGCAGCTTGCCGAAGTGCAGTTCCGGCGTGGCGAGCTGCTGTTTTCCGCGAAACGCTATCCGGAGGCGGAGAAGGCGTACGCTGTCGTCATTCACGTCGGCAAGTCATCCGAGTACTACCAGCAGAGCCTTTACAAGCACGGCTGGTCGCTGTTCAAACAGTCGCTGACCGAAGAGAGTCTGCCCTCGTTCGCCGGGGTGTTGGATCTGGAGCTCGCGCCCCGCAACGGCAAGCCGCCGGCCATCGAAAGTCTGCGGCGCGCCGATCGCGAGCTGGTCGAAGACACGCTGCGCGTCATGAGCATCGCGTTTTCCTACGAACAGGGCGCTGCCTCCGTCGATGCGTTTATGCAGAAGCACGGCAGCGCGCCTTACGCGCACCTGCTGTATTCCCGCCTCGGCAACTTTTACGTCGACAAGCAGCGCTACCAGGACGCCGCGACCACCTACCTCGCCTACGTGAAGCGCGATCCGTACACCGATTACGCACCGGACCTGGCGATGCAGGCGATCGCAGCTTACGACAAGGGCGGTTTCAGCGACCTGGTGCTGCAGGGCAAGCACGAGTTCGTCGAGCGCTACAACTTCGATTCCCCGTTCTGGAAGACTCGCCAGCGCGGACAGTATCCGAAGGTGGTGCAGGAGCTAAAGACGAATCTCAAGGACGTCGCCACGTACTTCCACGCCACGGCGCAGAAGAGCAAGCGTGTCGAGGACTACCAGGAGGCCGCGCGTTGGTATCGCGACTACCTGAAGTCATTCCCGGATGATCCGGACTCCGCCGCTACCAACTATCTGTTGGCCGAGACGTTGTTCGAAAGCCATCAGTACGCGGATGCCGCGACGGAATACGAGCACACCGCATACGGATATCCGAAGAACGCCAAGTCCGCTACCGCGGCGTACGCTGGGTTGGTGTCCTACCAGAAGGGCGAAGAGGGCCTTACCGGCACGGCCAAGGATGAGTGGCACAAACGGGCCACGGATGCGGGCGTAAAGTTTGCGCAGACATTCCCGGAGCATCCTGATAGCGCGGGTGTATTGACGCGCGCCGCCGAGGATATTTACGCGGCGAAAGACCTCCCCCGTGCCGTTACGGTATCGCAGTCGATCCTCGCGCGTCAGCCGCCGGTCGATACCGCGAAGCAACGCATCGCGTGGACGATCATTGCGCGTTCGCACTACAACCAGAACGAGTTCGACAAGGCGGAGCCCGCGTTCGAGAACGCGCGCCGGCTGGCTGTCGGCGCGGATGACCAGAAGCTGCGCAACGAGCTGACCGAGGGGCTTGCGGCGAGCGTTTATAAGCAAGGTGAAGCCAAGCAGAAGAGCGGCGACGGCGCGGGCGCCGTAGAAGACTATCTTCGTGTGGCGCGTGTTGCGCCGGATTCGACGATCCGGTCCACTGCGATGTACGACGCCGGCGCGCAGCTCATTGTATTGAAGCAGTGGGGTCGGGCCATTACCGTGCTCGAGGACTATCGGCGGCAGTTTCCGAAAGAGCACGGTACCGATGTGACCAAGAAGCTGGCGGTGGCTTACACCGAAGCCAACCGTCCGGGCGAGGCCGCGGGCGAGTTCGAGAAGATCGCCGCCAATCCAGCCGAAGATCGCGGCGTACAGCGCGAAGCTCTGTTGCAATCGGCGGACTTGTACGCGAAATCGAACAATGTGCCGAAAGCCGTTGCCATGCTCGAGAAGTTCGTCGCTTCGAACCCGACACCGATTGTTGATGCCGAGGAGGCAAGACAACGTCTGGCGAACTACGCGGCGAAGTCGGGCGATACAGCCAGGCGAGACTACTGGTATCGCGAGATCATCAAGGTCGACAGCCAGGCGGGTGCCCAACGTACTGATCGGACGCATTACCTCGCTGCGAAGGCGCAATTAGCACTTGCGCAGCCGGCGCGTGACGCGTTCCGGGCGGTGCGTCTGAGTGCGCCGCTGAAGAAGAGTCTGGTCGCCAAGCGCAAGGCGCTGGATGCAGCGATGGAGGGATACAAGAAGGCTGCCGAATACAACGTCGCGGAGGTCACGACCGCTGCGACGTATGAGATCGCGGAGCTGTACCGCACGCTCTCGAAGGATCTCCTGGCTTCGGAGCGCCCGAAGAATCTCAAAGGCGAGGAGCTCGAGGAGTACAACTCGTTGCTCGAGGAGCAGGTGTTTCCTTTCGAAGAGCAGGCCATCAAGGCGCACGAGCTGAATACGGCTCGGGCCAAGGATGGCGTGTATGACGAGTGGGTACAGAAGAGCTTCCAGGCGCTGGCCGAGCTCAAACCCGCCCGTTACGGCAAGACGGAGTTGACGCAGGATGTTGTTACGAGCCTCAACTAACAGCGCGCGGGGTGGCCCGCAGGCGCTGGCGGCTCGTGATGCGGGCGGGCGCGCGGCTGCGCGT
>Ga0134126_10000787_pt1 | contig 39971 bp, 36 predicted proteins | sample KB31752_FD_96881 | JGI IMG/M metagenome (GOLD analysis project Ga0134126, IMG submission 96881) | Terrestrial soil microbial communities with excess Nitrogen fertilizer from Kellogg Biological Station, Michigan, USA - KB3-175-2 | ecosystem: Environmental > Terrestrial > Soil > Unclassified ...
ATCGGACTGATGACCTTGCCGCCTTACTTCGAGAATCCTGACTGCGCGCGACCCTACTTCAAAACGCTTCGCGAGTTACGCGATGAACTGCATGCCCAGGAGCATTTTATTGGACGGACCGGAGAGCTTTCGATGGGCATGAGTCATGATTTTGAAATTGCGATCGAAGAAGGAGCGACCATGGTGCGCGTGGGCACTGCGATATTTGGCGAGCGTGGTTAGAGTAAATATGGAGTGCGGTGACCTGTCACCGCTTTGGTCCTGGGCGGCTTGACGCCCAGATCTATCGGTGATTCTCCAAGTGTGGTCGCGACAGGTCGCGACCGGCCAAAGCTGACCTGTCACCGCACTCCAAAAAGAATTGTCAGACACTATGCTTATTCTGGATCGCGTTTTCTGGCTTGTTAATTCGGCAGTGACCGTAGCGATTGTCGTCATCGTGGCGCTAATGCTGCTGCGTTTGATCGCAAATCTGGCGAATCCAAATCCCTTTGGTTGGACTTCGCAGACAATCCGACGCCTTACGGATCCTCTTATCGGTCCAATTCGTCGCGCCCTGGTCCGCGCCGGTGTTGATCCTAAATATTCGCCGCTCGTCGCCATACTGGCGACAATTCTGCTGGGCTGGTTTGCACTACAAATCGTTTCCGCCGTAACCATGACGCTCGACGGAATTATCCGGAGCCTGCTCAGTCACGCTATGGGTCCCTTCGTGGGTTACCTGCTTAATGGGCTGCTCAGTTTCTACATTCTCCTGATCTTCTTGCGCGTGATTTGTTCGTGGGTAAACGTCAGTTATTCACATCGGTGGATGCGCCTTTTGGTGAGTGCGACCGAACCATTGCTGGCTCCTTTGCGGCGAGCCATTCCGCTGATTGGCGGTTTCGACGTATCGCCCATCGTGGCCTTACTGATTGTCCAGGTGTTGCAGCGTGTGGTTGCTGGAATGCTGATCGGGGGTTAAAAAAAGTCCAAAGTCCAAAGTCCAAAGTCGAAGTGGCAAGAGCGTCGGTCAGGACAACGTGCCTTAGGTCGCCATAAGTTCCACGTACACTGGCCGACAGACTTTGGACATTGGACTTCTAGTTCCATGATCAACTACACGGAAAAAGACGGAACATTAATCTTCAAGGTCCGCGTTGTTCCGCGGGCTTCGCGCAGTGAACTCGTTGGCGAACATGACGGCGCATTGCGCGTGCGAATCGCCGCGCCTCCAATCGATGGTGCTGCGAACGATGAACTGGTGCGGCTGCTGGCGCGAGTGTTCGCTGTGCCGCGCAGCGCGATCGATATTACCGCTGGACACGCTGCGAAACTGAAGACCGTGTGCGTTGCCGGCGGCCGGCCCGACTTACTCAAGTCCAAAGTCGAAAGTCCAAAGTCCAAAGCTCGCGTACAAGTGGAAGTAAATAACCAGTTAACAGATACGAGTGCTGAAGAGCCAGGCAGTTTTTGACATTGGACTTTAGACGGTAGTGGGTCAGTTTGAAAGGTTTGCTCCGGTTCTCGAACTTTGCCGAAGCGTAGACGAATTGCTAAGACGAATCAGAACTGGGAGCGCAGCGACCAGCCCTACACTCAAGAGCCCAAACGTCTAAAGAAAAGTGCGGTTTCAGATGAAGACTAGGAACGTTGAGACTTTGGCTGGTCGCTGCGCTCCCAGTTCTGATTTTGTCTCTAATCGTTGGTTGGCAATCCAAACTGACCCACTACTCTTTAGACCTTGGACTTTGGACTATTCTTATCTGGTGATATATTTCGTTGCCTAACAATCCGCATCTCTTTTTCTGAAGGACCATTTAAGAATGTCAGGACACTCGAAGTGGCATAGTATCAAGCATAAGAAAGGCGCGCTCGATGCCAAGCGCGGCAAGCTCTTCACGAAGTTCATCAAGGAAATAACTGTGGCGGCGCGTTCGGGCGGCGGCGACCCCGAAGGCAACGCGCGCTTGCGCAAGGCCGTCCTTGATGCCAAGGCCGGGAACATGCCAAACGAAACGATCGAGCGAGCGATCCGCCGCGGCACCGGCGAAGAAGAAGGTGTGAACTACGAAGAGATCACTTACGAGGGATACGGCCCAGGCGGCGTGGCGTTGTTAATTGAGTCGATGACTGACAATCGCAATCGCACTGTGGCGGAAATCCGCCACGCGTTTTCCAAGAATGGCGGCAACCTTGCAGCGGCCGGAGCGGTGGCCTGGATGTTTGAGAAGAAGGGTTACATCGTCGTTCCCAAGAGCTCCAAGTCGGAAGAAGAACTGTTTGAAATCGCCACTGACGCCGGCGCTGAGGACCTGCGCGACGACGAAGACAACTTCGAAATAATTACGGCCCCGGCCGATTTTGACGTCGTGCTTGATGCAGTGAAGAAGGCGGGTGTTGAACCGCAGGTTGCTGAGGTCGAGATGGTTCCGAAGGAATACAAGAAACTCGAAGGCGCCGAGGCGAAACAAATGTTAAAGCTGATGGAAGCCCTCGAAGATCACGATGATGTACAGAAAGTTTCCGCGAACTTCGATATCAGCGAAGCTGACATGGCTGCGGCGGGGAACTGAAAACCGTAGCGGCTGATGACGTCGTGCAAAAAAATATATTAGCCGCGGATTCACGCGGATGAACGCGAATCTGAAAAGACCTTAGAGAAAGACATGCCGAAAGAGTTTTGCCTGTTTGGATTGAAATCTCTGATCGTGTGATCTGATCCGTGTTCATCCGCGCAAATCCGGCGCTAATTACCCCTCAGATACTCCGGCTGACTTTTGCCTGCTAACTTCCGACCGCTCGCCGTTAGATTTTTCTTTAACCAGGTCACTATTCGCCGGACCTTGTATCACCTTGCCTAGTGCATCGTAACGCGAGCCATGGCAGGGACAGTCCCAGGTATTCTCCGACGTGTTCCAGTTAACGATGCATCCCAGGTGACGACAAACCGCCGAAAGCTCATGAGTCTCACCTTGCGGATCGCGATAGACGGCGACCTTGCTTAACCCGCGCGACAGGACCGCACCGTTACCCGGTTTGATCTCATCAACGGAGCGCACATCCCCAGCTACCAGCAGATCGGTATACTGCATCGCCACGTTAAAATTTTCTTTGGCAAACTGCGGCAGGGCCTTGAGTGTGATCCGCGAGGGATCGTAGATCGACTGCCACTCATTTTCGCGGCCCACGATCAAGTCGGTCAGAAGAATACCGGCGATCGTTCCGTGCGTCATTCCGTTACCTGAATCACCGGTTGCAATGAAGACGTTTTTTTCATCAAGCGGGTTTGGACCGATAAAAGCCAGACCATCAACCGGCTCAAGGACCTCTCCGGACCAGCGATACACGATCTCCTCAACCATCGGAAAGCGATGTCGCGTCCAGCGTTCGAGGGCGCCGAAGCGCTTATTAGCATCGTCCTCCTGACCCGTCTTATGATCTTCGCCGCCCACGATCAATACGTCATAAGCCTTCGCGCCCTGGCCTATCGTTTCGATGCGTAGGTAGTGATACGGATCCGGCGTGTCCCAGTAGAGTGCTCGAGTCACGGATCCTGAAGGGACGCGCGCGCCAATCACATAAGTTTGATATGCAGCCTGCTTGGTATGGATGGCGATCAAATCGTTTACCGGCGAGTTAGTCGCAACTACCACCGCGTCTGCCGTGACGACACCGCCGCCCGTTGTTTCAATTCGCGCCTGCTTGCCGCCTTCTATCTCGTTGGCGTGGGTTTGTGTGTAGATTCGCCCGCCCATTCGGTGGATGGCGCTGGCAAGGCCGGCAAGATACTTCAAAGGATGAAACTGAGCTTGACGGGGAAAACGCAACGCGGGTCCGGTATCGAAAGAGTCCCAGGGAACCCGTTCGACCTTTTCGATATCAACCAATCCAACCCTGTGAGCAGCCTCCAACTCGTCATCAAGAATTTTCCGGGATTCACGCGGGGGGACGAATAGATAACCATCGAGCCGTTCAAATTCACACTCGATCGCTTCGTCCCTGACGATTTCTTCAACTTTGTCGATCGCTGCGGTATGACTCTCCGCCGCCAGCCGCGCCCCCTCTTCACCGTGCAAACGTTCAAGCTCGAAATAGCGATCGTCGAGAGCGTTAACGAGGTGCGCGGTCGTTCGTCCAGTCATCCCGCCACCTATCGGGCCGTCGTCCAATACGACAACTGATTTACCTTCACGCGCCAACAAATAAGCTGTGGTCATGCCGGCGATACCGGCGCCCACGACGCATACATCACTACTTGTTTTTTCCGTCAAGGATGATTCTTCCGGTACTTGCGCTGTCTCCATCCAGATCGACCTACTCTGTTCAAGACTCTTCTTCATTGGAGAACTCCTTCAATCAATGTAGCCATACCGTACGACCGCAGTCGTCGACTGTCTCTTTACGTACACCTAAACCGTTCGAGGCGGGAAATTACTGCGTACTCCAAAGCCTCAGCAAAGGAAGTGCCGAGGGAAGAAGGACTCAGGACTCAGGACTCAGGACTCAGGAGCAGGACGGTAGCGGAACTCAGCGCGCGTTCTAACTCCGAGAGGTTGTCCCTCAAGAGTCAATGCGGTTATTTGGCTTGGGCATCTGAGTTCTGAGTCCTGAGTCCTTCCCAAATGATTTGACAACTCAGCCGTACAGCGTTAACTTGCAGTCCGAAATCGTCGTTTGCGGCAATGGATATGAATCACTACACCAACAGCTACTCTTACTATTATTGGTGCTCTCCCGAGGAGGAGAGGCACGGAGAGAGCTGTTCTGATTGAGATGATCTAAACAAACAGAAACAGAATTCTGAACCGGCCACTTCCTCCGCTGCGAGGGTGGCCGGTTCTTTTTTGCGTTACGAGTAACCGAGGTTTTCAAAATGTCAGAACACGAACATGCTTCCTTATTAGCCGACCACACCGACATGCGGGTTATTCCGCTGGACGCTGATGAAACCCCCGCTGATCGGAATAAGATCGTTCAGCTCAGTCCGGATCATCCAGGCTTTCGTGACCCGGCTTACCGGGCGCGCCGCAACCGTATCGCTCAACTCGCGCTGAGCTACCAATCCGGAGATGAAATTCCCGAGGCGCCTTACACGCCTGAGGAGCACGAAGTTTGGCGCGCTGTTTGGAACGCGCTCGAGCCGGCACACCGTGCTCACGCTTGTGCCGAATACCAGGCCTCCGTGCGGCGTTTGGCATTTGCGCCGGATCGCATTCCTCAGCTGCGCGAAGTGAACGAAAAGGTCCAGGCTATTAGCGGCTTTCGGCTGGAGCCCGTAGCTGGTTTGGTTGAACCGCGGGTGTTCCTTGAATCGCTCGCCTCCGGAACATTTTTGTGCACCCAATATATTCGGCATCACTCGACACCGCTCTACACACCAGAACCGGACGTGGTGCATGAAATTGTGGGCCACGCGGTGACGCTTGCGAGTACGCGACTCGCTGAACTCAATCGACTGTTTGGGAAAGCGGTGAAGCGCACCTCGTCTCTGGAAGCTTTGAACCGGCTCTCGCGCGTTTACTGGTTTACGATTGAGTTTGGCGTATTGCGGGAGAATGGATCACTGAAGGCATACGGCACGGGACTGTTGTCATCCGCAGGCGAACTGGAAGCGATGCACAACGCCGAACTGCGCCCGTTGGATTTGGCGGCGGCGTCGCGGCATGAGTATGACCCGACACACTATCAGCCGGTCTTGTTCTGCGCGGATTCGTTTGAGACGATGTACGACTCGCTGCATGCGTTTCTGGTTGAGTGGTAGGAGCAATCTCTCAAGAGATTTGCTGGGACCGCGGGCGTCCCGCCCGCAGTGAGCGCGAAGCGCGAAAACTGAATTGAAACAGCAAGGTCAAAAACCTTCGCGCCTCCGGCGCGTTTGCGGGCGGGACGCCCGCGGTCCCAGCAAATCACTTGAGTGCCGGTTAAGGAGATAGGTTGAAAGCAGAGTCAACGCCGATATATCAACTGCAGCCTGCGACCTTCGCGGAGTTTGAGCAGGACGCCAAACGCGGCAATATCGTCGCGGTGGCGAAGACAGTCCCGTCGGAAAAATTAGATCCGGTCGATGCTCTCGTGAATGTTGCCGGCGACGCCCGCTACGCTTTTCTACTTGAATCAGTTGAGGGAGGAGAGCGCGTAGCAAAATATTCATTCCTTGGTGCGAACCCCTACATGATCGTCCGCGGCGAAGGTAACAGGACAACCATAGAGCGAGAGGGGAAAACTGAAACGCGGGCCGAATGCATGACCGAGTTTCTCAGGCGGCACTTTAGCGAAAATAAACTTGCGAGCCGCGTCGAGCTCGGTCCGCTGGCAGGCGGTGCGGTGGGTTATCTGGGTTATCAAGCGGCGAAATGGTTCGAACCCGCACTCAACAAGCAAGGCGAGCCAGGCAGCGCGTCACCAAGTGGTTCGCAAAGCGATGATGGTCTCCTGATGTTTTATCGCACGCTCGTAATGTTCGATCGCGTGCAGGGCCAATTAACAATCGTCTCGGTTGTTTTTACGGATGAAGCTAACGGGAACCAAAGTCGCCTAAACGAACTTTATGAGACAGCGGTGCGGGAAACGGAGCGAGTTGAACAACTCCTCGGGATCTCGCGAGAATCAACACCACACCCAAGCGGAAATGAAGTTCGTGAACCCCGGGTCTTCGAGACAAGTCCGGTTAGTTCTAACTGGACTGAAGGTGCCTTTCACGAAGCCGTGCGCCAGGTGAAGGAACATATTTTCGCGGGCGACTGTTATCAGGCCGTTCTCTCGCAGCGGTTCACGCGGAGTGTGAAAGTGGAGGCCGTTCCCATTTATCGCGCGCTGCGCCAAAGCAATCCGGCGCCCTACACTTATCTGTTGAAGCTTGGCGACGAAGCAATAATTGGGGCCTCTCCGGAAATGCTGGTGCGCTGTCGCGGCGAGCGACTCGATTACCGGCCGATTGCCGGGACGCGACCGCGTGGGGTGACTGAGACGGAAGACAATACGCTTGCTGAAGAGATGCGAGCTGATGAAAAGGAAGTGGCCGAACACATGATGCTCGTCGATCTCGGCCGCAACGACCTCGGCCGAGTGGCGCAGTTTGGTTCAGTGAAGGTTGAGGAGTTGATGTCGGTTGAGCGTTATTCGAAAGTACAGCATTTGGTTTCAAGTTTGAGTGCGCGCCTCAGAGATGGCTGTGATCGTTTCGACGCCCTGGCAGCTTGCTTTCCTGCAGGCACGGTAACCGGAGCGCCGAAAGTACGCGCGATGGAAATAATCGGCGAACTGGAACCAGATGATCGCGGTGTCTACGCAGGTGCGGTGCTATATATGGACTACGACGACAATCTCGATTCGTGTATCGCCATTCGTACTATTGTGATGAAGAATGGCGAGGCTTCAGTGCAGGCAGGCGCCGGCATCGTTGCTGACTCCGTGCCTGAGCGCGAATATGAGGAAACGGTCCACAAGGCAAGAGCGCTGTTGCGCGCGATTGAGATAGCTGAAGAGGAGATTTAGCCGCGGGTTTACGCGGATGAACGCGGATCCGATCGGAAAAAAGATTCTTAATCAGATCAGAACTTTTTGGGTGTTAATCTATAAAGGTCTTTTCAGATCGGCGTTCATCCGCGCAAATCCGCGGCAAACCTATTCTGGAGTAAGAATGATCCTGGTAATCGACAACTACGATTCGTTCACTTACAACCTGGTCCAATACCTGGGCGAGCTTGGTGGGGATGTCGTAGTTCGGCGTAACGACGAGATAACGGCTGATGAAATTGAATCAAATCTTCCCAGCCGCATTCTAATCTCGCCCGGACCTGGACGTCCGGCCGACGCCGGAATATCGCTGGAACTGATCAGCCGCTTTTCCGGACGAGTGCCGATCCTGGGAGTCTGCCTGGGACACCAGGCCATCGGTCAGGTGTTCGGCGGACGCGTGGTGCGCGCGTCGACAGTGGTGCACGGCAAGGCGTCTGAAATCAAACACGACGGCAGGTCAATCTTCAAAGGTGTCGACTCGCCTTTCAAGGCAGGGCGTTATCACTCTTTGGTTGTCGAACGTGAAAGCTTGCCGGCCTGTCTGGAAGTTTCTGCGGAAACGAATGACGGAGTAATCATGGGACTGCGTCACCGCGAGAAACAGGTCGAAGGGGTGCAATTCCATCCGGAATCGATTCTGACCTCGGAGGGGAAACAATTGTTACAGAATTTTCTCGAGCTGTAATCGAAGTCTTGAGCAGTGAACCGGCGAACGCGAAACTTAGCCGCGGATTAACGCGAATGAACGCGGATCTGAAATAATTTCATGAAAAATCCTGAGGCATCCTTAATCTTCCTGGTCTCTCTGTTCTTATCGGTGTTTTGTCGGATCCGCGCTTATCCGCGTAAACCCGCGGCAAACTAATGGTCTCACGTGTTACCGTACGCGCATCATGCCTCTGCCAATCAAACCACCTTATCCGCCGATGGACGCTCTGCTGGTGAGCGAGATTCCTGCCGGCGCCAATTGGGAGTACGAACCGAAGTGGGACGGCTTTCGCTGCCTGGCTTTTCGCGATGGCAAGAATATTGAAATGCAATCGAAGTCCGGCCAAACGCTGGGGCGATATTTCCCGGAAATTGTCGCCGCGCTCCTTAAATTGAAAGCGTCGAAGTTTGTATTAGACGGCGAACTCGTAATCCCGGTTAAGGGTGGACTATCGTTTGACGATCTGCTGCAACGAATTCATCCGGCAGCCAGCCGGGTAACCAAGTTGTCGCAGTCAACGCCGGCGCAGTTCATCGTCTTTGATTTATTGGTTGACGAAGCGGGCGAGCCGCTTTATGAGTCGCCGCTAAGCCAACGTCGTCAGAAACTCGAGAGCTTCGCGAAGAAACATCTGGCGAAGAATGAGCGCATAAAGCTGTCGCCGAAAACCGACAACATCGCCATCGCGCGCGAGTGGCTGGCGACGACCGGGATGAAACTCGACGGCGTGATCGCCAAGCGTTTGGATATGCCGTACCGCTCCGGCGAGCGCGATGGCATGCAGAAGGTGAAGCGAATGCGCACCGCCGATTGTGTGGTCGGCGGATTCAGATACGCGACCAAGGGCAAAGTAGTTGGATCATTGCTGCTTGGCTTGTACGACGAAGCCGGCTTGCTGCATCACATCGGCTACACGTCCAGCTTTAACGAGAGCGAAAAGAAAGAGCTGACTAAGAAACTCGAACCGTTGATTGCGCCGCCGGGATTCACCGGTAACAAACCCGGCGGACCCAGTCGCTGGAGCACCAAGAAGACGAGCGAATGGGAACCGCTGAAGACCAAGCTCGTAGTTGAAGTTCAATATGATCATTTCAGTGGCGGCCGCTTCCGTCACGGCACTAAATTTCTTCGTTGGCGACCGGATAAGAAGCCGAAGCAATGCGGTCTCGATCAAGTCGGAAAAGCCTGAAGGATAGGAGAAATCCGTTACACTAGTCACCACCTTCTACGACGAATAACAAAATAAATCTGATATTCCCTCACTCCGGTTTGTGGCTTTGTGCGAACTATGCTCTCAAGCTTGAAATGCAAATTCCATTCGGGTACCTCGTTGAACTTATTACTGACCGCTAGTTTTTCATATTTCCTGCCCGGATTTACATCGTTTCTCTTGAGAATGACATTTTCTAAATGGTCGTTATGAGCACTTCCGACGTGAAATGTAAGCCTCAATTCCTCCCACTGCACATCGTATTCACAACCACGAAAATCCCCGTCATATTCAAAGTCGAATTCATGCCGTTTGTAGAAAAGTGCATGCCGAATTGACTTCGACAGTAAGCTGAACAGACCCAGTACCAAACCAGCCAATAGAGAAGTGACCACTTTTGAAGCTACCTGCCAGGCGGCGTCCGTGGGGAGCAGGAGATTTTGAAGATTCATGATTTGACCTTCCCTTCAGGGTTCTGATGCGAGGTGCCCGGATAGCGTACTCGGAAAACGGTTTTTAAAAGGTAAATGGTCCTCGCTTGTGTATGCAAGATTTCTGGTAGGTCTTCGGCCCAGCCCCTCCCAAGGAAGTCGGTGGCTGCAAATTGCAATGTAGTATACTGCCCACCGGCACGCGAAGTTTTGTTTTCAACCTCAGTTTATATGCGCATCTTGGGAATAGATCCGGGTAGTGAGACGACGGGTTGGGGCGTCATCGAGGATGATGGCCGGCACTATCGTCTGGTCGAATGCGGAACGGTGCACGCCTCGACAGCCCAGAAATTTCCCGCGCGGCTCTTGCGCATTGCTAACGCGCTGGAAGAAATCATTGAACGCCATAATCCCGATGCTTGCGCAATTGAAGACGGATTCCTCGCCACAAACGTTAAGGTCACTTTGAAACTTGGCCAGGTGCGCGGCGTCGCTATGCTCGTTGCCGAGCGCGCAGCCCTGGAGATTCATGAGTACTCGCCCAGACTCGTGAAACAAACTGTGGTTGGTCACGGCAGCGCCGAAAAGTTTCAGGTACAGCAAATGGTCAAGACGCTGCTTTCGCTTACCCGCGTCCCCGAACCCCACGATGCCGCCGATGCGCTGGCGGTAGCAATATGTCATTTTCACCATGCTCGTTCTGCCCGGCGACTGGCGGCTGCGGCCCCGGGCGCCACCATCCTGGGAACTCCAGACCTGCGTCGCAATTCCATTCGTGTCCCGGCACGCCGCCGCGCTTCCCGCTAACAAAGATCCGCAAACTCTCACCCTGATCAACCTCAGTTCGCGAGGAGGCCTGACCGTGAAAATTCACTCGTTGCGGAAGTTCATACCCGCAGTTCTTTTCCTCTGTTTGTTTCTTCTTGCTGTGGACAGTTTCGCCAGGAGGCGACCACCGGCGGGTGGCCGTGTTGCCATTGTTGTCGATGAGCGACTCTCAGCGCTCAGAGCGACGCCCGAACTTTCCGGTATGTTAATGCGGAGAATGGGACGTGGTGCTTTTGTCGCGGTGAAGGGAGAGAAGCGCAGTAGAGATGGCGTGGTGTTCTATCGCGTCATCGTCACCAGCAGAACCAGCGGCTGGGTCCAGCGAGAGGCGCTGGTCTCTCCGGCGCGTTCGGGAGACGATACACGCCTGCTGCGTCTCATAAAAACTTCGGACGACTTCGACCGCATCGCGCGCGCCAGGATTTTTCTCGACAACTTCACCGGCTCGGCGCTTCGTCCGGAAGTGCTGCTCATCTACTCTCAAGCAGCCGAAGACATTGCCGGTCGTCTTTCGCGCGAAGCCGGAAGAAAGTTGAATGAGAAGGAAATGGAGACGGGCGGCGCGCCAGTCCACAGTTACTTCCTGAATTACAGCGGCCTTGATCGCTACAACCGGCAGGGAGTCACGTTCATTTTTGACCTGCGCGAAAAGCGGCTTCGTTATGACGGGGAAGGCTGGCAGGAGTTAGTACATCGTTACCCGCGCAGCCCCGAGGCTGCTGAAGCACGGAAGCGACTTGAGTCGAGCAAACGATGAGCGCGGAGCTTGTGCCGGTTTCAGCTGGTAGGTTGCAGGAAACCGCCTGCCTGTTAAGCTAATGCAGAACCGCGAGCGGTAGCGAGCGGATGCAAGCACTCAATGTTCGAACGGTCTATTCATTGTTGACCGTAGCACCCGCTCGCTTCCGCTCGCGGTCCTGCATTGGGCGCGCTCCTGAGTAATCGCATCAGACCGCGATCATTGCAGCAAATTGCGCCCGAGCCGCCCAAGGCGTAATATTCTCTCGCCCCCGTTTATCCTCGAATCGTTAATTTCCCCAGAGTGCCAGAAGGGAACCACTAGAGCCATGAACTCTAAGTTTGTATTCGTGCGCAATCGCGCCGCCACCTGTAGCCGGATTCTGTTTGTAGGGTCGATTCTTGCAGCGTTGTCGATCCTGGCGTTCGTTACGCCAATGCGCGTCGCCCACGCGGCAGGACCATCGGTGGTCGCGTTTAGCGCCGGCACTTACAACGTCCAGGAAGGCATGACCTTCAGGACGATCACGGTCTTGCGTACCGGCGACATTTCCGGACCGGCGACGGTTGACTACGCTACCACGAATGTCAGCGCCTCTCAGCGCACTGACTACACGGCTGCCGTTGGTACGATCCGTTTCGGCGCGAACGAATCGAGTAAGTCTCTCGACGTTCTTATTAGTGAAGACATCAAACTCGAGGGCACGGAGACATTCACAATTACACTCTCCAATGGAACCGGGCAGGCTTTGCTGGGTAGTCCGTCAACCGCGAGCATCGTAATCACTGACGATGCAATTGAGGCGGGACCGAATCCAATCGACTTCAACGATATCTTTGTCGGTCAGCATTACCACGACTTCCTCGCTCGCCAGGCAGACGGGCCGGGGCAGCTCTTCTGGGAAGGTCAAATCTCCAGTTGCGGTGTAAACACCGCCTGCATCAACGACCGGCGCATCAATGTCTCGGCTGCGTTTTTTCTGTCGATAGAGTTTCAGCAGTCGGGCTACTTCGTTATTCGCGCTCACAAAGCAGGATTTGGTAACGCCAAAGCAAACCCTCGCTACCTGACCTTCCTGCGTGATCAACGCCGCATCGGCGAAGGCCTGATTGTCGGCAATACAGGTTGGGAGGCGCTGCTCGAGGCCAATCGCCAGGCCTTCCTGCAGGACTTTGTCTCGCGACCGGAATTCGTGTCGAACTTCCCTCAAGGCGTTAACGTGTTCACCTATGTAGATACGTTGTTCGCAAATGAAGGCGTGATACCGACGGCGAACGAGCGGCAAGCAGCCGTCAATGCTTACGGCTCGGGCAACACCCTGGGACGTGCGGCGGCACTCAAGAGCGTTATCGAAAGTGATACTGTTTTCATCACCCAATACAACCCTGCTTTCGTGCTGATGCAGTATTTTGGATACTTGCGCCGCGATGCCGACGACCTGCCCAACACGAACTTCGATGGCTACGACTTCTGGCTCGCCAAGATGAATCAGTTCAGCATCCCGGGTGAAAACGTGCGGGATGATGATGTGGCGCTGGCACGCGTCAAGCGCGCTGACATGGTCGAGTCGTTCATCGTATCCAATGAATACCGTGCCAGGTTTGGTTTGTAAGCAAGATGCAATCGGTAGGTTTGCGAGAAAGTAGCCGGTGGTCGTAGCGTTTGCGAAGACTACCGGTTGAGAAAATACGAAGGACTGTTCCCAGAAGGTCGCTGAGATGAGCAGGGCTGCAAGGTTCAAGTGATCAAAATGTGCTGAATAAAGGTTAACAGCCGCCACGCAAAATCAGAACTGGGAGCGATAGCGACCAGCCAGGGACTCATCGATAAAGCGCGCAGAATAACTATTTGAAGAATTTGAAGGCCTGGACAGTTGACTCCTTGGCTGGTCGCTATCGCTCCCAGTTCTGATTTTGCGTGACGACTAATTGAGCGATTGGTAACTCATGCACTTCACGCTTGCATCCTCAGCTTGCTCGCGATTTGGCACTTCTTTACACTAAACCGTTCAATCCATTTGAAAGGTAATTCTAAGTGAATGTCAGCCAAACTTCTGCTTCGATTGGCGCTGGCCACGCTTTTTGTCTTGCTGTTGTCGGTAGTTGCCTGTCAACAAACCACTCCTCCAAAGAATCCAACGGCAATGAATGTTAGCGACTCCAAAGACTGGGACGCCTACGTAAACGAATTCCTCGAAGCTTATTTTGTGGCACGCCCGGACTTTGCCGTGCGCCAGGGCCGGCATGAGTTTGACGGCAAGTTGCCCGACTGGAGCGCCGAGGGTCTTGCCAATGAGGCGAAGCGTCTGCACGCGCAGAAAGATCGGCTGACGAGCTTTCAGGATTCAACTCTCAGCGAGCGTCAGCGCTTCGAGCGCGAGTACATCGCGTCACAGATCGATGCTGACCTTTTTTGGATTGAGTCTGCCGAATGGCCGTTCCGAAGTCCGCAGTTTTATGCTGACGGGATCGATCCGGATGTATACGTTTCGCGTGAATACGCCCCGCTTGATCAACGACTCAAAGCTTACACCGCTTATGCTAAAGCAGTGCCTGTCGCGCTTGCGCAGATTCGCAAAAACCTGCGCACGCCCATGCCGAAGACTTTCGTCAATATCGGCCACACCACTTACGGCGGCTTAGTCGCCTTTTACGAGAAAGACGTGCCAGCAATATTCGCCTCAGTTAAAGATGATCAACTTCAGAAGGACTTCAAAGAAGCTAACGGCGGCGCCATCAAAGCCATGAAGGAAATGAACGACTGGTTCAAAACGCTGGAGCCAACCGCCACCAGCTACTTCGCCCTCAGCGCCGAGAAGTTTGGTGAAATGCTGAAGGCGACTGAACGCGTTGATACACCGCTAAGCGAGCTGGCGCAAATCGGACGACGTGATTTGGATCGTAATCTGGCGGCTTTGAAGGAAGCCTGTGCAACTTATGCTCCGGGCCTTGGGACTCAGGAATGTGTAGCCAAAGCCCAATCCCATAAACCGACGGGTGGATCCGTTGAGATGGCGCGGCAACAACTCGGCGATTTGAAGTCGTTCATCAACGAAAAAAAGGTGGTGACGATCCCGGGAACCGAAGAGGCGCGCGTTGCTGAAGCGCCCGCATACCGTCGTTGGAATTTTGCTTACATCAACATCCCTGGGCCATATGAAAAGGGCCTGCCTTCAATTTATTACATCGCGCCGCCCGATCCGGCCTGGTCACAGAAGGAAAAGGACGCCTACGTTCCGGGAGTTGGGAGTCTGCTTTTTACTTCCGCACACGAAGTGTGGCCCGGACACTTCTTGCAGTTCCTTCATGCTAACCGCTCCTCATCGAAACTGGGTCAATTGTTCGTAGGCTATGCATTCGCCGAAGGCTGGGCGCATTACACCGAGGAGATGATGTGGGACGCGGGGCTCGGTAATAACGATCCGGAAATGCACATCGGCCAATTGCTCGAAGCGCTGCTGCGCAATGTACGTTTTGTTTCTGCCATCGAGATGCATACCGGAAAGATGACGGTAGAGGAATCAGAAAAGATGTTCATGGAGGAGGGTTACCAGGATGCGGGAAACGCGCGGCAGCAGGCAGCGCGCGGTACTTTCGATCCGGCTTATCTTAACTACACCATGGGCAAGCTAATGATCAGGAAACTGCGCGAGGATTGGACCGCCTCTCGCGGAGGTAAACAGGCGTGGCAGGCGTTTCATGACGAGTTTTTGAAATACGGCGGGCCGCCTATTCCGCTGGTGCGAAGAGCAATGCTGCCGGGAGATACCGGATCTTTGTTTTAGATGCTGATTGTAAGAGCGGGGCAAGCCCGCCTTCCTGACTGAGCATGTTCCGAGTCGACCTTTTGACTCAACATTAGTTACGTGCAGTCAGGAAGGCGGGCTTGCCCGCTAGCGCTTATTGAATCTTAATTAGTTCTTGCAGGAGCACCTGATGTCGCTGCTTGAGCCGGCGCAGCTCATGTCGGAAGTGCACGAGCTTGCCAGGCTGAGACAATCTGCAGTGCCATTACACACACAACTTCCGCCGCTACATGTGAATTTGCTAACCGGTGGCTTGCTACTCACCTTCCAGCCTTCGAGCTGAGAGATTGCCTGGGCTGCTCCGAATAGCAATCGCTTGCCGGAATCCTGCGGACCAGACCCGGTTGCGAATACAATCTTATTGAAGTTCATGCTGAGGCTGGTCGTGGCATCGGGTAGAAATACTCGAGCAAGGTCGGCGGGTCCGAGATTGCGAAACTCATAGACCATGCCCGTAGTGCTTGTGAGAACAAGCCTGCCCTGCCCTTGCTTCATTGAGCTGCCGCTGTTGGGAGTGTTTGCCAACGTGCCGGGACCAACTTTGGTTACGCCGTAGGTATTAGAGTTCGGCAGGATCAGCGTGCCTGTACCGGTCTTTATTAATGGGCTCCCGGCGCTATTGCTGTTTCTCAAGTACCAGTTGAGCGTAGTTGGACTTGCACTCTGACCCTCCCGGACGAGGAGGTTTTCACCGTTGGGAAGCTTGCTGATATCGCTGCCGTTGATCACTACGTGGTTAAATTGAGTTATCTGCAGATTCCCGTTTCTGCTGCCTCCCTGGCCGGCAGATGATGAATAGCCTGCACTTGCCAACGCCAGAGCGGCGAGTGCGACAAACGCCAGTAGTAGTCTCACCAAGTTACTATTCATTTGCTTTGCTCCTGTATCTTCGATAACGCGCCGCTATCTTGTCTGGGCCGGTCGTAGAATCTTAAGTTCTCCTGATCTCTTTTGTATTGCAGGCATAAAGAGCGTGACAACGTTGTCCTCGCCAAAAGCGAGCGCCAGCCTATCGGCCTGCTCGGAGGTAAGGAAGTTCCGCCCCCGGATGAAGCCAAAGCAATTTGCTGAGCCGCAGCGGCAGTTGAACGGCTCCGCCATCTCCGATTCGGTAGTTAGGTAATTGAAACTGATTTCTTCTCCAGCCGCGATATCCCGCAAGGCGCGGAATGTTCGTTCGGTGGTGTTCATGTAGCCGTTAGGCTCGCAACAGTGGTTGAGATATTGCCAGCAGTAGTCAACATCGTCGTTTGGTCTTCTAATAGCGGGAAAATTGAGGTGCTGGTTGCTGCCCAGTTGAATTGTATATTTGCTTGGGCGAGCTGAGATGTTTCCCTTCAGATGAAAGATGACGGAATCCTGCTTGATGGCCTGTTGGGCGTAGACACCCTTAAATCCGCCCTCGTCTCTTACCTCGATGGCAGGCCTTTCGAGTACGTCATCGATTACCATAACAGTATTACCTCGCGTGGCACTTCTCCTTCCGACGTTTGCTAGTTCTCGCTTATACATCAAATAAGGCGCAAGCGGTGATAGAAAACTATCATTAGGGTGAAAAAGTTTTGCTGTGATCCTGTGGGTCGACAAATACAGAACCGGGAGCGGTAGCGACCGGGTGCATGAGCCACTACATCAAATTAAGGAAGTCGGAAACTACTTGGCGACAAATCTTGAACCCGGTCGCTACGCTCCCGGTTCTGTATTTGTCGACCCACTAGTCAGTCAAGGCGTAGGTTTGGGCCAGGCGGTGTTCGAGTGCTTCACGCATTTGTGCGCCTAAGCCGGCATATTGGTGAACGAGTCGATTGAGCTGTTCACGCTGCAGCGTAATAAAAATGCCCGGCGTTAGCGTGGTGACGGTAGCGGTAGTTGGAATGTTAGCGAGCAGCGAGATTTCGCCGAAATAGTCGCCATCCTCGAGCGTGGCAATCTGCACCACCTCATCGTCGTTAGCCGCGCTGACGGCCACCTTGCCGCGGACGATAATGTAGAAACGGCTGCCTTCGTCGCCTTCATTGATAACCGTGCGGCCGGCGGGAATATGTTCCGTACTGAACATGCTGGCAATGTTCTTGAGGTAATTCTGATCGAGATTCTTGAACAACGGCACGTCGCGCAGGATGCTGGTGTCCGTAACCTGGAAATCGCCCTCGGCCGACATCGTCGTGCCGTGCTGACGCCGCCACATTTCAGCGTAGTTTCCGCCGAAGGAAATCAGCATCGCGTGGGTTCCAAGTTCGATGATGCGGCCGTTTTTGAAGACAAAGATGTGATCGTAGTCCACCACTGACTGCAGCCGGTGGGTAACTGTTATGACTGTGCGTCCCACTGATACGCGCTCGATAGTTTCATTAATGGCGGCTTCTGTAGAAGGATCGAGAGCCGAAGTCGCTTCGTCGAGAATCAGCAATGAAGGATTCCGAATCAACGCCCGGGCAATAGCGACCCGCTGCCGCTGACCGCCCGAGAGACGGCCGCCACGCTCGCCGACGATGGTGTTGTAGCCTTCGGGCATCTGAATCACAATGTCGTGCAGCTCCGCGGCCTGTGCCGCCGCTTCGACCTCAGCATCAGTGGCCTCCGGTTTGCCCAGCCGAATGTTTTCGCGAATGCTCGTGTTGAAGAGAAAACTCTCCTGAAAGACAATTCCCACCTGCTGGTAGAGCGAGTCGAGCTGCGCTTCGCGCAAATCTATTCCGTCAAACGTGACTCGTCCGGCTTGCGGATCATACGAGCGCATGATCAGGTTCAGAGCCGTGCTCTTGCCGCAACCGCTATGTCCGACAAACGCTATGCGCGCGCCGGCCGGAAGATTCATGCCGACGTTTCGAAGATTATGTTGTTCGGGTGTGTAGCCGAAGCTCACATTCTCGAAGCGGATATTCGACAGGAAATTGGGTAGCGGCCTGGCGTTGGGTTTTTCGAGAATAGTTGGTTCTTCGTCGAGCAGTTCTCGAATGCGTTGCATGCCGCTGGTCGCTTGCAGGAGTGAGGGAGTGACCGCTGTCAATCCCATAACTGCGGTACTGACTGAAATGAAGAGGGCATTGAAGGCGACGAGAGACCCGATTGATAGCGATCCGCGAAACGCCAGATAAGAGCCGCCACTGATCAGCGCTACGTTAAAGAGCAGCATGAAGATGTTTGGGCTGCGCTCGCTGGTATAACTGAGAAAATTGAAGCGAGTGGCGAGCCGCGCCAGTTTTTCGGCCTCGCGCTCAAAAGTTGAAACGATGGATTGCCGGAGACTAAACGCTTTGATGATTGGTTGGGCGCCCAGGTTCTCATGGATGGTACTGGTAAGCGCGGCCTCTTCGTTGCGCAACTCGTAACCGCTCTTGAGCGCGCGCGGAGCGATAAGTCTGGGCCCGATCACGCATAGTGGCAGTCCCAGGATTGCTCCCAACGCCAGTCGCCAATCGAGAGCGAACAAGATACAAACGCTGAAAATAATGTTGATGATACAAAGCGAAGCGCCCGGAACACCGAGCACAACCGCCTGCTCAATCGCCGTCAGGTCGGAAGAAAAACGCGCCGCGATGTCGCCGGTGCGCATGCGAGCATAGAAACCCAGCGACAGGCGTTGCAGATGTCGAAACATCTCTTTGCGAAGATCGTTGAGGATGCGCGCGCCAAACCAGGCATAGAGGTAGTCTCTTATGACCTGCGAGGTTCCAGTAAGCAGAAATCCGCCGCCCAGTCCGGCAAGAATCAAGGCCAGGGCAGTGGCGTTTCGCGGCACGATCGCAAAGTCGATGATCAACTTCAGACTAAGCGCCAGCAAAATATTGAACGCCCCTTCAATCAGCAGCGTCGCCACCAGCACCGTCGCCCGCGATCCATAGGGCTTCACGTAGGAAAAGAGGATTCTCAGTAGCCTCCCGGGTCCCATCATCAGCACCGGGGAAGAGAGTTTTGTATTTACGTTCGACATTCGTTGAGCATCTTCGACGGCCAGAGGCCTGACTGACAAGCAACTAAGTAAGTTTCCGGGTGTCTTCTAAGTATAAAGGCGCAGATTCAACGAGAAAACTATCATCGCGGCTACGACAAACTGAAGTTTGTCGGACATTTTCGCTGAAACTAACCACTACCTGTAACGAGGTAGTGGCCTGGACTGAGGCGAGCATCGTGGCCCGGGGCAGTAGCCCGACTGTTAAGGAGGGCTATAGTAGTTGACCTTCAAGGAAAATGTCCGACAAACTTCAGTTTGTCGTAGCACCACGACAAGCTAAAGCTTGTCGGACATTAAACTGATTACCCCACTGGCACTCGGGAGCTTGCTTCACACGGGCCTACCAGTTTCGGTTACAAAATCAACCAAGGGCACTGCCCGGTCCAACATTTTCTGTAAGTATTGTCGAATACAGGTTATATTTGCCGCGAACCTTAACATCACCGCACGCATGGGAACCCCGACTTCTGTGTGGGAATTTCAGCGGAGTCCAAATCACGTTAACCCGAGATGTTGCATGGACGCGCCTGGTCCCCACGAACTTACTCAATTACTAGTTGCCTGGAGCGACGGTGACGAGGCTGCCCTTGACCGGCTGGCTCCTCTCGTAAATGCCGAGTTGCATCGCCTGGCGAAGCGTTATATGAGCCGGGAACGCGAGGATCATCTGCTGCAGACCTCGGCGCTAATCAACGAAGCTTATCTCCGACTGATCAATTGGAAAGATGTGCGCTGGCAAAACCGGGCCCACTTCTTCGGCGTTGCCGCGCAGATGATGCGGCGCATTTTGGTCGACTTTGCCCGCCAGCGCCCGCGCGTCGAAAAAGAGATTGAGGCCCGCCATATTTCGCTCGACGAAGCGATGACGGTCACGAATGAAAAGGACATGGATCTCGTAGCACTGGATGAAGCCCTGCAGAGCCTTGGCAAAGTTGATGAGCGCAAGAGCAAGATTGTTGAATTGCGTTTCTTTGGCGGTCTCAGTGTTGATGAAACCGCGGAGGTCCTCAAGGTAGCTCCCATCACGGTGATGCGGGAATGGAACAAAGCCAAGGCCTGGCTCTATCGAGAGTTGAGTCGCGCATAAGATTTTTTTGGAGTGCGGCGACCTGTCGCCGCTTTAGTCCGTGGCGGCTTGACGCCACGTTTTCAGGATAAATGCCTCCATCGGCCGCGACAGGTCGCGACCGGCCAAAGCGGTGACAGGTGACCGCACTCCAAAAAGTCGCGCATAAGATTGAATGACCCCCGAGTTGTGGAAACAAGTTGACGCGTTGCTCGACGCGGCCCTGGAGCTGCCACCCGAAAAGCGAGAGCAGTTTGTGGTGGAAGCTTGCGACGGCAGCGCTGAATTGCGCGAAGAGGTGTTGAGTCTCGTCAGAGCGCAATCAAAGGCTTCAGCCTTCATGGAGCGCTCAGCTATGAAGGTAGCGGCGCAGGTCCTCGCCCAGGACTCGAGTCTCACTAAACAAACTTCCCTGATTGGGCATGAAATTGGCACTTACAAGATTGAGAAAGTGCTTGGCGTCGGAGGAATGGGTGAGGTTTACCTCGCGCGCGAAACCAAACTCAATCGTCGCGTTGCCCTGAAATTTCTTCCCGCGCAATTCGTCGCTGACGCTGAGCGCGCCAGTCGTTTTGAACGTGAAGCGCAAGCGCTCTCGGCCCTCAATCATCCCAACCTTACCACCATATATGAAGTCGGAGTCATCAACGGCCTCCACTTCATTGCCATGGAGTTTGTTGAGGGTCATTCGCTGCGCGAGATGATGAGTAGCCCGATGAAGCTGCGAGATGTTCTTTCAATTGTTGCCCAGGCCGCCGAAGCGCTGTCGGCCGCTCATCAGTCAGGCATCATCCATCGAGACGTAAAACCGGACAACATCATGGTGCGAGCGGATGGTTACGTGAAGGTGCTCGACTTTGGACTGGCAAAGCTCTCCGAAGCGGCGGTGCATGGAGCTTCGTCAGATGCAGCGCATGCCATAGCCTACACGCAGGCAGGCGCAACGATGGGCACGCTCGCCTACATGTCTCCGGAACAGGCTACGGGTGAGAGCATCGATCATCGTACCGATATCTGGAGCCTTGGAGTTGTGTTGTATGAGTTAGTCACTAAACAAAAACCCTTCCGAGGTGCAAACCGGCAGAGCACGGTGAATGCGATCCTATCGAGCGAGCCAAACTCCGCTGCTAACTCAGATCCCACTATCCCCTCCGAGCTTGATCTTGTACTCGAGAAAGCCCTGGAAAAAGATCGCGAGCTGAGATATCAAACCGCTTCTGATTTTCGCGCCGACTTGCGACGGCTGCTGCGAACGATGGATTCAGCACCTTCGAATTCGCGTCATCGGGCCTTAGCAGAACTGCGAAGAAAAAACGTTTCCCGACCCTGGATTTGGCCGGTGGCCGCCGTTGTTGTGATCCTGTTGGCGATTTCAGCATGGTTTCTGTTCAAGCCGAGGCAGCAGGCGCCTGACTGGTCACGCGCAACCCACATTCAACTTACCGATCAGTCCGGAACGGAGTTTTTTCCCAGCCTCGCCCCCGACGGTCGCAGCTTTGTCTACTCCAGTAAGGCTAACGGAAATTTCGATCTGTTCCTGCAACGGGTTGGCGGGAAAAATCCGACGCTGTTAACGAAGGATTCGACGGCCGACGATACCCAGCCGGCCTTTTCCCCTGACGGTGAACGCATAGCCTTTCGCTCGGATAGTGAACCGGCCGGAATTTATGTAATGGAAGCCACTGGTGAGAACCGACGTCCGGTCACGCCAGGAGGCTTTCATCCGTCGTGGTCTCCAGACAGCAAGGAGATTGTCATCAGCGAAGCGGGTCGCGATGCGCCAGATGTTAGAAACACCATTCCGAGCAAGCTTTGGATAGTTAACGTCGAAACCGGCGCCAGACGGTTGCTCACTGAAACTGACGCAATGCAGCCAGCGTGGTCGCCACACGGCGCTCGCATTGCTTTCTGGTTCATGCCGCCAAGCGTCGGCCGGAGTGATATTGCCACTATCCCACGCGGTGGAGGTGAACCGCTCGTCGTCACCAAAGATGCCTCGACAAACTGGAATCCCGTCTGGTCGCCGGATGGTAAATATCTTTACTTCGCCAGCGATCGCAGCGGCAACATGAACTTCTGGCGCGTCGCCATAGATGAAGAAACTGGTAGGGTTTTGTCTGAACCGGAGGCCGTCGTCACCCCATCGACGTTCAGCAGCCATTTGAATTTTTCGCGCGACGGCAAACGAATGATTTATGTTCAGACGAATCGTCAATCAAACATTCAGGCCGTGGAGTTTGACGTCAACCGGGAAAAGGCGATCGGCGAACCTTACTGGATCACGCGCGGAGATCGTCAAATAGTTCGTCCCGAGCTTTCGCCTGATGGGAAGCAGTTTGTAATGCGTGTGCCGCGCCGGACGCAGGACGATCTGGCGGTGCTGAGCCGCGACGGTTCGAACTGGCGCGACCTGACCAACGACAAGTTTTTTGATCGCTACCCGCGCTGGTCTTCGGATGGAAAGAAGATCGCGTTTGTCTCGGATCGCAGCGGCAGTTATGAAATATGGACGATCGATGCGGACGGCACCAATCTGCGTCAGGTTACCTTCACGGGAATCCCTGGTACTTCGTTTCCGCTATGGTCTCCTGATGGCAAGCAGCTTCTGTTTCGCACCAACCGCTTATCGTACCTGCTGGATCTAAACCGGGATTGGCAACAACAAACACCGCAGGCGCTACCGACGCTGGATAATCCGGAAGATTTTTTCGTGGCCTGGGATTGGTCGCCGGACGGTAAGAAACTCGGCGGAACGTTTAGCGGCAGCAGTGGGAGCGGAATTGGCTACTATTCTTTCGATACCGGGCGATACGAGAAACTAGCCGTGTACGACTCCCTGCCGATGTGGCTGCCCGACAGCCGTCGCTTCGTTTTTTCGCATCAGGGGAAAGCATTCATTGCCGATATCGAAACCAAAAAGGTACGAGAAATGTATTCGCGCCCGCCGGAGGAGGTTCGCAGCATCGCAGTTAGCCGCGATGGGCGGCTGCTTTATTACACGCTGTTCTCATCGGAAAGCGATATCTGGTTGCTGGAGCTGAACTGAGGTTGGAAAGTTCTCAAGCCTGAAGGAGTCGCTCAAGTGATTTGCTGGGACCGCGGGCGTCCCGCCCGCAACGCGCCGCAGGCGCGCAGGTTTTTGTTGTTCGTCGGCGATTTTCGCGCTTCGCGCTCATTGCGGGCGGGACGCCCGCAGTCCCAGCAAATCACTTGTCCTAAGTCCGCAGATGACAACTTCTCCAACCCAATTCCTTTCTGGCTTCTGAGAGCCTTTCAGAATTAATTGCCAACTTAAACGCCTTTTTGATCGTTTTTTCGAGAGTATTGTTAATAAATCCTCCTGCCCATCGTTTGTAAGTTTGGAAGACGATTTCAGGAGGAAGCAGTGCAGGCAACCGCTAAAACATTGAGATTAGTTACCGCAGAACCTCCGGGAGAGCTTGAAACGCTCTTCCGCGACCATCACGACCGCGTTTTCCGCACCGCCCACCGGATTACGGGCAGCCCCGCGGATGCCGAAGACGTGCTGCAGACTGTTTTTCTCCGGCTCGTCAAAGGTCAGGAGACTTACGACCTTTCAGAGAATCCGGCCGCCTATCTTTCACGCGCAGCCATCAATGCTTCCCTCGACTTGATGCGCAGCCGAACACGCGCGAAGTCAGTCGGACTGGCTGACGTAGATGCTGAGGCAATTGAAAGCCGTTGGCAAAGCCCCGAGGCCGAGCATGCGGATCGTGAGCTGCAGATGCTGATTCGCCAGGCCGTCGCCGGTCTCGGCAAGACAGCGGGCGAAATGTTTGTACTGCGTTATTACGAAGGTTACGACAATCAGGAGATCGCGAAAATGCTCGACACGTCACAGATGGTTGTGGGTGTTGTGTTGCATCGCGCCCGGACAAGACTGAGACAAGAGATAGGGCACTTTCTGGAGAAACATCATGAAAAGCAATAATGATTTTGACGCAATTCTCGACAATGCTACTGCGGAGATTCGAAGCGAGACTGTCGATTCGGCGGTAGTTGATAAGGCGGCTGAGCGTGTTTGGGCACGTCTGGCCGCTGAAACTTCCGAACTTGAAACTGAACGCGCTGTTGCCGACAGGATCGGCGACTGTGACGATTTTCAGTCACTCATTCCTGCTTACCTAACGGGAAGTTTATCTGAAGCTCGCTCACTGTTGCTGGTCGACCACACGCATGAGTGCATCCCTTGCCGTAAGGCGATGAAGGATGCGCGCTCGCGCAAAGTTGCACCGGCGAAAAAAACTGTGGCAACGCGCCGCTACAGCATTCAGCCAGTTGTCTTGCGTTGGGGAATTGCTGCGGCCCTGGTGATTGGATTGGGCCTCGTCGCGCTTCCGTTTATTCAACGCTGGTCGCCGCTCGGCGGCAATCTGGAAGCGACCGTGCAGGCTGCTGAAGGACAAGTTTTTCAAATTGCGGACACTCAGAGCGCGCCTGTCAAGATTGGCGACAAACTACAAAAAGGCGATCTCATTCGCACCGCCAAGGATTCCCACGCGTTTGTTCGTCTCGGCGATGGCTCAGTCATCGAGATGAAAGAACGTTCGGAGTTTTCTCTAAATAACAACTCGCTCGGCACCACCATTCATTTGAACCGCGGCGCAATCGTTGTCGAAGCTGCCAAACAGGGTAAGCGGCATCTCTTCGTAGACACCGGCGACGGTTCGCACGTTTCGGTTACCGGCACTGTGTTTTCCGTTAACAGCGGCACAAAAGGCTCACGCGTTTCGGTGATTGAAGGCGAAGTGCATCTGGATCATGCGGGCAGCGAACGTGTGTTGCACGGCGGAGAACAGGCGACCACCAACGTGGCAATCGCCATGATTCCGGTCAAAGATGAAGTGTCCTGGAGTCGAAAGGCTTCACAATACGCAGAAACACTGAAGGCTTTGACTTCGCTGAACCATGAGTTGAGCAAGGTTGCTCTGCCGGGAGTTCGCAATTCAACTCATCTGCTGGATTTGATGCCCGAGAACACGATTGTTTACGCGGCGCTCCCTAATCTGACTACCACCATCCTCGAATCGCACCGGATCATGCAGGAGCGAATTAACCAGAACCCGGCGTTGCGAGAGTGGTGGGGCAAAGAGCAGGCGGGAAATCACGGTCCGAACGTGGAGCAGGTTGTCGGCAGCATTCGTGAATTTGGCGAGTATTTGGGAGACGAGATCGCGGTTTCAGTTTCCATGGACGAAAGCGGTGAGCCTGTTTCACCCCTCGTGTTAGCCGAGCTTAAAAATTCTGAGGGGTTCCAGCAGTTTCTCGAGCAGCAGATAGCAAAATATGCCGGCGAGCAAAAAGCTGGTTCTGAACAACGACGCCCGGTGATCCGTTTCATAGCGGATCCACTGACTGCCACTGCGACCCCAACTGAACCAGGCAAGAAAGCGGAAGAGCTCTACGTCTGGATTCAAAAGGATCTCTTTGCGGCGAGCCCGAAGCTGAGCCAGCTTCAGGATTTGGCGGCGAAAGTTCAAAAGGGTCAAACAAGCAGCTTTACTGGAACAGCATTCCACAATCGCGTGGCCCAGGTTTACCAGGAAGGCGCGGGTTTGGTTATAGCAGCCAACCTCGAACGGTTGATAGCCAGGGCGAAGCCGGAGCTTACAAAAGGTAACGACGCCGAAAAGCGCGAGAGCGCGTTGAAACAACTTGGCATTCTGAACCTCAAGTATTTCGTGCTTGATCAGACGACCCTGGAAGGCAAAACGCACACTACTGCGAACGTGTCTTTCAGCGAAGCTGAGCGCGGCATTCCGTCATGGTTGGCTGACCCAGGACCGATGGGTTCGCTCGAATACATTTCGCCGGACGCCAACCTGGTCGCAGGTTTTGTCGTCAGGGATCCGGTTAAGTTAGTCGACGATTTGCTGGGTGTGCTGGAAACAGTATCGCCTGATTTGCGGAAGAACCTCGACAAGCAGCAGGCCGATCGCGGCTTTGATATTCGCAAGGATATCGCGGCGCCACTCGGTGGAGAATTTGCCTTCGCGATTGATGGTCCGATTCTGCCGACGCCCTCGTGGAAGATGGTTTTTGAAGTAAACGATTCGGCGCATTTGCAGCAAACACTCGAACGGATTGTCGGCGAGATCAACAAAGAGGCCGTGAAGTTTGGCAAGACCGGTTTGGTTTGGGATCGCGTCGATGTATCCGGTCGTACTTACTACACGCTCAAGTCAGCCGACTTTGGTGTGGAAGTGAATTACACCTACGTTAATGGCTACGTTGTGATGGGCCCGAGCCGGGCAATGGTGGCGCTGTCAGTCAAGCGGCAGGAGGAAGGTTACACCCTGCCCCGTTCTGCTCGATTCACCGCTGGTCTACCGGCTGATGGCAACCCTAACTTCTCGGCAGTCTTCTATCACAACCTGGCGCCACTGGTGCAGCCGTTTGCGGATCGCATGGCCAGCGCTGCCAGCAATCTGCCGCAGGAACAACAACAGGCCATCAAAGCGATGGCCGCCGACATGCCGCCAACTCTTGCTTACGCTTACGCACAAGGCGACAGCATCACGTTTGCTGCGAACACTGAAGGCGGGCCCTTCGGCTTGAGTCCAGCGACTTTGCTGGGCGCGCCAAACTCGTTGGAGATGCAGCATATTCTCCAACAGGGAATGAAAAAGTAGGAGAGGGATTTTCTGGAGTGCGCTGACCTGTCAGCGCTTTGGTCGGTCGCGACCAGTCGCGACCACCGTTTGACTGAGACTCTAATCGGAGAATTAGGCGACCGGTCGCCTAAGACCAAAGCGGCGACAGGTCGCCGCACTCCAAAAAGGACTAGAAGGGAATTGCATCATGAAAAGTTTTCATACGAAATCGCAGGTATTGAGCATCGCACTCCTCGGCCTGGTAACCCTCTTGCCGGCTTGCACGAGCCGCAAGGTTGTTCAGGTCGGTAGTCACAAGGTCACCGTTTTGCGGCATGGATTTGAAAACAAACTCAAGGTCTCCGACCAGGCATCAGTGCCCACATTTGAGTACGTCGGGATGAGCGCCGATCGCCATCAACTAAAGGTTTCGATCAAGGGTGACAAGATATGGGTTAACGACGTCGCCGGCGAACTGCGCGCGGGAGATTCCGTGTTGCTTGGCGACGAAGGCGTGGCGGTTAACTCAATGGATTACGGCGAGACGGAAAAGTATCTGCGCGCAAACGGCTCTGGCACAAACACGACCGCGCAAAACTAAGATCGATCCACGAAAGCGATCTGAAAGTAATTCGGAAGAGAAGACTGGCCGCGGATAAACGCAGATAGAACGCGAATATGATTTAGACGTCCTGAAAACATTGCTTTGTTTCTGATTCGCGTGTATCCGCGTTAGTCCGTGGCCAAATTCTTCCTTGAGGAAGGCTCATGAAACTTATTTGCATCTCCCTTGGTTCCTGGTTAATTGGACTCTCTGCCATCGTGTGCATGTTCGTTGTTGTTGAAGGCGAGAGCCTGGCTGCGTCAGACCTCAGGACTGCGACCATCACTTCACTAGCCATCACCGCACTGCTCTTCTCGCTCGCCTATGCTCCATCTCTCTATTGGCTCCGCACGCGACTCGGCGGTTGTCGTCCCGCCGCGCTTTTTCCTGTAGCCTCTGCCCTGGTTATCAACCTTCCGGTTTTTTTGATCGGAATTTTGGCAATCGGCAGAACTTTAGGAGCGGTTGAAGCGTTTGCATTCATCGGTGCATTCGTCCTGATGGGAACAACATTCGGTCTTGCTTTTGTTTGGAATTATCGCAGCGGGGAGCTACAGTCTGCAAAATGGAGTTATCTGAAACGACCCAGGAACAGGCGAGTATTCCCGATCCGGCAAACTTCGCTCCGGTCATTGATCTCAACGGACTGAGTGTCACTTTTGGCGGACGTCCCATCCTCCAGAATCTTCAAGGGGAACTGCGCGGCCGCGCTATAGGCTTGCTGGGGCCGAACGGCGCCGGCAAGACAACTCTGATTCATACCCTGCTCGGCTTTCATCTTCCTTCCTCAGGTACGGCCCACATCTTTGGTCAGGACATCATTTCTGATGCCAAGCAAATCCGTTCCTTCGTCGGTTATATGCCGGAGCGCGATTCGTATATCGCGAAGATGAGCGCCGTGCATTTCGTTCGACTCATGGGCGAACTCTCCGGCTTGCCACCCGAAGCTGCGCTCGAACGGGCACATGAGGCGCTCTTTTACGTGGGCCTGGGAGAAGCGCGTTATCGCAGCCTTGATACCTATTCTCTGGGTATGAAGCAACTGGCCAAGCTTGCACAGGCCATCGTTCATGGCCCGAGTTTGATCTTTTTGGATGAACCAACCAACGGCCTCGATCCGCCGGCACGTCAACGAATGATCCGCCTGGTGCGTGAGATTCGCGACAGCGGCAAAGCTAATATCGTGTTGTCGTCGCATCTGCTGCGCGATGTCGAAGAGTGTTGTGAAGAGATCCTGATTCTGAAAGACGGGCGGCTGGTGGTTTACTGCAATCTGGAAGAAGAACGCAAATCGAATCGCAAGTTCCTGTTGCTGGAAATACGCGGCGAGCAGGACAAGTTTACAGAAGCCATTGGTGCACTGGGTTGTGAATACGCAATAACCGGCGATCATCGCGTCAAGGTTGTGTTACAAGGCGGTACCGAAGTGCGAGACCTTTATCGGCTCGCCTCCCAATTCGATGTACAGATTAGGCGGCTGAGTTACAAACGCGATTCTCTGGAAGATATTTTCCTAAAGGCGATGGAGAACGGCCATGGCGGTATATGAGCACAGCTACAAACAGTATCTCGGAAAACTAACTCCGGAGTGGAGCCGGTTTTTAGTGATACCGCGACACGCCTTTCGCGACGTTTTTAAGTCGAAACTGTTTACGGCTTTCTTTGTCATTTGTTTCTTGCCGCTCTTGTTCGAATCGATTCTGATTTATTTGCACCACAACGTAAGCGCGCTCGCGATCATGAAGGTCAACGTCAGGGAGTTGATCCCCATTGACGCCTCCTTCTTCCAAACTTTTGTAAACGTTCAAGCCTGGCCCGCCTACTTGGTGATGTTGCTGGTCGGTCCGCCACTGGTGTCGCGCGATTTGCGAAACAATGCTTTGCCACTTTATTTGTGCCGGCCTTTTTCGCGTACGGAGTATGTGCTGGGGAAAATGTCAGTCCTGTTGATTTTGCTTTCGGCTATCACCTGGGTGCCGCAGTTGTTGTTGTTCCTGTTTCAGTCATACCTCGAGGGCGCGTCGTGGTTTGTAGAAAATCTGCACCTTGCCAGCGCGATCTTCATTAGTAGTGTCGTCTGGATTTTACTGTTGGCTTTGCTCTCGCAAGCGGTTTCGGCCCTGGTGAAATGGCGGGTGATAGCCAGCGGCGCCTTGCTGGGAATATTTTTTATTCCCTGGGTATTCGGCGAAGTAGTTAATCAAATGTTCCTGACCCGTTGGGGCAGCATCATCAGTCTGGGAGCTTTGATGAGAAACGTTACCGCCGGACTTTTTGGCACGTTTGTCCAGGCCTCCGAACAAATCACTCGATTTGATGGACGCATCGGGCGTGAGGTTGTGGTAAACGAGATGCCGCTTTGGGCCGCCTGGCTGGCGCTGTTTGTAGTTTGCGCGATTTGTCTGGCGCTGCTTTCGCGGAAGGTCAAGGCTTACGAAGTGGTCAGGTGAATTTCGGATTGCGGATTTCGGATTTCGTTTAACTGAAGACTCGCACTCTTGTCCTGTTGAAAATGTATGAACGCAGTAGAATCAAAACTCAAGACTGAGCAAAACGAAATTCGAAATTCGACGATTGACTTCGATAATGTCTCGAAGTTTTACGGCGAGATACTCGGAGTGAATCGGGTCAGTCTGCAGATTTCTCCCGGCATCACCAGTCTTGTTGGTCCAAACGGAGCGGGGAAGTCGACTCTAATGAATCTCATGACCGGGCTACTTCGTCCCAGTCGTGGCAGAGTCTCAGTTCTAGGTATTCCGACTGATCAACCTGAACAACTATTTCGCAAACTCGGTTATTGCACCCAGTTTGATTCCTTCCCGCGCGGATTAACCGGCAAAGAATTCATCAAGTCGTTTCTACTCGTACATGGCTTCAATAGAACGAAAGCGGAAGAGTTAACGATCACTGCACTGGAGCGTGTCAGTCTGCTCGATGCAGCCAATCGCAAGGTCGCGGCTTACAGCAAAGGCATGCGCCAGCGAATTCGACTCGCGCAGGCCATCGCGCATCAACCGGCTGTGTTGATTCTCGATGAACCTTTAAACGGGCTCGACCCGATGGTCCGGGCCGAAACGATTGCGCTCTTCCGCAAACTGGCGGCAGATGGTTTGCACCTAATCATTTCCAGCCACATTTTGCATGAAGTGGACATGATGTCAGACCGCGTTATTTTGCTTAATAACGGATATGTGGTGGCCGAGGGGAATGTTCATGGTGTGCGCGATGAAATGCAGGAAGATCGGGCGTTGCAGATTCTTATTCGTTGCGACAAGCCCGCGAAGCTGGCCGCGCGTGTCTTTGATAAAGATCATGTGGTCGAAGCCCGTCTTCATGATGATCGGCTCGGACTATTTGTGAGAACGCGCGATGCGGATCGCTTTTTTCTACTGCTGAATCAGGTAGTAGCCGAGGGCGAAATCAATATCGAGTCAATAACGCCTGTTGACGACGATCTAAGTGCCGTCTACCAGTATTTGATCGGATCAGATGGAAGTTCTTGATTTGGAGTGCGGTGACCTGTCACCGCTTTGTTCGGTCGCGACCTGTCGCGAGGTTGCTGGCGACAGGTCGCCAGCGACCAAAGCGCCGACAGGTCGGCGCACTCCAAAATAGGGGAATTCATGAGTAGTTCAACTATAGAAATCACGCCAAGTAAGAAAGTCGACAAGAGCCCTTTGCCCTGGTCGCTCTGGTTCCGGCAGATTCGGGCCATCTTCCGGCTCGAGGTTGAAAAAAACTTTCTCGGCAGGCGTTCCATTCTGCTCTATCTGCTGGCCCTGCTGCCGATAGTCCCGCTGGTCTTGCTTGCTCCCTTCACTCCGCCTGGGCGCGAGTGGCAAGACTTCACTCAGTACAACATGATCTTTGCCGTTTTTTACGGCGGGTTCATTTTGCGCACCGTAGTTTTCTTTGGCTGTGCCTGGATATTCATGAACCTCTTCCGCGGCGACATTATCGATCGCAGTTTGCATTTCTACTTTTTAAGCCCGGTTCGCCGTGAAGTGTTGGTAGTAGGAAAATATTTTTCAGGTTTGCTCACCGCGATTGTTCTTTTCACCGCCACAACCGTCATCTGCATGTTGCTGATCTATCTCCCGCATTTCCCTTCAGAGAGTTCGCGGTACTTTTTTGACGGGCCGGGAATGAGCCAACTCCTCACCTACGCAAGCGTTACCATTCTGGCCTGCATCGGTTATGGCGCTTTCTTCCTGGTGGTGGGGTTGTTCTTCCGCAATCCCATAGTGCCGGCGATAGTGCTTTATATCTGGGAGTGGCTGAATTTCCTGATGCCGCCGCTGCTGAAAAAGATCAGCGTTATCCACTATCTCAACTCCCTGGTCCCGGTACCGGTCTCGGAAGGCCCCTTCGCGGTCGTCGCCGAGCCCACCCCGGCCTGGATCGCAGTGCCTAGCTTGATCATTGTCACGGCCGTGGTGCTGATCCTGGCCAGCTATCGCATCCGCCGCATGGAAATCCGCTACGGAAACGAGTGAGTTAGTTTCAAGTTAGTTCCTAGTTTCGAGTTCCTAGTTTCTAGTCCAACAAAAACTCTAAACTCGAACCCCCCGAACTAGAAACTAGAAACTAGAAACTCAGACCTTTTCACTGTCCGCTTATCTGCGACTCACGAACGGATTCTCTTTAATCCAAAACCGCCAGGGTTTATCTTTCCACTCAGCGGCGTAATCAATCCCAATGCGCGGCCCGGACGCGATTCGCGAGCGCGGAACCTTTACGTTTTCTTCAAGCCATACTTTGTTGTCCAGTAGATCGTCGCCATCAAGCCGGCGATCGATGTCCAGGGCAATGCACAGTTTGCCGGGGCCATTTGTTAGATTGTGATCCGGCTGGCCGCTGCGCCGCTTCCGCATTAACTCGATTCCTTCGACCGGTTCAACCGCGCGAATCAAGACCGCGTGAGGCGCGTCTATAGCATTGGTTACTACATTGAACTGGTAATACATTCCGTAAACAAAAAAGACGTAGGCGGTTCCACCCACTCCGTACATCGGTTCAGTACGCCTGGTCCGGCGTCCACCATAGGAATGCGCGGCGCGATCTTGTGGCCCTCGATAAGCCTCCACTTCCACGATTCTGCCTGAGACTCGTTTGCCATTCCGGTTAGGGACGACAAGAAGTTTTCCCAGCAGATCTCGTGCGACCTGCAGCACGTTTGGGCGCGTGTAGAAGTCGCGAGGAAGCTTAATGGACATAAGTTTCTAGTTTCTAGTTTCGAGTTCGGCGTTTCGAATGTAGAGCTTTGTTGGACGCGAAACTAGAAACTAGAGACTAGAAACTAGAAACTAGAGACTAGAAACTAGAAACTTATTTCTGCCACAGCTTCCAAATCATCGCGAAGGTGATGGCGAAGCCAATCACGACAATTGCGCGTCTGACGTTTACCTGATTCACACGGACCGCCATCCGGGCGCCAAAATAGCCGCCAAGCAATGCAGCTCCGGCCATGACCAGCGCGTCAGACCATACGACCAGACCCATCAGCCCGAAGCTCAGCACCGCGATGCTGTTAATGCAGATGCCCAGAAAATTCTTAATTCCATTGGCGCGGTTAATGTCAGTTAGGCCAAGGATTCCCATGGCCGCGAGCATCCAGATGCCGTTGCCCGCGCCAAAGTAGCCACCGTACATCGCCGAGAAAAATTGAAAGACGATGGCGCCTACCCACCAGGACATTTTTGGTTCGGCAACAATTGGTTGCAACCTTAGCCGTCGATTGATCGACCCTCCGGCCATGAAGAGGATGGTTGCGAAAAGAATGAGGAAGGGAACCAGGCGCGCGAAGGTGAGCGATGGCGTCCAAATCAACAACCAAGCCCCCAGCGCGCCACCGACAACGCTGGTGATCCCGAGTCGCAGGAGAATTGTCGAACTATTCTCCAACTCGCGCCGGTAGCCAAACAGTCCGCCAAAGAGTCCCGGCCAAAGAGCGACGGTACTCGTCGCGTTTGCAACTTTGGGGTCGAGCCCCAGCCAGATGAGTACGGGGAAAGTAACCAGCGTTCCACCGCCGGCAATGGAATTAATCACACCGGCGGCAAACGCCGCTGCGACCATCATGAGTATTTTCGGGAGCACCATTAGTTTCGAGTTTCGAGATTAGTGCAGAACCGCGAGCGGTAGCGAGTGGATGCCAGCATTCAATGTTGAACCCGTCCGACCATTTTTTTTCATCGTCGACCGTCGCATCCGCTCGCTACCGCTCACGGTTCTGCAACGCTTGCACACGTTGATCCAACACTTGGAACTTGAAACCTGGAACTTGAAACTCGAAACTCGAAACTCGAAACCAAGTCTACATGTTAGAATGAGCCAAACAGTTTCACAAATCAGATCCCGAGGAGAACCGAATGGCAGACGTAACAATTCGTCCGACAAAGAATGGTCCACTCATCGTCGAAGGCCCCGTCGAGATTTTCGATACCGATGGAAACAAGATTATGGTTGACAAGCCGCGGCTTGCGTTATGCCGGTGTGGCGCTTCTTCGAACAAGCCATTCTGTGATGGCACCCACAGCCAAATTGGATTTCAAGCCGCGGAGGCGATTAACCCCGAGAGTGCGGAATGACTGCTGGATGATTAGTCGTCGCCTCGCCTTCGTCATCTCATTTGTCGCGCTGCTCGGGACGTTTATATTTGCTGTTCCGGCGGCGCGTTTACCTGCGGTCCCCACCTCAGGAAACAAATCGCTGCGTGTGATGACCTACAACATTCACGTAGGCGTGGGGATGGACAAGCAGCTCGATCTTCAGCGGATCGCGGCAGTGGTAAGTGCGGAACATCCGGACCTGGTTGGTCTGCAGGAGGTCGATCGCGGAGTTAAACGCACCGAGGGCAAAGACGAAATTGCGGAATTGGCGAAGTTAACAACGATGAACTACGCCTTTGCGCACAACCTGGATTACCAGGGCGGTCAATACGGGGTGGCGATTCTCTCACGCTTTCCAATCAAAGAAATCGATCACCGCAAGTATGAGAACCGGCGAGAAGCTGAACGGCGCGGAATGATTCGGGTTGAAATAGAGTTTGCTGGTAGAACCATTAATTTCGTGACCACCCACCTCGATTATCAATTTGCAGACGGGCGAGTTTTTGAAACCGAGCAGATGCTGAAGTTCCTTGCGGGTGTCAAAGGGCCGCTCATAGTGGTCGGCGACTTCAACGATGAGCCTGAGGGTGATGCCTATAAGTTAATGCGGCAACAATTTGAAGACGCCTGGATCGTTGCGAAGATAAAGGAACCGGGACTGAGTTACCCCGCCGACAAGCCTGTCAAACGGATCGATTACATCTTCACCCGCAGCTCTGATCGTCTACGAGTCAAAGGGCCAAGGATCGTCACGACTCTCGCTTCAGATCATCTTCCGGTGGTCGCCGACATCCAGATTAGGTAGTGGGTCAGTTTCAACGAAAATGTCCGACAAACTTCAGTTTGTCGTAGGACCACGACAAGCTAAAGCTTATCGGACATCGTGCAAAGCTATTCAAAGGTTATCTAATCTGGGGTACTGGGTCAGGTTTGTCGACCCACAGTGCCCAATAGATCTGTTAGTGAATTTCTATCTAACCCTAAGGTTGCGATTTCGCTACTTCCCAATCGCGCTGACGACTTTTTGTGCAAAGATAATCATGATCTATTGCGCGCGATTCTTAATGGATCCTCTGACATTAAGGAAAGCCAGGCAGAGTTGCAGGAAGATCAGGGCAAAGGCGCGATCATGCCAACCCCAAACAATCCATAACACGTTGCTCAGGAGAAACAGCCAGAATCCCCAGTTTCGTTTGAATTTCCTCTGAGACGCCACAAACCACGCCGCAACTACGGTTATCGCCATCGCGGGCCACTGAATCCAATCAAGCCAAATCATGCTTGCGGCGTGGAAGCGGTCAATGTTTTAGAAAGTCGTATCAGCTAGATTTGATTTGTACTTCGTGTTGGTCTGGCGATCATTCATCTCGATGTAGACATAGCTCGGAGGGACCTCACCGTCTTCCAGCGCAAACCAGATGCCGTTGAGATTCTGAGCCTCGCCCAGAGCGCAAAACCCATATAGCCGTTTGCCACGCGAATCAAAAATGTCTACCCAGGTGCGAGAAGAGTTATTGTTCTTGCCGCATGGCGGTAGGGCCGGTGCAGCGGCGAACATCGCATCCGGATAAGCATCCTTGTTCAGCACGTCGTAGACGTAGCGGATGTAGTCTTTGCCGTTCTGTGAAAAGGTTTGCGTCGACGTCAGGTAAAGCACAGGATTGGGAAGTACAGGGGGATTAGCGCGCGATGTTCTGCTCCCGCTGATCACTGTAAGCAGCAAAGTTGCCAGAAGCAGGGTAAACGTTTTTGATGTTCTCATAGGGGGACCTTTCATTTTGGGTGAAGAGTAAAGCTGTCAGTAGTTTTGCAGTTCCGATCCGGCTTAGCGTGGAGAGCATGCCACTAATGGCGCGCTGTTTTCAAGCAATTTTTGAACGCTCAAATCAGTTCGGAGGCGGAAAATCTATCACGAAGCGAACCCGCCGCCGAAACTTTTCAGGAGCATCTTCCTCGTTGTCGGTAGCAAGGATTACGAGGCCATTGAAAGATTCAAGCCGCTGAAGCAAATAGCTAATTTCGAGGTTGGCATAACGGTCGTGAGCGTCTTTGACTTCGCTGCGCTTTCCAAAGAGAGCTTCGGCTTCGTCAAAAAAGAGAACTGCACCGGCTGACTCGGCGGCGTCGAAAAGCCGATTCAAGTTTTTCTCAGTCTCGCCGATGTATTTACTAACTATCTTGTTTAAGTCGACGCGATAGAGGTCTCTTTTCAAGTCTGCTGCTAACACTTCGGCTGCGCTGGTTTTTCCGCTGCGGTTGTCTCCGGCGAAAAGGATGATGGCTTTACCAGCTTGACTGCGACTGTCGCGAGCGTTTGTCGAGATGTCACAAAGGATCTGCTTTTGAGATTCAGCCAAAGTAATAGTTTCCAGCGTGGCCCGAGTTTCAATCTTTTGCGCCAGAGTCGTAAGCGGATCCGACGGCTCGCCAGGGCCCAGGCCAAAGAAACGAGCCAGCCATTCCAGGAGTTGTTTGAGAGTCTTCATTGGGCTGCCAGTCAGACTTCAGTCGACCAGAGTGCGTTCGATTCGGCGATCCGGAACCAACCACAGAAGCGCTACCAGCACATACAGGCCGAACCCAAGCCACCACTTCAACAGGGACAGCGGAATTCCTACGGCGTAGATGGCCGTTGAAAGCTGCCCTTTAAAATCCTTTCCCACGGCGAGCGCCAGAGTTGATGTCCGTCCATGGAGTGCGATGAGCGCGCGCGTCAAGATGTAGTAAGCGATGGATGCCGCCAACAACACTACGCCGTAAATAGCAACAGGCACGCGGGCAAAATGATTTTCGCCCATCCACGCGGTTACGAAGGGCACGAGCGAGAGCCAGAACAACAAGTGAAGATTCGCCCAAAGAATACGACCGTCAACATGATTTACGGCGTGCAACAGGTGATGATGATTGCTCCAGTAGATACCCAGGTAGATGAAGCTCAGGACATAGCTAACCAACACCGGAAACAATGGTTGCAAAGCGGACAGGCTCGTTTCGTGCGGTACTCGCAGCTCGAGCACCATGATGGTGATGATAATCGCAATCACGCCATCACTGAATGCTTCCATGCGATTCGTTGTCATGGTCAAATTTACGGAGTCGTACCGAGCAGCCATGACTTAAGCACGCCTGGTTTGTGATTGTCCGTCGCGAAGTACTCCTCGATTAGGCTCGAGTAAATCTGTTGACGGTCGCGGCTACTGAGGGACTGGCCGAAAGGCATCCGGCCTCCAGTAACGTACGACTTGATTAGAACTTTATCCATCGGCCAGTTGAGAGCGCCCAATCGTTCAGCGTTGTGACACGACGAACAGACCATAGCTTTGGCGGCCGGAGTTTTTTCAAAAGCCGGGCCGAAACGCTGCCGCCGATCTTCCAGGCTGGCTGAGCTAAGTCCGGGTCCAAGTTTCCGCTCATCAAGGTAACCGCCGAACCGTGCTGAACCGTAACTTCTGAAACGCTCATTCACGGTTAGCAAAGCCTGTTGTTCGGCCGCACTTACAGTACCTCTCACCGGAAAGATCGGGAGAATGCCGCTCTTGTGACAGATTGCGCAGTTGTCATCACCCTCGCCCAGTTCCCAACGTCCCTCGACCGCGATGGAACCGTTGCGGCGGTAGGTCCGGTAAAAATCTTTAAAGTAAGCGTTATAAGTGCCGTTTGCTGCTGCTACCGCTGACACGACCGACACGTTGCGCACGCGCGCGCGCATCCCCGGATCGGTAACTCCGAATTGCACCCACTTGTCGGGAAGTCCCTTTTCCGCATTGCCGGGAACGACGACTAAAAGCCTGCGGTAACTATTGTCGTTGTCGGGCGTACCGAGGTGTCGCGACTTGTAGCTGAAAAAAATAAGTCGCTCGTCCGCGGCTCTGGATGAGTTGAGTTGCCGCAGATAAGACTTGGCCCGCCCTAATGTTTCGTAGCGGCTGACGTTTTTGAGGAACGCCGGCTCCAGCAGGAATTCGGGAATACCGACGAACTGGCGCGTCTCCGTGAAGTATTGTTTGTCGGAAACCAGGAAGCCGAGTTCGTGATCCGATCGCCGTTCGAGACCGGCAGCTTCGACGAATTCGAGAAAGTTTCTGTATTGTCTGACGAAGTCGTGATCCTCGGAGAGCTTGCATTCGCGAATTGTGCCGACAATCCCATCCAGCACCTTTTCATAAACGGGCAACGCATTGTCGGTCTCAAACGCGTTGCGCGCCGCTTGCACGAGCGCATTGACCCTGGCGGTTATCCAGGCGTCGGGCTGGGCTTTCACTTGCGCGCAGGGAGCAGCCTGGGCGCCGTTCACACCAAACAATAAAGTGGCGAGGATCAGCCATGCCTTGAAATGCATGCGTCGATGCGCAGGTCTGTTCCTTCGGTAGATCGCTATTGGGCGTGGCAAGGTGTGTCTTCTTTTGATTTACGCGGTCAGCGCCCGGTGAAGAGCGTATTTTCATCGACGAAGCAAAGCCCATTGCCCCAGGGGTCGGCGACATAGAAGGAGCGTTCACCCCAGGGTCGCACGACGATTTCGCCGGCGCTGGCGCCATGAACGTCCTCCGAAGAAAGGCAGTTCAACTCCGTCGCGCGATCATAGACTTTCTCGAGGTCCCCGACCGCAAAGTAAATGTAGTCGGGGAGCGGTTTCGCTTGTTCGCCACCGGCGGTGACGTCGACGAGCGCCAGAATTACGGGGCCGCAATCGATGTAGTGTCGTGAAGCTCGCGGGATCCGCCGGCCAGGATCGTCAAGCAGCCTGGAATAAAACTCAGCGGCTTTGTCCAAATCGTCGACTTGCAGAATTATGCGGAAAAGTTTGTCAGCCATTCAAGTCATCTCCTGCCTAAGAACCTGTCTTACCAAGCCACGGCGTAACGTCCCCGCCGCGGATCGGCGCCGGCTGCTGAGACTCCCGTTTGTGTGTTGTAGATGATCACAGTCGGTGAAGAGAGCGTGCCCCAGGCGGATTGCACAGTTACTTTATGGCCACGCGCTTTCAGTTCCGCGATTGTCTTTTCATCAATCCGCGATTCCACGTTCAACGAACCAGGCAGGAATTCATGGTCGTCAAACGAGCTGACGTAGTGTTGGGTGTCGAAGCGTGCGGCTTCCACAGCCTCCTGCGGGTTCATGCCAAACTCGATAATGTTTAGTAAAACCTGAAGCAGAGCCTGATCCTGATTGTCACCTCCCGGCGTACTGAGGACCATGAACGGCTCGCCGCCCCTCAAAACCAATGTAGGTGTAAGCGTGATGCGTGGCCGCTTACCCGGCGCAACCACGTTTGGACTTTTCGGATCGGTGAGCGCGGACTGTAAGCGCTGGCCCATCAGCACGCCGGTATCGCCGGCAACCACAGCCGGCAGCCAGGCGCCGCTCGGAGTCGCGCTGAAAAGGTTTCCATCACGGTCGATTACGTTAACGCAGGTTGTGTCGTTGGCGCGTTCGAGAACCGGAACGGTGGACACTCGACCGCGGGATTCGCTGACAGTGGCGAGTATGGCCTTCATGTTTTGCGGGTCGCCGGGTTGTTGTGCCAGTGAAGCTCGATCTTTTTCGATCAAGGGACGCCGTAAAGCGGCATAGTTTTTGGAAAGCAATTCGGCCGTGGGAATCTTCGTGAAATCAGGATCACCGTAATAACGATCGCGATCGGCAAGCGCGAGCTTGAGCGACTCGGTCAGCGTGTGAATATAGTCAGACGAGTTATGGCCCATCGCCTTGAGATCGTAACCGTCCAACAGATTGAGAGTTTCGACCAATGCTGGTCCCTGTGTCCAGAAGCCGGCCTTGTAGATTTCATAGCCGTGGTAATCAGCTTTTACGGGCGAGCCAACTCGAGCGTGAAAACGGGCGAAGTCTTCGGCTGCAATCAAACCACCGTTATGCTGCATATAGTCGCCAATGCGGC
>Ga0134126_10000789_pt1 | contig 39923 bp, 59 predicted proteins | sample KB31752_FD_96881 | JGI IMG/M metagenome (GOLD analysis project Ga0134126, IMG submission 96881) | Terrestrial soil microbial communities with excess Nitrogen fertilizer from Kellogg Biological Station, Michigan, USA - KB3-175-2 | ecosystem: Environmental > Terrestrial > Soil > Unclassified ...
AGCGCTGCCAACTTTTGCAGGATGCGCTTTTCGTCGCGGTAGACCGCAACCTGTTGAGCGCCGAACACGCGGTCGCCAGGCGAAACCATCGGCGCCACCGATGGCGCAACGGCAACTTCACGAGCCGGAGCGGTTGCAAAATCATCGAGCGCGCTGCGCCGATCGTTCACTTCAGTATTTGACATGAGGATTCTCCTGATCAGCCGCGAAAGCGCGACCTGTTGTCGTTGAAGATGCGGGCACCCTTGATCTCGCGGCGCCCGGCTTTGATGTACGCGCGCATAGCTTGCTCGATTGCGGTCTGCGGAATGAACGGACGAAGCGTTTCAAGGTCGATAGTGTTGATGTCCAACTCATCGAAGGTCCAGTTATCGACGAGCGAGGCGGTACCAGCTTCGGTCGTGACCTTCGCGAGTGCGCTGGTTGGTGCTGCTGCTGAGGCCGCAGCCTTGTTCGCAAATGCCGTCAGCGCATCGGACTGCTTTACGGCGGTGGTTGCGGCCTGCACGTCGCCGGCCCGCACGGCTTGCGTGACCTTGTCCGCAGCCTCCTTGGCTTGTTTGCGCGCTGTTTCCGCAATGGCATCACGCGCGGCCTGCTCCTTCACGGCCTTCTTTTTTTGATAGGCCGTCGCGATCTTTTCCAGCCTCATCTTGATCAGGTTCAACCGGCCCGGCAGTTCGTGCTTGAGAAAATCGTTGACAATCTTCTCACCGTCCAAAAATGGCCGCACCTGTTCTTTGCGCGTATCCTCAATCCGCTTGAGCTCCGTGATGATGTTGGTACCAAGTTTGGTGATGATCGCCAGGTCCTCATCGTCCTCGGCTACGCCTGGCGCGCCCCTGCTTGAATCCTCGATCTCGGTCACCGCATTCAACAAATGAACGAAGTCAGTGGAGAGTTGGTCGCGCGTGATCAATGGTGGCGGAAGATTGTCGGTCTTTTCTACTTTACGTGCAGCGGTCGCCATCAACCTTTTCCTTTCAGGATTCTCATCACGCGATAATCGCTTTCTGCGACCACGTAGCTGGCGCGATGCTGGGTTTTGAAACTGATGCGCCGTCCGTCAGCGAGACGCGCAATGGAGGCATCGCCCATTTTCCCGGCAATGGCCGTCTTGCAAACCTTCTCGTCCTGCTCCGCCAATTTCTTGGCGTTGCGATTGACTTCCAGCATATTGACCAATGCCGGAATTTCGTTGTCACCGCAGAGATCGATCTCAAGGCCGTTGTCCTGCGGGAAAAGCGACTTCATAATCTCATCGTCGCGTTCCGGATCGACTGGCGGTTGAATGCCAGTGTCGAGATAGTTCGCGCAGAACGACGCTACGCGGTCGCGGATGACGGTTTCAGCCGCGGCATTTCGTTCGAGTGGAACGGTGTAAAGCGACCACTTGAACGTATCGACGACGAGCGCGACGATCATGGCGCGAGCCGCATCGGCCAGCATGGCCTCGGTCAGCGTTTGAAGCTGGTATCCGAGCGGTGCAACGATCTTGCTATATTCATCATCCGGGTCGGCGCGCCAATAGGCATCAAACACCGGGCGGGCGACGACCTTAGTCTGGATTACGGTGACGCCATCCAGGCCAGGGATGAGGGCGGCACCATCAGGTGTCGCACCCAACCGCGCCGCAGCATCGCGCAGATAGACTTTTGCGCGGCGAACTTCCCAATCTGGATATTCCATTTCGATGGCAGAAAAGACGGCGGCCTCGCCCCATAGGCCGCGCTTCATGGCCTCGGTCATTTCCTGCGGGCCGACCTTACCTAGTTTCTCAGCCCACACTTTCGTTGCGGAACCGAACATCCCTTCCCCACAGATCGCCGGCACGTCGGACGCCGTGATGTCGTGCTGGCGAAGCGCAAGCCATGTGGCGCGGTCGCGAACCGGGTCGATTGGGATTCGTTCCACGCTCACGACTGTGCCTCCCTTGCAATCTGTTCCCTGATCCACTTGCAGAGCTGCCGGCGTTCGTGACGCTTGCGGCCGTCGGTGATCGTTTCGTTGCTGGACTCGATCAGGTTGAGCAGCCAGCCGCATGCATCGATGTTCTGGCGATGGCGCGCGACCTTGATCGCTTCGAAGATCGATGTCTCAACCGGTTCGGCCAGGTCTTCGAGTTCCGCGAACAGCCATGTCGTGCGCGTGAAGAACGGCGGCTGATCCTTGCGCTCTGCCTTGCGGTCCTGCAGATCGAGGATGGCGGTTGCTGTGGACATGAAGCGGGTGAGAGCGCTCATTTGCCGGCTCCTTCCGCCGCAACCCTGGCGTTGTAGGCTTCGATCAGGGATGCCGGCGCGCCTCGGTAAAACCACTCGATGCGGCTCTTGAAACCAGCCTTGCGTACCGCGGCGTCGAATTCCTTCTCGCGGATGTCGGCGGCGCGCATGGCCTCGGATATGATCCGGTCGAACATTAGTGGCTCCTCCTTGGAGGAAGCGGCTTGAAATAAACCGCCGTGAAAAACAGAACAGGCAGTACCAGCCACGCGGCGATACCGATTGCGATCCAAAAGGTCATGACAGCCGGCTCCTGTAATCGGTGGCGCTGAAACGGCGATCGCGAAGAGGTGGCAGCGTCGGCGTGTCGCCGTGCGCTTCGTCGCCGCGCCAACCGGCATCAGCCATGGCTGCGATCAGGTTTGCGCGATCACTCACCAGACCGCGCGCTTTACGCATCCCGGACTCGTGACCGAGGCACCAGCCGATGATGCCGCAGGCGCCGCCGAAACCGAGCATGATTGCGAGGCACAAGAGGGCCATCAACTCGCCCCTCCCGCTTGGAGGGCACGGCGTTGACCCGTTCTGCTGGGCTCCAGACCGTCAGGAGTGACAGTTACAATCCTGGTCCCGACGATCTCAAATCGCAGCCCTTCGGCGCGCACCGACACGGCACCGAAAGCAGCCGCCCCGGAACAGATCGCAAGGATATGCTGGCGCACTATTTCGATATTGAGCCCCATCGCGCGCTCAAGGTAGCGAAGCACGGCATGGTCTGTGACGGTGATTGGATCGCGGCTGGGCTCGCGCATCACGCACATCCTCTCGACTTGAGGATTTTGCCTGAGGCAGTCACGACCTCGTCGTAGTACGCCATAGCAAGGTGATGCCCGCGCGCTGTGGTCTGCGCACAGTCGGGAACGACCAGCGCGCCGGCAGCGTTCGTCGAATACCCCGGCGGCAATATGCCGGCGCCGAGCGCCTTGTTGGCCTGACTGTTATCGTTCCAGTCGATTTCCCGCCCCTCGATCACTTGCCAAATCTTCTCCGCGCGATGATCTTCGCAGAGCAGGAAAAACCGCTCCGGGTTGTTCAGGAACGTGTTCCACATCGTGAAGTCGTCGGCGCCGATCGCGCCGGCCTCGACCAGCTCGTGACGGTCGATCGAGCGGAGGATGCAGAGGCGATTGCGGAATTCGAGGCGGGTCATTGGGGCACCGCCTTGACCGGGACGCGCTTAATCTTGCCGACGCGATAGATTCCAGGATCAGTGTCGTGCATCTGGGTTGGGTAGAACTCACCATGGATCGTGTCGCGGACTTCCTGCAGCGCGTGTGTAGTCGAGCAAGACTTGTCGAACGTGACGGTGATCGCGAAAGTGTGGGTGCGTTTTTTCATCGTCCAACCCCCGCCGAAAAGGTGTTTACGATCGAGCGCAGCGGTTCAGGAACGGCGGCGTTGCGCTCCGGTTTGGATGCAGCGGCGAGGATCGCGTCATAGGCGCGGCGTTGTGCGGCCTGCCCGATCGCGCCGAATTCCGCGGCGGCGGCGTCATGTACCGCATTGCCCTGCGCACTGATCGGCGCCGATGCCATCCGTGCCCGCAGGACATCGCGGCGCTTGGTTTCCTCAGGCGTGAACGGAAGATCGTACGGCATCTGTGCCCATACGAGCTGGTGGCGCTGCTCGCGGGCCTGCTTCCAAGCCTCGGCAAGGACACGGCGGGCGATGGAGCGCTGCCAGAATCGGCGGGGCGCGCCCTCGTAACGGTTGATGAAGCTTTGCCGCAGGCCGTAGCGGAACTTGGCATCGGCCTTGATGGCGGGGATGTCGAAGCTGAGGTCGGGTCTGACAAAGGCGGTCAGGTTGTCCAGCGAAACGATCTCGACGCGGGCCAGCATCTCAGATCCCCCAGCCGATGAGGAGCGAGAGAACCGCGATGCCTGGCGCCGCGATCAGGGCCAGAAGCGAGGTGATGAGGAAAAGCTGTAAGTCGGGGTGGGAATGCATCGAACCCTCCAAGGCGATGGAGGGACACTATGCGCAGACGTATATGCGAGTCAACGGGGAATATGCGTCGAGGTATAATTTATTTTGGCCGGTCGCGCGCGCGTACGTTTTCCAAGATAGACTACCAGTAAGGTCGGAGCCTTAAGCGACGACCTTTTGCTGGGATAGAGTAGTAGATTATTCTAAATAATAGCAAATACCGTGCCAATTGGTTTATGACATCAAATAGGACATATCTAAATAGGAGAATGTCCCATTCAAATACAACCACCGAGAGCACGCTGCCAGCGCCCTTGACGGGCTTGGCAGCTACTCAATTCTGATCGGAACTGGATTTTTGAGGAAGTGATTCGCCACATTCACTCAGAGGGTGATTCGGGTCCTCTAATGCTTGGCGCCGATCGCCTGTCGCGCCCGGTAGGCCTCGGTGCGAGCGGCCGCACAGGCGCCAGGCACGCCGGTATCCATCACGCCATCGTTGAAGTGCGCGGCACCTTCCGTCATCCACTTCGCTGTGAGTTGTGGAAACGATTTTGCGATCGTTTTGAGCTCGTCCGAATTGACGAATTTTAGTCCGGTTTCGATCAGTTCTTTGGCGCGATAGGAGCATACGTCTCCGGCCCGCAGGAAGTAGCCGGCCATCGCATAAACCGCATGGTAGCCCTCGGCTGCTGGCTGGGCGGGCGCGCGGCCCGCCGCGGCGAGGTTCAGCACAGCGACGGCAGCGACCGTGGTCAGCGCTATCCTCATAGCTTGCTGATCTTGCCGGCGACACGGCCAACGATTTTTACATCGGAGATAGGTACTTCAAAAGGTTGCCCGTATACCGAGTTTCCGTAAGAGCATAGAATTCGCTGACCTCGCGATCCAGCTGCCGGCCTGGCATGCATGAATTGAAGGCTTTTGCCGTGATCGAGGTATAGCGCGAAGATCCCTGGCCCGCTCACATCGGTTCGATCTAGATTGATGATTGCTCTCTCTCCATCGAAGAGGGCGTTTTCCATCGAGTCGTCTCGAACCTGGACAATTATGGTCCTTCCAGGAGCGATCTGGAGCTCGTTTCTCAAAAAGGAAGTTGGTAATCCCCAAGTAGCAGCGTCTGTTGTCGCAACTTCATGTCGGCCCTCACTTTCCCCGTGCATGTCCTTCTCAGGGACATCTTCGCGGGCAGAAGACTCGATATGAGGTAAGGGGCCAAGTCGATTCGGCGTGATTAAATTTTTAAGTCCATCGTTGGTTGCCAGTTCGCTAATCCCATCATCGACAATTCTCAACCTCACCGCGAGTTCGACAATTCGTTGGTAGTTCTCCAGGTCCGGCTTCGCACCTTTTTTGATCCATCTAGAGACGTAGGACTGTGCCCCCTCTTTGAGACCTAGTTGCTTTGCCATCTCGGCCTGTTTCCAGCCGGTGGCTTGCTTTATCTTTTCCAGCAGTTCTGACGCGTTCTCCATCCGAGTTTTATGCAATACCGCATAATCGGCATCAAATACCTCGCCGCATATTTCGTTTGACATTTTTATGCGTCTGCGTATTTTCTAGGGAATGAGACCGATCGAATATATCCGAAAGAATATCCTGAAGGTCACCCAGGCCGAGATGGCGGATATAGCCGGGGTCACCCAAGCCACTGTTTCCCGTTGGGAAAGTGGCAATTTCCAGCCCAGCCTCGGCGATCTGGCCCGTATCCGCGCCGAGGCGGCGAATCGCGACATCGCCTTGGCTGATTCGGCATTCTTCGTGGTGCCGGCGGAGGTCGCGGCCTCATGAAACTCATCGACTGGCTGGCATCCGAGAAAATAGGCCATGCTGACTTCGCCGCGGATATAGGCATCCAGCCCCGGCATCTTCCGAGATATCTAACCGGCGAGCGGATACCGCGTCGAACGGTGATGGCGAAAATATTCCTCATCACGCATGGCCAAGTCCAGCCACTGGATTTCTACGCGGATGCCATAGCGACCTTGAGGGAATTGCCCTCATGACCCCACTCTCCCCGCCATCCGCTCCACCAGATGCTCGAGCAGCACCGCGGCCGCGTTCGCCGGATCGGAACCATCCGCGATCATCTGCTCGACCAGCGCCTGAAAGCACCGCTCCATCACCAGGATGCGCGCGCCGGCCAATCGGCTTGCGGCGTCGGGTCCCATTATCGCTTCGTTACTGAGGGTTTTCATCATGCCCGTAGTCAGCATCACGGCCGCGAAGAACGCAAAGGACCGGCACGAAAGCCAGTTGTCAAAAAACGAAAGCCGCTTGCAGACGAATTTCTCAGTCATGCAAGCCATGCTTGGCTTCTGCAGGAGCAAACAACTCAAGCCGCTCAGTGAGATACGCCTTGCGACGCGCGCCAGCGACCGCATGATCCAGTACTGGCTTGAGAACAAATATTCGATCTCCACCGACGATCTCGCGAACCTTCTCCGCAGCGATGCCGGCTTCGCGATCCTCGAAAACATCATCGGCGATTCAAAACCGCTCTGGTGGCGCGATTTCAAGCGCTCCGTTCGGCGGGCCGAATTGCGCCGGCAACAGAAGGCCCTTCAACAGGCCATCGAGGAAAACGAACAAGGCGATTTAGGTCTGTAAGCATCACGAGTGCCGCTCCGCAGGGCTTCTGCGGAAAGGGCTAGGCAAGTCCGGTGCTCAATAATTTCATCATCGATCTCTCGGATCGACTTGCATGGTTTTGCAAGCGACGGGCGGAACTTTGGCTAGCGCGATCGCGCTGGTGGAGTGATTTCTCCGAGTCGGTCGAGAATAACGAAAGCCTTTCGGACTTACGAAAACGCAGGGGAAAACCGGATGACGAACTTCAATGAGGTCTGGACTCAGGAGCGTACCGCGAAACTGACGGAGCTCTGGGCCAGCGGAGCAAGTGCATCGCAAGTCGCCGCGGAACTTGGATGCTTTGGCGACTGCAGAGACGGCGGACGATCCGCGGTATGCGGGAAAGTAAATCGCCTCAAGCTTATCCGGGAAGAAGGCGTTGACAGCCCCTCTGCAAAGGCGGCGGCGAAAGCCAAAAAGACGAGATTGGCGAACAAGGCATTCAACCACAACCGCCCATCGCGGACACCGTTCCTCGGACCTCAAGACGCTCCCCGCCTTCGCAACGGCCACGCCCCGGCTCTTCGCCAAAACCCCTCGCACAACATTCTCGCCAGGATCGCGTCCGCCGACAATCACCCCGTTCTTTCCGAAAAATACTTCGAGCGATGGGACGGCCCCGGCATCAAGATGACGGCGCTGGATAATTCCACGTGCAGATGGCCGCTTGGTGACCCGCTCGATGAGGCCTTCCTGTACTGCGGCGATCCCTCAGCCGACCTGCAGGCCGGACATCCCTACTGCCCCTTCCACTCCCGCAAAGCCTTCGACCGCGCCGGCACGACGCGCAGCGCGCGGCGATCGAACATGGTCGCGGAAGCGGCGGAATAGTTTTCAACCAGAGGAGCCATCATGGCGAAGCCAAAGAAGGACAAGGCGCCGAAGTCTGCGGCGAAGACAACGATCGAGAGCATGAGCGACGATCAACTCTACAGCCTTACCGAGCAGCACCGGCAGAAATATGAACTCCTGCTGGACGCGAAGCAGAAATCAGCGAAGACGCTGCTAGATTACGCCAAGATCATCAAGGCAGACCTCGGCGCAACCGGCCTTCAAGACATCAAGGACCTGATCTCGCTCGACACGCCAGAAGGCGAAGCGGCGATGAAGGCCGATATGGAGCGCAAGGTTCGCGTACTCCGCTGGCTTAATATCCCTATCGGCACGCAAGGCGCGCTGTTCGGTGAGCCAGATCGAACGCCGATTGCGGATCGCGCATTTGCTGAAGGCAAGCGCCAGGGCCTCGCTGGCGAGAAGATGGACAATCCCCATCACCACACCACCGAAGCGCATCGCGAGCATGTCAGAGGCTTTGCTGAGGGTCAGGAGACGCTTGCCACAAAGGGTTTTTCGAAGCTTGAGCCTGAAGCTGCGGATATCAAAAAAGCCGCCTCGATCGGATCAACAAGGCCGACGTTCGAAGTTCACTAATGGACCGCGTCACCGGGCTGATCTTCTGCCTTGATCTCGGCATCACCTCTGGCTTCGCCAAAGGTTGCCCCGGTGACGCGCCTGTATCGGGAACAGTGCGGCTCAAGAAACCATCCGAGAGCATCGATATTGCATTTGCGAACCTGATCTCCTTTCTCTGCGAACAATTCGAGCGCGAGCGGCCGGCGCTGGTCATCAAGGAAAAGATGCTGGCGCTGCAGGCCTTCGCTTCGATCGGCAATGGCGAGGCCACGGTTCGCGCGCATGCCGGATATCACGCGATCTGCGAAGGAGTTTGCGTCAGGTACGGAATCGCATGGGACGACATCGCGGACTCAACCGTCAGAAAGCATTTTGTGGGCGTCGGGCGGACAGGTGATCGCGAAGAAACCAAGCGCGCCGTAGTCGCGCGCTGCCACCAGCTCGGTCTCATGCCGAAAGATTGCCACGACGATAATCGCGGAGATGCAATCGCGCTGTGGGATTGGGCCTGCGCCAACTTCGGCAGCAAGGCCGCGTCGATTTCAAATTTCCAGTTGTTCGAACCGGCGAAGGTGAAGCGGGTATGATCGACACAGAATTCGACGACCCATGGCGGACCGATGCGCGCGAGCGGGCGCGCAAGATGTTTACGAACCAAGGCTTGCAGCCCGTTGCTCAATTGATGGCCTCCGCACATCGGTATGCGATCGACTATATCGATCAGGCTCCCGTCATCGTCCTCGCCGCGACGAGAGGCTATACGCCGCAAAAACGCAATGAACGCTCTCATTTGACCGGGCGCATCGCTGAATTCTGCCGGCGCGGCGACCGGCTCAAAGACGTGATGAAGGCCTACGATCTTTCGTTGCCGCTGCGCCAGATCAAGGCCGGCGCGCTATCGCCAACACTTTGGCCCGTCGTCTTCAGATTGTCGCGCCTGTCTCCATCGACTCTTGCTCAGATCATTCCCGAAAGCGGTCCGGCCCAAATGCATTGGCTTCGGGCTCTCGATAATTGGCTCGACCACATGAGCGTCAGGTGTCAATCCGAACCCGGGTTGTTTTTTGATTGGGCCGCGTCCGCATTCAAGGACCTTCCGTATGCGGACCGCCGGGTCGCGCCCGATCTCGCGGATTTTGCTTGTGCCAATCGCGATAAATTCAATCTTAAATGGTCGCGCGAAAATGCGATGGAGGCTCAGGAAGAGTGGCATCGATCGCTAGCCAAGCGTAGCAGTGCCGCCGAAGCAATGGCCAAGGCTGGAATCGCGTTCGATACCATCATCGATTACGGATATCTTCCGGCAGCGCTCTCTCTCAACGAACTGACGTTTACGGCTCTGCAAACCGGCGAAGACCTTTTCCTCGAAGGTGCCGCGATGCGCCATTGCGTGGCGACTTACATATCGAACGTGATACGGGGCACATCCCGGATTTACTCGATAAAGTCTTCCGGAAAACGGGTCGCCACCTTGGAACTGCGACCGTCCGTCGTCGAGAAAATCCCGCGTTATGTCATGACTGTGGCCGGTCATACTATGCCGGCATATGAGCTTGACCGCAGTCGCTACGTCATCTCGCAGATCAAGGGGCCATGCAACGCGACGCCGGCAAAGAGAATCCGCGACGCAGCCGATATTTTCGTGAAGGGGTTGAATGGGGGAAATTCACATGGCTAGCAACGTCGTCAGTCTGGCCGATATGGCCGTCGAGCTGCATCTAGCACGCTCCAATCTTGAGGAGATGGCGTTTTCTGTCGCCGTCCATTCAATGATCGCCTGCGATGAGGCCAAGAACCTCGAAAAACTGACGGCGCGGCTCGGCATCGTTTCCTATGTGCCGGTTCGCGTCATCGCCGACAAGAATTACCACGCCGATTTGCTGGGGCAGGCCTTCGAGCTCCTGAAGGCGCTGATCCCCTACGAGGCGGAAGTGCGCGCGATTGCGGCGAGAGAGCCGGAAGTAACGAATGTGGTGGCGTTGTGAGAATCGATATCGAGTCGGCGAAAATTGAGCTTGAGATCGCACAAGACATGGAGACGGTATCCGCAGCCGAAGTCATTCGCTGGCTGAGTGCACGACCGATACGTGATGGGCGCGGGAATCTTCTCAACAGCCTTGTTGAAAACTGGATTGTGCGGGCCGCCGCAGCAATGGGTCGAGCCAAGAGAATAAGAAACATGGCGAAGGAGGCGGATCTGTGAAGCAAAATATCCAATGCACGATCACGAAGGATATGGTCGATAAGTTTTTGTCAGTGACCGCAAGTGTCGAAGGATTCACTTACGAACGAGCACTCCAAATCATGTCGCTCGCTGCCGCGCTGACTTGGGTTGATCTCGACAACCAGGTCCAGAAAGCAACAGACGATAGCTACGCCGAGGGCGTCCGCGATGCTAGCAGGCATATCCATTACCATGTGCCACCCGGTTCAGTGCTAAGCGCGACCGGTGATGTCGTCAGGATCGAGCCTTGTTCAAGCATTTCAGGGAGTGGTGATCCAGTCGATGTCGGGACCGGCCGTTGAATGAGCGCCTTCCGCTACACCCCTCACACCGTCAGCACGATCAGGCTGCATGCCCAGACCATGGCGCCTGCCGAGATCGCCGAAGTCATGCGGTGCAGCATCGGTACGGTCGAGCTGATATGCCGGAAGCACGGCATCGAGATGCGTTCTCAGGATTATGTCTTGCCGCCGCCTCCGACGCGGGAGGAGCGCAAGATTACGACGACGGAAGTTGAAATCCGAATCCATGGCGTGAGTTTCACGATTATCGCGCAAGAGGCGCGGCGGCGTGGCATGGCGACGCGGGATCTCATTGCGCGGATCGTCGATGAAGTTGCGCAAGAACAGCTTTTCGGTGCGGTGCTCGATCAATAATGGCGGTATTGCGTACCAAGGAAGGGGCATTGACGGAGCGTGTTGCGCGCGCTCTCCTCGGTGCGCCCGACGGCGCCGATGCCGAAAAAGGCACGCTGCGTTTCCGGGACATATCGATCAATCTTGCGACCGGCCGTTTCTTCGACTTCGAAGATGAAACCGGCGGCGATCATGTCGATCTCATACGACGCTTCAAGAACCTGCAAAACGGCGGCGCCGAGGCCTGGCTCAAGGAAAACGTCATCGATGTCAGGCCTGATCCTCTCCCGCAGGAATCGGCTGCCGAGCGCGCCCTGATCGGGATGCTGGCGAGCCAGCCCGAATTGATCGCGGCCGTCGAGGAAGAGGTCACGGTCGATCATTTCGCGGAGCCGATCCACAAGCAACTTTTCACGGCAATCGCGGCCATCCCGTTCGAGACCGGCAAGCCGATCAGTTTGAAGGCACTGATGGATGCCGCCGGCGGGGATCCGCTGCTACCGGTTTTCGACGGCTATCCGCTCGGCCGCTACGTGGCGATGCTGGTAGCCGAGGCTCCGATGGCGCCAGATGCCGCGCACCTCGCCCGCACGATTGCTGCCCAGGTCCGCTCGCAGGCCAACCGTGAGGGTGACGTCGAGGATGAATACGATCTGGAACCGGCACCGGCGCCGTTCGTCTCCCAATTCGGAGGCATCGCCTTCGAGCAGCTCGACGAGCCGGGCCCCGAACATGCCCATGTCGTCGATGGGCTTATCACTGTCGGCGACAAATCTGTGATCGGCGGTCCCTCCAAGTCCGGCAAGTCGTTCCTTGCCATCCACCTGGCGATGTGCATCGGAACCGCGATGTCGTTCTTCGGCCGCAGGATACTCACCCCCGGGCTTGTCATTTATCAGGCCGGAGAAGGTGGCCGCGGCATCAAGAAACGGTTCCGGGCCTGGCGCCAGCACTTCGGGCTTCCCAAGGACAAGCGCGTCCCTGTCTATATCCTGCAATCCAAGGTCGACATCCATAGCCCTGACGGCGATACCGCAAAGCTGATTGCAGAGGTCCGCGGCATTTCCGAGATGTACGGCATGCCGATCGTGGCGTTGTTCATCGATACGCTGGCCAAGGCCTCCGGGATGGCCGACGAGAACTCCGGCCGCGACATGGGCACCGTGATGGCCAATGTCGATCGCATCGCCCTGGCCGTCCCGGGCTGTCATGTCTGCCTCGTCCACCACATGAATGCCGGCGGCACCAAGCTGCGCGGTCACACCTCGGTTTATGCCGGCGTCGACCAGGTCATCCTCGTCACCAAGGACGAGGAAGCCAAGATGAGCACGGCGTTGCTCGACAAACAGAAGGATGACGAGGACGGCGCCAAGATCAATTTCGAGCTGATGCAGGTCGAGATCGGCCGGCGCGCGATCGACGGCAAGCCCATCACGTCGTGTGTGACGCTCGAGGTAGGCGGGAAGCTAGAGCTGAAGGTCGCCGGTAGCGCCAAGGACCGCACACTCAACCTGACGAACCAGCAGAAGAACATCCTGACCGCGCTCAAGGACGCGATTGTAGAACACGGCGTGGCGCCCCCGCCGGCCCTGAAGCTACACCGCTCGATAACAAGGGTCGTCGAGTACAAATGGTGGTTGCTGGCTTACCGGGCGATCTCTTCGGAAGCCGAGGACGCCGCGGTCAAGAAGGCCGTCCAGCGCGCCGGCGAGAAGCTGTACTCGCTCAAGGTGATCGGCCGCATCAATCCCTACGTCTGGCTCACGGGGCGCGCCACTGTCGACGTCGAGGTCCCTTTCGACATGGGAAACCTGTCGGCGGCCAAGGTTTCGGCCGGGCAGGAAGAGTTCCCAGAACAGGAATTCGCACCGCGATGAAAATGTCTCCGAGCCCGAAATCGGGATGTCTCTCTGGCCATTTTTCAGGCCGTGGATTTTATCGCAAATGACTGATATAAAAGGAAAATCAGAGATGTGGGGACATTCATCGGAAAATGTCTCTCTTGAAATGTCCCAAATGTCTCCGATCGAGCGCGCCCGGCTTTCCGCGCTTGTTGAATTGGACGGTGACGCGGCGCTGAGGGAGCACCTCCTCGGTGCCGTCGGCAGGTCTGGGACATCGCTTCTGACGCGGCGATCCGCGCGCGAGGTTCCGGCTACCTGGACGCCGGTGCATGTCCTCGACCGCCTCGAGGAGGCCTTCCTGGTGCTGGCGAACCAGCCGGCCGCGGCGGGCCCCAAACAATACGGCAACGGCATGCCGACGGTGGTCCAGGAGCGGCTGACGAACAAGGACTGGATCGACCTCTACCAGAGCGGCGAGATCGACAAGCTCCATGAGGACCGTAACCGGGTCCGGATCCCGGCGACCGCAGCGCAAGTCACCCGCATGGAGCAAGCCCTTCGCTGGCCTTTCGAATATCTCGCGGACCGGCCCGATGTCGCCCGTTCCTTGAGCCAGCGCGCGCTTTGGGCGGCGCTGAAGTTCGACATCCGCCGCCGCTGCCTGGCGCTTGGCATCGATCATGCCAGCTTCAACCAGCAATGGCAGGCAGGTCTTCGTGTCGTCACGACGACGCTGATCGCGCGCAAGGTGCCGGTTTCATAGAAGTTGCGGAATATTAACGGCTTTTGATTATCTCGGTGCATGGCTAAGCGCGATGAATTGGTGAAGGCGTATATCGGCGCCCTCGATGCCGGTGTTGTCTCGATCCTGGTCGATCACGACGACAAGTCAGGCCTCTGTGTCGGTCCCGTACCTAACGAAAATCCCTTTGATGCTCTGTGGTTTGCCAAGCCGCAGCATGCCGAGCTGGTCATGGCGCAATGCCCCGAAGGATGGGTTGACCTCACGCCCGCCGCGCTCCGCGACGAGGTCGTCAACGCCGCGGCCGCACTCGGGGCGAAGTTTAGGACCGCTGAAGAGGTGCGGGCGGACGCCGAAAAGGTGGTCGAAGAGATGGTTGAGAAGGTCGAAGTTATGCGCCAGTCCGGCCAGCTCACGAAGGTCAACCGCGACTATAAAATCTACCGGCAGGCGCAGGTCGCGCTGGGTCGAAAGGCCGTGCCATACCAGTGTCACCTCGACGCTTTCACACGGTCTCTTGTCGTGCTCGCCGCGCAGAAATCGAACGGGCTTTGATTCGGGAGTGAAAGTTAATTTCGGTTAAAACTCGAAGACATTTATGTCTCTTTGCGATGTCTTCGCGATGTCCCCGGAAATTTTGTTTCCCATTCATGACAACGACTTAGTCCAAAATGTCTCCCAAAATGTCTCTTTTGTCTATTGACATCACAGAAACGGGTGCCGCTCTATCGCCCGCGGACATGGAGCTACACGTGTGTCCGGGCGGCCAAGAACACCGGCCGACAGGGAGCGAGCCGACAAGGCGAGCGCTCCCGAGACACCGAGCAAGTCTCCCCAAGCCAACAAGGACCTCCGACGGAACTGATGGCTTTGGTGAGAGCCATGCTCGCGCGCCTTAACGGCGCTTGCAATGCTCGATAAGCAAATACAATCCGACATTCCGACGGATAGTTTCCTGCAAAGCCAAATTTAGAATCGTTTAGCCGGGAAGCTAAATTTAGTCCGAGAGCTAAACAACCACCACCTTGCCAAGCCGCTTCCTTCTGTCACCACGCCGCGCGCGAAAGATTGGTCCGCTGTGACTTTTTGGGTATTTCATCCACTTCCGGACTGGCTTGCCATCGTGGTGACCTCGGGGTTCACGATCTACGGTATCGAGAACTGGATGCGTGGGCGCGGCTGGCCAAGGTGACGCACATCTTCGACAAACGAGACGAGCGAGCGAACTGATGTCCGCCGAGATCATCTGCCTCGCCGATCGCCGGAAACCGCGCTACCCGCTTGCCGACCTGTGGCTGGCGAACCTGGCTCTCTTCGGGTTCGGATTTTTGTTTTTCGCGTGGGCGCCCGTTGGGAACGTCGAGCCCTTCGCCAAATCGCCCTACGTCGCGCCGGCCAAGGATCCGGCCTGATGCCTCGATCCGACGACGTCTCGCCGGCTTTCGAACGATCACGGCGCGGCTACCGTCGCATGGTGGCCGGCCTTGTCGTGAGCGGCATCGTCGTGCTGGCCGCGTGGGCCTTCGTCGCAGTGCACTTCATCGTCAAATTCTGGTAAGCCGCATGCCGCGCCAAGGCGACCCGACCGCGAGAGGCGACGAGATCGCGACCCGCGTTCGCGTCTGGTACGAGGCCAACCGCGAAAGTTGGTGGGATCGTCATTGCGGACCCGGCTGGCCTGTCGGTCCGGGAACTGATCGCAGCGGTGCGCACGCCGACGAATTCATTCTCCGGCTTGTGCAGGCCGTGCATGACGCGGAGAGCTTCTGATGCGAAACTTCGGCCTCCGCGACACCGCGCACCGGTTCTGGCACGAAGGCGACCCTCATCAGCCCGAGGAAAATTGGGCGCTTGCCGTCATCGCCGCCACGGTCGCGATCGTTGTACTGGTCGGAATCTTCGTCGCGTGAGCGACTGGTGGATGTCGACGAGATCGCCCACCCGCATGTTTCGGAAAGATTACGAGACCGCCGAGCTGGCTGCCGAGTTGAGATCGGCGATCGGCGTCGATCCCGCGATCCTGGCTCTGCAAACCGGCGTCGGCGCCAACTGCATCAAGGCGTACCAGCGCAAGCTCGGCTTAAGGAAGATCACCGGCGGAAGCGGAAAATCATTCAGTCCAGTCAGTAGGCGTGCACCATGTCGGTCGAGCAGCAGTTTTCCGAAGGCCAGATTGTCGCGCTCAGGAGCGGCGGCCCGGGAATGACCTCAGTCGGTTCTTACCGCGTCATCAACGATGGCCGGATAGTCGACTACCTCGTCAAATGCCTTTGGTTCGACGGCGATGACCGACTTCAGCGAGGCGATTTTCTTCAGTCGCAACTGGAAACTTCTGAACCAGGACGCCGTCGGCATCTGCACTTCCATCCGGGAGAAAGCCAGATTTTGACCGCAGCGGGCGACCTCGTTTTGATAGAGCCCGTTGCCGTCGCAGCAGAGCGAATAGCCCGTCAATTGAAGGTTACCGACATAGTCTAGCGAGTGCGCGCAGCGGCACGCCACGCCCTACCGTGGCCTGCCCGTCGTAGGCGGATGAAAGCTGCGCAATCACTGCGGCCGTTCCCTCACCCGGAGCGGCCGCTTTCATTTCAGTCAGTGGAGTACGCCGTGGATTATCTTTTGCAGTTCTTCAGCTACGACCATCTGCCTCCGCATCTCGCCGAGGTCAGCGCTCCTTTCCACGACATCGCACAGATGATCGTGACAACCCTTCCGCAAAATCCGGAGCGCACCGTGGCGTTGCGCAAACTGCTCGAAGCCAAAGATTGTGCTGTTCGTGCGAAGCTGTTCAAGGCGGCCTGAGCCATGTCGCGTATGCAAGGCAAAGTAAAATTCTTCCAGGATGATCGCGGCTTCGGTTTTATTTTGTCGGATGCAGGCCCGGAATACTTCGTCCACCGCACCGATCTCGAGGCACCCGGCCGCTGCAACGACGACGGCCGTCTCACGCTTTCTCCCGACGAGCGCGTCAGCTTCGAGGTCGTCGACAACCCGCGCAAGGGCAACGGCAAGAAGGCCGCGCGCGTTCAGGTGATCTGATGGCCATCGGCCGCCCACCCGCCGATATTGATCTGGCACATTTCAAAAAGCTCTGCGCCTACCACTTCACCGTCGAAGAGATGGCGGCGGCACTCAACCTCTCCAAGCGGACGCTGCTGCGCAAGATCAGGGAAGATCCCTGGAAAACGCTCTGGGATGACGGCGAGGCCAACGGCCGCGCGCTCGTGAAACGCCGCGGCTTCGAATTCATGGCGAGGGATGACGCTGTCGGAGAGAGGGCCTGGGAACATCAAACCAAGATGATCCTGAAGTTCTCGGAAAAGCAGAACGTGGAGCTGACCGGCAAGAATGGCGGGCCGGTCCAAACGATCGACCTCAGTAAGCTGACCAATGACCAGATCGACCAGCTTGAACGCATTGCTTCCGCGCTTGCCGCCGCCGGCGGACTTGCTGGTGGCAATACACCAGGAGCGGGCGAGGCGGGAGGCTAAAAGCCAGGAGGGCGGCTGGAAGGCAGAGAAGGCGCGTTGTGCCGCCGACATCCTGCACTGGTTCGATTCCTGGGTGTGGACTTACGATCCGCGCCTGATCGGCAAGCCCGGCGGAGCATTTCTTCAGTTCAAACTATGGCCGCGCCAGCGCGAGATGGTGGTCTGGCTGAAAAGCCGGATCGACGGCAGCGCCGAGGGATTGATCGAGAAAAGCCGCGACGTCGGGGCTTCGTACATATGCGCGGCGGTCTCGCTGTGGTTCTGGCTATATCAACCTGGCTTCAAGGCCACGTTCGGTTCGCTCAGCGTCGACGACGTCGACAAGAAGGACAATCCGGACAGCCTGTTCGAGAAGCTGCGGATCATGCTGCATCGGTTACCTGCCGAGCTCCTGCCGGAAGGTTTTAGTCGCGGTCAGCACGACAACTACATGCGGATCGTCAACCCGGAAAACGGATCGACGATCACCGGTGAAGGCGGCCAGAACATGGGCCGTGGCGGGCGATCGACGGTCTACTTCCTCGACGAGGCGGCACGCATCCCAAACGCCGACCAAGTCGAGAAGGCGCTGTCCGGCAACACCGAATGCGTGGTGTGGGTTTCTTCCGTCAACGGCATGGGCAATCTCTTTGCCCGCAAGCGGCATTCGATCCTGAAACCGGAACAAATCTTTCGTTTGCACTGGCGCGACGATCCCCGCAAAACCGAGGAATGGGCGCAAGCCAAACAGGCCAGCTTCTCCGATCCCACGACATGGGCGTCCGAATTCGATATCGATTACACGGCATCCGTCGAGGGTGTCTGCATTCCCGCGGCCTGGGTTGAGAGCGCCAAGCGGATCCAGCGCTTTGAGCCGAAGATTGCGGTTTCAGCCTTTGCCGTGCTGGGCGGCGACGTCGGCGCCGGCAAAGCCAAATCCATCTCTATCGTTCGATCCGGAGCGGTCGTCCATACTCCGAAATCCCGCGGCGAGCCTGATACCACCGACACCGCGCTTTGGATGCTCGACATCGCGCGCGACAGTGCGGTCAAGCGCCTGAACTTCGATGCGCCTGGCGTCGGCGCCGGCGTCTCCTCGACGCTTATGAAGAACCCGATCGCTGGTCTTACGATCGCGCCCGTCAATACCGGATTGCCGCCTTCGGAACGGATGTGGCCCGATGGCCGCACGTCGGAGGAAATGTTCGGCAATCTCAAGGCCGAAATCTGGTGGCTCTGCCGTACCGCGTTACAGCGAACCCACGAACACATGCTGTTCATCGAGGGCAAGCCGGGCGGTCAGCGGCATGCCGCGACCGATCTTCTCGCGCTGCCGAGCGGCGACCAGGACAGCGATGCTCTTTGCCTTCAGCTCTCGCTTGTGAAGTGGGAACGAAACGAAAAGGGCAAGATCGTCATCGAGAAAAAAGAATCGCTTCGGCGCCGCGGTATTTCGAGCCCGGACTATGCCGATGCGCTGGTGCTGACATTTGCCGAGCCGGATGAGGTCCCAATGGTTATCTCTCCGGAATTCGCGGCCGAATTCGCCGCGCTGACACGCCGCCGCTGATGTCGATCTTGTCATGGTTCAAGCGAGCATCGATTGCACCGGTGCCGGTTGCTGCCGCACCTGCAAAACCGAAAGATGACCCCTTCAGCGTCCGCTCACTCGAGGCCGTGCTCGCCTTCGTCAAGGGCGCCAAGGATCAACCGAATCGCATCCGCTCGCTGAAACTACCGGAGCCGTTCCCCGGTGTTTCGCCATCGGGCGCGCCGAAGATGGCAATGGACGGCCAGATCACGGCCGTCATGAGGTTCGGCGAAGCCCAGCAATGGGACGGCTACGGCTTCATGGGTTATGCCCTGTTGTCCGATCTCGCCCAGATACCGGAGTTTCGCAGGCCATCGGAGATCATCGCCGAGGAAATGACCCGCAAGTGGGTCAAGATCATCTCGACCAGCGAAGAAGACAAAACCGAGAAGATCAAGGAGATCGAGGCCGAGCTGAAGCGGTTCGGCGTCCAGGAGAGCTTCCGCAAGGCCTTCGAGATCGACGAGTTCTTCGGCGTCGGCAAAATCTATATAGACTTCGGCAAGAACGTCGACCGGATGTCGCCGCTGGTGCTGGAAGGAAATATCGAAAAGGACAGCCTTGTCGGCATCCGCGTCATCGAGCCGATCTGGTGCTACCCGAACAACTACAACACCAGCGATCCGACAGTGCCGGATTTCTATCGTCCTCAGACCTGGTATCTGCTCGGCACCGAGACACACTCGAGCCGGCTATTGGATTTCATCTCGCGTCCGGTGCCGGACATCCTGAAGCCCGCCTATATGTTCGGTGGTATTTCGCTGACGCAGTTGATGCAGCCCTATGTCGAGAACTGGCTGCGGACCCGGCAGTCGGTTTCCAACATCACGCACAATTTCTCGACGATGATGCTGCTCACCGACATGAGCCAGATGATGCTGCCCGGCGGCGCACAATCGCTGGCGCTGCGTGGACAGGTCTACAATACCAGCCGCGACAACCTCGGCCTCTTCATCGCCGACAAGAACAAGGAAGATCTCAAGAACGTAGCCGCACCGCTCGGCAGCCTCGATGCACTGCAGGCACAGGCGCAGGAGCAGATGGCCTCGATTGCCGGTATCCCGCTGGTCAAGATGTTCGGCATCCAGCCCACGGGCCTCAACGCATCGAGCGACGGCGAAATCCGGGTGTTCTACGATTCGATCGAATCGAAGCAGGAGCGGATCGGAACGCCCAACCTGCGGACGCTGCTCAACGTCATCCAGATGAACAAATACGGCGCGATCGATCCCGATATCACCTTCAAATGGGAACCGCTCTGGTCGCTCGACGAGAAGGCGCTAGCCGAGGTCCGCAAGATCGATGCCGAGACCGATTGCGCCTATGTCGACCACGGCATCCTGAGCGAGGAAGAGGTCAGAGCCACGGTCGCGGGCGAGGAAAACAGCCGCTACGCCTCGATCGAGGTCGAGGACCTGCCGGAATTGCCCGATGAAGATGACGATGATGCTGGCGGCGAGGATGTGCCGGAGCGCGATGCTCCGGACGCAAAGCTAGCCCACGCCGGCGAAAAGAAGGTAGCGTGAAACCGAATTGAAACATTCGGTTGCTATCACGCGGCATGATCGATTTCACGCTTGCGGAACTGCTGACAGGTCTCGACCTTTCGGATACTATCGGCGACATGACCGACAATCTCATCACTCTGCAGTCCTCCGGAAGGCTTGTTCTCAATGGCGAGCCGCTAGAGACAGATGCCTCGTTCCGCTCGCGCATTTTCCAAGTCGCAACAACCAACGACTGGCAGACCGCCAACGCTTACGAACTTGACGCCATCGGCATGCGGCATGGGTTAATTCGGGATGGCTACTTCTACGAAGCGGTCGAAATTTCGGCTGAAAGCCCGGCCGAAAAACCCGAACGATAAGATTCTCCGGCCCGTCAGGCCGAACGCCGGGATCACGGCGGCCTATCGCAAGAAGCTCGACGCGCTGATCGAGGAAATGGCGAACAGCGTCGATTACTGGTTGCAGGCTTCCTACAAAGCCAACGAGCCGCGCGTAGCCTCCGACGAATTGCCCGCTTCCGCACTCCGCGCCGCGATCCGCAAGCTGACGGCAAGGTGGCAACGGCGCTTTAACGACGCCGCACCGAAGCTGGCCGATTACTTCGCGACCGCCGTCGAGAAGCGGTCTTCGACGGTGCTCAAGAACATCCTGAAGGAAGCCGGTCTGACGGTCGAATTCAGGATGACCAATGCGCAACAGGATATTTTGCGCGCCACGATCCAGGCTAACGTCGAGCTCATCAAGTCGATTCCGGCACAATACCTGACGCAGGTGCAGGGCTCGGTGATGCGCTCGGTGCAGACCGGCCGCGATCTCGGCACGCTGGCGAAAGAGTTGCAGGAGCATCACGGCGTAACGCGCCGGAGAGCGGCGTTCATTGCCAGGTCGCAGAACAACATGGCTACGAGTTCGATGGATCGTGCGCGTCGCCTTGAACTAGGTCTCGACGAAAGTCAGTGGATGCACTCCGGCGGTGGTAAGCATCCCAGACCGACTCACGTCGCGATGAGCGGCAAGCGCTTTAAGACAGAGCAAGGAATGTGGGACCCTGCTGTGAAGCGCTACGTCTTCGCTGGTGTCGAGCCTGGGTGTCGCTGCGTAAGCCGTGCGGTTGTAAAGGGTTTCTCATGAGCGATGCGAAAGTAAAATTCCATCGTCTCGACGATCTTGATGCTGCCATTGGGGTAGAACAAACCTTCAGCTTCAATTGCCCGAAGTATGATCGCCGATGTTTCGGTCTCGTGATCGTCGGGAAGACTGACCTGAAGCGCGATCCGCAAGGACAAAACGGCGGCATCGCGCAATGGGAGTGGGACGGCAATCGCGAGAAGCCCACATTCACGCCGTCGATTAATTGCGGCAAGTGCTGGCACGGATACATTCGAAATGGCCGCGCCGTTGATTGCCAGAGCAAAGACGAGCCAGAAATTTCTAGAGTCCGAACCTAACCACCAACCAAGGAACAGTACCGATGCTTCGTTCAGTCAGTATCGCCCTCGCCACCATCGCCCTCACCTCTTCCGCTTTCGCCGCCGACAAGATCACCAACCGGCAGGCGCTTGAGGTCCTGCAGGGTCTCCGCGGTCTCGACGGCCACCAGGTCATCATCAAGCAGGCCACAGGTGACGCCGTCGTGGTGCAGCCTTGGGAATTCGGCAGCGCGACACTGCGGCTGAAGATCGCAAACGATATTTCGATCCTGACCACGGTCGAGAAGGCGGTCGGCGATGCTCGCAACGCCTCGATCCGGGAGATTTTGAAGGACAAGCCCGGCATCACCGAGATCAAGCCCGCGACGCCGGAAATGGACGATCTGCTGAAACAACTCGATGCACTGCTCGATGCGCCGGCGGCCGGGACGCAGGATTTGGGCCGCATCAAGGATGCCGAGCTCAAGCTCGACAAGAACGAAATTCCATCGACGGTGCTCGCCGCGATCGCCGCGATCCGGGAGCCGTGATGAACGTGGATTACTGAGGGAAAACTCCCGAAGCAGTAGGATTCGAACCTACGGCGGACGTCTCAGGCGATCGTGTACGATCTCGACGGCTGCTAGTACACCAGAGGGTTTCAACCAGCGGCAGCGCTTGAACCGCCCGCAAGTCAAGCTTGCGCTCACCCATGCTTCAGGAAATTGGCTTGTACCATATGCAGACAGTCATTGAAAGCGTCACGCAGCTCCGCACCGAAGCCGTCATCGCGCAGGAGCTACGCGCCGAAATCGCAGGCCCGCTCGCCGAAATCTGCCGCATCATGGACAAGGCGCGCGCGGCGGGCCTCAAGATCGACTTCGCCATCCAGTGCGATGCTTTCGGCAGGAATGTGCCACCTCACGTCCTGATTACGAAGTCTCTCTGAAACAAAAATACGGTGCGACCGATGGAACAGCTTTCTTTGCCGCTGTTCGCGTTCGATCGCGCCTTTTCTTTCGACAACTTCGCTTTCGATCCGTCGACCTCTGCCGCTCAACATCGTGCGATGGAGGCCGCTGCTCACGGCAAATCGAACCTCGGCATTCCGAAGAAAGTCGGCGAGGAGTTCGTTGAGGCCGACGATGCGAAGGTCGAGAAGTCCTCGGTCGATTATTCGGCCGGCAAAGGCAGCGACCGCTGCAAGAACTGCGTTCATTTCGAAAAGCCGGACGCCTGCGAGATCGTCGCCGGCGCCATCGATCCGGAATACTGGTGCGAGCGGTTCCAGATGAACCGCGCCGATCCGGCGCTCGATCATCGCGCCATTGCATTCGATCGCAAATCCGTCCGCTCCTTCGACGCCGAAGGGCGGATGCACATCGCCGTTTCGAACATCAGCAAGGCCAACGTCTGCCCGTATCTCGGCAATGAGATTCCGGATTATGACAAGCTCGGCCTGATCCCGGACAAAATCTATCAACTCTATCGCGACCCGGAAGAACTGAAGAAGGCCGCGCCGACCTTCAACAACATCCAGCTTCTCATCAAGCATATCCCGGTTTCGGCCGACGATCACCAGCCCGATATCGTTGTCGGCACCACCGGCAGCGAGGCCGAATTCGTCGCGCCGTACCTTCGCAACAGCATCGCGGTGTGGGCGCGCGAAGGCATCGATCTCATCGAGTCGGAAAGACAAAAAGAACTTTCTCCCGCCTATCGCTACGTCGCGGACATGACGCCAGGCACGACGCCAGATGGCGAAGCGTTCGATGGGCGCATGACGGAAATCACTGGCAATCATTTGTGTCTCGTAGAGGAAGGCCGCACTGGCGGCGATGTAGTCGTTGCGGATTCCGCAATCCCGAAACTTGAAGAGGTATTTGACATGACCAAGGCTCTGCTCTCCCGCAAGGCTTCCGTCGCTCACGGCGCGCTGATGGTGTTCCTGAAGCCGAAGCTGGCCAAGGACGCCAAGATCGATCTTGGTCCGGTTTTGACCGGCCTCACCCACAAGAATTTCGCCGAGAAGAAGGCATCTGTCGTCGGCGGCGTCACCACGCTCGTCAAGGGCAAGCTTGCCAAGGATGCGAACATCGAAGGTCTCGTCGACCTCATCGATGCGCTCCAGGAAGTCGAGCCGGCTGAAGACGAGGAAGACGACGAGAATATGGTCGATCCGGATGATGCCGGAATGGATGCCGATCCGGTCGAGGCCATGCGCGGTTTCCTCAAGGGCAAGATGGCAGACGACGATGTCGAGAAGGCTTGCGCCATGATGAAGCCGAAGGCGATGGACGAAACGCCGGAGGAAAAGGAAGCGCGCGAGAAAAAGGAAAAGGAAGAGGCGGAGAAAAAGACGGCCGCCGACAAGCACGCCAAGGACGAAGAAGAGGACAAGAAGGACATGGTGAAGAAGCCGGCAATGGATGCGGCGATCAAGCTCGCCGAGGATGCGGCCACCAAGCGCGCCGAGGCCAACACCATGAAGCGTCTCAACGGCATCCGCATCGCGGAGCGCGCCGTCGAGCCTCTGATCGGCAAGGTCTCCACGGCCCTTGACAGTGCGGATGCGATCTATGCCGCGGCGCTCAAGCACGCCGGTGTGAAAACCGAAGGCGTCGATCCGAGCGCCTATCCCGCACTCGTCGACATGGCGGTGCAGACCAAGACGGCGGCCACCAAGCCTAACCTTCATCTCGCCCATGACGCCGCGATCATCACCGACCGCGCCGCATTCGAAAAGGCCAACGGCATCGAGCCGCTGCGTATCCGCAACCTCGGTTAACCGGCGGCGCTGTCCGTCAGCAACCCAATTACTCACGGAGACTTAACCATGTCATTCCCGCGCGTCGTGAATGTGCAGAATGCTATCGCTGTTGAAGGTGATCGGGCATCTGCCAATGACAACCTCTACAGCATTGTCGCTGGTGTCGGTGCATTCATTGCCGGTCCAGCCGGTGTCACGGTCGGTGCTTTCGCATGGGCCGACCCCACCTTCACCTTCCTGAACAGTTTTGGTGCGGGGCCCGTTACGGGCTTCATCGCACGTGAAGGCCTGCGCGCCGACATCTTGACTCCAGGTCCCGGCTATCCGGATGCCTCGCAGGTTGTTCTCGGCGGCTCGTATATCTCAGCCTTCAATTCCGGCGATTTCTATGTCCGCAACAACGGTCCGACCACGTCGGTACCGGGGCAGAAGGCATACGCCTACAACACCACAGGCCTCGTCAGTTTCGCGGCCGCCGGCACGCCGCCGACCTCCGGCAGTGCGACCGGCGCGACGCTTCAGAAGATCGTCTCGGCTTCGACCGGCGGCGCGCTCCCCGTGGCGAATACTGCGACGGGTTCGATCGCCGGCAATGTGCTTACCGTCTCCGCTGTCGGCGCGGGCTCAGTGCTGGCTGGCGGCGTCGGCCAGACCGTCTCCGGTGCCGGCGTGGTCCCGGGCACGCAGATCGTGGCGCAGCTCACCGGAACCGCTGGCAGCACTGGTACCTATCAGGTCAACATCAGCCAGACGGCGGCTTCCACCGCGCTCACGCTGTCCGGCGGCGGCCTGACGCTGACCGGTGCCAACACCTCCGGCGTTTTCGCGCCGGGTATGACTCTTTCCGGCACCAACATCCCGACCGGCACCACGATCCTTGCGTATGGCACGGGAACGGCAGGCGGTGCAGGCACCTATCTGGTCGATCGGCCGGCCGCCACGGCCGCAACCGCCTCGACCATTACCGCGGCGAACGCGATGTTCCTGACCGTGGATGCGAGCTCGACCGGTGTCTGGGCACTCAACGATCTTCTCACCGGATCCGGTGTTGGCGCCAACCAGTCGATCGCGGCCACCGGTGCGCAGAACCCGAACCTTACTGGCCTCGGCGGTGCCGGCACGTACCTCACCAATCAGTTCCAGGCTTCGGCGCTGACGGCGCAGACCATCACCGTCGACTCCGGCGTCGAGACCACATGGTACGCGGTCCAAAGTCAGGCTGGCATCGGCGCTCCCGGCGAACTCGTCGCGATCACCAAAACGCCGCCCGGCTAGTCGAGACAATAACCCATCAACCCCTCGCTCGGCTCTGATGCCGCGGCACATGGAGAATTCACATGAATGAGCGTCAGATTATTGCGAGCTACGAGCAGGACGGGTTTTTCTTTCCCGAAGCGCAAGCCTTCCTGCAAAAGGGATGGGGCGACAACTTCCACATGGCGATGGACGCCCAGCCGCAGCTCGTCACCACACCGTCGAGCGGCATCCCGGCGTTCCTCACCACGATCATCGATCCGCAGATCCTGCGCATTCGCCAGGCCAACAACAATGCGGCCAAGATTTTCGAGGAAGTGAAAAAGGGAACGTGGGTCACCGAAAGCGCGATCTTCCCGGTCGTCGAGCGCGGCGGCAACGTCACGTCGTACGGCGACATGAACAATGGCGGCCAGACCACGGCCAACGCCAACTTCGAAACCCGCCAGCCCTATCTGTTCCAGACCGTTTGCATCTGGGGTGAGCTGCAGCTCGAGCGCGCCGGTCTCGCCAAGATCGCATGGGCCGCCGAATTGCAGGGTGCGGCCGCGGACGTGCTCGGCAAGTTCGAGAACCTGATCTACTTCAAGGGCGTTGCCGGCTTGCAGAATTACGGCATCCAGACCGATCCGAACCTTCTGCCAGCGATCGCGCCGGCGCCGAAGGCCAATGGCGGCTTCTCCTGGCTCAATGGTGCGACACCGAACGCCACCGCCAACGAGATCTTCGCCGACATCCAGGCCGGCGTGAACAACCTCATCAACCAGTCGGCCGGCAATATCGACACCAAGAGCGAGATTGTCATCGCACTATCGCCTTCACGCGAAGGTGCCTTGACCGCGACCAACTCCTTCAACGTCAACGTCAAGACGCTTTTGAAGGACAACTATCCGAACCTGCGCATCCAGAACGCCATCCAGTACGGCGCGATCACGTCACAGAATCCGCAAGGCGTTGCCACCGGCGAGATGATGCAGATCATCGCGACCAAGCCCGGCAATCAGGATACCGGTTGGCTTGCCTTCAACGAGAAGCTGCGGGCACATCGCGTCGTGCCCGACATGTCATCGTTCAAGCAGAAGATGACGTCCGGGGCTTACGGCTTCATTGGCCGTCAGCCTTTCGCGATCTCGACCATGATCGGCATCTGATCGTCACCACCATCTTGCATTGAACCGCCCGCTTCGGGCGGTTTTTTCATTGGAGTTTTTTATGAACGCTCTCGCCGAAGTCAAACCAGTCACCGGCACCGCGACCGTGACCGTCGCATGCAAGGTTCTCAATGGCATGCGCTGCCGTATCCACAAACTGTCGAAGGTCACCGAAGTCGGCATGGGTTCCACGCGTACCGTGCAGCAGTGGCTTGAGACCGACAAGGAATTCGTCCTTGCTGGTCCCGCGCATGCTCAAAACGAAGGCCCGCGGCATCAGGTCGTCGGCGGCTTTGCCATCACCTATGGCGTGCCGAAGGATCTATGGGACGAATGGCGCCAGCAAAACAGCGATCTACCAGCCGTCAAGAACGGCCTGATCTTCGCTTATGAAGCACCGGACAAGGCGATGGATGCGGCGAAGGAGCGCAAGGGCATCAAGACCGGCCTTGAACGTGTCAATCCGCATGATCTCCCGGCGATCGATCCGCGCTTCAAGCTGAAGACGGCCGACGAGAATGTCTCCCAGATCGGGAACATCGAGGCGTGACCCAACCGGCCTGCGGTGTAGTCGTTTTTTCGTACACCGACTGGCTGATTCAGTACCCTGAATTTTCGGCTGTCACGCAGCCGCAGGCGCAGAGCTATTTCAACCGGGCCAATCTCTACTGCGACAATACCGCGTGCAGCCCGATCACCGATCTGTTTCAGCGCACCGTACTGCTGAACCAGGTCACGGCGCACATCGCCAAGCTGTTCGCCTCGGTCGGTGGACAGCCGCCTAACAATCTTGTCGGCCGCATCAACAGCGCCTCGCAGGGATCGGTGTCGGTGCAGGCCGTCTATACCGAGCCGACCAGCGATCTCGAAGCCTGGTTTAATCAAACGCCGTACGGTGCGGCCTTCTGGGCAGCGACGACGAAATACCGAACCGCGTTTTACGTTCCACCGCCGATCGGCGCGAACGCCAATCCGAACTTTCTCGGCTTCCCCAATTTTGGTTTCTTCCGGCGATAACGCCGCAGTTCAACGGAGAGCGACATGGATCTCGATGTGATGCACCGTCAAATGCGTGATCTGGTCGCCTTCAAGCAGATGGCGGAGCCGATCATCGCGAAGATGAAAGAGTTTCTTTCGCTTAGCGAGTCTGAGCCGGAAACCCCGGCAGAGCCCGTGACCGAGTCGAAGGCGGACGACACCACCGACATATCGACGGACAATGCTGACGATCCGAAAGAAAATACTGGCGAGGCACTGAAAACCGCAGACACTACGACGGATGCCACGCTCGAGCAGCGATCCACTGATCCGGCGAGCTCGGGGCAACCCGCCGAGGAAATGCCGCACACCGAAGCCGACCACGCCGCCGACTGATGGCGACAATCCGCGGCGGCGACCGACTAGCCGCGGAGCTTGCGAAAATATCCGCGCGCGTGAAAAAAGGTGCCACGCTTCAAGTTGGATTTTTGGAAGGAAGCACAGAGCCGGACGGCACGTCGATTCCGATGATTGCTGCTATCCAGGAATTCGGAGCTCCGAAAGCGAATATTCCGCCACGTCCTTTTTTCCGCAACATGATCGCGGCCAAGTCCGGAGAATGGCCCAAAGCTGTCGGCAACCTTCTCAAAGAAAACGATTTTGATGCAGCCAAGACGCTCGGCCAGACCGGAGAAGGTATCAAGGGCCAGCTTCAGCAATCCATCATCGACACCATGGAGCCTGCGCTTAGCCCTGTCACGGTGATGTTGCGAGGCATGAGGTCCAACGATCAGAACCTTGTCGTCAACAGAACTGTCGTCGAAGAAGCGCGCGCGCGCGTTAGGGCTGGTCTCACAAATTATGGCGCTTCGACAAAGCCACTTATCGATTCCGGCAATCTTCTGAACGCCGTCGACTACACCGTCAAATCCTAAAACGAGGAACCGCAATCATGCGCTTTTCGAAAGCTCTTGCCGTCGCCGCTGTGCTGGTCGCCTCGTCGATCGCAGCGCTTGCGGCCAACACGACCTTCTTCACGTCGATCGGCGACATTGTCTTCCCGTTCACGCCTCCGTCCAACAATGGTGCGACGCCGGGCACCATCGACAACATGTCGATCGGCCAGACCACGCCGCAGCCGGCGACCATCAACGGATTGTCGCTGATCCAGGGTGCAGCGGTTGCTCACGACACGGCCGCCACGTTCGCCGTCACTGATCTGGTTGGCGGCATCATAACCTCTGGCCCGGCCGCCGGCATTGCCTTGACGCTACCGCTTGCCACGGCGATGGACTCCGCTTTGCCGAGTGCCGAGGTCAATTGGTCGATGGATTTCGCGGTGATCAACACCAGTAGCACCGCGGCCAACATCGATACCATGACGACGAACACCGGATGGACGCTGGTCGGCAACATGGTTATCACGCCGCTGATCACCGGCGGGACCTCAGCCAGATTCCGCGCGCGGCGGACCGGGACCGGTGCCTGGACGCTTTACCGGCTGTCGTAAGCCGTGAATCTGAACGCGGTTGCAAACGGTGTCATCACCGCCGTCAACCCGAACTTTCCGGCCACGCTTTTCATCTCGATCGGCAACACCGCCGTCAACTTCAAGCAGGTCCCGTCCTACAATCCGGCATCGATTGCAGCACAGGTACAGCCGCTGACGTCGGGAGACCTCCGGCTTCTTGATTCGCTCAACATCCAGGGCGCGCAGAAGGCGATTTATCTCAACGGCACCGCATTGGCGATCAGCCGCATCAAGCAGCGCGGCGGCGATCTCATTACCTTCGCCGACGGCATCCTACCGGAAGGCAATACATGGCTCGTGCTGGCCTCGCTCGAGCAGTGGGCTACGACCTGGGCGAAGGTGGCCGTCTCGCTGCAAGACGACATTCTTCTGCCACCTCCTCCCGTCGGCACGCTCACCACCAACCTCTCCGATCCCAGTAACGAAGTTGTTGTCCCGACAATCCTGACAGGGGTTTGAGAATGATATTCCGGCTTGCGTTTGCAGTGCTGGCGATCGCGCTCGCCTTTGCGGGCCCGGCATCAGCCCAGGTACCAACCGCGTACTCGCTGATCGATTCCGCGCAGGCTCATTTTCAGGTCGGCGTCTTCCAGAACAGCGGCAATTCGAAGATTTTTCCTGGATCGGTTTCGGTCGATGCCAGCGGCAACCCGCTTTCCGGGACGGCCGGGGTCACCAACACGAACGGGGCCGCACTGTATGTCCAGGGCGTCACCGGCGGCCTTCCGATTCCGATGGCCTTTGCCTCGCCTCAGCACATCATCTGCGATAGCGGCTGCTCGACCGGAGGTGGCGGCGGCCTGTCCGTCGCCTTTGCGGGTCCGATCGGCGCCAATGGAACGCCAGTTGGCTTCAAGGATGCAAGCGGTAACTTCCAGCCGCTCCTCGGCGACGTCACGAACGGCCAATGGGTTTCGATCAAGGCCTCGGTAGCTCTTCCCGTCACCGGCACATTCTTCCAAGCCACGCAACCGATCAGTGCCGTAAGCCTTCCGCTTCCGACCGGTGCTGCGACACAGACGACGCTGGCGGCGCTGTTGACCGCGCTTGGGACACCGTTTCAGGCCGGCGCCAGCATCGGCAACACCGCCTTCGGCATCTCCGGCACGCTTCCCGCCTTTGCCACTACTCCGACGGTCAATCTCGGGACGATTGGCACGGCCGCTACGGCCGCGCTACAGACGACCGGCAACACGTCGCTGGCTTCCATCGACACCAAGACGCCGGCGCTTGGGCAGGCCCTCGCTGCCTCGTCTGTGCCTGTCGTACTCACCGCGGCACAACTCGCCACCTTGACCCCGCCGAGCTCCGTCACCGTGACGCAGGCAACCGGCACCAACCTGCATATGGTCTGTGACAGCGGCTGTTCCTCTTCGTCGTCGCCATCGTTCGGATCGGCCTTCCCGTCTACCGGCACACCGATCGGCATGACGCAAGGCGGTAACCTGACCGCATTGAGCGGGACAGGCGGCGCGCTGAACATCAACATTTCGAGTGGATCGATTGCGAACACGTCGTTCGGGATTTCGGGAACGCTCCCGGCCTATGCAGCCACCCCGACGTTCAAGATCGACCAGACCACGCCCGGAACGACCAACGGGGTGCAGGTCAACAGCTCTGCACTCCCAACCGGAGCGGCGACCTCGGCAAATCAATCAAGCCAGATCACGCAGGAAACGGCGACGGCGACCGCTCTTGGCACGCCAGCAGATGCTGTTGCTACTGCTCCGGCCTCAACTTCCAGCGCAACCGTTGTCGCGCTGCTCAAGGCGCTGCTCAATACCGGGCAGTATCCGTCAGGCGCAACGGCATTGACAGCGTCAGCGACCGGCACCACGGCTGCAACGACTGCGACTCTTGCCGGCGCGGTTGGCAAGACAACTTACATCTGCGGCCTTTCGATCCGCGCCAATGCCACGGCGGCTGTAACTGGAAACGCTACCGTAACCGGCACGATCACCGGCACGCTAAACTTCACCCAATGGACGGCGCCTGCCGCATCTGGCCTTGGCGTGACCGAGCAAATCTTTAACCCATGCGTCCCGGCTTCGGCGACCAATACAAGCATTGCAGTGGTTTCTGCCCCGCCTGGGACGGGTGGCGTCGTCTCCTCGACCGCTTGGGGCTATCAACTGTGAAGCGCCTGATTGCAGCCATTTCAGGACTGTGCCTGCTCGCAACTTCGGCGGTCGGATTCTATCAGTCGCGGGACTCGAACTATAATATTTCAATCTCTGGCGGGGGCGGCGGCGGCTTCTCACTTGTCTCGCATACTTCGGCGGTCAATAGCGCGACGACGCCGGGGATTAATACGACGGGCGCAAATCTCATTGTCATATTTACGACGCGGGAAAGTTCCGCGCCGACCGATAGTCTGGGAAACACTTGGACGCCTATCACAAACCTGACGGAAGGTAATTCGATCGGGGCACTCTACTACAAATTCAATCCGACAACTGGTGCCGCACAGACCTTTACTTCTTCTGGCACCAACGGAACTATAGAAGTTCAGGCTTGGAGTGGCGCATCTGTTGGGCTTGATCCGGGTCTCCATTCGGCGGCGGGTAGCACTACAAGCAGCGCGACAGTCCAGCCCGGTTCGCTCACGCCTTCAGGCAATAACGAATTACTAGTCAGTGGAGCTTCGCTGGCGGGCGGTTCTACATATTCCGTAAATTCCAGCTTCACGATTTCAGATGCCAATAACTTCACCGGAGGATCCACATTCGGCGGCGCAATGGGCTATTTCGTCCAAAGCACTGCGGCGGCTGTCAATCCAACGTGGTCCGTCAGCGCAGCACAAGCGGACCAAATGGCCGCGATGGCCGTGTTCAAATAGCAGGCTAAAATGAAGTGGATTACCGCGCTTTTTATCGTTTGCTGCGCTCCCGCACTATTAGCATTCACCGTTTTGCATGGATCGGGCGGGGCAACCCAGCCAAGCACTTGCCCGCAAGGGACCGCTATTGCTGACGGGTGCTCGGCTGCACCAACCGGGACGCCGCAACTTGCGGTCATGCTGGTTTCAAACTCCGTCAGCGTTCTTACCGTCACGGCGGGCAGCGGATACACCAATGGGACCGGCTACGCGCTTTCGTTCTCCGGTGGCGGATGCTCGGCGCAGCCGACCGGCACTATCGATGTGGTTGGCGGCAGCCTCATTAACGCACAACTGCTGACGCACGGCTCTGGCTGTACGGCAGGAGCGGGGCCTACCGTTTCACTTCCGGGAGGCGTCGGCGCTGGAACCGGAGGCGTGGTTACAACCAGCGTCTATTCCACGCGGCCATCATGGAATATCGCGGGCGTCGATTATGCCGTAGGCCCCAGATCGTCACCGACCAAGGTTGCGGGTGTCGATCCCGCGCCATCTTGCGTCACGCAAACCGCAGGCCAGTGGAATATCAATTCAGACAACTGCGTGATCAGCGGCTGGACCTTAACCAATTGGCTCATTCAGGGCTGCAATTCCAGCGCCAATCCTACGATCACCGACAATATCTTCATCGCAAATCAGCCGGTCCTGGACCTTCAGGGGACCGTAAATAGCTGCTCCGACAGCGACGGCTACAATATCAGCTACAACACGTTCGACGGGACCACTGGCACGACGGCATGGGGCGACGAGGGCTTTATCCTGCATGGCCGGCAGGGAACAACGGTTGCTCAATACAATCTGTTCAAAAACTCGCCATCCGACCAGATAGATGCCAGCCAAGGCAACGTGACGATCCGCTACAATGTCTTCGTCAATAACGGTTATAGAGACGGATGCAGCGGCGCGAGCCTTCACCCCGACGTAATCCAGACGGGCGGCTTTGGCGCGGTATACACTTCCTTTGTCATTGATTTCAACTTCGTCGTACAGTCGGAATATCCCTGCGGCGGGACGGGTGGCGGCTCACAGGGATTCACGCTTGACGGCAATACCAACGGCTGCCCTACTAATTGTCCAGTGTTCGACGGGGGCCATGCCAACAACAATGTGATACTACTGACGGCCACACCGAAGGGTGCGACCGGACAGGGAATGCGGTTCGCCGTGGACCAGATGCCTGCGAGTTCGTCGTTTACGACATCCGGAAACTATATTGACCCCACAGGGCTCACCACGGCTACGAGCCAAGCCTTCCAGCAATCCAGTTCCGGGACAACGTGCGGCACTTGCACGTGGTTACTTAACGGCAATGTCAACTTGATCGGCGCCACGCCATCAACTTGGAACACCAATGTTCCGGGGTAATCTGATTATTTTCGAAAAACCCCAAGCAAATATCCGGGGCACTCCCGATCGATCCTGATCGCATAATCCGCGCTTGCAAATTTTCGCTGCCAGATCATGCCGTCGATCCAGCGATATCTCTTTCGCAATCGGGAGAAGATGGAAGCAGATTTTGGATCGTGTTTCATCGAAACGCACATGATGCCGTTCTCTGATAGAAAGCCTGCATACCTTATGACTTCGCATACGGCTTCCTCAACGGACAGATAATAAAGCACCTCGTTGAAGACTATCACGTCCCAAGTCTGATCAGTCTGGAACAGGCGAAGGTCGATAGCTTGCAAAGCTACAATGCCGTCTCTCTTGCCGCTCTCAATCGCATGGGCGCTAACATCGGTCCCGAGGTATCGTGAGAATTTTGATAAGGCCAATGAAAGCGCTCCGGCAGCGCATCCGACATCGAGCACTGACGGATTTTCCACAGCGTGATACTTGATCATCGTCGCGGCCATCGCATTGGCCGTATCTACTCCGATGGTGTGCCACAGATAGGCCGCAAAATGCGTTTGGGACATCAGGGAATCCCAGTGCTTGCGCATAGCTTCCGGCGACTTTGTCGGACGCTCGATCAACCGGCGAAGCGGAGGGAAAAATGCAGCCTTACGGGCGAAGTATCTTATAATAGCGCGTGGACGTCGCTTCCAGTCGCGGCGGTCGAACGGCTCATCAGCAATCGCTTGCCGGTCCATTAAGATGGCCCCTAGATTATTATTTTATCAAAAGGCTACCGTTGGTTGATTCAACTGCCAATCGGCATCAACCCAAATTCACCCCTTGACTCCCAAATAAGTCACCCGGAACCGGGGAAGGTTCAACGGGGTGATTGGGCGCGGATTTTCGTCTTCGCTCGAAAAACGGAAGACACCGACATGACCAGAAAGACGTTGGCGGCCATCGCGGCCGCCGCTTTGATGTGCGCGCCTGCTTTTGCCGACAGCGGCATCCGGCGCGTGCCGTGCGGATATACTCAAACCACAGTCACGACCGTGCAGTCCCTGGCGATTCCTACCGCATGCGGCAGCAACCCATCTCTCGTCGTCATCAAGGCGGAGACGCAGGCGGTGCGCTATCGCGATGATGGTGTCGCGCCGACGGCCACGGTTGGAATGCCGGTGGCTGTGACCGATGCGCCGGTACACTATGAGGGCACGATCTCGGCTCTGCAATTCATCGCCCAGACTTCCGGCGGTGTCGTGGATGCCTCGTTCTACAAGTGACCCCCTCGATCACGGAAGACGCGATCAACACCGCGCTAGGCAATCTTATTTTGGCGATGCTGCCGCAGCTCACCGCCTCGAACATCATCATCGGCCAGGTCAACCGCGTCGCGTCTCCGGAAGGCGACTTCGTCGTGTTCTGGCCGCTCCGGCGCCCTCGCCTCGGCACCAACTTCGATCAGGACGAGATCGCTCTATTCGTCGGATCGATCTCTGGAACCATCCTGACCGTCACGACTGTCGTCGGCGGAGAGATTGTTGCCGGTGCTCCGATGTTCGGCGGTGGTGTCGCAGCCAACATCATTATCGTTGCGCAGCTTTCCGGAACGCCGGGCGGGATCGGCCAATATGCGGTATCGGTAAACCAGCAGGTTTCCAGCGCGACGTTCCTCACCGGCCAGACCAGCATCCTTCAGCCGACCGAATGCGTCTATCAGATCGATGTTCACGGGCCGAATTCCGCCGACAATGCGCAAGTGATCTCGACTCTGTTCCGCGATGAGTTCTCGGTCGACCAGTTGGAAGCGACCGGCCTGTCACCGTTCTTTGCCGACGATCCCCGACAGATGCCGTTTACGACTGCGGCCAACCAGTACGAGAATCGCTGGGTGATCGAAGCACACTTCCAGATCGATCCTGTTCTCACGATCGCGCAGCAGTTCGCGACCGCTTTGACGATCGATCTTTACGACGTCGATCATCTGCCCGAGGTCAACACCTTGACCACGGATCTTACCCAGCCGGGCAATGAAGTCGTCGTTCCCCTGATCCTGTCCGGGGTTTGACAGCCCGCGACATCGTCGCAGTCCGACCACCCGCACCTCTCATAACTGGAAGAGAAGCATGAGCACGATTCCTGCTAATGAGGTCGTTTCCGTAAACCCCGGCGTCCTGCCGGCGGGCGGCAACGCGCTCGTCTTGAACGGGCTGATGCTCTCGGCATCGACGCGCGTTCCGATCGGCAGCGTTCAGCAATTCTCAAGCCCTACTCTGGTCGGCGACTTCTTCGGCCCGCTTTCGATCGAAGCGTCTATGGCCGCGACCTATTTCGCAGGTTTCGACAATTCGACCGTGAAACCCGGCAATCTTCTGGTCGCGCAATACAACTCGGCGCCGGTTTCGGCTTACTTACGCGGCGGCGATCTCGCGGCCTCGACGACGCTGACGCAGTTGCAGGGCTTTTCCGGTACGCTGAGCGTGACGATCGATGGGGTGCTCAAGACGGCTTCCGTCAATCTGGCAGGCTCGACGTCGTTTACGAATGCAGCCGAGATCATCGCCAACACGCTCGGCATCGAGGGTGTGCAGGCAGCCGCATTCACAGGGTCAATCGCCACGACGACGCTGACGGTCACCGCCTTCACGGCGGGAGAATTCAGCTTGGCGGCCGGCCAGGTCCTCAACGGCGCCGGCGTCACGGCCGGCACCTACATCCTTGCACAGTTGACCAGCACGGAAGCCGGCGGAGCGCTCGGCGGCACCGGAACCTATTCGGTCAATGCCTCGCAATCGGTTGCCAGCGAATCGATGACGGCAGACTCCCCCGCAGTACAGTTCGACAGCGTGTCCGGTGCCTTTGTGATCCTGTCCGGCACCACGGGTGCTAGCTCAACGATCACCTTCGGCTCCGGCGCCATGGCGACCGACCTGATGCTGACACAAGTGCTTGGAGCTGTTCTGTCGCAGGGTGCCGATACCGCTACGCCCGCCGCCTTCATGAATGCCATCGTGCAGAATGTCCGCAATTGGGCTTCCTTCTTCACGACCTTCAACCCCGACAATTCCGGCATCGCGAACCGGCTTGCGTTCGCGCAATGGGTCTCCGGCCAGAGCGATCGCTTCGTCTACGTCGTCACCGATAGCGATGCTTCGCCGACCGTGACGGTACCGGCCACCGCAAGCCTCGGTGGTCAGGTCGCCGCGCTCGGTTACGGCTCGGTGTCGGTCAACTGGCAGCCATCGGAGACCAATCTGGCGGCTTTCGTCTCCGGTGCGATTGCGTCCATCAACTTCGACCAGCCCGGCGGGCGCATTGCTTTCGCCGGCCGGCAGCAGGCCGGCCTCACGCCAGGGGTCACCGTTCAATCGGTCGCCGACAATCTCACGGCAAACGGCTACAGCTTCTATGGCGCGTACGCTACCGCCAACGCCAACTTCATCCGTTACCAGAACGGGTTTGTGTCCGGTGCCTTCGAATGGCTCGACAACCTCGTCAACGCGATCTGGCTGGCGAACCAGTTCCAGCTTGATCTGATGACGTTGCTGCAGAACGCGTTCGCTATTCCCTACAACCAGGTCGGCAACGCGCAGATCGAAGCAGCCCTTTCGGACACGATCCAGCAGGGTCTTTCGTTCGGCGCCTACCGCAGCGGAATTCCGGTTGCTGGCACACAGGCTGCCGCGGTCAATGCGGCGGCGGGCGGCCTCAATATCGCCGCGACGCTGTCGGTGCAGGGCTGGTACCTCTTCATCGGTACCGCGAGCGCTACCGTGCGCCAGCAGCGCGGATCGCCGCCGATGACGTTTTTCTACACCGATGGGGAAGCGGTGCAGAAGCTCGCCCTTTCCACCCTCGACCTTCTGTAACCCTTAAACCTCACCGTCGGAGTTTTCGCGCATGTCAATCACATCGGCGAACGCGGTGGCGATGTTCACGCTTCCGGGCGTGTTCGACACCCCGTTTCAGCTTCAGCAATTTGCAGCCGACAACATCTTCGGTGTCGAGGCGATCGAGGCCGCAGAAACCGCGATGGGGGTCGATGGAACGCTCACCGGCGGTTTCGTCAACGTGCCGACCCGGCAGACCTGGTACATGATGGCGGATTCGCCCGGCAATTTCTTCTTCGATCAATGGTACCTGCAACAGAAGGCGCTGCAGGACACCCTGATCGCAAATGGCGTGATCATCCTTCGCAGTCTCGGCACCAAATACTCAATGGTTCGCGGTTTTCTTCGCAGCTATCAGCCAATCTCGGATGCTCAGAAGACCATGAAAGAGCGTCGTTTCATCATCGAGTGGCAGACGTCCATTCCCAACCCGAGCAATTAGTGCATGGCCCGTAAAGAGGCTTTCGTTACAATTCCGGGGCCGAATTCGGAAGATAACCGCGACGGTGGCAAGAGCTTCGTCATCGTCGAAATGAATGCCTACGATCTGGAATGGTTTGCCATCCGCGCCTTCCAGGCTCTCGGCACTTCCGGGGTCCATATCGATCCGGAGGTTGTCAATGCCGGCGCGATCGGCCTTTTCCTGTCGTTCTATCAGGCGTTCATGGGATCGACCGCGGAACAGATCAAGCCGCTTCGCGACGAGATGATGAATTGCGTCTTTTTGCTCCCGTCATCCGGCGTCCGAATGCCGTGGTCGCCCCAACTGGTCGAGAACGTCGGAACGCTGAAGATGTTGCGGGAGGCGTGGCTGAAGCTCCACACGGGTTTTACGTTGGCCGAGCTCGTCCTGCATATGAACAACGAGATCTCGGCCCGGATGCGTACGACCCGCCGGCGGGGCTCCTCGAATACGTCAATGTCCCGCGAACAATAGGGGCCGTGATCTCGCTGCGGCTCGCCACACTTCACGAGTTGCAGACGATCTACAGCCTTCGCGACGTCTACGACATGATCGAAGTGGCCCAGGTCGATGCCTATAACCGCTGGATAACGAGGCCGAAACGCGATGGCGACCGTCATTGACGCCCTGATCGTCGAACTGAATTTGGACGCTTCCAAGTTCAACGCGCAGCAACAGGCAGCGATCGACCGGGCGAAACGCGGAACCGACCAGCTAAAGCGAACCGCAGGCGATACCGAAAAGTCGGCTTCAGATGCGATCGGATCGATAACCTCGCTTTCGGTCAAGGCATTTGGAGCGGTCGCAGCACTTGTCGGCGTGCGCGGTTTCGGCGACTTCCTTCAAACCACGATCCACACCGGATCCGCACTTGGCAGGCTATCTCGCGCGATCGGGGTATCTGCCCAGGAGATTTCCAAGTGGCAGGGCGCCGCGCGCGAGTTCGGATCAACCGGCGAGGCCATGGCGGCCTCAGCGCAACAGCTTTCCAACGTCTTCACGGCATGGAAGGTCGGGGGCCCGGAAGCTCCGGGCGTGATGCAGATTTTCGCGGCGATCAACCGCGAGGCCCAGCATCTGGATGCGAATAACGCGGCCGCGATCGATTCCAGCAAGTCGCTGAATGAAAACTATATCGCGCTCGGCAAAAACCTGAAGATCATCCACGATCTGTCGCGCGACAAAAACTATGCCTCCTACCTGGCGCAGAAAATCCCCGGCATGGATGCCGGGATGATCGACCTTTTGACCAGCGGAAAGCTTGAGCAGACGCTGGCAAAGGTCGTGGGCTGGACGGATGCGGAGGCTGAGGCTACGGGGCGGGTACAGCGCCGATGGGACGGCGCCAAGGTATCGGTCGAGAATTACCTGAAGACCAAGATTTTCCAGGCCGCGGATTTCCTGAACACCCCTGTTTCGGATTTCTTCACCGATCACCCCACGCATCAGTCGATGCTGAAGCCTTCGGTCAACTCGGAATCGGTAGCAGGCGGGTTTACCTCGCCTCGGCAGAAGGAAGCCTTCATTCGGGCTGAGGCCGCCAGGCGCGGCATCGATCCTGATCTCGCGATGTCGGTTGCCCGATCGGAGGGCTTCAACAACCCCGTCGGCGACAACGGAACGTCGTTTGGAGCCTTCCAGCTTCACGTAACGCCAGGCGGCCGCGGCAAGGCCGTTGGTGACTTATTCCGGGAGCGGACGGGGATGGACCCGGCCGATCCTAAGAACGAAGCAGCCGGCATCCAGTTCGCGCTCGATTGGGCCAAGCAAAACGGCTGGCACGACTTTCACGGTGCTGCCAATGGCGCGCACCTCAGTAATTGGGCCGGCATCGACCGCAGCGGCGGCACCGGTTCCGTGACGAACCACATGGAGATCAACGGCCCGGTGACGATCCAGACCCAGCGCGGATCGCCGCAGGAAATCCAGGCCAAGCTTCGCGATCTCGGTCGGAAGCGGCAGGCGGAAGCCAATCAATCCTTTGTCGGTGGC
>Ga0134126_10000790_pt1 | contig 39913 bp, 30 predicted proteins | sample KB31752_FD_96881 | JGI IMG/M metagenome (GOLD analysis project Ga0134126, IMG submission 96881) | Terrestrial soil microbial communities with excess Nitrogen fertilizer from Kellogg Biological Station, Michigan, USA - KB3-175-2 | ecosystem: Environmental > Terrestrial > Soil > Unclassified ...
CCTGGCCAAGAACGTCCACGGCTACGAGTGGAATCCGCAGTGGTACATCCTGATTGACCGCCTGTGGCTGAAGTAGCCGTGCTCTCGGCCGGGCCGCAAGCGGCCCGGCCGAGAGCGCATTCCTTCACAGCGACCACGGCCGGGCCGCAAGCGGCCCGGCCGAGAGCGCATTCCATGACAGCGACCACGGCCGGGCCGGAAGCGGCCCGGCCGGGGGCGGTCCTCGCGGAAGCGGCTTCATGACTGCGGTAACCGACGACGTCGAGCGGGCGGCCTCGGGCCTGACGCCGGCCGTAGTCGGCCGTAACCCGTGGGCCCTGGCCTGGCGTCGGCTGCGGCGCAATCGCATCGCCATGGCCGCGCTGGGCCTGTTCCTGCTCATCGTGGCGATGAGCCTGCTGGCCCCGCTGTACGCGCATGACGTGGCGCACGTGAACCCGTTCCTGCCCAACCTGAACGGGCACACGATCGTCAACGGCAAGAGCGTGCCGGTGATGCAGCAGGGCGGCGGCACCCTGCACCTGGGGGAGACCCCCGTCGGTCCCACCTGGGACCTGCATCACTACTTCCTGGGCGCCGACAACCTGGGCCGGGACGTGGCCGCGCTGCTGCTGTACGGCGGCCGGGCCTCGCTGCAGATCGGGATCGCCTCGGCGGTCATCTGCTGCGCGGTGGCCACGCTGGTGGCGCTCATCGCCGGGTTCTTCGGCGGCCTGGTGGACACCCTGCTGTCCCGGCTGATGGACATCATCTGGGCTTTCCCGGTCTACCTGCTGGCCATCTCCATCTCCACCGAACTGCTCACCCACACCAGCGGGTTCTCCGTCGGCCCGCTGCGGATCTCGCCCACCAGCCTGTGGACGCCGACGATCATCATCGCGTTCATCTACGTGCCGTACGTGTACCGGCCCGCCCGCGGCCAGGTGCTCTCGGTGCGGAGCAGGGAGTTCGTGGACGCCGCCATCGCGCAGGGCGCGGGCAACCTGCGGCTGATCTTCTCCGACATCCTGCCCAACGTCGTCTCGACCGTGATCGTGCTGCTGCCGCTGATGATCGCGACCACGATCCTGACCGAGTCGGCGCTGTCGTTTTTGTCCATCGGGGTCCAGCCGCCCAACGCGAGCTGGGGCACGATCATCAGCGACGGCCAGGACCTGCTCTACACCCGGCCCTGGGTCTCCCTGGCGCCGGGCATCATGATCGTGCTGACGGTGCTGGCGCTGAACGTCCTGGGCGACGGCGTCCGCGACGCGCTCGACCCGCGAGCCAAGCTGCGAGTGGAGAAGTGACCCCGTGCTGACGTTCATCGTGCGCCGGTCGCTATGGACCGTGCTGGTCATGTTCGTGATCACCGTGCTGGTGTTCATCATCTTCTTCAAGACGCCCGGCGTGGACCCGGCCCGTGCCATCGCCGGCCGCGACTCCAGCCCGCAGATCCTGGCCGAGATCCGGGCTCAGTTCGGGCTCAACCGGCCCCTGCCGGTGCAGTACGGCCTGATGATGAAGCGGCTGTTCGTCGACCGCAGCCTGGTGTCCTACTCCAACCAGGGCCAGTTGGTCGTGCCGGAGATCTTCGCCGCGGCGCCGGCCACGCTCTCGCTGGTGCTCGGCGCCGCGCTCATCTGGGTCGTGGTCTCGATCGCCATGGGCGTGGCCGCGGCCGTGCTGCGCGGATCGCTGCTCGACCCGCTGCTGATGATCGTCGCGCTGATCGGCGTGTCCACGCCGGTGTTCTGGCTCGGGCAGGTGGCCAACCTGGTCTCCCAGGGCGGGCTGCATAACACCATCCTGTTCAGCTGGGTGCCGCCGCTCGGATACACCCCGCTCACCTCCAACCCGGTGCGCTGGTTCGAGGGCCTGGTGCTGCCCTGGATCACGCTGTCGATCCTGTACATCGGGTTCTACGCCCGGGTGCTGCGGGCCAGCGTGCTCGAGGTGCAGAACGAGGACTACGTCCGCACCGCGCGGGCCAAGGGACTGACCGAGCAGCGGGTGCTGATGCGACATACGCTGCGCAACTCGATGATCACGTTCGTCAGCCTGTTCGGCCTGGACTTCGGCGCCCTGGTCGGCGGGGGCGCCATCCTGACCGAGGTCGTCTTCGGGATCCACGGCGTCGGCTTCCTGACCTACCAGGCGCTCACCAGCCTCGACCTTCCCACGATCATGGCCACGGTGGTGTACGGGGCGTTCTTCATCGTCCTGGCCAACGCCCTGGTCGACGTCGCCTACGCCTGGCTCGACCCGAGAGTGCGGCCCACCTGATGACTCTGCATCCAGGGGGGACGACCCCCCTAGCCCCCCCGAACGGCCCGGCCGCATGAGCGAGCCGCTACTTGAGGTCCGCGACCTCAAGGTCTCCTTCCGCACCGACGACGGCCTGGTCCGGGCCGTGGACGGGGTCTCGCTCACGCTGGCCGAGGGCGAGACGCTGGGCATCGTCGGCGAGTCGGGCTCCGGCAAGAGCGTGACCATGATGTCGGTCATGCGGCTGATCACCGACCCGAACGCCCAGTTCTCCGGCGAGGTCTTCTACAAGGGCCGCGACCTGATGAAGCTCAACCAGGGCCAGATCCGCTCCATCCGCGGCTCCGGCATCGGGATGATCTTCCAGGACCCGATGACCTCACTCAACCCGGTGTATAAGGTCGGCTGGCAGATCGCCGAGCAGATCCGGGCCCACGAGCAGGTGTCGTCGGCCGCCGCGCGGGACCGCGCGATCCAGCTGCTGACCGCGGTCGGCATCCCGCAGGCCGCGCGGCGCGTCGACGACTACCCGCACCACTTCTCCGGGGGCATGCGCCAGCGGGTCATGATCGCCATGGCGGTGTCATGTAACCCCGACGTGCTGATCGCCGACGAGCCGACCACCGCGCTGGACGTCACCATCCAGGCCCAGATCCTCAAGCTGATCCGCAAGCTCAAGGAGGACTTCGGCACCGCGGTCGTGCTGATCACCCACGACATGGGCGTGGTGGCCGACATGGCCGACCGGATCGCGGTCATGTACGCCGGCCGGGTCATCGAGCAGGGCACCGGGCGGGACCTGTTCTACGACCCGCAGCACCCCTACACCTGGGGCCTGCTCGGCTCGATCGCCCGGCTGGACCGGCCCCGGCCGCGGCGGCTGGCCGCCATCCCCGGCCTGCCGCCCTCGCTGCTGCGGCTGCCCGAGGGGTGCGCGTTCTCCGACCGCTGCGCGCACAGCTTCGATCTCTGCGCGACCAGGCCCGAGCTGTCGGCCCGGCTCGGCACCACCCACCTGGACGCCTGCCACCTCAGCCCGCAGCAGAAGAAGGACCTGCGCGTGGCCACCATTCACCCCGAATTGGTCCCGGAGACGCCATGACTGTGCCGCCAAGGGGGGACGACCCCCCTATCCCCCCCGCGGCGCCTGTCGGCGCCAACGGCTCGCCCGGCTCGCTCAGTGGATCGCCTAGTGGCCCGCCCGACGGCGAGATTCTGCTCCGCGCCGACCATCTGACCAAGTACTTCCCGATCCGCCAGGGCGTCCTGCTGCAGCGCGAGGTGGGCCGGGTCCACGCGGTGGACGACGTCAGCTTCGAGCTGCGGGCCGGCGAGACGCTCGGGCTGGTGGGGGAGTCCGGCTGCGGCAAGTCCACCCTGGCCCGGTGCATCGTGCGGCTGTACGACATCACCAGCGGCTCGCTGTACTTCGACGGCCAGGACATCTCCAAGTCCTCGCGGCGCCAGCTCCGCCCGGTCCGCCGCGACCTGCAGATCGTGTTCCAGGACCCGTACGCCTCGCTCAACCCGCGCAAGCGGGCCGGCGCCATCATCGCCGACCCGATGCGCATCCACCGGCGGGGCAGCCGCGAGGAGATCCGGAACCGGGTGCTGGAGCTGCTCGAGCTGGTCGGCCTGTCCTCCGAGCACGTCAACCGGTATCCGCACGAGTTCTCCGGCGGCCAGCGCCAGCGCATCGGGGTGGCCAGGGCCCTGGCCCTGCACCCCAAGCTGATCATCGCCGACGAGCCGGTCTCGGCCCTGGACGTGTCCATCCGGGCCCAGGTCATCAACCTGCTCGACGACCTGCAGGACGAGCTGAGCCTGACCTACATCTTCATCGCCCACGACCTGGGCGTGGTCCGGCACGTGTCGGACCGCATCGCGGTCATGTACCTGGGCAAGATCGTGGAGATCTCGCCGGCCGAGGAGCTGTATCAGCGCCCGGTGCACCCCTACACCGAGGCGTTGCTGTCGGCGGTACCGATCCCCGACCCCGACCTGTCGGCCGGCCGCCAGCAGATCGTGCTCGAGGGCGACGTGCCCAGCCCCATCGACCCGCCGTCGGGGTGCCGGTTCCACCCCCGCTGCCGGTTCGCCACCGAGATCTGCAAGACGACCGAGCCGCCGCTGGTCCGCCGCGGCAGCCCGGATCACCTGGCCGCCTGTCATCACCCGCTCAGCGCGGCGGCCGGGCTGAGCACCATCCCGGCCGCGGTCAGCGCGACCACGCCCGAGCCGACAGCGTTGTAATCCGGCATCAGCGGTCGGCCGATTTAATCCATATCGATTAAATCGGTCTGACAGCGATGGTCGTGCCCGTCCGCGCGGACTCCTGGGCGGCGAGCATGACGGCCAGGGTGCGCAGGCCGACGTCGGCATCTGGCTGCGGCTGGCGGCCGGCCGCGACGGCGCTGGTGAACTCGCGCAGCATCGGGACGTCGTGGTGGGGGCCGTAGGGCAGTTCGATGGGCCGGCCGGTCGCGGCGTCCAGGCCGCGGGCGCGCGGACCGAAGAAGTCCAGGTCCACCGAGCCGAGCGTGCCCGCCACGCTGAGCGTGAGCCCGCCCCAGGTCGGCGCGCTGGCCGGCCGGCTCCACGAGCAGTCGATGGCGGCGATGGCCCCGTCGGCGTAGCTGATCATGACCAGCCCGCCGGTCTCGGCCTCGGTCCGGTCGGCGTAGAGCTTGCGGTTGCTCACCGCGGTGACGGCGCGCGGCTCGGCGCCGGTCAGGGTCTCGACCAGGTCGGCGATGTGCACGACGTGGTCGGCGAAGGCCCCGCCGCCGGCCAGCCCCGGATCGGCGAACCAGGCCCGCTCGGCCGGGAGCTTGCCGTTGTTGGTGCCGCGGATGCTGACCACCTGGCCGAGCAGACCGGCCGCGTGCTGGGCCCGCAGCCGCGCGAAGTCGCTGGCGAAGCGCACCGGGAAGGCCATCATGAGCAGCACGCCGGCTTCGCGCGCGGCCTGGACCATGGCCAGCCCGTCGGGCCAGGTGGTGGCCAGCGGCTTCTCGCACAGGATGTGGGCCCGGTGCTTGGCGGCCAGCTCAACCAGCGGCCGGTGGTTTGCGTTCTCGCTGGTCACCAGCACGGCGTCGGGGCCCCAGGCCATGAGCTCGGCGTGGCTGTCGGCGTACCCGATCCCGAGCTGGCGGGCCAGCTCGGCGCCGCGCACCTCCCCGGCCTGATGCGGCCCGGGGTCGGCCCCGCACACCTCGATGTCCGGCTCGCCGCGCAGCAGCCGGGCGTAGGAGGCCGCGTGGGTGTGCGCGAAGGACATGATCCCGATCTTCATGACGCGGCTCCCGCGACCAGGGTGACGGGCTGGCCGGTGCGGGCCGAGCGCAGTGCGGCGTTGGCGATGCGGACGGCCGCCGCGCCATCGGCCGCGGTTACCCGGGTCGGCGTGCCGTCCCTGATAGCGCCCAGGAAGTCGGCCAGCACCAGGTAGTAAGGATCCTCGGCCGGGTCGGTCTCGGGGACCGCCTCGCCCCGGGCCGGTCCGCGGGCCAGATCGGGCACGAAGCCGCGGTCGGCGGCCCGGTCGTACTGCAGCGTCCCGCCGGTCCCGGCGACGAAGTACCCGGTGGTGAACCGCAGGTGGGCCGCGCCCCAGACGCCCGACACCTGGGTGATGGCGCCGGACTCATGGGTGAGCAGGACGTGGCTGGCCTCGGCCGGCTGGCCGGTGTCGTGGGCTTGGCCGGTGTCGACGGGCTGGCCGGTGTCGACGGGCTGGCCGGTGTCGGCGGGCTGGCCGGTGTCGGCGGGCTGGCCGGCATCGCCCGCACGGGTCCAGGTGGCGCTGACCTGGGTCACCTCCCCGGCCAGCCAGCGGGCGATGTCCAGGTCGTGGATCATCATGTCCAGCACCACGCCGCCGGACAGGTCCAGGTCGGCGAACCAGGCCGAGCGGACCGGGAACCCGCCCGACCGGTAGAAGCGCAGCACGGCCAGGTCGCCGAGCAGGCCGTCGCGCACCGCGCCCCGTAGCCGGGCGTAGGCCGGGAAGTAGCGCACCACGTGGGACGGGTACAGGTGGCGGCCCGTCTGCCGGGCCAGCTCCACCAGTTCATCGGCCTGCTCGTCGGTGCGCGCCAGCGGCTTCTCGCAGATCACGTCCCGGCCGGCGGACAGTGCCTGCCGGGCCAGCGCGTAATGCGTGTGGGTCGGGCTGGCCAGGTCGATGACCTGCGCCCAGTCCAGCAGCTCGTCCAGGCTGACCGCGACCGCGCCGCCGTGCGCGGCGACCAGCTCGGGTGCTCCGGCCTCGGAGTAGACCCGGACCTCGGCCCCCAGGCGGAGCAGGTGCGGCAGATGATTGTGGCTGATGACCCCGGCGCCGACCAGTCCCACCCGCATAGGCGATTCCTATCAGATTGACCCACTGGCCGCCCGCACCCCCGCCGCCGTGCAGACCCCGCCGGGCTGGCCGTGGGTCAGCTTGCAGATGGCCGCGGTGATCTGGTTGGCCGCGCCGTCGATGTCCTTGGCCACGGTGCTGGACGGGTCGTGCATGGCCGCGGCCACCTGGGCCCAGGTCATCCCGGCCAGCGCGGTCGGGGCGTACTGCGCGCCCGGCACCAGGTACTGGTTGCCGATGTCCACGAACGGGAACGAGCCGCCCGCGTACCGGCTGAACAGCGCCTGCTCCTGGGCGGTCGGGTGCTGGAAGTAGACGGGGCCAGCACGACGGCGGTGCTGCCGCCGGCGATTAGCACCCGGCGGCGGGTCTCGGCCCGCCGGACCGCGGCCCGCCGGACCGCGGCCCGCCGGACCGCGGCCTGCTGTGACGCGATCCGCTCCCTGGCGCTGCTTCGTGTCCTGGTCCGCTCGGCCTTGCTCATCCTGCCCCGCCTCCCCGGCACCCGCCGTCGGGGCGAGCGCCGCGCATCTACTATCTACGTACACAGATAGTAGATGAAGTCTCGGGATTTGGCGCGGCGCAGCGTGGTGGGGCTGGTGATCATGGTCGTGGATGTCCCGTTGGGTACCCCAGGAGGTACCCAACGGGACATCCACGATGAGGCTTGGAGGCGTCAGGCGCTGGGGGCGGGCTCGGCGGGTGCGGGGTGGGGGCTGGTGGTGGGGGTGGGGCGGGAGGTGGTGGAGGGGCGGAGGGCCAGGACTACGGCTACGCCCGCGATCAGGTAGCCGGCGCCCTGGGTGGCGAGGACGGGGATGATGCCGACCGACTGGCCGAGGTAGCCGGCGGTTACGGTTCCGGCCACTGTCGCCGCGCCCTCGACGGCGCCGAGCGCGCCGAAGACGCGGCCGCGGTGGCTGTCGGCGGTGGCCCGCTGGAGCAGGGTGAAGCCGCCGGCCATGGTCAGCGCGCCGGGCACCCCGACCGCGACCATGCAGACCACGGCGGGCCAGACGGCGACGTAGGCCAGCGGGTAGAGGAACAGCACCAGGTCGATGGCGCCGAAGGCCACCGCGCCCCAGCCGAACAGCAGCGCCGGGCGGGCCCGGCTGCCCAGGGCCGCGGCGATCAGGCCGCCGCCGATGCCGCCGACGGCCTGGGCCGACATGATGAAGCCGTAGTCGGGGCCGGTGCCGTGCAGCACCGACCGCACGAACGGGGCGAACAGGGTGCCCATGATGCCCTCGCCGACGCAGGTGACGGCCAGGAAGATCAGTACCACCCGGAGCACCCGGCTGCCGGCCGAGACCCGCAGGCCCTCGGCCCATTCGGCGCGCAGCCCGGCTAGGCGCGTGCGCAGGTTCGGGCGGCGCGCGGCTTCGGTGGATGCGGCATCGGCGGGACCCGGCCCGGCGGGAGCGGCCGCCGGGGCCAGGGCCAGCCGCGCGATGAGCAGCGCCGCGAGCAGGAAGCTGGCCATGTCGGTGACCGTCAGCGCGGTGATCCCGCCGACCGCGGCCAGGACGCCGCCGGCGGCCGAGCCGGCCAGTCTGGACACGTCGCCGACCTGGCTGCCGAGGGCGTTGGCGGTGACCAGGTGCTCGTCGGCCACCAGCACCGGGATCACCGACTGCTGGGCCGGGGTGAAGAACTGCTGTATGCAGCTCTCGGCCGTGGTGACCAGGTAGATGATCCAGACCTCGCTGGCCCGGTGCACGGCCAGCAGCGGCAGCAGCCCGGCGGCCAGCAGCAGGTTGGTGACGATCATGGTCCGCTTGCTGTCCCACCGGTCGGCGAACACGCCCGCCAGGGAGCTCAGGGCGATCTGCGGGACGAACGAGGCCAGCAGCATCACGGCCGACGCCAGCGTCGAGCCGGTGAGCGCGTAGATGTAGTAGGCCAGCCCGACCCGCAGGATCCAGTCGCCGGTCACCGAGATCAGGGCCGCGCCGAGCAGCAGCCGCAGGCCGGGCTGGCCCAGCGCCCGGCGGATGGCGCTCACTGCCCGCTCGCGGTCGGCTCGCGCGGCACCACGAACAGGCTGAAGTCCACCGGCACCGAGCCGGGCGGCCGCGATTCCAGGTCGTCAAGCGGCCGTTCCTCGGCGTACTTCACGAGCAACTGCTCCATGGCGGCCACCAGGCCGGCCATCTCGTCCTCGGTCAGGTAGATCGTGGAGCGGCCGAAGCCGGAGTGCTCGCGCCAGCCGGCCGGCCAGTTGGCCCGTCGCTCCTGCCAGTCCAGGAAGCCCTCCAGCGCGCGCTCGGCGGCGACCTGCTCGTAGACCGCCACCGCCGCCGCGCCGCCCGGCTTCTCGTCCAGTCCTTCGTGGCTGATCGAGGTCGACACCAGGCGCCAGGGGCGCTCCCGGTTGTCGGCGCCGCCGACCTGCTCCACGAACCCGTACTTGGCCAGCTGGTGCAGGTGATGCGAGGCCAGCCCGTGGCTGATGCCCAGCTCGCGGGCGGCGTCGGCGGTGGTGATGCGGCCCGACCGGCCGACGATGGACTGCAGCTCCAGCCGCAGCGGGTGGGCCAGCGCGCGCATGCTGCGCGGGTCGTCCAGCAGCCGCCGCCGCTGTCCGCGCGGCCGGTCGGCGTGGCTAGATTCCAAGGACATGCTTGGAATGTAGGCCGCGCTCCGTTCACATGTCAAGCAAACGCTTGGAATGTGCTAGAGGGGCAGGTGCGTGGGGCGGCTTGGGCTTGAGCAGGCTTGGGATAGAGCCGGCTTGGCTAGAGCAGGCTGTCCAGGAGCCGGTCCCTGAACGTCTCGGTGTCCGTCCCGGTCACGACCTTGATCTTGGGCCGGGGGTCCTCGTCCGGCGCGTGGCGGCGGTCCCAGACGGTCGCGCCGCGGAGCCGGTCGCCGCGCAGTTCCACGTGCACCGGCCGCTCGGTGAACTGGCCCAGCTCCGGGTCCACCAGCAGCATCGCCGCCAGCGCGTCGTGGATCACCGCCCCGCGGGCGCCCAGGAAGGTCAGGTACACCTGCGTGTAGTGCTCCAGGACCCGGCTGGCCAGCCGGGCCGTGTCGCTGGTGCCCGCGGCCAGGCGGTCCAGCCAGTCACCGTCCACCACCGCCGGGTGGGTCGCGTCCAGCGGCACCAGCGTGACCGGCCACGGCGCGCTGAGCACCAGCTCGGCCGCCTCCGGGTCGTGCCAGACGTTGGCCTCCGCGTGGCTGGTGATGTTGCCGGGGTGGTCCAGCGCACCGCCCATGATCACCACCTCGCGGAACCGGCCCGGCAGGTCCGGGTCCAGCAGCAGCGCGATCGCGAGGTTGGTCAGCGGGCCGATGGCCAGCAGCGTCAGCTCGCCGGGCCGCTCCCGGCTCAGCCGCAGGATCTGCTCCGGCGCGGACACCTGCGCCAGCTTGCCCCTGGGCTCGGGCAGGCCGCTGTTGCCCAGGCCGTCGTCGCCGTGCACGCCGTGGGCGTACTCGACCGCCTGGGCCAGCGGCCAGGCCGCGCCCACCGCCACCGGCACCCCGTCCAGCCCGGCGGCCTCCAGCACCCGCAGCGTATTGCGCGCCCCCACATCCGGTGCCACGTTCCCGTGCACGGTCCCCACGGCGGTCAGCTCGACCGCTCCGGTCTTCACCAGCCGGGCCAGGTACAGCAGGGCCACGGTGTCATCGATCCCGGGATCACAGTCCAGCAAGATGGCAGGCTTCACGGATCTTCTTTAGCTGGCCGGCCCGGCCGACGGCAAATACTTTCCGCCCCTGTGCCTCCGACCGCAGGTCAGGCGGGCTGGCGCCGGGGAGTCAGGGCGCCCGCCGCGGGGAAGAGGGCAGGAGGGGAGGCGATCATGGGGGCACAGCCAAGTTCCGCGGGATCCGTCCTGGCCAGCCCGGCCGGGGAGCGGACCCCGCCGTTCGCGTCGGCGTGGCGGCGCGCGCACCTGACGGTGGACCAGCGGGTGGCCCGCGGCCGGGGCGCCCGCGTCGAGGCGCCGCGGTCGGCCCACGGGCGGTGGGAGCCGGCGCCGGACCGGCCGGACCCGATCGCGCTGCTGGAGGAGCAGGCGGCGTCACGGGTGCCGAATCTGGTCCCGGTCCGGTACGGCCGGATGCTGGTCTCGCCGTTCACCTTCTACCGCGGCGGGGCGCTGATCATGGCCTCGGACCTGGCCGCCACGCCCACAACGGGCGTGACGGTGCAGGCCTGCGGCGACGCGCACCTGTCCAATTTCGGCCTGTTCGGCACGCCCGAGCGGCAGATGATCTTCGATATCAACGACTTCGACGAGACGCTGCCGGGCCCGTGGGAATGGGACGTCAAGCGGCTGGCGGCCAGCTTCGAGATCATGGGACGCGACCGCGGCTTCGCCCGTGCCGACCGGCGCGCCATCGTCCGGGCGGCGGTGGCCGAGTACCGGGACCGGATACGCCAGGCCGCCGGGATGGGCGCCCTCGACGCCTGGTATGACCACCTGGAAGCCGGGATGCTGCTCAAGCTGGTCCGCCAGGAGGTCCGGGTCAAGCAGGTCAGCAAGAAGGAGGCCAGGGCCTTCGAGCGGGACGTGGACAAGGCCCAGATGCGGGACAACATCCGGGTATTCACCAAGCGCGCGTCCGAGGTCGACGGCGAGCTGCGGATCGTGACCGACCCGCCGCTGATCATCCCGATCGAGGATCTCATCACGCCCGGCTCGGGGTGGGAGGACCCGGTCCCGCGGATCAAGAAGCTGCTCAGCAGCTACCGGCGCACCCTGGGCCAGCAGCATCATCCGCTGGAGGAGTACCGGTACGTGCACGCGGCCTACAAGATGGTCGGCGTGGGCAGCGTGGGGACCCGCTGTTACATCGTGCTGATGCTGGGCCGGGACCACAACGACCCGCTGTTCCTGCAGGTCAAGGAGGCTCAGTCGTCCGTGCTCGAGCGCTTCGCGGGCGCCAGCACCTACTCCCATCACGGCCAGCGGGTGGTGGCCGGCCAGCGGCTCATGCAGGCCGCGACCGACATCTTCCTGGGCTGGATCCGCATCCCCCGGCTCGACGGCGCGACCCGCGACTTCTACGTGCGCCAGTTCCACGACTGGAAGGGCAGCGCGGACACCGAGGGCATGCTGGTGCCCGGCGCCACCCTCTACGCCCGCCTGTGCGGCGCGACGCTGGCCAGGGCCCACGCCCGCTGGGGGGACCGGATCGCCATCGCCTCCTATCTCGGCCAGGGAACCCGCTTCGACCGGGCCATCGCCGACTTCTCGGTCGCCTACGCCGATCAGAACGAGAAGGACTACGAGGCGTTCGCCGCGGCGGTGAAGTCGGGACGGCTGATCGCCGAGACCGGCCTGTAGGGCCCGGCTCTAACCGCGGGTGGAGGGACGGTTCTAGCCGTGGCTGGATGCGGCCGGGCGGCATCGGGACGAACATGGGGGGATGCGCGAGGTCGCGGGCCGGACGGCCGGGTGGATCGGGCTGGCGGCGTTCTCGGTGCCGCTGCTGGCCGGGCTGGTGACACAGGTGGCGCCGCACCCGGCCAGGGCCACGGCCGGGGCGGTGGTGGCGCTGACCGCGGCGGTGCCGTTGTTCCTGACCCGCACCCGGCTGACGCTGCCGCTGGCCGCGGCGGCCACCGTCGGCGTGGTGCTGATCGGCAGCGGCGACTCGCGCGACCTAGCCTGGATCGGCACGGTGGTGCTGACGGCCTGGTGCACGCTGGCCGGCGGGATCGCGGCCGGGATCGTGTACTGGGCCGCCGGCCTGCTGCTGATCGGTGCCGAGTACCTATGGGTGAAGCAGGATCCGGGCTGGGGGCCGTGGCTGGCCGGGCTGACCGTGGCCGTGTTCGGCGCCGGGCTGATCCAGCGCCAGCAGGAGCTGGTGGAGCAGCTGCGGGCCGCCCAGGCCGGACTGGCCGAGCGATCCCGTGCCGAGGAGCGCAACCGGATCGCCAGGGAGCTGCACGACGTGATCGCGCACAGCCTGACCGTATCGCTGCTGCACGTGACCAGCGCGCGGCTGGCGGTGGAGCATGACCCGGCCGACGCGGCGCGGGCGCTGGCCGAGGCGGAGCGGCTGGGCCGGGAGAGCCTGGCCGAGGTGCGGGCCACCATCGGGCTGCTCCGCCCGCCGGGCGGCGACGGCGCCGGGCCGGACGGTGCCGGGCCGGACGGTGCCGGGCGGGACGGCATCGCGCCGCCGGTGCCGGGGCTGGACCAGGTGTCGGGGCTGGTGACCCGACTCCGCGAGACGGGGGCGGACGTCGGGCTGACCATGGAAGGGGACCAGGCCGGGTTGCCGGCCACGACGGGGTCGGCGGTGTACCGGATCGTGCAGGAGGCGCTGACCAACGCGACCCGGCACGCGCCCGGCCGACCGGTGACCGTGGCTGTGGTGGTGGCGGGCCGGCAAGTGGAGGTGACGGTGGACAGCGCCGGGCCGCCGGGCCGGGACTCGGGCGCCGGGCTGGGCCTGGTTTCCATGCGCGAGCGGGCCCAGGCGGTGGGTGGCACGTGCACCGCCGGACCCGGCGGGAGCGGCTGGCTGGTGCAGGCGTCGCTGCCGGGCCGGGCGGGCCGGGCATGATCCGGGTCCTGCTGGTCGACGACCAGGATCTGGTCCGGGCCGGGCTGCGCGGCATCCTGCGCTCGGCGTTCGGATTCGAGATCGCGGGGGAGTGCGCGGACGGCGCCGAGGTGCTGGCGGCGGCGGCCGCCTGCGAGCCGGACATCGTGCTGATGGACGTGCGGATGCCGCTGGTCGACGGGGTCGCGGCCACCAGGCGGCTGCGGGCCGGCCGGCCTGAGCTGCCGGTGCTGGCGCTGACCACGTTCGACGACGACGAGGCCCTGGCCGGGATGCTGCGGGCCGGGGCGGCGGGCTTCGTGCTCAAGGGCATCCCGGCCGAGGAACTGCACCGGGCGGTACGCATCGTGGCCGAGGGCGGGGCCTGGCTGGACCCGGCGGTGACCAGCCGGGTGCTGAACGTCTACCGTGAGGCGCCGCCCGGTCCGCCGGCCGGGCCGGCCGGGCTCGGGCTGCTCACGGCACGGGAGCTGGAGGTGCTGCGGCTGATCGGGCAGGGCCACACCAACGCCGAGATCGCCACAGTGCTAGTTGTGGGGGAGGGCACGGTCAAGACCCACATCAACCACGTGTTCACCAAGCTGAGCCTGCGCGACCGGGCCGCCGCGGTCATCTTCGCCTACGACCACGGCTTGGTCGGCCGCTAGTACTCGCTATGTAATAGTGTAATCAACGGCGGCGCCGACCGGGGAGATGGACATGGCAGACATCAGCAAGGCAGGCGGCGAGCAGTTGGCGGGACAGGGCCGGCTGGCCCAGCTGATCGCGACCAGGGGCGGCCTGGCCTCGCCCGAGGCCCCGTTCGTCATCGAGCATCGCGAGGCCCTGATCTACATGCTGTGCGAGGCGGCGGAGCTCGAGCACGGCATCATGTGTCAGTACCTGTATGCCGCGTTCTCGCTCAAGCAGGGCGCCGACGAGGGACTGACCGACGAGGAACTGGCCGCGGTGCGGCGCTGGCGCAAGGGCATCGCGCACGTGGCCACCCAGGAGATGCTGCACCTGGCCCTGGTGCACAACCTGCTGTCGGCCATCGGCGCGGCGCCGCACCTGACCCGGCCCAACCTGCCGCAGCCGGCCAACTACTACCCGGCCGGCGTGCAACTGGCCCTGCTGCCGTTCGGGGAGCCGGCGCTGCAGCACTTCATGTTCCTCGAGCGGCCCGAGGGCATGGACCTGCAGGACGCCGAAGGCCTGCGGGCGGTCGGCCGGGCCCAGCCCCATCTGACCGAGCGTGACATCGTGCCGCGCGGCCAGGACTTCGCCACCGTGGGCCACCTGTACCGGTCGATCGAGGCGGGCCTGCGTCACCTGAGCGAGGTGCATGGCGAGGACTGGCTGTTCGTCGGGCCGCCGCGGGCCCAGGCCACCACCGAGGACTTCGGCTGGCCCGAGCTGATCCCGGTCACCGACCTGGCCAGCGCGCTGCAGGCCATCGACGAAATCCTGGAGCAGGGCGAGGGACCGCGCGGGCACTGGCGCGACGCGCACTTCGGCCAGTTCGTGGAGATCCTCGACGAGTACCAGCAGATGCGCGCCGCCCATCCGGACTTCAACCCGGTCCGCCCGGTCGTGGCGGCCAACGTCCGGCCGCACGAGCGGGACATCGAGGTGCGCCTGATCACCGACCCGCTGACGGCGCGGGTGGCCGACCTGTTCAACGTGGGCTACGAGATCCTGCTGCAGACGCTGGAGCGGTACTTCGCCCACACCGAGGAGTCCGACGCCCAGCTCAAGACGCTGGCCGACATGACCGTCGGCCTGATGATCCGGGTCCTGCGCCCGCTCGGCGACCTGATCACCACGCTGCCCGCCGGCCCGGACTACCCAGGCCAGACCGCGGGCCCCACCTTTGAGCTGTTCTATGAGGACGACTACCTGATGCCGCACCGGGAGGCGGCCTGGGCCCTGCTGGCGGAGCGGATGGATGAGGCGGCCGGGCTGTGCCTGCAGCTCCAGGCCGACCACGATCAGGCCGGTCACGATCAGGCCGGTCACGATCAGGCCGTGGCCGCCGGGCTGGCGCCGGTGCTGGGCGCGCTGCGCGAGATGTCGCGCACGCTGGCCGCCGAGCTGCCGGCCGGCACGGTCCACGCGCGGCTGGCCGCGGTCCCCGACTCGCTGGACGCCGGGCAGCTCGACGAGCTGCGCGGCCGGGCCCGCGAGCTGGCCGCCCGAGCTCTGCTGCCCAGGGGGGACACTGCGCACCCTGGGGACACCCCAGACCCCGATGGCCCCAACCCCCCCGCGCCGCCTGGCGGCGGCCAGGGCGAGCTGGCCGACCTGTTCGGCGCGGTGTACGCGATCGTGCTGGCCGCGGACGGTTACTCTCCCGCCCACCAGGCGCTGATCATGCCCCGGCTGGTGGACAGCGTGCTGCGGCCGCTGGCCGATGAGCTGGACGCCGGGGCGGCGGCCGGGCCGCCGGGGAAGGCGGACACCGTCTGGGCCGCGGCCAGGGCCGCGACCGAGCTGCGCGCCCGGCTGGCGGGCGACTGCCCGCCGGGCCTGGCCGAGGCGGTGGCCGCACTCCAGGACCTGGCCGGCCAGCTGGCGGCCACGCCCGAGCAGGCCAAGGACCAGCTCGACGAGCTGTGGCGGCTCCAGGCCGCGCTGGCGCCGGAGCTGCGTATCGCGCCCAACGGGCCGTACCTGGTGACCGGCGTGCCCCGGCTCCTTGATCACCTCGGCACCGAGACCAAGCCCGCGCCGCAGCTGGCGCTGTGCCGCTGCGGGCAGTCGGCGCTCAAGCCGATGTGCGACGGCAGCCACGCCCGGATCGGGTTCACCGACGCCAAGGACCCCAAGCGGGTCGCCGACCACCGGGACACCTATCCCGGCCAGCAGGCGACCATCTTCGACAACCGGGGCATCTGCCAGCACTCGGGGCTGTGCACCGACCGGCTGGCGAACGTGTTCCGCACCAACGCCGAGCCATTCGTGGCCCCGAGCGGCGGGCGGCTGGACGAGGTCATCCGTGCCGTGCGGGACTGCCCGTCCGGGGCGCTGAGCTACGCCCTGGACGACGTCGAGGCCAGGACTCAGGTCGACTGGGACGGCGTCCGGCCGACCGCCATCGAGGTGACCAGGGATGGCCCGTACCGGATCACCGGGCAGCTGGCCCTGGCCGATGCGGCGGGGCAGCCCGAGCCGCAGGGGGCCGGGGCCTCGCGCGAGCACTACGCGCTGTGCCGGTGCGGCCAGTCGCGCAACAAGCCCTTCTGCAGCGGCATGCACTGGTACGTCGGGTTCCGCGACCCGCAGCCGCCGGGCTCGCCGACGCTGTACGAGTGGGCCGGCGGCTTGCCCGCTCTGACCCGGATGAGCCGGCTGCTGTATGAGAAGCACCTGCCCGCCGACTCGCTGCTGGCCGCGCGGTTCGCCCAGATGCCGCGCGACCAGGCCCAGCGGCTGGCCGGCTGGCTGGGCGGCGCGCTCGGCGGGCCCGCCGCCGCGGCCGACGGCGGGCCGGCGGCCGTGCTCGGCGCGGACACCGGCGACCTCGGCGAGGACGAGCGGGCCCGCTGGGCGGCGCTGGCGGGCACGGCCGCCGACGAGGCCAAGCTGCCCGCCGACGCCGGCTTCCGGGCCGCGCTGTCGTCGTGCCTGGAGTGGCTGTCGCGCACGGCGATGGCCGGAGATGGGGCCGCCGCGGACGGGGCGGCGGCGGACGCGCCGCGCTGGGACTGGGGCCCGGCCGGGCCGCCCGCGCCGCGGGCCGACATCGCCGACACCCGGCCGGCCGACGACGCGCTGCCGGGGCCGGGGGAGGAGGTGGGCTTCGCGGCCCACATCAAGCCGCTGTTCCGGGCCCGCGACCAGCAGTCCATGAGCTTCGCGCTCGACCTGTGGTCGTATGACGACGTCCGGGCCCATGCCGCTGATATCGTGCGGCGCCTGCGGGATGGCTCCATGCCCTGCGATGGCGCCTGGTCCGCCGCCCGGATCGAGGTGTTCCAGCGCTGGGCCGACACCGGCCTGCGCCCGTAGGTCGCGCCCAGCCAGGAGTCACGGGAGTCACGGGAGTCGCAGTGGAGAGCGGAAGGCTCGAGGCGTTCAGCGACGGCGTGTTCGCCGTGGCTATCACGCTGCTGGCCCTGGACCTGTCTCACGGCGTACCGGGTGGTGAGTCACTAGCCGACCACCTGGCCCGCGAATGGCCTGCCTTCGCGGCCTACGTGGTCAGCTTTCTCACCATCGGCATCATCTGGGTCAACCACCACACGCTGTTCAAGAACTTCTCCGAGATCGACCGGACGCTGCTGTTCCTCAACCTGCTGCTGCTGTTCTTCGTCGTCTCTATCCCCTTCGCCACCTCTACTACCGGGGCTTATCTCCGCGGGGACCACCACGCGGACGCCGCACTGGCCGTCGCCATCTTCCAGGGCGTGTTCGAGGGCATGTCGATCAGCTTCGGACTGCTGTCCTGGTGGGCGATCAAGCGCGAGCACCTCAAGATCGCCATGACCCCGGAGCAGGCCCGACGGGCCTCGATCCGGTTCGGCATCGGCAACATCGGCTACATCGCGGGCATCGGCATCGCCTTCGTGAGCCCGCTGGCGTCGCTGGCGCTGGCCGGCGTGGTGGCCGTCTACTACATCTTCGAGCAGACTCCGGGCCGTTCTCAGGCCGCCGTGGGACCCGACGGCATGCCGCCGCAGGAGCCGCCGGGACCGTGAGAATGGCCGACCGCAATGTCCGCGGATCGGTGCTGACCGGCCATTTCACCGCCAATTTCGCGGCCGGGGCGAACCGTGCCAGGCTTGGGCCACACCATCCGATGGAGGCCAGCATGACCGATGCCGAGCGGGTTCCGCCCGGTGTGGACCCCTCGACGCCGAGCCCGGCCCGGCTGTACGACTACTACCTGGGCGGGGTGAACAACTTCCAGGCCGACCGCGACGCCGCCGAGCGGGTCCGGGCCGTGATGCCGGAGCTGTCCGACGCCGCGTGGGCCAACCGCGGGTTCCATCAGCGGGCCGCGGTGTGGATGGCCGAGCGCGGCATCCGCCAGTTCCTCGACATCGGCTCCGGACTGCCCACCACCGGCAACACCCACGAGGCGGTGCAAAAGGCGGTCCCCGGCGCCCGCGTGGTCTACGTGGACAACGACCCGATGGTGGCCGCGCACGCCAGGGACCTGCTGGCCGACGACGGGTCCACCGAGTTCGTGGCCGGCGACCTGCGCGACCCCGACGGCCTGCTCGGCGACCCGGTGCTGAGGCGGCACCTCGACCTGACCGAGCCGGTCGGGCTGCTGATGACCTCGGTAGTGCACTTCGTCGCCGACAGCGGCGACCCGTGGGGGCTAGTGGCCCGCTACATGACGGCGCTGGCGCCGGGCAGCTACCTGGCGCTGTCACACTCCACCATGGACCAGCTCCCGCCGCGCATGGTCCAGGCCGGGCTGGCGCTGTACGCCAACGCCGCCGAGCGGCTCTACCCGCGGACCAGGGCCGAGGTCGAGCGGTTCTTCGACGGCCTGGAGCTGATCTCGCCCTACGAGGGCGCCGAGTCGGCGATCACGCACGTCGGCCTGTGGGGCGCGGAGGACCCGGCCTCGGCCGACAGCGACGGCTCGCGGGTGATCTACTGCGCGGTGGCCCGGCGCCCCTAGCCGCGGCGGCCGACCGCCATAGCGTTGAGCTGCTCGATGTCGTGCCGGGCCCGTACCTGGGCGATGGCGTCCGGGTCCGGCGGGCCGCCCGCGGCCAGCAGGTCGCCGATCTCGGCCAGGTAGTGCTCGTGCCCGGCCGGGGCGACCAGGAACAGCATCCGGGCCGGCCGCGACCCCGGGTTGGCGAACGCGTGCGGGCAGCCCGCGGGCACGAACATGACGCTGCCGGGGCCGCCGCGTACCACCTTGGCCCCCGAGCTTGACTCCCAAGCCTGCCAGTCCCCGGCGGTGGTGATCCGGGGCGTGAACGCCAGCAGGTCCAGCTCGCCGTCGAGGATGTAAAAGACCTCCTCGGCCTGCCGGTGCCGATGGGCCCCGACATCGAAGCCGGGCCCGACCTCGGCCTCGAACATGGACCAGGTCGGCGTCTGCTCGGCGCCGATCTTGAGCGTCATGCCCGCGCCCCCGATCCGCGGCCCCGCGCCCGGCGGCAGCACCAAACCGTCTGTCATGCCTGCGCTCCGTTCCTGCTTGAGGATTAAATCCGTCCTGTGCCGTACTGTCAGGCTAGCCATAATCCTGGTATTGATCCTGGTAGTGATCCTGCTAGCCACGGGGAGAGGGCGACCGTGAGCGATCACGCTGAAGCGGCCCGGCGGGCCGAGCTGGCCGCGTTCCTGCGGGCTCAGCGGGCCCGGATGCGGCCCGCCGACGTCGGACTGCCCGACGTGGGCCGGCGCCGGACGCCGGGGCTGCGGCGGGAGGAGGTGGCCCAGCTGTCCGGCGTCGGCGTCACCTGGTACACGTGGCTCGAGCAGGGCCGCAACATCGCCGCCTCGGCCCAGGTCGTGGACGCGCTGGCCCGCGCGCTGCTGCTGACCCCCGACCAGCACCGGCATCTGCGCGGCCTGGTCGGCCTGGCCGCTCCGCCGGACCCGCGCCCTGCCGGGGACCTGCTGCCCCGGCTGCGGCGGCTGGCCGACTCGGTGCTGCCCAACATCGCCTCGATCTACGACATCCACTTCGACTACCTGGCCTGGAACCAGGCCTACGCGCGGGTGCGCCGGGACCCGGCCGGGCTGCCCGACGGGCGGCGCAACATGCTCTGGATGATGTTCACCGACCCGGTCAACCGGGAGCGCATGCTGCGCTGGGAGTCGGCCGCCCGCACCACGCTCGGCCAGTTCCGCGTCGCGGCCGGCCAGCGGCCCGACGACCCGCGGTTCGCCGAGCTGGTGGCCGCGCTGACGCAGGCCAGCCCGGAGTTCGCGGCCTGGTGGGCCGAGTACCCGGAGCGCTACTTCCAGCCCGCGAAGATCGTGATCCGCCACCCGGAGGCCGGGCGGATCGCGCTGGAGATGTTCCAGCTGCGGCTGGTGGAGCAGCCTGGGCTGGTCATGGTGATGCAGGTGCCGGTGAGCCAGGACGACGCCGACCGCGTGACGGCGCTGCTCGGCTGACCGGCGCCGGGACGCCCCGCGATACCGTAAAGGACAGCGCGCCATATCAAGCTGCTGTTTACGGGAGGACAGATGCCCGCCGAGCGGATGCTGCCGACGGCCGACGACGAGCAGCTTGTCGGGCTGGCACGGGAGATCGCCGCGGCCGAGCTGGCCCCGGCGGCCAGCGAGTACGAGGCGCAGAGCCGCTTCCCGCGCGAGAAGTTCCGGCTGCTGGGCAAGAGCGGGCTGCTGGGGCTGCCCTACCCGGAGCGCTGGGGCGGCGGCGGGGTGAGCTACGAGGTGTACCTCCAGGTGCTGGAGGAGATCGCCGCCACGTGGATGACGGTGGCGGTCGGGATGTCGGTGCACACGCTGTCGTGCTTCCCGCTGGCCTACTACGGCACCGACGAGCAGCGGGCCGAGTGGCTGCCGACGATGCTGGCCGGCGACCTGCTCGGTGCGTACGCGCTGTCGGAACCGGATGCGGGCTCGGACGCCGCGGCGCTGTCCGCCCGGGCCGTACGTGACGGTGAGGAGTACGTGGTCACCGGGACCAAGGCGTGGATCACGCACGCGGGCCAGGCGGACTTCTACACGCTGATGGTGCGCACCAGCGACGACGGCGGCCGGGGCATCACCTGCCTGCTGGCCGACGCGGCCACCGAAGGGCTAGTCGCCGGGACGCCGGAGCACAAGATGGGCCTGACCGGCTCGCCCACGGCCCAGCTGCGGCTGGACCGGGCGCGGATCCCGGCCACCCGGCGGATGGGCGCCGAGGGCGAGGGCCTGCGCATCGCGCTGGCCGCGCTCAACTCGGGGCGACTGGGCATCGCGGCGTGCGCTACCGGGCTGGCCCAGGCGGCGCTGGACCAGGCCGTCAGTTACGCGGCCGGGCGCAGCCAGTTCGGCCGGCCGGTCATCGAGTTCCAGGGGATGGAGTTCCTGCTCGCGGACATGGCCGCGGCGGTGGAGTCGGCCCGTGCCACCTACCTGGAGGCGGCCCGGCGCAGCGACCGCGGGCTGCCGTTCCGGCGCCAGGCCTCGATCGCCAAGCTGGTGGCCACGGACGCGGCCATGCGGGTGACCACCGACGCCGTCCAGGTGCTCGGCGGCGCGGGCTACACCAGGGACTTCCCGGTCGAACGCTACATGCGCGAGGCCAAGGTGCCGCAGATCTTCGAGGGCACCAACCAGATTCAGCGGATGGTCATCGCCAGGGAACTGCGCAAGGGCTGAAATCAGACCGCTGACCTGACCGCCGATGCAGGCGGACCGACCAGGCCCAGTTCCCTGTCGTCGGTGAGGGCTTTTCGGTCGCCAGGGCATGGGCCCGTGCCTCGGCGATGTGACCGGACTCCTGCAGAGTCTCGCCGATGAGGGCGAGCGATTCCGGTCGCGGATAGTTCCCGGGAACGCTGGAGGTCAGTTGCGGTGTGACAGCGCTACGGGAGCATCGCGACAGTCGTCGTCCTTAGCTTCGTCTGGACTCGCGGGCTGTGCGCCGTGCCTGGCCCGCCGCGGAGGTGACGTCGTTGAGATACAGGCGGCCCCGACGGGCCTTGATCGTCGTCCTGGCTGTGATGTCGATAGCGGGCACATCCGTGGCGCTGCTGCCACCGGGCCCAGCCAGTGCCGCGGCGGCTGGGACTGCGGGGCATGCCAGTTCTCCTGTCCGCCTGCCCAAGGGGGTACAGCGCCTGTGCTCCGCACCGAGGCCGCACCACCGCGCTTGCGATGCCCTCGTCCTCACGACAAAGCGCCGGCTCGCCGCCCCCCGTGTCGGCGCTGTCATGCAGCCGCCATACGGGCCTGACGCGCTCCAGGCGGCATATAACCTCACCAAAGCCTCCGCTAACGCCGACTCCGATAAGACGGTAGCGATCGTCGATGCCTACGATTCTCCGAACCTGGAGAGCGATCTGGCAACGTACCGGGAGCAGTACCAACTCCCGCCCTGCACAACCGCTAACGGGTGCTTCAGGAAGGTTAACCAGTCCGGGCAGCAATCGAACTACCCGGCCGCCAACCCGGACTGGGGCGGCGAGGAGGCGCTGGATGTCGACATGGTGTCGGCAATCTGCCCCCAATGCAAGATTGTCGTCGTCGAGGCGAACTCGGACACTGACCAGGATCTCAGCGCGGCCGAGAGCACAGCGATCCAGTTGGGCGCGACCTCCGTCTCCAACAGCTGGGGCGGCCCATTTCCCGTGGCCGGGGGCGGGCCCTGGAATAACCATCCTGGCGTCGTCCTGACGGCCTCAAGCGGAGATAGCGGCTATGGAGTCTCATATCCCGCCGCGTACACCAACGTGGTGGGTGTTGGCGGAACGTCTCTGCTGCCCGCCAGCAACGCCAGGGGCTGGGACGAGATCGCCTGGACAGACGGCGGGTCGGGATGCTCAACGGAGCCCAAGCCAAGCTGGCAGACAGACACCGGCTGCCCCGGCAAGTCCGTTGTCGACGTGTCGGCGGTGGCTGACCCCGCTACGGGTGTCAACATCTACGACAGTGATCCCAATGGACCTACTCTGGGCTGGGGTCAGATCGGCGGGACCAGCGCATCATCGCCGATAATCGCGGCTGTTTTCGCACTTGCCGCAAGCCTCGACTCCTCCATTGGCCAGAAAGATAACCCCGCCGGGGCGCCCGGCCTGTACTCGCACGCGTCCATGTTCAACGACATCGCGGCCGGGACGAACTCGCTCGATGGCTGCACTCCTGCCTATGAGTGCACGGCAGGGCTTGGATACGACGGACCGACAGGCCTGGGCACGCCTAACGGCATGTACGGGTGGACCTGCACCCCCAGCGATCCGAGTGCAGGTCAAGTTCCAAGTACCGCTGACTACACTCATGAACCCGCTCCCCACTGTCAGCCCGATCTCAGCCCCGGAAGCGGGACCGTCATGGGCCGTGTCGTGGTGTACCTCATCTTCTGGCTGCCTCCTGGGACGAGCTTCGAAAGCAGCGGCCCCGACCCTAGCGGTGACCAAGACTACGAGCTCCAGCAAGAACACTTCATCGATGATCTCAGCGGCTCGGCGTACTGGCACACGCTCTCCCAGTACGGTGTGCCGAACTCGGTGACGCTTGGCGGCACGGTCGTGGATACACGACCATACCCACCCGGCACTTCTGCCACCACCCCGCTCTCTGGCGACGCCGAGAAGTCTGAAGTCAGTTTCATCGACAACCAGCAACTCTGGCCGGCGGACCTAGGACATGTCACGATTCTTCTAACGTCAGACGGTATCGCTGACACGAACAACGACTGCGGCGCGCATAGCATCATCCCCAATTCATCCGGGCCGTTCGCCTGGATACCAGCAGGCCTTTCCGGGTGCCACATGCCGGAGGCGGGCCCAAACACCGCAATCGCCGACACCGCGACCAGCACCATCGCCCATGAACTGGCCGAATCGGCTACCGATCCGCTGCTCGATGCCTGGCGCGCTCCTGGCGGTGGCGAGGTCGCTGACGTGTGCGGTGGGAGCTTTCCGACCGGGCCGTGGAACGACCAAGGTGCCGACACAGACCTGAACGGCGATCTCTATCTAATACAGCAACTGTGGAGCAATAAGGAACATACCTGCGATATGGGCATGGTCGGGGATGCGTCCCCAATCCCTTCGGTGTCGCTGACTCAATCGGCGGATAACTACGACCCGGCGCCAGGAACTACTGTCCACATCACCCTGACTCTGACGAACAAAGACCCGGTCGGCGGGGCGACCCACGTGAATCTCAGCGAAAGACTGCCATCGAGCCTCACCGTCACCGGCGTATCGGCTCCTGGCGACGCGTCAGACAGCAATCAGGGCAGCAGCTTCACCGTCAACTACGACGCTCTCCCGATAGAACAAACGGAGACGATCACGATCACCGCCGTGGCCCAGACCGGATCGGTAAGCACCGCGTGCCCGGCGCTCACTCTCGACAACCTCGCCGGGACGGGTGTCCTCCCGGCCAGCACTCAGTGCATCACGCTGTAGGTCGGCCGGAACGAAATTATCCGCGGGAGCGGTCACCATGGTGACCGCTCCCGCGGAGCGCCCACGTAGGGGGCGAATGTCCACGCCGTCCCGCGAGTCGCAGAGTGCGCCGCCCGATAGGTACTTTCACTCTTTCCCCTTTTGATTGTGGTTGTTACACATAAACGAAGTCGCAACGTCTGCGGGTTGGATGGCCGTTGCATAGGCCAGGAGTATTCGCCTGGCTGCCGGTCCGGGCACGGAGGCGATCGCCGCGCGGGCCCGCTCGAGAGCGTCCGTGCACGCCTGCCGCGTCGCCGCCAGGGCAATCGCCTTGAAATCGCGGTCCGCCAGGTGACCAGCCACCAGGTCGGGCGAGGTCGCGGTAACGTCCGGGATCGTCGAGGTCCTCGTGGCCACCATCGTGACCAGCGTGGCGTCGAGCCGTGTCCGCTGGCCGCTCAGCGCGAGAACATCCTCGGCGTACGCGAACGCCTCGCCGAGCGCGTTGCCGATACCGCGCATCGTAGCTACGGTTTCGGAGCCGCTCCCGCCCAGCAGAGCACCAGTGCGCGCGGGGAACTCCATGAGCGAGGCGTGCACGGCCGCGGCCGCACTGGTACCAGCACCGAGACGCTCGGCGCGCAGTTCGCTGAGTTCGGCCAGCCAGTCGGCGAACGCATACGACAACTCCGGCGCGGACTCGGCGATCAGCCTGGACCCCTGCGACAGCAGAAAATCACCCGCGAGCACCAGCGTGGCGCCTGCCCAGTCGACGCTTCGTGACGTCGCGGGCCTGCCTTCTTCCACGCCGTGGAAGGCCAGCGTGCCCAGCGTCGCGAGCTCGATCGCGGCGGCGGGGGTGGCGCGGCCGGCATCTGGCGTGCCGTCCTCGGCGAGCAGCCCGGCCAGGAAGAGCAGGCCGGAGCGGAGGCGGTGCCGCGGGAACCCGGAACCGCTCACCAGCAGTCGCGCCAGGAACGGCCACTGCACGCGCAGCGTCGCGATCTGCACCTCGTCGCACCCGAACAGGAAAGGCCCGGTGATTCCCCGGTCCCGGCCCTCGATCGGTACGCGCTGGTCGCTGACCGTTTCTGTCCCCTCAGGAAGCAACACGGCGCGGCGAGCTCGGGTGAGGAAAACATGGTCGCTGCTGGCGGCGGCCTCGAGCATCCGCCAGACCAGGTGGTACCGGCGCGCGGCGTGCCGTGCCGTTTCGAAATACCCGACGTATTCCGCGGAAAGCTGCTGGGCATACCGGGCGCGGGCGGCGCTGGGGTCTTCCGGGTACCTGGCGATTGCGTCGGCAGCGAGCCTCCCGGACAGCAACGCCGCGCCGAGGCCTTCGCCGGTGAACGGATTCACTAGACCTGCGGCGTCACCTACGACCAGCTCGCTTGCTTCGCCGAGCCGCTGCGGCGAGAAGCCGGCCGGAAGGGACCCGCTGACCGCCGGGCCGAGCGAATGTGCGTCGTCGAACCTGCTGTCATCCTCGGCGAGAGCAGCTAGCGTCTCGGCCAGCAGAAGATCGGGGTTGGTGGTCGAGGCGGCACCCAGCCGCGAAAGCCAGATGGTTGCCGTACCGTCGCTGCCAGGCAGGACCGTCACCATGGCGGGTTTGCTGCGCGGGTCCGCAGCCGGGGTGACCGGGGCCAGCAGGATCCGCTCCTTGAGGTCGATCCCGCCGAACCGTCCGGCACAGGCGAACCCTTCGGAGACAGCGGGCGCGCCGGTCGCGACCACGACATGCCCTGCGGCCGTGTCCGCCTGCTCGCGGGTGAACTCGGCACCCGCGCGCATGGCCGCCTCGGCGAGCCGCCCGCGCAGCGTGCCGGCGTTCATGATGACGGCACCCGAGCCGGTGATGGTGCGGGTGCATGCGGGGAAACGCAGTTCGAACTGGCCGATGCGCGGGCGGTCGCTGAGGTCGACACCGAGGTCGGCGAGCCGGCCCGCAGCGACGTCGCTGATCATGATGTCGTGTGCGGCACCGGCGAGGCCGGGGTCACAGACCAACACGCCCAAGCCGGCGCGGGCGGCCTGGCAGGCGGCCGCCGCGCCGGCCGGGTCGGCACCCCTAACAAGGACAGCTGGAACTGGGAGGGGAGGTGTCAAGGTGCCACGATTGTTGGGGCGAGAACGATGCTCTGGTAAATGCCGTCGTACCAGGCGGGGGTGTCAAACCATTCCTGCATCTGCTGGTACGTCCATCCGGCTGAGGCGATCACGTCGAGCCAAGCCACGATGGAGTTGTAAATGGCATTCGTTTCCTGCGCGGTAAGCAACCCCTGCCCGCCGTCAGCCGGTGCCTTGGAGAGCATCCCCCACGCGTTCATGCCGTCGGTGGCCATCTGTGGTGTGAGCGTGAATGTGCTGGGGCTGGTGAGCATCGAGATGAGGACCGGCCGGTAGGTGTCGTAGATCTGCTGGAAGAACGCCTGCGCGGTGGTCTGGTTGTGGTCGGGGCCGGTCATGGTGTTGAGCCGGTCGATGATGGTCTGCTGGTTGAGGTAGACCAGGCCGATCAGGAGATTTCCGGTGATCGTCTGGGTCAGCATCTTGGACTGGAGTTTGTTGGTGAGGTTGTTGTCTGCTGGATTGGCCGGCAGGGCGTAGTAACTCTGCACCGAGGTCATCAGCCCGCACAGGGCGTTCGGTGGCAGGACGTAGGTGTGGCCGTCGCCGCCGGCGCAGGCAACGGCGCCCGAGTCGCCTCCGAGGGAAAGGTACTGCGACCAGATCATCCCGGACAAGGTGACGGGGACCTTCGCGCCGACGACGTTGTCGACGTAGTTAACGGTGACGATGGCGTCGGTGGCGTCGACGGTGGAGGAGGTGTAGGCACTGGTCCGGCCGACCTTCTCGATGTTGGTCCCGACGACCGGGGCCTGAACCCAGTCGGTGTCGGACTGCGCCCCGAGGAACGGCATCCCGAGCGTTTGCATTGTGCTGTCCATCCTGGTGAGGAAGGAGTTGCCCTCACCGTCGGAGGCGATGCACATTCCCACCGCGGGATGGGTCGCGGAAATGGGCTGCATCAGGCCCTGAGCAACCGATGTGCTCGAGTTGCTGGCGTCCTTGAGCACGGCGGTGCCGCAGTCGACGGTATTGACCAGGGACCCCGGCGTCGTGTCCAGTGACGAGACGTAGTCGGCGGTAGCCACCGGGGCGGTGTATGTGCTTCCCGTCCCGCTCTGGTCGGCCAGGGCTGGCTGGACGATGTTTCCCAGGTCGGTGGTGGGCTGGACTACGCTTCCTGGCCTGTTGCCGGTGTTGGTGTCCCAGTTGTTGTTGAAGCCGCCTGCCATGATGTGGCCGGCGGAGACCACGTACACCTGCCCGGAGGGGCCCTGCGCGAAGCACCCGAGCGTGCCGGCTGGCGCCGGGCTCTGGAGCGGACCGGTGGCCTGCCCGGGGGTCTGCCCGTACGCGAGGATGTCAGAGTTGCCGATCGAGCAGCCCGGCACCATCGGCCGGAACGGGTCCGTGATGGACGTTTCCCAGGCTATGTCGTGCGGCGACCTGGACGTGGCGGACCCGGACGCGTATACGGGACCGGCTTCCACCACGTCGACTCCGTAGCTCGTTCCGTCCACCGTCACCGACGAGGGGATCAGCCGCCGCGAGGACAGCGCCCCCGCGGGTAGCTTGTCGACCACCATCGCGATGACGACCGGCTCGTCGGTGACGACCCCGCCACGGCGGCGGTACCCGATCCCGCAGCCGGTGAAGTTTGGTTCCTTGCCGTGCCTGGCCCAGATCTGATCGCGGCCCTTTCCCAGCGCCCGCCGGACTTCAGGGTGAATGCTCACCGGAGCCCCCTCCGTGTGACGGCGGCGGCCAGCGTGTTCTGCTCGTGCATCCGGCCCAGCATGCCGAGCCAGGTCAGGGCGAACCCGCTCGTCTCGTTCGGGTCGTTAATCGGGGCCAGGGTGGCCACGCTGACGGCCGCGAGCGCGAGCAGCGACTTGTCCGCGGCGGACCTCGAACCGAGCGTGATTACTAGGTCTCGCAGTGGCTTGCTGAGCAGGCCGTCGGCGAGCAGGCCGTCGGCGGCGGTGTTGACCTGGGCCAGGTTCCTGGCCTTCAGCTTCCGTGCGGCTCTGGCCAGTCCCGGTGCGCTGGCCGGGGCCATCGCCGCCGATGCCTTCCCGTGCACGGCAGAGTGCTCGAGGGGGAACTTGGCCATCGCCGCAGATGCCTTCCCGTGCACGGCGGAGAACTCAAGGGGGAACTGGGCCATCGCCCTCGTCACCCGCAGCACCATGTCAAACCGCTGCCCCGGCAGCGCGACGCTCGTGCTCGCACTCGCCGGCGCCGCGGTCACGATCGCCGCCAGGCCGATCCCCGCGGCACCGCCGATCACCCCGCGCCTGGTCAGGTTCCTGCGGCCGGGCCCCGTCACTTCGGGGGGCCTCATCTCATCGGACATCCCAAAGCCTTCCTGTTGTTGGCGCTGACGCTGACAGCGCTCGTTATCACGCCACTGTCAAACCGCTCCCGCATAGCCGGAGGCGATCGCCAGTACACGCTCGCGAACCTGGGTGTCTGCTGCTGCCACTGTCTTGTTGGCATGTGCAAAGTGGTCGGCGGCCAGCTGACGTGCGGCGTCGAGCCCGCCCAGCTCGATCACGAGCCGCCGTACCGCCGGGATGTCGTCGACCGCGAGTTCCGGTGACAGCAGCAACTCCGCAAGACTGCCGCCTGTGTCCGCAGCCAGCGCGTAAAGCGTGGGCGCGCCGAACAGACCACGCAGGTGATCGAGCCCGGCGGGTTTGCCGGTGTCGTCGGCGGCCAGATCCAGACAGTCATCAGCGATCTGGAACCCGATCCCGAAGCTCAGCCCGAACAAGCCCAGCAGCCGGACGGTCTCGGGGTCCGAGCCGCCCGCCGCCGCGCCCAGCAGACAGCTGAGCTGGAACAGCTCACCCGTCTTGCGCGACGCCAGCTCGGTGTAATCCTCGATGCTGAGGCTGGTATCGAACGCGCGCTCCACGTCGAGGACCTGACCATAGGACAGCCCAGCGCAGGCTCTGCTGGTCAGCACCTCGACTCCGCCGCCGATGCTCGCCGCCTCCGCGCCCGCCAGCGAGAAACAGGCCAGCCCGGCGAGCGTCGCCAGCTCGGCGCCGACGACCGTATGCGCGGCCGGGGCACCGCGGCGTGTCTGCGACCGGTCCACAACGTCGTCGTGCAGCAGCGAGGCCAGGTGGACCAGCTCGACGATGGCCCCGAGCCGGTCGATCAGCTCGGGATCCGCGGTGCCGGCAGGAGCACACGCCGCTACGAGCGAGGCTCGCAGTCCCTTGCCCGGCCGGGACACCAGCGTCATAGCCAGTCCGCGCAGCGGCTCGGAAAGCCCTCTGACGAGCTGCTCCATCCGGAATGTCACCCCAGCGGGATGGGCGGCTTCTCCCGGAGGTACCTCGGACACCCAACTGTTCCCTTCAGTGCGTGCATCGCTCGCGGGAACGGCAGGAATGGTCACTGTCACGTCGCTCCCATGGCGCTGTCACCACACTGTCGCTGGTACGCCCGGCTGGCCTCTCGCCCAGCCACAGATCGAATGAGGGGGAATCCCTGATCATCGCCGCGTAGAGCCTCTGCAGCGCGGCACCTGGCGCGATGCCGAGCTCGCTGCTGAGCGCTAGGCGCAGCGTGTGGAACGCGGAGAAGGCCTCGCTGGGCCGGCCTGCCAGGAACAGCGCCACCATGAGATGTCCGACGAGGGTTTCCCTGAGGGGATGCTCGCGGACGAGCACCGCGAGTTCCTCGGGCAGACCCGCCGGCCGCATCAGCCTCAGCCGCAGTGCCGCTCGCTGCTCCACGGCCCCCAGGTACTGCTCGGTGAGATGAGGAACGGTGTCTCTGAGCAGGATCTCGGAGCGCACATTCGCGAGCACCGGGGGGTACCACAGGCCGATGGCCTCATCGAGCAGCACCAGCGCCTTCTCGGCCGCCCCGTCGGCGATCGCCGCCGAGGCGGCGGCGTGCAGCGTGCGGAACCGCACCAGGTCGAGCCGATCGCTGTCGGCTCGCAGCACATATCCCCACGGGACCGTGGTGACGCTTTCTTCGCCGATGACCTTGCGCAGCCGTGACATCGCGTTCTGCAGCGCGGCCTTCGGGTTGACCGGGCGCCTGCCCGGCCATGCCCAGTCAATGAGCGTCTCCCGCGTGACCACGGCGTTGGCCGATACAAGGAGTCCGGCGAGGATGGTGAGCGCTGTCGGTCCCGTGAGGTTGACGGGTGTTCCGTCCAGGCACGCGCCTACTGGTCCGAGCACGAGGAACTTCACCTTGCTCATCGCTCATCGCCGCCGGTGACGTGTCCTGGCATGAACAGACTGACCCCTGTGGTCACCAACACTCCCTGCCACCCGACGCATGACGACATAAGCATCGATCAGAGTGGCGACATCTGGGCGACATCCCGGCGACATCGGACGTCCCGATGCTTAATGCCGTCATGAGTGGGATGAGAGCGGCAGGGCCAGGGGATCGCGTTTCTCAGGGGTAGCGCGATATTGGCTAGGCCGGACGTTCCGCTGCTCGCTCCGCCATCTCAAGCGCGGCGGTGGCCCGCTTCGCCTCCGGGCCGCCGATGCGCTCGTAGATGGCAACCGCCGCCCGGAGTTCGTCCAGCCCGCCGCCTGGCGGCGCGCAGGAGGCGAGCCCCTCCAATGCCGCCGCCTCATCCCGCAGGCTGCCCGCCTGCCTGGCCAGTTCGAGGGCTTCCCGGCTGCGGCCGACGGCCGCCTCAAGCTGGCCGTCCCGCACGGCGGTCAGGGCCAGGGAGTTGAGCGCCTCGGCCTGGCCCTGGACCTCGCCGAGGGAGCGGAGCCGACTCAGCGCTTCCTCCAGCGACGCACCTGCCGCCGGGTCATCACCCGCGAGCTGCGCCTTTCCGATGGCAAGCAGCGTGAAACCCTCGCCCGCCGGATACCCGGCCTCACGGAACATGTCGTGTGCCTTGCGCAGCACCACCAGCGACCGCTCGTGATCGCCGCTCGCCAGGTGCACCCGGCCGAGCAGCCAGAGCGCCTGCCCCTCCTGGACTACGTCGCCCGCTTTCCGGCACAGGCTTGCCATTTGCTCGGCCGCCTCAGCCGCGGCCAGGTAGTCCCCAGTCGTCAGGTGAACCTGGCCCAGCGTCCACCAGGCCTCGCGGGCGCCGCCGTCGTCCCCGGTCTGCCGCAGCACGGTGAGCGACCGGATCAGCAGGTCGGCGGCCGCCTGCGGATTCCCCTGCTCCATGTGGACGGTACCGAGGTGGACCAGCACCCGTGCGGCGTTACGGCGGTCACCGTGACCGGTGTAGCTCTCCAGCGCCTCGGTCAGCAGGTCAATCCCGCCTGCCTGGTCCCCGGCGACCAGTGGCAGCGCCCGGCCCAGACCCCACAATGTATAGGTGCGGCCCGGCTGGTCGTTGAGTTCGGTGAACAGCGCCAGCGCCTCCCGCATCAGGTTATGGCCGGTGGCCAGGTCACCCACTCCGATCTTGGCCCGCCCGATCTCGGAGATGGCATTTGCCGCACCAAGCCGCGAACCCTCCGCCCGGTACAGGTCCAACGCAGCCTCAAACAACCCAGTAGAAGCCATCACGTCGCCGGACATCTTGGTGAGCCTTCCCAGCGAAACCAGGGCGCTGGCCTCATCGAGCCTGCTGCCCACGGCCCGAGTCAACTCCAAAGCGGTGGAATGCAGCGTCATTCCCAGATCGACAAGCTCCTCGTGGAAGAGATAGGGGCCGATGCCGGCCACGCATCCGGCGCGGGCAGCCGGATCCACATCCTCCTGCTCAACCAGGGCCACGATGTCCGCAAGCTCGGTGGTCAGCCAGGACATGGCGAGGTCCTGAGTGCCGAAGTCGGGCACGGGCCCGTGGGGCGCAGCAGGCTCGATGGGGTCGGTGAGCAACGCGATCCAATCGCTTGCGGCACCCGCGGCGTACCGGTAGTAACCGGCCAGCCTGGTCAGCGCGGCCGCCCGGTCCACGTCGATACCAGCCGCGGACTGTGCGTAGGACCGGACCAGGTCGTGCACGCGATAGCGTCCAGGCCGATGCTCGATCAGCATGCTGCGGTCGGCGAGTGAATGCAGCAGTTCCCTGGCGGTTCCAAGGTCGACGTCGGCGAGATGGGCGGCCGCGTACCAGCCAACATCTGTACCGGGCACATGACACAGCAGTTGGAGCAGGCGCCGATCCGCCGCCGGAAGCCGGTCCCAGGAAGCTCCGATGACGCTCGCCAGGTCACGGTCGTCGTCCTGCAGACGCCTCAGCCGCAGCCGCCCGTCACGCAGATCCTCGACCAGGTCGGCTGGGGTGAGCGACGGCTGGTGACGCAGCCTCGCGGACACTATGCGCAGCGCCAGCGGCAGGTAACCGCACTGCTGGGCCAGCTCCGCCACCGCCGGATCCTCGACCGGCGCACGATCAGCTCCGGCGACGGACTGCATGAGCCCGATCGCACTTTCTTGGGGGAGTACATCGAGCGGGACCGTGATGGCGTCGTCTAGGCCAGTCAGACGGGAACGGCTGGTCACGAGCACCAGGCATTCGCCGGTACCTGGCAGCAGCGGGCGCAGCTGCGCGGTGTCCGCGGCGTTGTCCAGGAGGATAAGCGTTCGGGTCCCGGCTAGCCGGGACCGGTAGAAGGCGGCACGCTGATCCAGGTCGCGCGGCAGTGTATGCACCGCGACGCCGAGCGAGCGCAACAGGAACTCCAGTACGTCGTCGGAGGCTGCGGGCGGCCGGCCTGGGGAGTGACCGTGCAAGTCCGCGAACAACTGCCCATCGGGAAATCTGTCGCTCACGCTGTGGGCGAACCTCGTGGCCAACGCGGTCTTGCCAACGCCGCCCATTCCGTGAATGACCGCGATCCCGGCGGGGAATCGAGCCAGTTCGGCCAGCTCACCCGATCGCCCGGTGAACAGCCGGCTGTCCGCGGGCAGCTGGGACCCGGTGAGTTCCAGCGCCGGCGGATCCGCGACGGGCGGCACCGCCCCGGCCAGCAGCAGCTGGTGTAGCTGCTGCAATGCGAGACCAGGTTCTACCCCCAGCTCACCAACCATTACCTCCCGGGCATCGCGGAACGCGGCGAGCGCCTCGGCGGTTTGACCGCTGCGATGCAGGGTGAGCATGAGCTGTTCGTGGAACCGCTCATGCAGCGGGTAGCTGCGCACCATAAGCCGAAGCTCCGGCAGCAGTCCGGCTGGGGCGAGGCCAGCATGCAACGCGGCATCAAAGCGCTGCTCGCTGACCTGCAGGCATTCCTCGGTCAGCGTGGCCGCCCACTCACGCTGGAACCGGCAGTCGGGCAGGTCCTGCAGCGCGGTGCCGCGCACCAGTTCCAGCGCTTCGGCAAACTGCCCGGCCGCCGCTGACCAGTCAGCGGCCGCGGCTGCTGCCCGGCCGCCGCTGACCCGCTGACGGAACAAGTCAAGGTCCAAAGACAGGTCGTCGGCCGCGATCCGATATCCGGCCGGGCGGGTCTGGATCAGGCCAGCCGCGTCGCCAAGCAGCCGACGCAGCCTGATCACGTGCGTGGTCACGGTGCGCGCGGCCGCAGCCGGCGGGTCATCGTCCCACAAGATGTCCACCAGCGCGTTGCGCGACAGCACCCGGCCGCTGTTCAGAAGCAGCGCGGCGAGCAGCAGCCGCTGTTTCGCGCCCGGCACCGCCACAGCGACGCCGTCTTGCTCGACGTGCAACGGGCCGAGAACACCTATCCGGACCACACGTTCACCCCTAGCCGATCTGGTCGGCCGACGATGACGCCAACGTTGTCCATCCGCTGAATGCTATGCCTGCGAGCGGCCATGCGGGGTGACCACCGACGCCGCCGCAGATCTCCCAGGGCACCAGCCAGATCCAGCGGGTACCGAGCTGCTCGGGGGACCCGACGCCAGGCGCTGGCCGGGGAGATGGCGGCCACACTGGTCAGCGAGTCGCTGCCCGCCGGGTCGGGGCTGATGACTGGCCGCCACGCCCGGCCGTTCCAGTGCTCGATGAGCGTCCGGAGCGTGCTTCCGACTTGCTTGTCGCCGACGGCCCAGGCATCCCGGGCGGAGACGGCCGCCACGCCGGACAGTGATCCGGGACCGGTGACGGCGGTCAACTCCGCCCGAGCTCGGCCCGGCGCGGCGGCCGCGGTCGTGACCGCAGGCCCGGCCAGCAGGGCCGTCGCCCCGAGCGGCGCCGACGCCATGGCCAGCGCAGTGAGCTGCGGGAAAGACAGGCCGCGGCGCATGCCGTCACCCCTTTCCGGAGAAGGCGAGCCAGTCGTCGATGCGGGCGCTGGCGGCGCGGATGAGGGATGCGGGGGCGTCGCTGGTGTCGATGGAGGTGCGGGCGATGGCGGCCAGCTGGTGGTCGGAAAGGCCGAGGGCGGTGCGCGCGGTGCGGTACTCGTCGAGCAGCCCCGCGCCGAACATCAGCGGATCGTCGGCTCCAAGCGAGCAGCGCACTCCGGCCGCCAGCAGCCGTGGCAGCGGGTGCTGAGAGATGTCGGGGACCACCCCGAGGATGCGGTTGGAGGTCAGGCACACATCCAGGGAGGTCATGCGTTCGGCCAGCAATGACAGGACCGCGTGGTCGTCGGCGGCGCGCACGCCGTGCGCGATCCGCTGCGCGCCGAGGGCCGCGACCGCGGCGCGCACGCTCTGGGGACCAGACAGCTCGCCGGCGTGGGGAGCTGCGGTCAGGCCCGCGCCGCGGGCGATCGCGAAGGCCTCGGCGAATGGCTCGCACGGAAACGCGACCTCATCTCCGGTCAGTCCGAAGGCGTGGACCCCCTGGCCGGCGTAGCGCCCGGCGAACCGGGCCAGGTTCTCGGCCGCCTGCGGGCCCCGGTGCCGCTGAGCGGCCATGGTCAGCCCGAATCCGACGCCAAGGCGGGCACCCTCCTCCCGGCCGGCCTCCAGGACCAGCTCAAGTACCTGCTCCGGCGGCCCGAAGTGGGGAAAGACGTGCGGATCGAAATGCGGCAGGATCCACACCACGCCGTCGGCTGCGGCGTCGGCCACCACCTCCCGCACCAGCCGGGCCAGGTTCTGGGGCCGTGTCAGCGTGACCTCGAATGCCGCCTGGAAGACCATCTGGAACTCGGCGAATGTCGTGAAACCGCGCGGATCGGGCGCGGTCAGCCCGGCCTCGGCGGCCAGCTCGTCCAGCGTGACCGGCCGCATGGCACCCAGCAGGTGCAGATGCAGTTCCGCCTTGGGCAGCGCTGTCAGGTCCCTCATCAGACCAGGCGGGTGACCGGGCCGAAGGCGCTCAGCGGGATGACCGGGGCGTGCTTGCTCAGGCCCAGGTCCAGCACCCGGAAGGTGGCCGGGTCGATGGTGAAGGACAGGTAGGGCTCCACGGGCCGGTTCGCGGCCGAGGTGAGTCGGGACAGGGTGGTCGACGGCATCGGCGTGGACGCCGTTCCGCTGGCCGGCGACCGCAACAGGGCGATGATGGCCGACAAGGCGATCGCGACGGCCATGGCCGCCACGAGCCCGAGTACGGCCCGGCTGCTCGGGCCGGCTCGCTCTCGCTCGCTGCGCGACATAGCGCCTCCTTGCTCCGCTTCCCCTGGGCCCGTGCGGCTTAGACGCGTGCCCAGGTGTGATCTCCCAGCGCTGAGATAGGAGTTTTGCCCTTACAGGCCGACGAGAACCTGGCCGATTGGCTCGCCCGCCTCGCGGCTGTTGAGGTAAAAGGTGGCGAGATGTGGCTTCGCGCCATTGTCCACTGTCCATGCGCCTTCGAACACCGCGGAGGAGGGCTGCTCGGCGGAAAATAGGGCGCTGAGGTCGGGGGCGGCGGCGATAAAGTCGTCATGGTCGGCGATGTTGACCCAGCGTGCCACGCTGGCCGGAAAGCACGGCGGCTGCGGGCGGAGCCGCTCGTACACAATTGTGCGCAGGCCGAGCGGCGAGCCGACGGTGATCAGCAGTGGCAGTGGCCGCTGCATCCGCTGAGCGGCCTCGTACGCTACGACGGAACCGAGGGAATGACCGATCAGCACGCGAGTATCCGGGGTAAGCAGTAGTTCGACCTGGCTGAGGGCGTGCGCGCGGACCTGTTCGTCGTTGAGGTAACCGGTCACCTGGGCCAGAGCCCGCAATACGAAGCGCTCGGCCAGGGCCATCCCGAAGGGGGCGAACCAGCGAACCCGCGCCAAGGCAGCGATGGCACGGCGCTGTGTCGCACCGGCTCCTTGCCTTTGCCCGGGCAACTCGAATACACGGGCCAGCTCGGCAGCGGCCTCAGCCCTTTCCCTCGGGCTGCTCGCGTCCGTAGCCGCGCGCTCAAGCCATGCGCGGGCCAGGTCTTCGGCCAGTTCAGCCTGCTCGCCGGTGAGTTGTTCGCCGGAGGCGCCCATCCGGCCTGGATGGCGGAAGTAGTCTCCGTAGAAGGCCATGCGCGCCTCCAGATCCCTGGGGGCACGATCCCGCCAGAGCCGATCCGCCAAGTCCGGAAATCCGGCCAGCCGAAGTCCGCCAGCGAGAGCGGGCAACCACTCGGCCTCCAGTTCGTCGGCCGAGCGATGCTCCTGGGCGATGCCGTGAACCAGCACGATGGTGCTCAACGGCCGACCTCCGTAGGATCGGGTAACAGCGCGTTCAGAGCAGGGGCTGACCGGTGCACCATGCGTTGTCGGCACCTGGTGCCAGGGGGGACACTACCGGAATGGGTGAGCGCCGGGTACTTGTGATCGGGTCACAATGTGCAGCCCTTCAGGGCAGTCCGCTCGATTTCCTGCCACGCGTTGCCGAAGAATTCACCCGAACCATTACGGATCCTGATTTTGGCGGATGTGTCCCCGCCCTCGAAGGTAGATCGCTGCTCGTCGATCCAACTGTGGACGAGCTTGACCTGGCCATCACCGAGGCGGTCGAGCGAGCATCGCTCAACGCAGCGACCTTACTGCTGGCCTATATAGGCCACGGCGAGCACTCCGAAAACGACTTCTACCTGCTGCCCCTCGATGCGGTTCCCGAAAGGCTAGAGGCCAGGAGCGCGTACCCGCTCGCCGGAAGGCTCACTGAGCTCCTCAGAACTCACAGCGATCTGGACGGGCTGATGCTACTGATCGACGCATGCCATTCCGGATTCGGCGCGCTGGAGGCGGCGGAGAAATGGTGTCGGCCGATGGCAAAGGCCGGGGGCCGTTTCGAGATCCTCACCTCCGCCGATGACCGTGACGCCGCGGACGGGCGCTTTACCTCCACCCTGGTCAGGCTGCTGCGCGCCGGTGACCCTGGGCGGGGTCCGTATCTGTACTGTGACCACCTCAGGGCCAGCATCCAGCATGACTGCTCCCGCCAGGTCGCGACCCGGGTAGCGTTCGACGGGCGACGTTTCACCCCGGTTGGTGACGAAGGACTGTGGCTGGGCCGCAATCCTGCCCTGGGCCGGGCGGTCGCCCCACTGGCTGGCACGCCTGCGTGGGGCCAGGTGGAGCGGCTGACCGCATGGTTCCAGCGCACCCCGCTACTTGATCAGCTTGTCGGCAAGATTCAGGCTGACCGCTGCGTTGCCCTCGTCGGCGATGTGGGTCAGGGGAAGTCCACCCTGGCTGCGGCGCTCGCCCGCGCTGAACTGGCGGACGACGTGCTTCCCAGCCGGTACGTGCACGCACTGGCGTTCGCCGCCACCGCGACTACCGCGGAGGACCTGGCCCGCGTGCTGGCCGAACAGCTCACCGCCACCGTGGACGGATTCCGGGCCGCCACCAGCGCGTTCCAGCGACTCATCCCGAAAGAGGAACTGGCTGGGCTGGGGCAGCTTGAGCGCCAGATCACCTGGCCGCTTCGGTTGCTGCCCACTGAACGGCCCGTGCGGCTGGTCATTGACGGGCTGGACCAGGTCACCGAGCAGGCCGCGCCGGCCGTGCACGACATGCTTGCCGCGCTGATTCAACATCCCGAGCTGACGCATGCGCGGCTGATCGTAACGGCTCGGTCGGATACAAAGCTGCCCACAGGTGCCACGAGGGTCCAAGTCGGCCGGGTTCCCCGTCGGTACCTGGAGAGCTATCTGTCTCACCGCGGCCTTCGCCAGGCGGCGATCGACGCGATTACCGCGAGGGCGGACGGGAACTGGCTCATCGCCCGCGTGCTCGCCGATCTTGCCGTTGACAGCAAACCGGCGGGCGTCGAGAGGGAGCCGGCCGCGGCCGAGCTACCTGTGACGCTAAGAGAGGCCTATCGCCAGGAACTGCACCGCGCGGGGGCGGACGACCCGGCCCGGTGGAGCGGCCAACTGCGTCCGGTACTCGCCGTTGTTGCAGCGGCCGGAGTTGGTCCGGTGCTGCCGCTGGCGCTGCTGTGTGCGGCCAGCGGCCGCCTGGGAGGACCAAGCCGTCCCGCTCGCGTCCGTGACGTCTTGGTATCGCTGCGTGGCTTGGTCGTTCGTGGTGCTCCTGGAACCCAGGGGGAACACACCGGGGTGTTCCACATCACCTTCGCAGAGTTCCTACTGGCTGACCCGGACCTGGGCATCGACTCGGCTCAGGCCCACGCCGGCCTCGCCGACGCGATCGACCAGCTTGCCCCCCGCAGCGAACACAACCCCGCGCGCCCGCTGCATCGCTACGCCGCAGCTGCCGAAGCCGAACACCTGTGGGCGGCGGACCGCACTGAGGCGGCTCTTGATGCGCTCCAGAAACGAGCGTTCGGTGTTCCGGTCGAGAACCGCAACCGCTGGGCCGCCTGGGCTGCCCGCCTGGAAAGCACGCTCGGGCCTGAGAATCCCGCGACCCTTAAGTGCTACCACGAGCTCGCTCACTGGACCGCCCAGGCCGGTGAGTTCCGTGAGGCGCTGCGGATGTTCTCTCAGCTGCTTCCCATCCGGGAGCGGGTCCTCGGCCCAGAGGATTTCGACACGCTGTCGACCCGCCACGGGGTTGCTTACTGGACCGGCGTCGTTGGCGACCATCGTGAGGCACTCCAGTTGCTCCACGACGTCTTGCTGATCCAGGAGCGAGTTCTTGGCTCCCATCACCGGTCCACTCTTAGCGCTCTGCATGACATCGCTGTTTTCACCGCCGAGGCAGGCGACTCGCTGGCGGCGCTCCCTCAACTCCGGGAGGTGCTTGACCTGCGCCGGCGACAGCTTGGCGAGGACAGCCGGAGCACGCTGACCACCCGCCACGCGTTTGCCTTCGTCTTGCAGCAGCTGGGCCGCTATGACGAGGCCGAGGCCGAGTACCGCGCCATCTTGGAGGTCCAGCAGCGCGATCACGGCGCGGAGAATCCCGAGACCCTCGGCACCCTTCACAATCTGGCGCGCCTGCGCCAAGAGAAAGGCGATTTTGCTGGGGCGCAGGCCCAGCTCCTGGAGGTTATCGAGCTGCGCCGGCGCACCCTCGGCGAAGACCATCCCGACACGCTGAGCACCCGCCACACTCTTGCCTACGTCTTTCAGCGGCTGGGCCACTATGACGAGGCCGAGGCCGAGTACCGCGCGATCTTGGAGGTTCAGCAGCGTGATCTCGGCGCGGAGAATCGCGGGACCTTGGGCGTACGCCACAACCTGGCGCGGCTGCTCCAGGAGCGGGGTGATTTCGCTGGGGCGCACGCGCAGCTCCTGGAGGTTGTCGAGCTGCGCCGGCGCGCGCTCGGCGAGGATCATCACGACACGCTGAGCACCCGCCACACTCTTGCCTACGTCTTGCAGCGGCTGGGCCACTATGACGAGGCCGAGGCCGAGTACCGCGCGATCTTGGAGGTTCAGCAG
>Ga0134126_10000791_pt1 | contig 39848 bp, 29 predicted proteins | sample KB31752_FD_96881 | JGI IMG/M metagenome (GOLD analysis project Ga0134126, IMG submission 96881) | Terrestrial soil microbial communities with excess Nitrogen fertilizer from Kellogg Biological Station, Michigan, USA - KB3-175-2 | ecosystem: Environmental > Terrestrial > Soil > Unclassified ...
GCCGATCCCAAAAACGTCGATCGCATTTACGTGATGAACGTACTCATTCGCGTCTCCGACGACGGCGGCAAGACTCTGCGCGTCCTCGGCGAGAAGTACAAGCACGTCGACAATCACGTGATCTGGATCGATCCCACAGACACAAACTATTACCTTGTCGGATGCGACGGTGGTTTGTACGAAAGCTTCGATCGCGGAGCGAATTGGAGCTTCAAGAGCAATTTGCCCGTAGCACAGTTCTACGACGTGGCTCTCGATAACTCGAAGCCGTTCTACTACGTCTATGGCGGCACGCAGGACAACAGCAGCGTAGGCGGGCCTTCTCGGACACTTAAGATCAATGGCATCACCAACGAAGACTGGTTCTTCACCCAGGGCGGCGATGGCTTCCGCTCAGTGATCGATCCGGAAGATCCGAACACCATCTATGCCGAGTATCAATATGGGAATCTCACCCGCTTCGACCGCCGCACAGGTCAGCAGATCGGCATTCAGCCGCAGCCCGGTCCAGATAACGTCCCGTATCGCTGGAACTGGGATTCGCCCATCATCATCAGCCCACATTCGCACACCCGCTTATACCTCGCGGCCAATAAGCTCTTCCGCAGCGACGATCGCGGCGACACCTGGAGGGTAATCAGTCCCGATCTCACCCGCCAGATCGATCGCGACAAGCTTCCCGTTATGGGACGCATCTGGGGACCGGATGCCGTCGCCAAGAATGCATCAACGTCGTTTTACGGCAACATCGTCGCGCTTTCCGAATCCCCGCAGAAAGACGGGCTGATTTATGTCGGAACCGATGATGGACTGATCCAGGTCACAACCGATGCCGGCCAGAACTGGACCCGCGACGACAATTTCCCCTCCGTTCCCAAATTCACATACGTGAGCCGCCTGCTGGCGTCGCAGCACAATGCAAACGTCGTCTATGCCAGCTTCGATAACCACAAGATGGGCGACTTCAAGCCTTATCTGCTTAAGAGCAGTGACAACGGGCATACCTGGAACTCAATTGCCAGCAATCTTCCCGCGAATGGCCCGGTGCTCGCCATCGCCGAAGATCCAGTCAATCCGCAACTGCTGTTCGTCGGCACCGAATTTGGCCTCTTCTTCTCGCTCGACGGCGGCAGCCATTGGACGCAGCTCAAAGGCGGAATGCCGACGATCGCCGTGCGCGATTTGGCGATTCAAAAACAAGCAAATGATCTGGTCGCTGCCACCTTCGGCCGGGGCTTCTACATTCTCGATGATCTCAGTCCGCTGCGCCATGTCAGTGCACAAACATTCCAGCAGCAGGGAGCACTGTTCCCGATTCGGGATGCGCTCATGTATATCGAGCAGCGTCCCGTCGGAGGCAAGCACGGCCACCTCGGTGCCACCTATTTCGAAGCAGAAAATCCCCCATATGGCGCCGTGTTTACCTACTACTTGAAAGATAAGTTCCAGACGAAAAAGGAGATTCGCCAGGAAAAAGAAAAAGCTGCGTCAAAGGAAAGCGCGAACCAGAAGTCGGATAAGGCTGAGCAGTCCCAGAAGGGAACTCCCGCAGCCGTGAACTATCCCAGCCTGGATGAAATTAGAGCTGAAGCCGAAGAGCAGTCTCCGGCGGTGTACCTGGTCATCTCCGACTCTAGCGGCGCGCCGATCCGTCGGGTTTCGGCATCGAACGAAGCCGGTCTCAATCGCGCCTCGTGGGACCTGCGCTATCCACCGTCCGAAGTGCACACGCCTTCTCCGGAAGAGGCGGACTTCGCGGAATTCTTTCAACCACCTACAGGTCCGCTTGTCATGCCCGGTGGATATTCCGCCACCCTGGAAGTCCACGTTGGCGGCAAGACTCAGCGCCTCGCTGGCCCCGAGAAGTTTCGCGTGAACGCTTTAGGAGCCGAAGGCATGAACGAGCAGGATCGCGCCGCTCTCGAAGCGTTCCAGCAGAAGGTCGCACATCTCGATCGCGCGCTCACGGGCGCGATTCAAACCGGCAACGATGTCGACAAGCGTCTTACTTCTATTCATCAATCTCTCCGTGATACTCCCGGCGATGTGAGCGGCCTCGTTTCCCGTGCCGACGACATTCAAGCACGGCTGCGCGACATCATGCGAGCCCTGCGCGGTGATGTGATCTTGCGCCGTCGCCAGGAAAACACGCCAGCGGCGATCAACGACCGCATCAACCAGATCGAGGACGAAGAGCGCTTCTCGACCTCACGTCCAACGCAGACGCACATCGAGTCCTACAACGTCGCCGCGCAGCAGTTCGGGGATGAACTCGGTAAGCTGCGGCAGTTGGTCGATGTCGATCTAAAGAAGCTCGAAGACGACATGGAAAAAGCCGGCGCGCCGTGGACGCCAGGGCACGTGCCGGAGTGGTCGCCGAAGTAGCAGAAGGACGAACGTTTCTTTCACCGCGGGACACGGAGGCACGTAGAATTGCAAAATTGAACACGGAGGACACGGAGGAAACGAAGGTAGGTTTTGTCAGTTGTTGTCTTCAATGTTCGAACTATGCAATTCCACTCTTCGCCCGGTCACCAGTCACAAATCCGAGTTCATTCCGATTTCCTCTGTGTCCTCCGTGTCCTCCGTGTTCAATCCTGCTTTCTCCGTGCTTCGGTCTCCGTGGCGCGATAAAACGCTATACTGAGCCTGATGTCCACCGCGCAGAAAACGTTTTACCTGGAGACCTTTGGCTGCCAGATGAACGTGCACGACTCCGAAAAGGTGATTGGCACGCTGGTGCAGCAGGGGTACACGCGGGTGGATGCCGTCGAGTCGGCTGACCTCGTTCTCTACAACACCTGCTCCATACGCGATAAAGCCGAGCAGAAGGTCTTTCACCGCCTAGCCGACTTCAAGCGCCTGCAAGCTCAAGGCAAAAAGTTCGGCGTGCTTGGGTGCGTGGCCCAGCAGGAGGGCGAGAAGATCTTCGAGCGCGCTCCTCACGTCTCGCTCGTCGCCGGCTCGGCCTCATATCGGAATCTCGCCCAGATGCTGGTGCAGATCGAGGCCGGCGAGAAACGCGTGACCGGTCTCGACGATCGGCAGACTGACCAGACGTTCGACACGCCGTTCACAGTTCGCACGAATCCCTATCGCGGATACATCACGATCATCGAAGGCTGCGACAAATTCTGTGCCTACTGCGTGGTGCCGTACACGCGTGGCAAAGAGCGCAGCCGGACCTCTGAGTCAGTGTTGGAAGAAGCGCAAAGGCTCGCCGATTCCGGATACTCCGAGATTCAACTCCTCGGGCAAAACGTGAACTCTTACCGAGATCCGACTGGAAAGAAGACATTTGCGGAATTACTCGTCGCAGTCGCCGAGGTTCCCGGCATCCGCCGCGTGCGCTTTACCACCTCGCATCCGCGCGACTTTACGCGTGACATCGTCGATGCAATCGAATCTGTTCCGGAGCTCTGCGACCACGTTCATCTTCCCGTGCAGAGCGGATCGAGCCGGGTGCTGAAAGCCATGCTGCGCGAGTACACGCGCGACGACTACCTCGAGCGAATCTCATGGCTGAAGTCAGCCAAGCGCTGCATCAGCCTGACCACAGACATCATCGTCGGCTTCCCAGGTGAGACTGATCAGGAATTCGAAGAGACAATCACGCTTCTCGGCCAAGTCCAGTACGACGGCGTCTTCTCGTTCAAATACTCGCCGCGTCCAAATACGCCTGCCATTCGTATGTCAGACAGCATCCCTGACGAGGAGAAATCGAAGCGCTTGACGATCCTCCAGGAGCGCCAACGCGAGATTCAGCGAAGCAACTATGAGAAACACGTAGGCGAAACACTGGAAGTAATGGTTGAAGGCAGAAATGAGGCTCGCGGGCAGATCATCGGACGCAGCTCACAGAATAAGACGATGAACTTTACCACTACGTCCCCGATCCTGCCCTCCACGGGAAGCTACGCGCGCGTCGTTGTAACCAAGAGCTTCCCCAACAGTCTCGTGGGAGAGATGGTGTGAACTGAAATTTCGTGATTTCGTGATTTCGCGATTTCGTGATTGAAAATCATGAAATCACGCAATCGACGTGGAGGCACCTGATTTCGGGTGCTCCCCTTGGCGTTAGCAAGGGGAGCAAGGCTTGGGTGGAAGCCCGCGGCTTTAGGCCAAGGGGGAGGGTTTTTGGGTGGAAGGTCCGTGGCATAGCCAGGGTGGAGGGTTTGGGCGGAAGCCCCTGGCTTTAGCCAGGGGGGAGCACGGCTTCGAAAGCCGTGCGAATCTGGTGAGCACGACCCAAGACGCGCTTTAGCGCTGGCGGTGTGGGCGAAAGCGGCCAATTTCGTGAGTGATTTCGCGATTTTCAAAATCACGAAATCACACAATCACGAAATCGCGAAATGATTCGGCGGAGGTGACAGTGGAAGTTGAAATGAAAATTCGCGGACTGATGATGGATCCGGTCACCAACATGCCGATCGTCGTGCTCAAGGACCCTGCCAGCGACGCCGTCCTTCCCATCTGGGTCGGCATCTACGAAGCCAACGCCATCGCTTTGGAGATCGAGAAGGTCGCCACTCCGCGTCCGATGACTCACGATCTCATTAAGAACGTTCTCACCGGACTTGAGACCAAGGTCCACAAAGTCGTAGTAACCGAGCTGCGCGACGATACTTTCTTCGCGGTAATCTGGATGGAACGCGAAGGTAGTCTCATCAGCGTCGATTCCCGTCCCTCGGATGCGCTAGCCGTCGCCATGCGTCTCGACTGCCCAATCTATGTCGAAGATGAAGTGCTGAAATCTTCCAAACTCGCCGCCACTGTCTCCGACAAGGTTTCAAATGAGGAATTGAGGAAGATGCTGGAGAACATGAACGACGAGGATTTTGGTCGCTACAAGATGTAACGCCTCGTTGCCGTTACTAATCTGGAATACCAACTACCTTCGCCTTGTTTGTCGTTCGAGAGCAAAACCGAACCACAAGGGATTCGATCCGTTGTACTGCAATTTGCGCTTTTGGTTCACGAATCCCATTCGCGACGCTGTGATTGTGCACTGATCGCACGGCTGCTCTAAAACGATCTCGTACTTTCCTTCCCGTCCCGATGTGGCACTGCCTGTTTCTTTTCCCGCAGCATCGGTCAGGACTAATTTGGTCCGAGGCAGTGGCCAACCGTCGGTATCGCTCACAAATCCTCGTACGCTACCACGAGGCGGAAGGCCCTCGGGAGCGATGGCGCGTGCCAGATACGCCTGTCCGCGAAGAGGACGTCCGCCGAACTGCGCGGTGGTCTTCTCGTGCTCGAGCGCGAGGACGCCGTTAACGAATACGTACTCCATCCCCACGCTGGGCTGATTCGGATTGTCGAACGTCGCCTTATCAATGACCGTTTTGGGATCGAAGATACTTATATCGGCGAAGTAGTCCTCGCGCAGCAGACCGCGATGATCCAGGCGTTCACGCTGGGCCGGCAGGGACGTGAACTTGCGAATAGCATCTTCGAGTCGGAGAACGTGCTCTTCTCGAGCGTACTTGCCGAGAATGCGCGTAAAGCTGCCATATGCGCGCGGGTGAGACTTCGATTCGCTGAGCGGCCCGTCAGGTGCAACTTCGCCGTAGTCAGTTCCCACACTCACCCACGGCTGCTGCATGGCAAGACGGACATCGTTCTCGCTCATGCTGAAATATGCCGCGCCGATTCCGTCCTTGCTCTGCATGAGGAGATCGCAAAGCGTGTCGAACGGATCTTTGTTCTGCATCTGCGCAACGGCGGCCAGCGTCTTGCCTTCATATTGTTTCAATTCGGGAACAATCGTGGACACGATCAGCACGCCTTCGGGTCCGCCGACCCCGCGCCACATGTTCTCGTACCCGGCGCCGTTCTCGAGTTCTGCGCGAATCTGCTGTCTGCTGCTTGGATCGTTAAGACGCGCAGCAAGCGCTGCCGAGCCGCCCTCGTGATACTTGGGAGGAATCAGCGCGCCGAGTGATGTCGCGGAAGCGATATACGGATACTGATCGGCAGTGACATCAAGTCCGCCGCCGCGCGCTTCTTCGATCTTCGCGATCACCTGCGGCATCTTTCCCCAGTTCTGTTTGCCTGAGACTTTGAGGTGAAAGATCTCAACTGGGATATTCGCCTCGCGGCCGATGCGAAAGGCTTCATCGAGTGCGTCTATCTCTTTGTCGCCTTCATTCCGCATGTGCGTGGCGTAGATGCCGTTGTACTTCGAGGCGACCTTTGCGAGAGCAATCAACTCATCGGTTTTCGCGTAGTTCGAAGGCGCGTAGATGAGCGCGGTCGAGATTCCCATGGCGCCGTCGAGCATGGCATCGCCGACGTACTCTTCCATGTCGCGCAATTCGTCGGCGGTTGGCGCGCGATCGGCCAAGCCGATGACTTTCTTGCGCACCTGGCCTGCTCCGACATACGTTCCCAAATTGATTGCCGGAGTTGCCTTGGTCAGCCGATTGAAATACTGGCTCAGGCTCTCCCAATCGAGCGTGAGATGGAAATGCTCGAGGAAGTCTTTGTTCTCAGTGAGGTCAGAGGCGGCAAGCGGCGCGACGGACTCGCCTTCGCCGGTGATTTCCGTAGTGATCCCCTGTGTGAGCTTGCTCACTGCACGCTTATCGATGAGTAAGTTGGTTTCGGACTGCCCCAGCATGTCGATAAAGCCAGGCGCGACGATCAGCCCGGTGGCGTCGATCATTTGCCTGGCTTTTACGTCATCTGCAGCGTGTCCGACGAACGCGATGCGGTCACCGATGATTCCTACATCCGCGTAGAACCATGGATTGCCGCTGCCATCGACAACTTTGCCGTGGCGAATGAGCGTGTCGTACTGCTGAGCAAAGGAAAACGTCGTGAGTAGAGTGAAAAACAGCAGCGCAGTTTTTCTCATGAATTTTAGGACAGCGGCAAAATAGCAGAAACAAGTGAAAAACTGAATCAGGACGATATCGCCCAATGCGGGATTCTGGAATTCCCTTCTGGTGATTGTCTGATCAAATCAGCAGCTCACGCGATCGCACATCACGAATTTTGACGCCGCAAAGAGCTGCCGACGCTCCGAGAGCCCGAAAGTGTTGCCCAGCCCATCTGTCGTTCGCTGATCTGATCCGATCACACGCCTGACCCGAGCGCATCACCGCTTTGGCCGAGCGATGCGCAGCATTCTGGCGGGGGGCACCGCTAAATCCATAGTCCTGAAACTCGCAAAGCGGTGACTCCGGATGACAGCAAGCATTTCTACTGCACCGTCACCGTTATCGTCGCAGTGTGCGTGAGTGGAAACTGGTTTAGGGCCGACGCCGAACCAGTCAGTGTGATGGTTGCCGTTTGCGGCGGCGGAGGTGGGGGTGGGTTGCTGCCTCCACCGCCTCCGCCGCAACTGATGGAGGCTACGGAAAGCACTATCAAAGTCGTCAACACCAGCGGGGCTCCGCCACGGCGTTTGGGCGGGCGACTTGCGAGGATCAGGCCCGCAAAGACGAAGCTGAACAGCTCGAACATCGTTCGGCGACCAATACCGGCGACAGCCATAGCGTTGATGGTGACGGTTGCCGTGGCGGTGGTGGAACCCGCAGCCGGCGTGACCGGATTCGGCGCGGCGCTACAAGACACCGGTGCGCCCTGCACGCTGCACGTCAACGTCACCGGGCCGTTAAATCCGTTCAAGTCGGTGATTGTGACCGTGGTGGTTGTGGACTGTCCGTGGCTCACTGACAGGTTTGTTGCGGAGGGCGAAAGCGAGAAGTCGGGCCCTCCGTTGACAGTGATGTGGAGCCCCGTAAGAGAAACCTGCTGGTAATTCGGGTCGCCAAAAAAGGTCGCGTTGATATCTGAGCTGATGACCGGCTGGTAAGTCTGGGTCAACTGCAAGGAGGTGGATCCATCCGGGTCGGTGATGTTGGTCAACGTCGGGGAACTCAGGTTGGTTCCTGAAAGGCCGGACAGCTGCATTGTACCGGTTGGAGTTGGAGAAGTCCGTCCGGTGTGCAGCACCGCCGTGATTGTTGTTTGGCCGGGATAGGTGACGGTCTGTGGATTTGCCGAAAGCGTGATTGTCGGCAGGAACTGCGCGTCAATCGAAGGAGTGACTGCTGAGCTCGCGGCATAGTTTTGATCGCCGCTGTATTGCACGGTGAAATTGTGGAAGCCGGAGGTGGCGATGGTCACACTTAGGCTCGCCTGCGCCGATCGAGTGTTGCCGGTAGTGTTCGAAGATGGCGAAAGAGTCGCCGATCCCGACAGAGTTTGACCTCCGTCCTGAAACAGCGTCACCCTTCCCGTGGGAGCTACGCCATTACTTTGTGCCGTCACGGTGACAGGCATCGTGAGCGGTGTTCCCACTGTCACGCAACATTGGCCATTAAATCCAGAAATGCTTGTTGGCGCCGGCGTGATCGTAAGCGTACTCGTGCCGGTGCTCGCCTGGTAGCTGCTATCACCGGAGTACTGTGCCTGCAGGTTGTGTACGCCGCCAGAGAGCTGAATTGCCAGATCTTCTGCAATGCCTTTGGAATTCAGCTTGTAGGTTCCTGCGTCCAGCGGCGCTGTGTCGCTGGACAAATTGATTGAACCAGTGGGACAACTGAGAGAATTTCCTTGCGAGCAAAGGTTAGTCGAGCTGAGGGCGGAATTGCCCACATCGATGCGCAGGATGTACGGCGAGCCGTAAGGCGTGGTACTCGCATTCGAATTCGAGATTTGCCCCGTTGTAGGATCGAAGGTGACGAGACTCAGAAGGGTTTTACTCGGCTCGGGATTTACCGTTACCGAAACGGGATTAGAGTCGCTTCCAGCGAACGTCCCATCGCCCGCATAGTGAGCAATCACGTTGTAGGTACCGCCGGCGAGGCTCGAGGTACTTTGATTTACCGCTCCGTTGCTATTCAACGTGAAAACATCGAGGCCTCTGCCCGCTCCACCGGTCTGGGCAATCAGGGAGACATCGCCGGATGGCGTTCCCGATCCGGCAGTCGGAGCCACGCTGATATTCACCGTCGCTGGTTGACCGTGAGTAATCGTCATGGGTGAAACGGCGAGGATCGTCGCGGTGGGCGTGAAGGCAGAGCCGGCCCAGGTCGTTGCCAAATTCTGCACGTTCACGGAACCGAGACCGGTGGCGAGATCGAATCCTGCAGTCGTGGTCCATGCGGGAGTGTTGGCGCTGTTGGGATCGACAAGAACTCCAGTGAACGGTCCTGGGCCGCCGCAGTTCAGAGAATTCAGCTGACAATCGGCCGAAATGTTTCCTTTTGTCGTGTCGTAGAAGACGCAAGATGAGTTTCCCAACGGCGCGGTGGTCGAATTGCAGCTCGCGTTCGGTTGCGCCGCTATTTTATAGAGGACGTAGTTCGCGTTTCCCTGACGCGCCGAGTGCCCGTGCGCTTGCTGATTCTGATTCACCAGCGCCATAACGCCGGCGAAGGCCTGGGCTGAAATCGAAGTCCCGCCTATGCCCAGCAAGAAAGGTGAAGTCGAGCTGAGGCTGCACGGAGCGCTGTTTGGGTCTTTGTCCGACTCGCAGACGAAGTAAAAGCTGGTATTGGTGCTAACTGCGGAAAAGAGAGAGACATCGGGAATGTCGCGCTTTCCGTCTCCGGGAACGCCGGGTCCGGTCTGCCAGGAAGGTTTCCCATAGATACTGCTCGGGCCGCCGCCGGCGCCGGCGTTGCCGCTGTTGGTGGCGTTGTTCGCGCATCCGGAAATCCCAAATTGGGCACACGAAATGTTCCACGCCATCTCGGGAATGTACGACTTGGCCGAGCGCCCTGTGGCTGGATCGTTGGTACTGTTCCAGTAAGTGCTGTGGTTTCCGCTCTCGTCGAAATCTGTTCCGCCGACAGCGACGTTATAGGGAGTTGACGCCGCACCACTGACTGCAAGTCCTTTGGTGGCGAAGGTGCTGCCGGCTGCGTCGCATCCGGCAGCGAGACTGTCGCCGCTGGAGACCACAACCGTGATCCCCTGCGCCGCAGCTTGCTTCCACAACTCATTGACAAAGGCGTTTTCGGTGGCGCCCATTGCCGGCTCACAACCGCCGAAGCTCACACTCAGCACCGGCGCGAGATTGTTTTCGACAATATAGAGTGCAGATAAATCGACGCCTGAAGTGGTCTCAGTCGGAGACGAGACGACGAGATCAATGGTCGCGTTCTTAGCAACGGCTCCGGACCATTCAACGTCAGCCACGGCCTCGGTCTCGGCTCCGCCGGGGACCAGTCCCGGATCGGGACCGTTGAGGATAATCTGCGGCTGTTTCACCGGCAGACCGAAGAGGCTGCGGAAGCTTTGTACGTCGCTCAGGTTGATGTTGCTTTCGGCGACGATCGCAATCTCCTGGCCGCTTCCGTCGATGCCCGAATCCCATAGCGGCTGTACGTTGTAGATGGTGGCAAAATCGGCCGGGCCGATGCCGTTGATCGTGCCGCGTCCTGGGGGCGTAAAAGTGAACGTTGGCTGCCATTCTTCAGTTAGTGGTGATCGCTGCACCAGACCGAGTTCATGACTCAGCGGTGGACGCGGAAAATCGTTCAGAGAAACAATTCCCCCAATCGTGGAAGCGAGCGCGGCGGGAATCTGCGGATCAGTCGCATTTGCCCAGTGCTCTTCGCCATTCACGAGAAAGCTGTGTATCTCGGTTTGGAATGCGTTTCGCACCTGCCCAGCGCTGCCGGAGAATTCGATGACATTACGGCCAGCGGCAATCCTGTCTATGGCAAAGCCATTTGCGGTGAGCCAGTTGGTTACATTTTGAATGTCGGCGTCAGAGGGTCCGAATCGGGAGGCGAATTCCGGCGGAGTAATCCACTGCTGGTAGTTCGGTGACGATTTTGTCCATTGTTCTTGCAGCAAACGCTCCAGCGCCGAATCCTGCGCGGGGGAGCGCCTCAGCAACAGCAACATTCGTCGTTGTGGCAGGTCGTCAGGAGCAGGTCCACGATCGAATTCTGCCCGCGCCAGCGGATGTACATTTCCCCGCAGCACAACTCGGCCGCTTCGTTCGACTGGTTGAATCTGGCTGGAAGGCGCTGGAATCTGTGCAACGACTACTGTACTGGCCAAAACAAAGAGAAAGGGGAGAAGGGCTTCTTTGATCGACTTCACGTGGGGGCTCCCGGGGACCAGCAACAAAGGTTTACATTCTGCAACGAAAGCCACTCAGACCGCAATTCAGGTACTCACGTCGGGCGGTATTCGACACGCCCTGGTGCTCGCGTCCACACTGGAATTCCAATGTGGAAGATCAAAAGGGGAAAACGTGGTGGGAGGTCCTCAGATGATCCTCGCGCAGGTGAAAAGATCTGGTGGGTACCCCATTAGCCGCCGCAGTGAGGTCCGAACCGCGGATGATTCCGCAAGATGCTTATCAAGGTCGATCGCCCGCACAGGAAACTTTCTTTACGCCAGCAACTTTTTCGTTCGTTTTACAATCTTTGCTGCCATGTTTGGAGACTCAGGATTCTGGCGGCGCATGCTTCCCGTGTGGCTGGGAATCTTATCTGTTCCGATTTGGGCACAGGCGCCGAAGACGCAAACATCGTCGAACCAGGGCGGCTACGTCTTCCGCTCCAACACGCGCGAAGTGCTCACCGATGTTACCGTCACGGATAAGCATGGCAATCCCATCGACGGGCTCAGCCGCTCGGCGTTTCACATCTTCGACAACGAGCATCCGCAACAACTCGAGTCATTTGAAGAGCACGCCGGCGCTCCGGCGGCGGTAGCTGCAACCAGCGCCGCTCCGAATGTCTTCAGCAACGCGTATCTGCAGCATCTGCCTCCATCGCTCAACGCAATCCTGATCGACACCACGACGATTGATATCGTCGATCAGATGGTCCTGAATCAGGAAATGATGCGGTTTGTGAACGCGCTACCCGCGAATCAGTCTGTTGCGATCTATCAGGAGGCGGTGGACGGAACGATCCTTCTGCAGAATTTCACTTCTGACCACAACCTGCTCTTGACCGCTATCCATCGGGCGATACCGCACCTGCGCCAACCCGGCTCTTGGCAGGCGAGCGACTTCGGGACTCTGAAGCAGATGGCGGTCTTTTTGAGTCAGATGCCCGGACGCAAGAACGTGCTGTGGTTCACCGGAGGCTCAAATCTTTTCTTGAAGCCCGACCCAACCAGCATGCCATCCTACCAATCCTTCCGAGAAATCTACGACGAGCTTGAGACCGAGCGGATCGCGCTGTATCCGATCGACGCGCGCGGGCTTACCGTAGAAATCTTCCCCGCGAGCGGACGGCAGCCCATGCTGAGGACCGGCATGATCGAAGCGCAGCAGCACATGCTGATGGCTGACATGGCGGAAGCCACCGGCGGGCAGGCCTGGTACAACAACAATGGCCTGGCCCAGATAGCATCGCACACCGTGGACACCGATTCCCATTTCTACACTCTCACGTATCGCCCAGATAATTTGAAGGCGAACAACAAATGGCACAAGGTGAAGATTGCGGTGGATGGAGGTTCGTATCACCTCAGTTATCGACGCGGATATTTCGACGACGGTACGGGTACTTCCCATCCGCCGCGCAAGACAAGAATAGTTTTGCGCGCTCACGGCGAAACCGTACAGGGTCCTGACAGAGAAGCGGAGCCGATCATCTTTGAAGCGCGCGTACAACCATCGACCGCGGCGCAGCTTGCGAATCCAGCACAGTCCACGGAGACAGCTCATGCGCCAAAGCGGAACGAAGCGGCGTATGCGGTGCACTACTCGGTGCCCTTAGATGCGCTCACGCTGGAGAAACTGAACGGCGAGACTCAGATCAGCATCGGAGCCGCGATTCTCGCATTTAACCGTTACGGACGCCTCACAGGGTCCGTCGCGCAAAAGCTGACCTTCGACTTGAACGAGGAGAAGTTGAAAGAAAATCCTACGGCAAAGTTCGGCTTCGACCAGCAGATAAATTTACCAAAAGGGGAAGACTACCTTTATATCGCGCTATGGGATTTGACCAACGGCCGGCTCGGCACTCTCCAGCTCCCGCTCGATGTAGAGAAGCCGAAGTGAGCCGATATGAAAGCGCCCGGGCAGGTCGGTTCGCGTTGATCCGTTATCGACCAGCCAGCGCCGAAATAGGGAACGGGTGTTTTGGTTCCTCCACAGGTTTGGACGCTGACCCATTCGCTACCGCGAACGGTACTGACGCCAGGACTTCCTCTTCTGCAACATCGCCGCGATCCACTCCTCGAACGTCGCGCTCGGCGGCTCGGCCATGGGCTTCGCCGACTTGCAGCGCCGCCACAGCAACACGAGCGCTCCCGCTCCGCCTGCCGCCGGTCCCGCAACCCTCCAAATATCTTTGTCAAACATGCCGGACACATTGTGTTGATCTCCGGTTTCAGCCGGCCGCCGGCAGTCGGCGGCCAGTAGGCTTCCGCTCAGCGTCCCGCGGCCTTCGCGGACGTCGATTCGGCGTGCTGCTTCACACGCTCGTGAATCTGCGCCCAGCCACCAGTCACGCCTTTGCGATGGTCTTCGATGATGAGTCCCATTGCGGTGTGGTGAAAGCTGATGAGCGTGCTGTCTTTCTCCTGGCTGAGCCGGTACTGCAGGTTGTTCGTGACCGGATACGACATAAATAGCGGCCCTGAGATTTCGAGCAGCGTCGGACGCTTGATTGCCTGCACCGTGCCCCACCAGTGGCCGTTGCTCTCGCCAAGATCGCGATACCAGCGGCCGCCCGGCCATGCCTCCAGCTTCATCGCCATGGGTACACCTTGGCCGTTGATGAGCGAAGTGGATAATTCTTCGAGCAGCGCTTCAAAGGTAGTCTCCAGCGCGGCTTTGACGTGGATCTCGGTTTGTATGTTCAGGGTCAAGTTATCGAGGGCGATATCGGTCGAAATCATTCTTCACTCCTTACCTTTCTCTTTCGTTTCCTTCATGTAGAGCTTTTCCAACTCTTTCTGTTCGGCGCGGTCCTTGATGCGGCCGAGCTGGTCGGTCCAGAGCTTCTCGAAAAATCCAGTCCATTCATGCAGCGGACGCAGTGCCTGCGCGTTGGTTTTGTAGAGCATGTGGCGTCCATTGCGACGAACGCGCACCAGGCCGGTCTCGCGCAGCACACGCAGATGCTTCGAAACCGAAGGCTGCTCCAGCCGCAGCGCAATCACGATTTGGCCGACCTCGCGCTCCTCGTTTGCCAGGTACTCGAGGATCTGCCTGCGCCGCGGTTCGGCCACAGCATTGAACGGGTCGGAGGTAGTAGCTGCTCTTGCCACGTCTCTAAATATATTCCTATATAGGAATATATGTCAAGCGTCGATTTTTGAATCGATGGGATAAGGGGATTGGGAAGAACTTGGGTTTATGTGCAAGAGAGCCGAGTTGGACAGCCTTGTGGGTGATGCGATACCTTGAACGCTCTCCTCACGCTCGATGCTTAGGGACTACAAAGAAATCATCTACGGAATTGTGTTCGGAATTGCCGCGGCGGTTCTGGACACTGCTCTCGATGCGCAGGGCGAGCGTCAATCGTTTACGGGTGAAATTGGCGGTCACCCGGGAATGATGATCTACCGCTTCCTGTTTGTTCTGCTCGGGTTCTTTATCGGATGGCTGCTCTGGCGGAACAGCCGACGTGAGCGCCAGTTCCGCTCACTCGAGGACCAAGTCCGCCAATTTTGTCACGCATATGAGGCACAGGCGGTGGTGCTGCATACCAACCTGCAGTTGCTGTTGACGAAAAATCTAAAGCTTTCGCCTGAGGACGAAGCACTGCTGCGCTTAACCTACGAGAAATCGCGCGATCTGCAGGCGTCGGTGAAAGAAAGGCCGCTGGTTTGAAGTGCTTACAAGAAGGGCGATCAGTATCACGCGGCCACGCTATTATTCCGCCGGTGACAGTCGATACAGCAAACTGGCGTGCGCCGCGAGCTTAGTCTTGAGACCGTCTTGCCTTCCCAAATCGGTCTTATGCCATAAATCGCGGATCGCGCCGCTTTGAGCTGAGATGCCGGCGTCTTTCCACGCGAGATCTACTTCTTCTGCTCCGTCGCCGAGGTTGAAGACTGCGATGTAGCGATCATGGCTGTCGGGGATCTCTGCGGTCCAAACGCGAATGTCTCCGCGCGCGAGTGCCTCGTGTCCTCCCGTGCTCTTTTGATCGACGGCGAGAACTTCCTCGTTGGTGATGAGGGCGGTAGTCGCCGGATCGTTACTTGGGAGGTCTCCACCGAAGATCAGCGGTGAGCGAAAGATGGACCAGAGCGTCACTACGGTCTGCTGCTCATCGGGAGTGAACTTGCTCGGAGCGCCTCCGCCTTCGACCGAGGTGACGCGAAGTTTGCCGAAGGGCAGCATGTCGGCATCGGGCCAGGTGTTGTTCCTGCCAACATACCGAGCCCAGTCGCGGGTGTAGTCGAATTGGCGTCGCAGCAGCTTCCAGCTGTCCCAGAAGTCGTCGGAGATGCGCCACATCTGCGCGTACTTCTCGAAGAACTCGGCTTCGGAAATGGGTGCCGGCCCAGGCGAGATGCTGAGGACGATTGGACGACCACTCTTCCTGATCGCGAGGCTTAGGGCTTTGATTTCGGCCGGTTGATAGAGATGGCTGCCCATATCGTCGGCTTTGATGAAGTCAACGCCCCACGATGCGTACAGCTCCGCAATGGAATCGTAGTAGGCCTGTGCGCCGGGCTTGATGGTATCGACGCCCCACATGTCGGGATTCCATCTGCAAGGATTGTCGCGATCGGCGACATCGGCGGCGTGGTAGTCAGTTCCCTTAATGGGAAAGTTCTCTGCCACCGCCTGGCGCGGGATGCCGCGCATGATGTGGATGCCGAACTTCAGTCCTTTGGCGTGGATGTAGTCGGCCAGAGGTTTGAATCCTTTGCCGTTGGCCGCCGAAGGAAAGCGATTCACGGCGGGGAGAAGCCTGCCGTATTCGTCCATGCTCAGACGCGCGCCCGGCTTGTACTCGTTTCCCTGCGCATTTGGCTCGTACCACTGGATGTCGACGACGATATATTTCCATCCGTATCGCGCCAGATCGCGTGCCATCACGTCAGCATTCGCTTTTACTTGGTCCTCGCGGACGGTGGTTCCGTAGGAATCCCAACTGTTCCAACCCATCGGCGGCGTGGCGGCGAGCGTCGGGTCTTGAGCACAAAGATCGGTCGTCGCCAGAACGCTGGCGAGAAGCACGATGACGGCACACAATCGGAGCCTATGCATAAGCCCAGACATTATGGAGTTCCGAGGACGGACGGTCAAAACCAACGACCATTCAGAGCCGGGTTGAATTTTTCACAATGTGGGTCATGACTGGCAGTAGACCTCCGTAAAATTCAGCGAAACCAAATCCGCCCATCCGTGTTCAACGGCGAGGAGGTGTGTACATGCTCAATCGGCTTCAGAGGGTAGCCCTGTTTGGTGTAGTCGGTTTCGTATTGTTCGGCAGCATGACGGCGTCGGCGGCGAACTGTGAGCGGCGCGTGCGCAATGCTGAGATGCAGCTGCAGCGCGCGGTCGCGCGTCATGGCGTGAATAGCCGCCAGGCGGAAAAGAAACGTCGGCATCTGGAAGAAGTACGAGCCACGTGTCATCGGAGGTGAGCGAAGGATGGCAGGCGAAAACAGAACCGCCGCGGGTAGGCGGCGGCCCGGAGATGGCCGAATGGCGAGCTCCGGTAGAACTATGCCGCATGCAATCTGGAGAACGCAGCCGCAACCACGCGGCTGCCCCACCGGCTACCGCCGGCGGTTCTGTTAAGCGCTAATTCGGCAGCGGCAACGGCGGATGGTTGAGCAGGCTCAGAAAACGCGGATCTTTTCTGTAGCTGGCGAATTCGCGATCTTTCTCGAATCCTTCCGATACTTTGTAGCCTTCTTCCATCGCTTTCTTCAGGTACAGAAGACAGCGATCAACATCTCCGCGCGTGGCGAACATCTTTGCAATTACGTATGAGTAACGTGCGCGCTCTTCAGGCGAGGACATCTGTGCCGTGATGCCCGCTTGCGAGTGGCGTTCGAAGATATCGGGATCGAGCGATAGCGCGGTGGCGTACTCCTTGCTCGCCTTTTCATATTTGTGCTGCGCAAAGTAGGCCGTTCCCAGATTGCTGTGGAAGCTGGCCGAATCGTTGTTCATGCCGATCGCGCGATGGTAGTACTTCACCGCCTTCCCATAGCTGCGCATGTTGTAGTACACGACGCCGAGATTGTTAGTCGCCTCGGGAAACTCGCGGTTGCTCTTGATCGCGCGCTCGAACAGATGTTTGGCTTCGTTGAAGTGCAACATCTGCAGCTCGGCGATTCCTTCCTTGTTGTAGAGCTGCGCCGGAATCGGACTCTTCTTGATCGCGGCCTGGTAATAATCGATCGCGTCTGCGTAGTACTTTTCAGCACGCAGGATGTCGCCACGTTCTTCGAGTTCTTTCACGTTCGCTGTCGGTGATGGCGGCTCGATGCGACGTAGTTGCGTCGGCGTGGTCATGGTTTGGGAGCTGTCGTTGATCAGGGGGATTTCGGTTTGGGCGAACGATCCGACAGCGGTGAAAGCGAACAGTAGCGCGAACCAGGAACGATACATCACGATGACCTCCCCAGGTCGATGGTCGCGGGTTCTACCTCGGCGCAGGCGGTGGTTGAGAACTCTGCGGCGAATTTTGGTCCTTATTATCTCCCTTAATGGCCCCAAAAAGCTTGCCAAAAAAGCCCTTTTTCTTCTTGTCGTCTTCGGCATTGGCGGCCTGGGCAGGCTGCGCAGGCTGTCCGGGCTGGACCGTCTGACCTGGGACAGGAGTTTGGACCTGCTGTCCGGGATTAGACACCGGAGGAGGTGTGGGCGGCTTTGGACCAACTCCCAAGAGTTTTTGAAAGAAGTTGCGCTGGTCGCCAGCGGTCATCTCGCACGTCTGGCTCGGTTGAGTGCCGGCGATGAATGCGGCAGGGTAATCGTTGGGACAGACGGGTGTTGCCAAGTAATTTGTGACCTTGTCGAGAGTTACTTCGACCACTCCCGGCGGTGGCGTAAACTCCTTTACTCCGTCTTTGTACTGAGGAAGGGCAATAGCCCGCTTCATGAACTCTGCCCAGATGGGGGCCGCGCTCTTCGAGCCCTCAAGGCATAACTGGCCTCTCGGGCACATATCGCTGTAGTCGTCAAATCCAACCCATACGATAGTAAGTAGGTTGGTGGTGTATCCCGCGAACCAGGCGTCGTGAGAAGTGCCGGTCTTGCCTGCAGCCGGGGCGGTAAACCCTTCCCGGCTGCGTACTCCTGCTGCCGTGCCGTAGTTTATGACACCTTCCATCATCTTCGTGACCACATAGGCAACTCGAGGATCAAGCACTTGCCGAGTGTCGGTCGTGAAGTCCTGGATGACGTCGCCCTTTGCGTCACGAATCGAGGTGACGAAAATCGGCGAGATGCGTGTTCCGTTGTTGGCGAAAACCGTGTATGCACCTGCCATCTCCATGGGCGTGGCGTCATAGGAGCCAATAGCCATGGCGGGAGTGGCGCGCACCGACTTGATTCCGGCGGCCCGAGCGAGTGCTACGACCTTGTCATATCCCACCGCTTCTGCGACTTTGATGGTTGCGTTGTTCAGCGAATGCGCCAGAGCGAAGCTGGCACTGACCGGGCCGAAATACTCGTCCTCAAAATTCTTTGGCGTGTAGACCTTGTCTTCGTATTGGAAAACGGTCGGAGCGTCGTCGATGATACTGGCCGGCGTAAATACTGGTTGCGTTCCAGTGAGCCCAGTATTAACGGCGGTGGCAAAGACGAATGGCTTGAAAATCGATCCCGTCGGACGGCTCGCAGTCGCGTGATTCAACTGGCTGAAGCCATAGTTGCGTCCGCCTGCGAGCGCCAGCACCGCGCCGGTGTGCGGATCGATGCAGACCAGCGCCACCTGGGCATCAGGCCCTGGTTTCACTGTCGTGATTAGTTTCGCGTTCTTGCCTTTTCCCTGGCGTACCTTCTTCGTACGCTGTTTGCGGACGAGTTCGTCCACCTGCTTCATGCCGATGTCGATCGCACTCGCAGCGGCTTTTTGCAGATCAAGATCGAGACTCGTATAGATGCGATATCCGTTGTCGTTGAGATCGCTGTCGCGATATTGCGAGAGCAGCGATTCGCGCACCATATCGACAAAATACGGAGCATCGCTGGCCTCAACGTTGGGCGGCGCGAGCTTCAGCGGAGTCGCCTTGGCCTGGTCGGCCTGTGCCTGTGAGATCACGTTGTTCTCGACCATGGCTTGCACTACGAGATTACGGCGCTCCATCGCACGGTCAGGATGCCGATAAGGCGAGAAGTACGTCGGGCCGTTCACGATGCCGGCCAGCAGTGCCGCTTCTGGAAGGTTCAGGTCGCCGATATCTTTCCCGAAATAGGCCTGCGACGCTTCGCCGAATCCCTTGATGGTGAAGGAGCCGCGTTGGCCCATGTCGACCTGGTTTACATAGAGTTCAAGAATCTGCTTCTTCGAGAGGCGCTGCTCCAACTCGATGGCGATCAGCATCTCTTCCATCTTGCGCTTGATCGTCTGCTGCGGAGTTAGGAAGAACCCGCGAGCGAGCTGCATGGTGAGCGTCGAGCCGCCCTGCTTGTGGCCACCACGCAGGTCAATCAGGACAGCCTCAGCCAGGCGGTAGTAATTGACCCCGCTGTGCTGGAAGAAGCGACGATCTTCGATGGAGAGAATCGCGTTAACCAGCACCTGCGGCATGTCGTCGTAGGTAATCAGCCGACGCTTGGAGCGGTTCTCGCGATCAAAAAGTCCAGTTACGAGTTCAGGCTCTAGCTCGTAAGCTTCGAGATCGGTGCCACCTTTTTGCGTGATGCGGTCGATCTTGCCACTCGTGAAGTGGAGGGTTGCGGATTCAGGCGTGTGATATGACTCGGGCCCGGGCTGCACCTCAATGTAAGAGGCCCCTTCTTTGTACGTTCCTACTCGCGACGGATTGCGGTCGCTCTCTTCCGTGTAGCCGGCACGGCGGAGTTGATCGGCGATGCGGTCCGCAGAGAAATCCTCGCCGACCTTTACCGTCTCAGGAGCGGCGTAGATTTTGGCCGAGTTGGCGAAAATTGGCCCATTCAGGCGCTTGTCGACGATCTTTTGATACTTGACGTAGTAGTACGCAAAAACCCCGAACAGGACCATGCATACGATGATGAATCCGGCAACAGAGGCTTTGACGGCAGGATGGGAGAGTCGCTTGTGAATCCCATGGCCGCGTGGAATTTTAAGTTTGATTGCCAAGGTGGTGACTGCTACCTAATAGATTAGACGAAAGTTGACGCACCATCCATGCCGCGCCTGATGCTTTTGAAGGCACACTGCTTGCCAGACGTTTGCCATTGAAATTTCAGGTACTTAAGCGGGGGACGTCAAAGGCGGGAGTGTCAAAGAATACACGTTTGTGGTCGATCAGACGCAAAATGTCAGCGCTACTGAGTGCGGTTGGCCGGAACTGGATCGGCCGGGTCCCCGTTCTTCGTTGAGGGATGAAACTGAATATCGAACGGGTGAAAGGCGGAATCGATGTGCACCGTGTAATTAACGCCGATGCTGACGTCGAAGCCACCCTTGATAATCACTACGCTTTCAGGATTGACAGGAAGACCGAAATCAGTGATTTTCTGCGCCACCTGCTTACGAATGCCGTTTTCGTCCACAGGAGCATACTCCGTGTTGCGAGCAATGCTTTGAATTTCCTGCTGGAATTGATACTCCTGGATGTATGGGGGCAGTATTTTCCAGGCCAGATAGAAAAAGGCTACAACGAGCAAAACCCCAAACAGTGCTTTAAGTCTCTGCATGGCTGGAGGCCACAATTACTGCGCGATTTGGCGCAATTTATCAGTAATTTCGGCCATCGTAGCATCGGTAGTTTGGCGTGTCGAGCGTTGTACGAGCTCAACCTTACCTTCGGTAACCTTCTTGCCAACATTGATTCGGTAAGGGATTCCCACTAGATCGGCATCTTTGAACTTCACGCCGGCGCGGTCTTCGCGATCGTCGAGCAGCACGTCGAATCCCGCCGCGCTCAGCTTGGCAGCGAGCTCCTCGCCAGTGCTGCGAATCGCGCTATCAGCAACATTGGTGGATGTGACCACAACATCGAATGGCGCGATGCTGCGGGGAAGCCAGAAGCCATCGTTGTCGTTGCTTTGCTCAATGGCCGACGTGAGAATGCGCTCGATGCCAATGCCGTAGCTTCCCATAATGGGAGCAACTTCCTTGCCGGATTGATCGAGCACTCGCGCGCCCATTGACTCCGAGTATTTGTAGCCCAGCTTGAAGATGTGTCCAATCTCGACAGCTTTGGCGACCACCATCGGCGTTCCGCAATTGGGGCAGCCTTCCCCTGGTTCTACATTGCGCACGTCGGCGTACTGCTTCACCGCGAAGTCGCGTCCGGGAGTGACGTTGCGCAGGTGGTAGTCCTCTTTGTTGGCGCCGGCGACAAGATTCGTCCGACCTTCAACGGCTTTGTCGACGATGACCTCCAGTCCATTCACGCCGATAGGACCGAGATAACCTGCGGGCGATTTGAAGGCCTGCTCAATTTCCTCCGCGTGCATGGGCCGGATTTCGCGCGCCCCGATGGTGGCCAGCAGCTTGGCCTCGTTCAACATGTGGTCGCCTCGTACGAAGACCGCCACAGGGCGGTCAACGTGCTTTCCATCTTTGCTATCCCAGGTTCCAATCAGGGCGAGCGTTTTGATCTTCTGTTTTGGCGAGACGCCAAGGTACTGGGCGACATCTTCGATCGTCTTTTTGCCGGGTGTGTGTACCAATTCGGGAGAGCCGTTCCCGGTGGGCTTAAGATCTTCTACGGGCTCCAGACGCGACGTCGCTTTTTCCAGATTGGCTGCATAACCGCACTTCGGACAGCTCGCGACCATGTCTTCGCCCGCGTCCGTGTAGACCATGAACTCGTGCGATTGCGATCCGCCCATAGCGCCGGAGTGCGCTTCCACGACGACGAATCTCAAGCCGCAGCGAGTAAAGGATGCAGTGTAGGCATCGTAGTGTTTTCGGTAAGAGACATCCAGTCCGGCGGCGTCGATGTCGAAGGAGTACGAGTCCTTCATGATGAATTGGCGAACGCGCAGCAGTCCCGATTTAGGACGAGGTTCGTCCCGAAACTTGGTCTGGATCTGATACCAGATCTGGGGTAGCTGCTTGTAGCTGCGCAGCTCTTTCCGCGCGATCTCGGTCATGACTTCTTCGTGGGTCATGCCGAGGCAGAGGTCGCGTCCGTTGCGATCCTTCAGGCGAAACATGTTGTCGCCCATTACCGACCAGCGGCCGCTGGCCTCCCACAATTCACGCGGATTCAGAGCCGGCAACAGGAACTCCTGCCCGATCTTGTCCATCTCCTCGCGGACGATCCTGATGATCTTGTTGATCGAGCGTTGGCCCATGAAGAGATAGGAGTAGATACCGGCGGCGAGCTGACGGACATATCCGGCGCGCACCAGAAATTTGTGACTGGCGACTTCGGCGTCCGCAGGAGCCTCGCGCAATGTAGGAATAAATAGCTGTGACCAGCGATGCATGGGTAAGAGTTCTATTGTAGCGAAGGCCCAGTCGTGGATCGGGTCATCGGGTCATCGGGTCATCGGGTCAATTAAGGGGCAAAGCCCGGCAATAGGTGGTAGGCAATAAGCAGTACTGATCCCAAGTCACATGTTGCCAGGTATTATCCGTTGCTTACTTCTAATTGCGAGTAGAGAAGCGTTCAGGTCATCCAATGGCCCGATGGCCCGATCACCCGATGACTAGATCGATTCCGTTCCCCAGAGATCGTGCAGGTGCACGACGCCGAGCAGGCGCGAATCGTCTTCAACCACCGCGAGTGATGTGATTTTTCGCTCCTCCATCAAATTGAGCGCACTCATTGCGAACGTGGAAGGATTCACGGTAACCGGCGTGCGGGTCATACACTCGCCAGCCTTTAGATCCATTGCATCTTTGCCGCGGCGCTCCAACAGGCGGCGGAGATCGCCGTCGCTGATCACTCCCAGCAATTTCCCGTTGTGGGCTACCGTGGTCATGCCCAGCTTCTTGCGCGACATTTCATAGATGACCTCATGCATTGCCGTGTCCGGAGAGACGCGCGGAAGCGAATCGCCCGAGTGCATGAAATCCGAGACGCGCATCAGCTTCTTGCCGAGCTTTCCGCCCGGGTGCAGCTCCGCGAAATCCTCCTCTTTGAATCCGCGCTTCTCTGAGAGCGCCACGGCGATCGCATCTCCCAACGCAAGCATTGCTGTTGTACTTGCCGTAGGAGCAAGGCCCAAATTGCATCCTTCGCGCGGAACGGAGCAATCAAGCGCGACATCGGAAGCTTGAGCCAATGTGGATTTCACATCGCACGTGAAGGAGACAAGAGCATCGCCTACACGCTTGATCTTGGCTAAGAGTTTGAGCAATTCTTCAGTTTCACCGCTGGAGGAGAGCGCGATTACCACGTCTCCACTCGCAACCATGCCGAGATCCCCATGCAGCGCTTCGGCCGGGTGCATGAATAACGAAGGCGTGCCTGTCGAGCTAAGTGTCGCAGCAATCTTTTGGGCAATGATCCCGCTCTTTCCCATTCCGGTAACGACCACGCGTGCGGAGCAGCGATACAGAAGATCGACCGCTTTGTCGAAGTCGTGCTTCATCGAGCCTGCAAGCCGGTTCGCAAGGGCTGTAAGGGCCTCCGCTTCAATACGGATTAGGTTTTCACCGGTGGATGGCATTGGTGAGGAGATAGTAGCAAAGCCTACTCCCATTCGATTGTGCCAGGAGGCTTGGAGGTGATGTCGTACACCACACGATTGATTCCACGAACCTCATTGACGATCCGGCTTGAGATTGTTCGCAGAACTTCGTAGGGAAGCGGCACCCAGTCGGCTGTCATTCCATCTTCGGAATGCACCGCGCGGATCGCGCACGTGTAAGCGTACGTGCGATAGTCGCCCATCACACCAACTGACATCACTGGCAGCAGCACCGCAAACGACTGCCAGACCTGTGTGTATAGTCCAGCAGCTTTGATTTCCGAAACGACAACGTCGTCGGCTTCCTGAAGCAGCTTTACTCTCTCCTGCGTAACCTCCCCGAGAATGCGCACCGCCAGTCCCGGACCGGGAAAGGGCTGGCGCTGCAGAATCTCCTCCGGCATGCCGAGATCGCGGCCGATGCGGCGGACTTCATCTTTGAAGAGATCCTTCAGCGGCTCGATCAGCTTCAGGTTCATTTTCTCGGGGAGACCGCCCACGTTGTGGTGTGTCTTGATCGTCTGCGATGGTCCGCGCACTGAGCGCGATTCGATTACGTCCGGATAGAGCGTGCCTTGCACCAGGAACTCAGCCTTGGAGGCTTTACCATTCGAACTCTTTTCCTGCTGATGGCGACGGATGAGCTGCTCGGCCTCATCATCGAAGACAGCGATGAACTCATTGCCGATGATCTTGCGTTTCTTCTCTGGATCGGTGACGCCCTTCAGCTTCGCAAGGAAGCGTTCGCCCGCGTCGGCCGCGATCAGATTCAATCCCAGCCGATCGCGCAGGTTCTTCTGCACTTTCCGGAATTCGTCCTTGCGCAGTACGCCGTTGTTCACGAAGACGCACGTGAGGCGATCGCCAATTGCGCGATGCACGAGCACGGCAGCAACGGAGGAGTCCACGCCGCCTGAGAGAGCGCAGATCGCGTGTCCCTCTCCAACAGTGCTCCTGATCGTGGCGACGGTCTCGTCGATAAAGCGCTGTGGCGTCCAGTTCGGCTCTGCTCCACAGATGTCGAACACGAAATTGCGCAGCAGGTCCGTTCCCAATTTGGTGTGATGCACTTCGGGATGGAACTGCACAGCCCAGGTCTTTCGCTCAGGGTTCTCCATCGCGGCCAGAGCACTCGACGACCGCGCCACCACGCGGAATCCGCTGGGCAATTCGCGAGCCTCGTCGCCATGCGACATCCAAACCGACAGTGACGCTGGAAGATTGCGGAACAGAGAAGAAGAGGAATCAAGGACTTCGACTTGAGCATGGCCGTATTCCCGCTTCGGGCCGGGCACGACTTTTCCGCCGAGTTTGTGCGTGATGAAGTGCAGCCCATAGCAGATTCCCAAAACAGGAACACCGAGCTGCAGCACGCGTTCATCGGCGGGAGGCGCATCGTCGTCATAAACCGAGCACGGCCCGCCCGAAAGAATGATCCCCGCAGGCGAGTAGCTCTTAATCTCATCCAGCGGCGCGGTGCAGGGAAGGACGACCGAGAAGACGCGCTGTTCGCGAATGCGTCGCGCAATCAGCTGCGTGTACTGCGAGCCAAAGTCGAGGATGACGATGGAGTGGGGATTCATGCTTGAGTGTCGCAGAACAACGGGTCCTAATCAACCACGGAGACACGGAGGCACGGAGAACGAAGGGATTCGAAATCGTCTTCCAGGATCAAACCACCCACAAAGGCCCTTCTCCGTGTCCCAGTGTCTCCGTGGTTAGTCGTACCGCAGCGCCTGAACCGGATCGAGCCTGGCCGCGCGCGCCGCAGGATAAAGCCCCGCGAGCAGGCTCACGATGATGGAGAATCCGATTGCACCGAGCACGAGCCACAGCGGCACAAGCCAAACATCGTCCGGAGTGAACTGTTGCTGACGCTGCATGTACACGCGCGTTCCGAAGTTGATGACTCGGCCGATGATCCAACCCAGCAGGACGCCGATGGCGCCACCGAAGATTCCCATGGCTCCGGCTTCGGCGAAAAAGAGCTTCTGCACGTCGCCATCGCTGGCGCCTATTGCTTTCATGATTCCAATTTCGCGGCGGCGTTCCAGAATCGACATCACTAGCGTGTTGATAATTCCCAGCGATGCCACAGCCAGAGCAAGACTGCCGAAAATGCCCAGGAACAGATCGAGGATGGCAAAGAATCTCCGCAGGTTGCGCGTGGCATCGAGCAGGGAGAAAGTGTTATAGCCAAGCTGCTTGATCTGATTCTCGATTCCTTCTACCTGGCTCGATCGAGTCGCGCGCACGATAAGAGCCGAGTAGTTGTTGGCCAGTGGATCGCGGTCGCCGGCAAGACGAACCTGGGTCATCTGCATCGGCTCGAGCTTGAGAGCCAAATTGATGGGAACATATGCGCCTGCGCTTCCGGCGCCGCGAATTCCAGCGTCGGCCTTCGATTCCAGCAGCCCGACAACTTTCAATGTCGCTTCCTTCGGAGAGACCGCATAGACACTCAGCTCGCTGGCGGCACCGTATTCCGATGCTGCCGATGAACTGCCATCGTCGTTGAGCAAATGGCGCGAGGCATACCGCAACACGATCTCCTTGCCCAACAGATCATCGAGCTTGTCCGTGAGGGTCTTGGCTTCGTCGGTTTGAAGAATGATCTCGCCCGCATCAGGCGATGAGAAATACTTGCCCTTCATGTTGTCGAAGCTCTCGAGCTGACGTGCGGACATTGGGAGTCCGCTAATGAGTTGGTACTCACGAGAAGGTTGACCTTCACCGGACTGCGCAGAACTTCCATCGGTTGAAGCTGCGACTGAAGCCCTAACTGGGGAATTCGCCTTGTTAGCCGATGGCAGCTTGAGCTCAGCAGGAAAGCGAACGTCTGGATAGACCTCGGCAACGCCCGCGAACTTCGCCATCTTCTGCCGCGCCGCTTCATCCAGCGGTGGAGGTGGCGCTTTTCGGTTTTCTCGTCGTCCGTTGGGGCCCTGGATTCGTCGGCCGGATGTCACATAGACACTATCGAATAATCCCGACTTCGCCAGCCGCGAAGCCGCCAGATGCTGCAGCCCAATGCCAAGGGAAAGCATCGCCACCAGCGACGCAACTCCCACGGAGATTCCAACCGTTGTCAGCGAATTGCGCAGGACGGATTCGCGCAGATTGCGTCCCGCGAGTTCTACCAAATCTCCGGCCTTCATGCCGTCACCTCCGCCGGATCTTCCACCAGCTTGCCGTCGCGCAGGAAGATAAAGCGGGAGGCGTACCGCTCTGCCAGCGGACGCTCATGTGTAACCATCAGCACGGTTGTTCCTTCTTTGTTGATCGTGTGGATCAAGTCCATGATCTCGGTTCCGGTTCGGCTGTCCAGATTTCCCGTAGGCTCGTCAGCCAGCAGCAACGATGGATTGTTGACCAGTGCGCGAGCGAGCGACGCCCGCTGCTGCTCTCCGCCGGAGAGTTCGGATGGACGATGATCAAGCCGATGTCCGAGACCCACGCGCTCCAAAGCACTGCGAGCGCGTTCCGTGCGATGCTCCCGCGGAACCTCGGCGAAGCGCATGGGGAGTTCTACGTTTTCCAGAACCGTCATCGCGGTGACGAGATTGAAAGCCTGAAAAACCATTCCCACGGTGCTGCGGCGATAACGCGCCAGTTCCTCGCGCGACATGCGTGCAAGGTCGCTTCCAGCCACGCTGACTGAACCTGCTGTTGGAGTGTCGAGTCCGGCAATCAAGTTCAACAGGGAAGACTTGCCCGATCCCGAGGTTCCTAGCAGAGCGACAAATTCGCCCGCTTCGATTGAGAACGTGACGTTGTTCACTGCCCGAATCTCAGACTCGCCCATGCGATAAACGCGCGCGAGTCCCTGCACCTCGATGGCGGCGCCCTGGCTTGTGTTTTGAATCGGCATTAGATAGTTGACGTGATTGGACCTGTGGCTATTACGCCTTGTGAAGTGGAGAAGTTGCAAGGGAAATCGGCGGCCCCGCTGGTCCGGTGGTCGCTTGAAACCGAAAACATGACGCGGATTGCGCGGATGGGACGCGGATGAACGCGGAAGTTTGAATAGCTGTTCAGACGAGGTAGAGCACTTAGTTGAGAATCTGCGAGGAAGCATCCGCCGTATTCGCGCGCCTTTTGGAATTGCTGTTTACCTCGAGAGGTCACCAGACTTCCGGTCACGCAACCTTCATTAAGTTTCCCGGTCTTGGGGCTACGGGCCAAGTGATGTATTGCGGGTCATGTTTTTTGTTTTTAACTTCCGTTTTCATCCGCACAATCGGGCATTCGTGTTTTAGGTGTGCTGTTAACTTCCCCAGATCACCGATGGCCCGATCACCTGATCTCCATTGACTTTCCGGTAATCAGCCCATTATTCTTGGCTTACACGGGAAAGGAGGGCGATCCATAAATATGCAAAGTTCTGATGGTAGTAGTAATAAACGTGAGGTGGCTGAGGCTTAGGGCGTTCAGCTCTAAAGACCTGGCGAACTCCGCTAGTTTGGAGGTTTGCAGAGGCCATTCACATAGAGTGACCGCCTCAAGCCAATCTCAACAGCGTACCGGCAGCCCGCTGCGGTGAAACTCCCGCAGCGGGTTGTGTCATTTTGGGAAGCGTAATTTTGTGCCTTGTCGTTGGTAATTTTGCGCTACTCCAGGCCCAATCCGGCTCGGCTGAGGCGCCGAAATCGTTAATGTCACTGGTAACGGTGGTTACCAGTAATTTCGCTTACCAGCGGCGATGTTCCAAGCGCATTAACCGAGCTATATTCTCACCTTCTAACATACTCAAGCATCTTGTTTTCAATATCTTCGGTCATCATTCTCGATCCGAATCTTTAACTGAAACCGCCGTTCTCATTGAGCTTCCACGAAAGTGGAGGTTACTCGTGCGCACCCGGCCGTTACATTGACCCTTGGATTAGAGCGTCCTAATGTTGGGCCACGCACCCCGAAGTACAAGGCCCTTTCGGAACCTCAAGAATTCCCAAATTGGGTCGAGGTGCGGGCTGTAGTTGACGAGATGCACGGGACAGAACGGTTCCTTGCGCCCGCTAACACCGCAGAAACAAACCGCAGTAAAGCCGTACTGATTTGAATTTCCCCTAAACCACGCGACAGAGGCGTCGAGTGGCAACAGGGATTACTCAAGAGGAGAACACACAGTTATGAAACGCACATCACTGGCCATCTTGTCGACCCTGTTGATGATGGCTTCCACAACATTTGCTGCGACGCAGGCGACAAATGCGGCCTCTGTTGCCCCCACCCTGAGTGTGTCGGCAACAGTTCAGAAGGCTGTTCGTCTGACGCTTTCAGTCGGTGCCACATCGGGAATCAACCATTGCAATGTCGCCACTGGATCCGGCACTGACTATGCCATGGACTTTGGCACAGTCGATGCCCTCGGCATTGCCGCTGGTAACTGCAACAGCTTTGCTCCTACGACTGCCGGCGTTAGCGACGCGATCTACTGGTCAGACTACTCGCTGACTCCAGTTTTCACTTCGCACACAGCAGCTTCGGGTACGAATATCACGGCGCAGGTAACAACTGACTTTGCCGCGCCGAACAACCTCTATGTTGTGCGCGATAACTCCAGCTCGAATGCTGCGACGGTTGTGACCCCTGCGGGTCCGGGCAGCTTCGTAGCGATGAGCACCGGCTCTGCCGACACAATCGGCGCCGCGGGTCTCGCGAACGGCACCAAGATCACGCGCTTTATCGGTGTGGGCGTGAAGCCGCTTAACGCCAATAACGTCGTTTATACACAGCAATCGGCAACGGTGACATTCACCCTTACCGTTCAGTAGAAGGAAGGTCCCGGAACGGCCCGGGAGCCAACTCAATGTTCCCCAATCGAGTCCACCAACGCAATCACAACACGCCTTCGGTTATCGACAGCGGTAGCCGGAGGCGTAGGTTTTTGCGAGTCGGGGTGACTCTTATCCTGTGGTGTGGAACCGTCTTCTTCACTATCGCCGCTGATGCTGCTGTCAACTTGAAGTTGGGAAACGCCGCGGGCGGCCTCACGCTTACAGCAGTGGGCGGAAACTACACCGCAGCGTTTGGAAATATGAATGGCTTGGGCGTCGGTACGCCAACGGCTGGGCTGACTGTCATAAATCTCCCGAATGGATCTCTCTATTACACGCCTTATCAGTTGAGTGTTACTGGTGGTCTTGCGGGGACTGATAGTGCGTACGTGACAGCCTACCTCACTGTGAATTTCGTACACACTGCCGCTTTGGTTCTTGAAAGCTGCCCCAGTACCTCCGGCTGCAACGCTTCCGGTAACTATTCAGCGATGTCCACCAACGTTCTGGCGCAAACGATGGTAGTTCCGCGGCCAGGCATGTCTAAGAACACTCCCACCAATGCGGGAATCGCCATCTTTCTTCCCGACAATAACGGAGCCTCTGCTTACACGGGCTCGACCGACATAGCGGTCATCACGTTCACCGCTTTCAAGAATTCGGACAACAGCATCATCGATTCAACAACGCTAACGTTGAACTCGAACACAGTGCAGGATGCGGTTCAGTTGCAGCTTGCTACCGCAACTTCCGGCCTCGTGGTAACGCCCGCCGGCGACTACTCGATGGACTTCGGAAACGTAAACGCCTTGGGTATCGGTCCTGGTGCGGGACTCACGACCAGCGCGCAGGCCGGGGGAATTGTTTACTCGACTCCTTACAATCTGCTGCCCGCGTTCAGTGCCTTCAATTCAACGACCGCGAGTGTCGAAGTTTGCGTCAGTACGACATTCACCCACTCAGCCATACTTTGGCTGGAGGATTCCGCCACAGGATCCTCTGGAACATTTTCGAACATATCCACAGCTTGTGGAGCCGCGACATCTTTAGTCGGCTCCGCTGCGAACCGCTCAACGATCACTCGCTATCTCGGACTTTTTGTTTCGAACGTAAATGGCGCCACGGCTTTCAATGGCACCGATATCGCAACTCTTACTTTCACACTAACGGTTCCCTAACAATGAAACTATTTATCCGATTTGCTCTCATTCTGTTTTTCGCGATCAGCAATGTGGCGATCTGCCTGGGACAGTCGATTGGCCTTGCTCCAGCGCAGATCGTGACCGACTTTAAGCCAGGTGTGCCGTTTCAATACGAATTGAGCGTCGTCAATGACGGCAAAGAGCCCGTCGAGCTACACGTACAGATCACCGACTTCTGGTACAACGACAAAAACGAGAAACTGTTTAGCGCCCCCGGCACATCGCCGCGCTCGGCTGCCAACTGGATTCAATTCGTTCCCGAGAAGTTCGAAGTTGCCGCCGGCGCTACGCAAAAGATGAAGGCTATCATCACGCCGCCCGTGGACGCGCGCGGCGGTTACTACGCGGTTCTATTCGTCGAATCAAAACCAGTCGCCACCAACAAACAGACCGAAGATGGCAAGCGCGTCTTTACTAACATGCGCATTGGCTGCCTGGTGCTGCTCACGGCGAAGGACAGCGAAGCCTACCACGTTGCTATCGACGATCTGAAGCTCACGCCACCTGCCGACAACCAGGGACTGAAGCTCGCGTTCACGGTCGATAACGAGAGCAACACACATGTTTTTCCGCTGGCGAGGCTGGCGATTTTAAATCCTAATCACAAGTTAGTGGGTAAGGCCGAGAGCGAGATGAAACGCTTCCTTCCCGGCCAGAAGGATCAGATGAAAGTGGACTGGAACGGGGATCTGGCTGCAGGCGAGTACACGGCCGTGCTGTCGCTTGTGTATGGCGGCAATCACGTCGAGACGCGTCAGGTTGCATTTACGGTTCCGGCACGGACAGCAAGTAAGTAAGGGTTGATGAGGTTGTGGGCCAATGCGCGACTTGCCACCAAAGCAGTTGGTCTCATGCTTTGGACGCTCCTCGTGTATTCGTCGGCCGCATACGGCGTTGAGTCCTCGGTGCCGTCGAGCGTCGATGTGTATTGGAAATCAACGCACTCGATTGCAGCTCCTGGCGTGACCGCGGTCCTCGTTCTGGATGAAGATGTTGCACATGCGCAGCTTGGAAACGAGGTCATCGAATTCGCCGGAATAGCGCGAGGAGAGACCGTCGCCCTTGCGTACGTAAACGGGAAACCTATCAGCATCGTGGTCCACGTGATCGAGCGCCCGGTGGCGCCCATTCCTCCGAGCCTCTTGCGCCGCCAAGCCGAAATGGCGCACGGGGTGATCGGCTCCGATTTCCAGTACTCAAACGGAAATGGAATCGGCTCAAGCTTCGTTGCGCTCAGCAGCCTGTTCTGGTCACAGCAAACAGGAGATTCGCACCTCGATGTAAACAGCGTTGTCGAGGACAACAGTCAGTTCGGAGGCCACACGACAAACCTGCGCACCGGTGGAGTGAGCTACCGAACTCCGCATCTCGCTATTAACGTGGTTGACTTCAATCAGACCTTGACCGGAGAGTTGCCTGGCGATCATGTGAACAACTTCAGCTCGCCGGGCATGACCGAGCTTCGCGGTGTGGGAGTGGCTCTAAATCAGGGCAAGAACGATTTCGGCGTCTTCGGCGGGACAACACTCCCGTACTATTTCCTGTCGTTAAATGCGACACGTGACGTGGCCGGCATCAGCTTCCATCGTAAGCAAACGGAGCGTCTGAATGTATTCGGCAGCACTTCCTACGTGAATATCCCCATCACGTTTTTTGGACCGATTCAGCGCCGGGATTACGTGATGGGGAACGCTGGCTTGAGTTACCGCATTGGGAAGGGATTTCTGATTGGTGGACAGGGAGGCTACAGTAACGGCGGCAGATTGTGGCGTCTCGACGGATCGTATGCGTCTTTTCGCCTGTCCGGCTACGCAAGCGTGATCTTTGCGTCGCAGACTTATCCTTTGATGCAGCTGCAATCATTGTTCTCGGGGACGTCTTCGGCTAAAGGCGGTATCAGCTATCGTGCCACGTCGCGGCTTACGTCGGGCTTTTATTTTGATCACACCGATATTGTTCCAGGACTGATCTACAAGGTCGCGGGCAGCAACGAATATCTCAGTCCGAATCTCGGCTTTCACATCGCGCGTGGTGAATCTCTGAACGTTGCCTACACGTACAGCCGGAATACGGGCGGGTTTACAACCGCAACGACGACGGGAAATCGCTACGACGTATCCCTGAGCTCGCAGTTTGCTTCGGGAGTATCCAACAGCGCGCAGGTTACGGTTGGTTCTGTGCAGGATCCGCTCCAAATCAACTCCCAGGATCAGTTCAGCGTTCGTGACACCGTCAGCTTTCCCATAAAAGGACAGACAGTGCTGCTGGGAATCGAGCACAGTCGCATCGACCCTTCACTCCTCACCAAGCTGAGTCAGGAACTTAGTCTGCTTTCGCCTGCGTTGCAGGCGCAGTTCCTGGCGAATCCAGTTGCTTTTGTTGATTCGACGAACTTCCCGCCTGAAGTTAAGGCGATTCTTGCAGCCGAGCAGCCTACTGGGACTACGCTGTCCGCCGCGACAAATCTCGCAATTGGATCGAAGTTCCACTTGAATCCAAATTACTCCGTGACACGCTCGGTGAACGAGAGCCAGGCTGAGACGTGGAGCCAAAGCGTTGGCTACTCGCTCACCTATCAACTGAGGCCCAGCCTGCAACTTCGTTCTTCGCTCAGCAACGTATTTCTCTGGGACGTGAAGCAGACAGCGCCACGCGCACGATGGTGCTCTCGGCCGGCTTTCAGAAGACCTTCATGGCTGCGCCGGGAACGTTGTCACTGTTCCATCGCGGCCGGATCATCGAAGGCCGCGTCTTCCGCGACAACAACATCAACGGCTACTTCAACTCTGGTGAGCCGGGAATGCAGGGCGTCGAGGTCAGGCTGGACGATGGACAGGTTGCAATCACAGACGAGTTGGGTCGATACAAATTTTCGTCTGTTTCGGCTGATCAGCATCAGTTGTCGATTGCTCTTACGCAGTTCCGCAATCCGGTGCGCATGACCACTCGCAGTGAAGCAGATGTCGATTTAATTCAACAGCGAATTGCAGTTATCAATTTTGGAATTCTCGACTTCGCGCGGGTCATGGGGAATGTCTATAACGACCTGCGCTTTGACAACGCGCGCCAGCCAGACTCGAAAGGAATGCAGGATATTGAGTTACTGCTCGATAACGGCAAAGAAGTTCGCAAGATCCAAACGACGGGCTCCGGCGATTTCGAATTGGACGATGTTCCGCCCGGCGACTATAAGCTGTCACTCGATCCGGCATCGATTCCGCCGAACTACGTAACTCCCATCGAATCGGCTGCGGTTCACGTGAGTCCTGTTTCCACGGTGGTAAAAGATATCCCATTGCGCGCTTTGCGTTCTATTTCGGGAACGGTAATGCTGAAAACTGCGGTTCCGAATTCCGCGCCGGCTGATCGCAAACGAGGAAGAGGATTGAAAGCTGCCAATCAGCCTGAGCCTGGCGTGCCTTCGCAAGAGTTCAAGACTGTTCCTGTGTCGGGAATCCAGATTGCCGCCGGCTCGGCTACTGCAACCACCGACGCCGAAGGCAAGTTTCTGCTGCGTAATTTGCCGGCCGGAGAACTCAAGGTAACAATCACTCCGGTGAAGCCGGTTCCGGCGGGTATGAGTATTCCAAGCGGCATGGTGAAGCTGCCGGCGGAACCAGTACAGATCCAGGGAGCTACGATCGTGATCTCCAACTCGGAACTGATGCAGTATCTCACTCGCGAGTTCCAAAATGGAAATAGCTCCGCGCCTGCAAATGAAGTCACGACAATAAACCATCCGCCGTTTGTCCAGCCCGCGACCAACACCGGGAGCGTTTCTCCCAAGTCACATCCTGAAAGCAACCCATTGCCGATTCCCGCAAAAGAGCCGGAATCCCGGACTGAGACAAAGGCTGCCGTGGCAACTGCAATGCCGCGTGCGCCCGTTAACCCGAAGCCTGGGCAGGCGAGCACAGGAGTGCTGCCCTCCACAGCTCCAGAAAGCGCCCAGTCTCCTGATCAAGTGGCAGAGAGTCCTGCAGCGGCGACTTTACCGGTTCAGGTTACGCCTCAGCCACCGCAACGCGACGATGTTGCCGGAGCTCTTCCGAATGCCTCTCCTGATGGCGTGCTCACCCGCGAAGTATGCAATCAGTTGCCATCGCTGGGCGAGATAGCGCAATGCCTGCGTCAGCTCAAGCTCAACAGCAGCAGCGCAAACCCGAAATAGCTACTCGGCGATAACGGTTGTTGTCTGCAGCACTGCACCTTTTCCGGGTTGACCACTGCTCTTCACTCCGCTGGTTGTACCCGATGTGGACATCGGCTGAACCGTCACTGGCGAAGTCATCTTTAGCGCGGTCGGAGGCTGCAAATTATAAGTGACCGAACCGGTCGGAGTAGCCACCGTCGGCTGCTGAGTCATTGCTTCAACTGTCGGTACCACGGTCACCTGAATGTGCAGAACCACGCTCGCCCGATTGGAAGCAGCGTAGGCCGGCAGTCCCGCCAGCCCAACAAGCAGGACCACGCACCCGAGACGCTGAAAGCGCCGCAACCAGACCGCAGGTAGGCAAAACTTGCCCATAGAATCCCCTTCGGCAGATTCACGTTGGGGGTTGAGGGTTGTAACGGTTGCTGCCAGTTACTGCGGTGCAAAAGAATAAATGAACTAGCCGAGAAAGCGCAACAAACGTGGAGCAGACCAGGAATCATCTTCGCAGGACAGACGTGCAGCACCTGTATGCATCTGAGTAAACAACGCTTGCACGATTTTTGAGAGGCCTTATGAAAGGACAGATCTTACCGGCCATCTGTGCCGCGTTGATCGTCATTTGCATGGCTGCATGCGGTGGAACCTCAAATAGCTCTCCCGGCACTAGCACTGCGTCCTCTGGGCCAATCAATTCGGGCTCGCCTCCTGGAGGTTCCAGCTCCGGCACCTCAGGATCAGGTTCCGACTCGGCCGGTTCTGGCTCCGGATCTGCTTCCGGAGGCTCGAATTCCGGCGGATCGAGCGGCGGACGCTCGCAGACCGCGATCGCTTACGCCTATGTCGGCACGGTCAATCGATCGACGGCAGGCATTTACGGCTTCTCTGTCGGTCCAGACGGCACAGCAACCGCAGTTCCCGGATCGCCTGCAACTGGTCCGAGCAGCTATGTTCTGACCAACTCTGCGTTCGTCTTCGCCAGCGACTCAGCAAACATAGCCAGCTATACGCGCGGCAGGGACGGATCGTTAAAGCAGTCATCTACTACCTATGCGGTTCTGAGCAATGGCTCCGAACCGTGGGCAATCCAGGCGATGAGTCTCGATCACACGGGCCAGACGCTCTATGCCATGGAAAACGCCGGCTCAGATGATACTTATTACTTCTTCTTCAGCATCGGGCCAGATGGCAAGATTACGAACACGGGGAAGATTGGGCCGAATGTCAATTACGTCTCACCGTTAGTTTTCTCTCCTGACAACAACTACGCTTACGGCTCTGGTTGTTTCCATATCGGATGGGACATCACGGGTTTCCACCGCAACAGCGACGGAACCTTGACGCGGCTCGACGATCGTGCCACGAATACCGCTGTGCCTGCATACGCCGGAACCGGTCAGATGTACTGTCCTGTACGCGAAGCGATTTCCCAAAATGGTTATCTAGCCGTCGCGGATGCTGAGCTCGGCACCACGACCACTGGCTTGGGAGCGTACAAAATTAATGCCGATGGTTCGCTCACGTTCGTCCAGAACTCGACAGTAGCCACTCAGCTCACCAGTGTTCGCGGCATGAACTTCGATCCCACCGGACAATATCTCGCGCTCGCCGGCAATGGTGGAATTCAGATGTATCAGTTCATGCCTCAAGGTACCTTCACGCCGGTTGGAGGAGTACAACAGCCAGGCACGAACTATCTCGGAGTGCAGTGGGATGGCGATAACCATCTCTATGCCATCAGCAACGCAGGATTGCACGTTTTCACGAATGCGCAAGGAGTATTAACGCCGGCTTCCGGATCGCCGCACGCTGCAGGAGCTGCAGGGACTCTGGCCGTCTTGCCGACGCATTGACACAATTCGAAACGTTCTCCTGGGAGCTGACTTTCGCTGCCCGGAGACCAGTAATTCGAAACCGCGCTAACCCTTTCGAATCTCGATGCTGCCGTGATCTGTCGTGAGCTGCAGCTTCGCTCCGCCTTTGCCGATCGTGCCTTCCGCAACCTGATCATCGCCGGTCTTGGTTACATTTAGAGAGAAGTCGCTGTCGAAGTCTCCGCGGCTGCTGCGCGCATCGACGCTGTAATTTGAGTTCTCCGGAAGAACAACATGAATTGCGCCTTGCTGATTGTTCACCTTGATGTCGCCCAACGGCGATTTCGGGTGCAGTTCGACTTCGCCATGGCTGTTCTCGACCGTAATCGTACCGGACACATCCTCGAGACGAATGTCTTTCGCGCGGGTGCGCACCTGGAACGATCCGGAAGCCGAAGTAACGCGAAGATCGCCGGAATCCATCTCCAGATCGCCGGCAAGCTTGCCCAATTCCAAATCGGTACGCGTGCTGTGAAAAGTTACTGATTTCCCGATATGGGAAAGGCGCGTGTCGCCAAAGAATTCACCTTCAAGCAGCGCAACACCGGAGATATCGCTCAGAGTCACGTCATCAGCGCGGCCGTCAAGATGAACATCGCCGGTCACCTGGCTAACCTGCACATCGCCTTTGTGCGTCGTGATATCGACGTTTCCTTTTACGTCGCTTACCTGGATGTCTCCGTGGGTGGTGCTGATTTTGACGCTGCCATCGCGCGCTGAGAGGTTTACGTCACCGTGTGCGGCGTTGATTTGGATGGGAGTCTTGCGCGGCGCCCAAATTTCGAGGTCGCTCACAATGCGCGGTCCCATAACGAAACCGACCTGCACGTGCGGAGCATGTTCGCCGGAGTCAAGGCGCAGCGTGTTTTCGTCCATGGTCATCGTGGGCTTCTGCTGGTCGTTGTACTTGTTGGCCGCGTCCTGCGAATCGGCGGAGATGTGACGATGCACGACCATCTTCACCGGGTCATTCGGATTGTCAGTGGCATGAACTGTGACTCCGCCGTGATCGGACTCGACGTCAATCGATCCATTGGCCGGCAGCGGTTGCGAGAGCTCCTGCGTGAATTCGTATTTCGTGCCGAAGACGCCATCCCAGCCGGGATTCACGTCAACGTTGTCGTTGATCGCCTGCCAGTTCCAGTGCCGCGCAGAGGAAGCCGAAATGCCGATGAGCACAAGCAGGATCAGCAAGAACACAGCTCCGCCTCCAAATCGCGGAGCCGGTCCGCCCTGGCTGCGAGCCACTGAATATTCGATGATCCGAATCAGGCCGAACAAAATGAGCAGCGCCGGCCACCAGGTAGCAAAAAACCATCCAATACGCGCGCCGCTGACCACGTGCATGTTTGCCAGCAGGAACATCACGCCGATAGCGATCAGAATGATCGGACCTGCAATCGAGCGCCGTCGATAGCGGCGGTAATAACGCGGATCGTACTGATACGGCGGCGGAGGCGTCTGCGGACTAGCCACGGTTCACCTCCGAATTCGGCGGGTTGCCCTCGATCGTCGGTCCGGAAGGAGGAACACCAGTCCTTCTCGCGATGTCTTCCTCGACACGGCGATGGATATCATTGCGAATCTGATCCGCAAGATGTCCGGGCGGATAATAGGGCGTCGGCTGCACGTGCCCCATATCGGGAGCGGACCGCTGCGCGATCTTTACCAGGCCAATGACGATCAGCAGGATAGGAAATGTGCGTCCGAACGGCGCTACATGCAACTGCTCCAGCAGGAACAGAACACCAATGGTAATCAGAATCGCCGGACCCATCATCCAGTACGCCATGCAGCGTGGGCAATGGCAATTACGATTGCGCACGTAGTAGTCGCCGTATCCATCGTGGAACATGGCTAACTGCCTCCGTGCGTCGTGCCCATGCGACGCATCGCCAACCACACTCCAAGGATGATCAGCACGATGGGCCAGAATTCGGCGGTCCAGCGGAAGGAGAGGACGCCGAGGTTGTCGAGCAGCAACAACACGCCGAGCGCGATCAGAATCACAGCGCCGAGCGGCAATCCCATTGGCCCGCAGGAGCGCGACAGATTCAGCGGATCCTGCGCGTAAGGCTGATTCGGCTGCGCAGAAGGCGCATTCGGATCCACAACACCCGGATTAATCTCGGGCGATCCAGGCACCACGCCTGCAGCCGGAGCCGCTGGAGCAGCACCTGCTCCAGCCGCCGCCGCCACGGCAACCGGATGATGCGCCGCCGTTCCCAATCCGAAACTGCCGAGCAACGCGTTCAGGCCGAGATGATCGGGAAGAGGAAGGCCAAGCATGCGCGCCTTCGCCGTCGTGTAGGCGTCGAAGACCATGTAGAAGATCCACACAGCAACCAGCCATCCCAGCCAATCGGCTCGATCTGCCAGATGGCAGAGAATGGCAAAGATGAATACGTGAACGAATCCCTTGGCGAACTGCCCGTTGTAAAACGCTCCCACTCCGGGAATAAAGCCGAGCACGGCCGCGAGTCCGGGACTCGCGCCACTCGGCGCGGGAGGATAAACCGCGTTGGGCGCGTTGGCCGCTGCGGCGGGAATGGTGCCTTCAAGGCGCGCGGCGAGGCAATCCTGGCAATAGATCACGCCGCGGACATCGCGCTGGCAGCTTTGGCAAAGCGCTTTCCCACAAGTACGGCAGTAGGCGGTTGCCACCTGGTCTGTGTGAACGGCGCAGGTCATGCGAGTACGCTCCTCATGGAATTACCGCTGGGGTACAAACCGCGGGAGAGCTCGGTGCTGCTGAAAAGTTCAGCCTTGCTGATATTTGTGTCCGCGTCAATGCCTTTCCACGCGGCACGTGTTTCTCTGGTACTGCCCTGTTTCAACTCGTTGGTACTCCGTTTCGCTTCCAGCACGTTCTGTCGTTCCATGCTGTAGTAATTCTGCTTGCGATCTCGATTCTTCTCGTTCTCCGTTTTGTCCCGATTAGGACGGGGCTGCTGCTGCTGCTCTTCGTCACTGCTGCCGGCGACGCGCTTCAACTCCTGCAGCCGAGATTCAACTTCGTACACCAGGCGAATGCTGTAGTAGTAGTGAATCACACGATTGCTGGCTTCGGTGTACTTCATCGTCGCCGACTGGCGAATTGCGCTGGGACGGAGATCGATATGGCGCAGA
>Ga0134126_10000792_pt1 | contig 39806 bp, 27 predicted proteins | sample KB31752_FD_96881 | JGI IMG/M metagenome (GOLD analysis project Ga0134126, IMG submission 96881) | Terrestrial soil microbial communities with excess Nitrogen fertilizer from Kellogg Biological Station, Michigan, USA - KB3-175-2 | ecosystem: Environmental > Terrestrial > Soil > Unclassified ...
ACAGGATGCTGGCCGAACGGCTTGAATATAAAGCCGAATACATTAGAAAACTTCTGCATCAGAATAAAAATGACTGGGCCGAAACGGCTTACCAGGTTACCGGAAGGAATTTCGGGTTTAAGGTGAATGCCGACCCTTTTGAAAAGCTGACAAGGGCAATCCCTCATAAGATACTGGCGCGCCATAAAAACAATCTCCAACAGATTGAAACAATGCTTTTTGGGCAGGCAGGCTTTCTACAGGAAGTCTATACAGACCCATACCCTGAAGCCATGCGAAAGGAATACCGTTTCCTCGCCGGTAAATATAATTTCACGCCTAACCGGAAATCAGAATGGAAATTTTTGCGGCTCCGCCCGGGGAACTTCCCTACCCTGCGCATTTCCCAGTTCGCTGCCCTGATTTACAAATCAGAACATCTTTTTTCTAAAATACTGGAGGTAAGTGACATTAAGAAAGCTGTTTCTTTTTTTGAAGTGAACGGCAGCGACTATTGGAAAACGCATTATACATTTCAAACCCCTTCCGCATCAAAATCATCGGGCGCGCTTGGCAGGGAGAGCATCTATAACCTGATAATCAATACGGTAGCTCCATTGCTTTTCAGTTATGGGCATATCAAAAATGAACCAAAATATAAGGATACTGCCATGGACCTGCTTGAGCATTGCCCAAAAGAATTGAACAGCATTACCAAAAGCAGCATAGACCTGGGGTTTAGCAACAAAAACGCGTACGATTCACAGGGTCTGATTCACCTAAGAAATGAGCATTGCAATAAGCAACTTTGCCTGGATTGCGGCATTGGCGCAGCGGTACTCAAGAATTAGGAATTAAGAATTAGGAATTAGGAATTTTGGCTTACGCCTGACTCCTTACGCCTTATGCCTAATCCCTAACGCCTGCGTCTCAAAAATCCCAAACCGGGTTCCTTCTCCTGCTCCTGATATAACTGCCTATGTTAATGATAAATGCAACAATCAGGTAGATAAATATTGGTGACCCAAAACCGAGGAAGGTGATGTAAATAAAGAACATGCGGATTTTGGAAGTAGCAATCCCCATTCTTTCCCCTACCAGGGACAACACACCGAACATCCTCAGTTCGCAGAACTCTTTAAATTTCTCTACCAGTATCATTTGAATTCACATATATCAATATCTCCCCTGAAAGCAAATTTCAAGCCACGGGGCAATTCCTGATTCCTAATTCTTCCCTTACATCTTCACCAGATGTTTTGAAACAAATTGATCACCTTTTATAAACTGGAGCAAATACATCCCTGAAGTCAGGTGATATTTTTCAGCATCTATATTAAAATGATATGTTCCCGCTACTTCATTTTCATCTGCAACTACACCAATCTGCCTGCCTGTAATATCAAATATGAGGATCCTGACCTTGGCAGAACTGGCCAGATTATACTCAACAGTGGTTGAAGACTGGAAGGGGTTGGGGAATACATCCAGCCCAGGTTGTTCAGCCATTCCGGTTGGTGCAATCCCTGATGAACGCAATATGGCTGCTGTAGAATCTAAACTATTCGGACACCCGTTTGCACCGAGAACGGTAAGCCTTACGTTGTAGCTTTGGTTTTTGAAGTAAACGTGTTTTACGAGATGTCCCGTTGCCGTATCTCCATCGCCCAGGTTCCAATAATATGCACTACGGCTTAAGCTACTGTCGTCCGCATGGAGATTAGTCGTATTCCCTGAATAGTCAATAAACCATTTCGCATCTGGCAAAGGTTTCGCAGTTACTTTTACCGAATTGGTCTTGCTACAGCCTGTATAAGGATTAGTTTCAGTTAAATAATAGGTGGTGGTAACCACTGGATTTACCTCAGGGCCGGGTATGTCTGAAACAAAACCTGCCGGCACCGATTTCCAGGAAAAAGAATCCACCGCAGAAGATGTATCGCCAATCGTAACAGTTGCTCCTGCACAAATGGAAAGATCAGGCCCCGCACTGGCGACGGGCAATGCATTTATGGATAGGGTGACGGAATCGTACCCGGAGCAGCCGGTAAAAGGATTTGTTTCCTGGAGATAGTAAGTGGTAACTTTAACGGGTTTCACCACGGGGTTGCTTACAAGACTGGTAAATCCGGAAGGATTTGAGGTCCAGGAATAATTGTTCCCGCTTATGGCAGCCCCTCCCAGGGTATCAGGCTGTCCGGAGCATACAGTGCTGTCCTTACCAGCATGTGCCGTAACCGAATTAACCGTTACTACAGCGGAATCTTTTTTATTGCAACCGGTGGCGCTGATAATATCTGTAATATAATAGACAGTAGTAATTAAAGGGCTTACAATTGGAGATGACGAATTGGAAGTAAAACCCTTAGGCTTTGAAACCCATGAGTAAAGGTGTCCTGTAGTTGCTGTAGCGCCAAGCTGTACACTGCCGCCTGTACATATCGCCTGATTGCCGCCTGGTTTTGGCACCGGCAAAGGATTGGTGGCAATAATGGCGGTATCTGTTTTGGAGCACCCGGTAGAAGTTATGGTTTCGGTTAAAAAATAATCAGTGTTAACGGTTGGGTTTACCGTTGGGCTGCTTAAAGTGCTGGTGTACCCGGTTGGTTTTGATTTCCATGAATAAGTGTCCCCGGTTACCGCTTTACCGCCTATCTGTATATTGCTTCCTGCACAGATGGTGTGGCTGCCGCCTGAAATTGCAACCGGAAGAGGATTAACAGTTACACTGATTGTATCACCTGCCGTGCAGCCTGTTGCGGTGATAATATCAGAAAAATAATATGTGGTTGTAATCAATGGTTTTACAGAAGGATTGGACTGGGCGCTTGTAAACCCTGTTGGCGAAGATGCCCAACTGTACGAGTGTCCGCTTACAGCGCTTACCCCGATGGTTACCGCGCTGCCAATACATGTGGTATGGCTGCCCCCGGCATTCGCTTTTGGCTCCGGGTTTAAATATACCGTTTCGTTTCCATAAGCAAGGCAACCCGAGGCAGTATCGGTTACGGTTTCATAAAAAGTAGTAGCGGTTACCGGGTTGGCCACAGGGTTGCTGATGGTTGATGAAAAGCCGGAGGGATAAGAAGACCATTTATAAGCATATCCGGGGATGGCTTTAGAACCAAGGTTCAGGTTGCCGCCAAAACATATAGTACTGGTATCGCCTGTTCTTGGTTTAGGCACCTGTGCAACAGTCACCGTGGCGGAATCTGTCGCAACACAACCACCTGCAATAGTGGTGACGGTGAGGTAATAAGTGGTGGTAACAGTGGGGGTGACTGCCGGGTTTACGGAATTTGAAGAAAAACCGGAAGGGTTTGATGTCCAGCTATAAGTATTAGCAGAGCTGCCTGAACCCGACCCGATAAGGGCTTTGCTCCCCAGGCAAAGTGTTTTATTGCCGCCTGCTTTTGCAGTTGGAAGCGCCTGGGTGGAAACGTAGGTATGCAAAGTATCATTTTGCGGCATGGAGTCCAGAAGACCGTTTGGTTTAGACGTCCAGACATCAAAAGTTTCCAAGGCGCTTACCTTAAATGTAAGCGTATCAAGTTTGACGGCGACAATATTATTTTTCTTTAATAAACCAGTCCAGCTTACTGGTTTTTGCGCTTTACCGTTCAATGCCCACGAAATAGTTACGGAAGTTAAATCATTTGTCCCGAAATTTTCGAGATATGCTATAATATCCTGTTTGCCCGCGCACATCACAGTAGGCATAGTGGCGATCCCTGCATCATTTGACACATTATTAAATAAGAAACCTGCAAGAAATGCATTGTCAGATGCAGTTGTATAGGTTGACGAATAACCGCCAGAGGTAGCAATGCCGGATGTACTTGAAGTATAACCTGAGAAATACGTATTTCCAACGGCATCCGCGTGAATATCAAGTGCATTATCACCGCTTCCCCCGCCATAATATGACCCATACATCAAGTGGCCAGCTGGCGAAAATTTTGAAAAAAAAGCGTTTTGTGAGCCTTGGATGCTGGTAAGGTATGCCCCTGGGGTGGCTATACCGGAAGAGCTGGTTGTGTATCCCGCGACTAAAATACTTCCTGTAGGGTCCAGGCCCACGTTATTGCCAATATCAGAACTGCCGCCTCCATAATAGGTACTCCAGAGCATGACGCCTTTAGAATTAAATTTTGAAAGAAACGAATTGTTTGTGCCTGCAAGCGATACCTGGTAAGGAATATTGTAAGCAATGCCGGCTTTGCTGGCAGTCTGACCATTGACATACACATTTCCAAACTGGTCGGCAACCGCCCCCCATGCTATATCCGACCCGGTGCCGCCAATATAAGTACTCCAGTTCAATGTTCCGGTTGGCGAAAAGCTCGCCACAAACCCGTCGTAGGTACCTCCCCCATTGCTTGATTGGAAAGCGCCTGAGGTTGCGAGGCCACCGCTTGCTGTTTGCCCTACAATTATTGAATTTCCATTTAGGTCAGTTGCAACCACGTTGCCTTCTTCAAAGTTGGTCCCGCCAAAATAAGTACTCCATATCTGCTGCCCGGTGGAGTCATATTTTGCAAGCCCGGCGTCATGATCGCCGGCCATAGATGTCTGAAAAGCACCGGATGTTGCAATGCCGGAAGTGCTGCTTGCCCAGGCAGTTAAAAAAACGTTGACAGATGCATCTGTCGCTATAAAAAGTACCTGGTCATCTTTTGTAGAACCATAATAAGTTCCCCAGACACGAGACCCGTTAGACCTGAATTTTACAATATATCCTCCATAAGAACCACCGCCATAAGCAGATTGGGCAGTTCCAGAGGTGGCTATGCCTGAGGTACTGGAGGTTGCGCCCCCCATAAATATATTTCCCAAATTATCAGAACTAAGGCCCCAGCCATCATTATATCCTGATCCGCCATAATAAGTACACCACTGCAATGAACCCGATTGCGAAAATTTAGCAAGGAAGGCATCATAGGTTCCATAACTCGTTTGGAATGCTCCGCTGGTAGCAATACCTGATACAGGTGAGGTTGACGGCCCGCACATTAAAACATTTCCGGAATTGTCAGTCCATACCGCTTCTCCCCAATTCCTGGAACCGCCTCCCAGGTAGGTACCCCATGTAAGTGTAGGATCAATAGTGAGGGCTTTGGAATGGTCATAATCTGCAATATTAAAAGAGATTACCTGGTTTTTATTTTTTACAAAATTACTTGGCACCTGAGTTCCGCCTGTGAGGAAAGAAACAGGTTTACTGTCCTGCATATCAATCATATTACTTACATAATGCATACCACCGTTTTGTAGCAGCTCAAGGTTTTGCAATCCATCCCATTTTATTTGTATATCACTAATCCTTCCGCCCGGATAGACAACAAACTCGTATTCGAGGCCGCCCTGCTTTGCATTAATAAGCATATCAATATTAGGATAGATGGATTTATAAATAACCGTTTTATAGGTATGTGCCTGGTTTATACCTGACTCAGGCGTGTAAGATGTATAATAATTTTCATAATAGGCCTGCTGGTCCTGGCCAATAATTTGCGCATTGCGATTGGCATTAAGCAATACAAGGTCTGCCCTGCTGGTAACGGTGGTTACAGTTTTATTCGTTGCAGCATCTTCAAGCCTCTTTCTCATCTCCAATGCGCCATTTGGAGATTGAGACGTTGGATGAAACAGGTCAACATCCTTCCCGTTCTTATCTACAGCCTTAGAAAAAACAAAACTTATCATCCCCGGCCTGCAATAAATATTTGGCCCGCCATTGTGGCTGTAAAACTTAATGTCATTGTTGGTTTGCCCCTCCCCTTGCGAGAGCTGGCCTATGTTTTCTACAAAGCCCCAATTTTGGTTATCGATAAATTGCCTTGCAGCAGTTGCGTTTACCTGGGCTTTCGCCGGATTAAAACCACTGAAAAAAAATAAAAGGCAAGTGAAAAATAATGAGAATTTTAGGTTGAAATGTTTCATATAAGTTTGATTTTAAAAACCCAAATATAAGAAAATATCAGATTCGAGGTGTTTTATAAAATTTTTTTAATTGCCGCAATCTTCTGGCTAAGGTATTTCAACCTGATTAATTCGGAATAAATTCAAGACCTTTGCAACAATGGACTGCTCCAATATAAATGCCATTTCGCCGATAGACGGAAGATACTGGGCCAAAACGGAACCTTTATCTTCTTATTTTTCTGAATATGGGCTTATACGCTACCGGGTACAGGTCGAAATCAAATATTTCCTGGCGCTATGCCGCATCCCTTTGCCGCAGCTTACAGATTTCCCTATAGGAGCTATTCCCAGGCTTGACAAAATTTACCTGAGCTTTACCGAAGAAGATGCGGCGAGCGTAAAAGCCATTGAAAAAACCACCAACCACGACGTGAAGGCAGTGGAATATTTCCTGCGGGAAAAATTTGACCAGCTTGGCTTAGGCCATTTTAAAGAATTTATCCATTTCGGGCTTACCTCACAGGATATAAATAACACAGCGGTGCCCATGTCATTAAAAGATGGCATCCGGGACCTTATCATCCCTGAACTGGAGAACATCCTGGAAAAAATAATAACGGATGCCGCACAATGGAAAGATATCCCTATGCTGGCACGTACACATGGCCAGGCTGCTACGCCCACCCGGCTTGGAAAGGAATTTATGGTTTATCGTGAGCGCATCCAAAAGCAGTTTTACCAGCTCAAGGCAAAAAAATATTATGGCAAATTTGGCGGGGCTACGGGGAATTTTAACGCACACCATGCCGCTTATCCGGGTATAAACTGGACCAGCTTTGCAGATGAGTTTTTATTGAATGACCTGGAACTGAGCCGAAACCAGTTTACCACGCAAATTGACCACTATGATGACCTCGCGGAACTTTTTGATAACCTGAGGCGGATAAATGTGATATTTATTGACCTGTGCCGCGATATATGGACCTATATCTCAATGGATTATTTCAGGCAGGAGGTAAAAGCCGGCGAGGTAGGCTCATCTGCCATGCCGCACAAGGTAAACCCCATTGATTTCGAGAATGCGGAAGGCAACCTGGGGCTTGCGAATACAATTTTTGATTTTTTGAGCAACAAACTGCCCGTGAGCCGACTACAGCGCGACCTGACGGATTCGACCGTATTGAGAAATATAGGTATGCCACTGGCACACAGCCTGGTAGCCTATCATTCTATTATGAAAGGCCTGAAAAAATTGATTATTAATAAGGAAAAAATTAATTCAGACCTGGAGCAAAACTGGGCAGTAGTTGCCGAAGCCATACAGACTATTCTCCGCCGTGAAGGCTATCCTGATCCTTACGGTATGCTCAAGCAATTTTCAAGGGGAAAAACGAGTTTGGATAAAAAGGCATTTGAAGAGTTTATTGGAAGCCTGGATGTTTCGGATGCACTAAAGACGGAGTTAAAGGCTGTTACGCCGTTTAATTATACGGGGGTGTGAAATACCTTTACTTGCTGTGACTCTCTTCATTGAATCACCCCTTCGGGGTTTAGAACGTTTTGTTTATCATATTCTATAATCATTTCACCCCGTTGGGGTTCTATAAGCTCATTGCTGAATCATTTTAATCCCGAAGGGATGGCATGATTATAGAAAATTCAAGTCGTTTTTTTTAAACCCCGAAGGGTTGACACCCTACCCCACCGTCCACGTCTGTTTGCCCCTGATAAGAGCATCCAGATCGCCTGCCCCAAACTGGTTTTTGGCATGGGTTAATTGCTCGTGTACCTGGTCATTGTAAGTTGGTCGCTCCTGGCTATATATCACTCCAAACGGCCGCGGGAAATGGTCATCCAGGCTGGGCTCATCAAACATCCTGCTTAGTACATGCGCCTTGTAGGAATCATGCTCATCATGCACCCAGAGATCGTTTATGGAAAAACTTTCCTCGTTCATATTTACTATCACAGGTTTCCCGTCTTTCAGCATAATGCCTTTCGAGTAGTTTTCTCCAAACACCAGCGGCATGCCATGCTCTACGAAAATGGTTTCTATAGGTTTGGTTTCCTTATCGGTATATATGAAAAACGCACCGTCGTTATATACGTTACAGTTCTGGTAAATTTCAAGCAGCGATGTGCCTTTATGCTTCATGGCCTTTAAAAGGATGTGCTGCAAGTGCTTCGGGTCTCTGTCCATAGAGCGGGCCACGAAGCTGGCATCAGCGCCGAGGGCCAGCGCAACCGGATTAAAGGGGTGGTCAATAGCCCCCATGGGTGTAGATTTGGTAATCTGACCTTTGGTGGACGTCGGCGAATATTGCCCCTTGGTAAGGCCGTAGATTTCATTGTTGAACAGCAGAACCTTTACATCCACATTCCGGCGCAACAGATGTATAAAATGGTTTCCGCCAATAGATAAGGCGTCCCCGTCACCCGTTACAATCCAGACATTCAGGTCAGGCCTGGCAGTTTTGAGCCCGGTGGCAATGGCAGTTGCGCGGCCGTGAATGGAATGGATACCGTAGGTATTCATGTAATATGGAAAGCGGGACGAGCAGCCTATCCCTGAAACAAATACGATCTTTTCTTTAGGGATGTTGAGTGCAGGCATTACCGTTTGCACCTGCTTGAGGATAGAATAATCCCCGCAGCCGGGGCACCAGCGCACATCCTGGTCGCTGGCCAGGTCCTTTGCAGTAAAAGGCTCTGCATGGAATTCCGATTTTATATATTCGAGTATATCGTTTCGTTTCATCTTTTTTTGTCTTCCATCAAAATGGTTTTCACCTTTTCCTTGATCTCAGAAACTGTGAACGGCAACCCCTGTATTTTGTTGAGGGATATGGTATGGATCCGGTATTTGCTCCTGATGAGCATCGCCAGTTGCCCCGTATTGTTTTCAGGGATTAAAACATGGTCAAAGCCCAAAAGAATTTCGCCCAGGTTTGCCGGAAATGGGTTCAGATACCGCAACTGGGCATGGCTGGTATCCAAACCTTCTGAGCGAAGTTCATCACAAGCTGTCTTTATAGTTCCATAAGTAGAACCCCACCCCAGTACGAGTATTTTTCCTTTTTCCTTTCCACTATCCAATAATTGAGGAGTAATGTTTTTTGCAATATTCGCCACTTTTTGCGCGCGGGTATAAATCATTTTTTCGTGGTTGATAGGATCATAGGATATGTTCCCTGTCGGGTCTTCTTTTTCAATGCCCCCAATACGGTTTTCAAAACCGGGCATACCCGGTAATGCCCACTTGCGCACGAGATTCTCGTCCCTTTGATAAGGATAAAATTTATCTCCGGCATCAGCAGCCGGAACAGCAAATTTTGCGTGAATCGGGTCCAGGTTCTCCGATAAGGGAAACCGCCAGGGTTCTGTACTGCTGGAAAGATAACCATCGCTTAAAAATATCACGGGGGTCATCCATTCTACAGCCATTTTGACTGCTTCGTATATGGCTTCAAAACAATCTGACGGAGATTGGGCAGCAATAACAGGTAGCGGCGCTTCGCCATGTCTGCCAAACATCGCGAGCAAAAGGTCGGCCTGCTCCGTTTTGGTAGGCATCCCAGTTGATGGGCCTGCACGCTGAACATCAATTACCACTAAGGGCAACTCCAGCATCAAAGCGAGGCCCATTGCCTCCGACTTAAGGTCAATTCCCGGCCCCGAAGAAGCCGTAACTCCTATGCTGCCTCCATAAGAAGCGCCGATGGCCGCGCTGATGGCAGCAATTTCATCTTCAGCCTGGAAGGTGATAACATCAAAGTTTTTAAGCCGCGCTAATTCATGTAAAATATCTGATGCCGGGGTTATGGGATAACTGCCATAGAACAAAGGAATTCCGGACTTTACAGATGCGGCCACCAGTCCGTATGCAATGGCCTCGTTTCCAGTAATGCCACGGTAAATCCCGGGTTTCATTGGGGCAGGTTTTACCTCGAACCGGCCTGCAAATATTTCCGCAGTTTCGCCGTAATTGTAGCCGATACGCAAGGCTTTCACATTGGCGTCATGAATTTCAGGTGTTTTGGCAAATTTCTTTTCGATGAATTCATGGATCGGATCAAGAGAACGGCCATACATCCAGCATATAAGCCCAAGGACAAACATATTTTTGGAACGATCCTGGTCTTTTGTACCCAGGCCTAGGTTTTTCAGACCTTCACGTATGAGCTTGGTTATAGGGGTTCTATATAACTTATATGCATGAAGCCCAGGGTCTTCCAGTGGCTGAACATTATCGGCATAACCAGCCAGCCGCAGGTTTTTGGCATCAAAGCCGTCTTCATTAGCGATAATGATCCCGCCGTTCTTCAGATTGCGCAGATTCTTTTTTAGAGCTGCGGCATTCATTACTACAAGTACATCACAGCTGTCTCCGGGAGTATGTATCTCATGCGAACCAAAACGTATCTGGTAGCCAGAGACGCCAGGTAAAGTACCCGCAGGGGCGCGGATTTCGGCAGGAAAATCCGGAAAAGTGGCCAAATCGTTCTGCATCAGGGCCGTGGCGAGGGAAAACTCATTGCCTATAAGCTGTATTCCATCTCCTGAATCCCCCGCAAAGCGGATAACGACGTCATTTATTTTTGTTGTTGTCTTCAAGGGTAAGAAGTGAAAAGTGAGAGGTTAGAAGTAGTAAATGGACAATAATAATCAAGCGTAAGCCCATTTTCCCTGCTTGCGCAGGCAAGAAATTCCCAAAATTTCAAATTTCCAAATAATTCAATACGCTCTCTCATCCCTGTTTTCATAAAAGTTAACAAAGGACCTGTTGGCAACCTTATTGCCACCAGGCGTTGGATAGTTGCCGGTAAAATACCAGTCGCCTGTATGTTCAGGGCACGCTTTATGGAGATTATCAACGGTTTGATAGATAACCTCAACTTCTGCTTTCACATTTGCTGATTTGAGCATGGATGCAATTTTGCGGCTTATCTGTTCATCCGAATATCCTTCATAAACCAACTTTACAAAATTAGGGGCATCTTTTTCAAAACCCTGTTCCTTGCATTTCAGGTATATGTCCTGGAGAATACTCTCTCTTTTTTCGTCCGCAATCAGCCCGATAGCAGCCTTAAAGGCAATAAAATCACCGAGTTTACTCATGTCTATTCCATAGCAATCGGGATACCTGATCTGAGGCGCTGATGACACAATAACTATTTTTTTAGGGCCGAGGCGGTCAAGTATCCGTAAAATGCTGTTTTTGAGCGTAGTTCCTCTTACTATAGAATCATCTATTACAACAAGATTATCTTTTCCGGGTTTCACTATACCATAAGTTGTATCATACACATGAGAAACAAGGTCTTTTCGTTGACTATCTGCGGTGATAAAAGTGCGTAGTTTGGCGTCTTTCACTGCTATTTTTTCAGTGCGGGGCTTCATGGAGAGCATTTTATCAAGTGCCCCGTTACTGAGTTTCCCTTCTTTGATTTTTTGTTTCTTATATTGGTTCAAATAGTCGCCAATAGCTTCAGTCATACCTATATATGAAACTTCTGCAGTATTGGGAATATATGAAAAGACTGTATTCTCCATATCATAACCAACAGCTTTCAGTACGTCCGGGCTTATTAATTTCCCAAGCTGTTTGCGTTCGTTGTAAATATCCCTGTCAGTACCCCTCGAAAAATAGATACGTTCAAAGGAGCATTGCCTTATTTCCTTTTCTTCCAATATCCGGGGCTGGGAAACAGTACCGTCTTTTTTAATGATAAGCGCATGGCCAGGTTTTACCGCCTGAATTTTATCATAATCCACATTAAAGGCTGTTTTTATGGGAGGGCGCTCGGAAGTTACTACCACCATTTCATCATCCTCATACCAATATGCCGGCCGGATGCCGTTTGGGTCGCGCAGAACAAATGCATCTCCGTGGCCGATAAGGCCGGCCATTGCATATCCGCCATCAAATTGCCTGGCTGCCTTTTTAAGGATGTCTGCCACATCAAGTTCCTTAGAAACCTTATCCTGGATATTAAAAAATGAATAGCCATCTTTACCAAGTTTATCATAAAGACTGTCCACTTCCTGATCCAGGTAATGGCCAATTTTTTCCATCACTGTTACTGTATCAGTATGATTTAGTGGGTGCTGGCCAAGTTCAATAAGCCTTTGAAAAAGCTCATCATTATTGGTCATATTAAAATTCCCCGCCAAAACCAGGTTTTTGCTCATGCGGTTGTTTTCCCGCAAAAACGGGTGGCAATAAGACATGCCATTGCTGCTATGCGTTGCGTAGCGCAGGTGGCCAAGCAATAATTCACCCATAAAAGGCAAACCGGGCGGCAGTATCTTTTCTTCATTACCATTAATATCGGTAAACCGGCCTTCTAAAATCTGTTGATGGATTTTATTGAATATAAGGGAAATAGCATTTGATGAGTCGGAGCGTTCCCTGAAAATAAAGGGCATTCCAGGTTCCGCATCCAGTTTTAAAGAAACCACCCCGGCGCCGTCCTGGCCACGGTTATGCTGCTTTTCCATAAGCAGGTACAACTTGTTTAGCCCGTATAAACTGCTTTCGTATTTTTCCCGGTAAAAAGAGAGGTCTTTTTTAAGCCTGATCAGTGCTATACCACACTCGTGTTTTATTTCTTCACTCATCCTAAAGGATTCGAGGTGCAAAATTACGGATTATTAAGGAAACGGGGGCAGGGGTTAGGAGTCAGGGGTTAGGTGAGCAAAACCTTTTACTTCTTTTAAACCGGCATGTGAACACTCAGGCGCAAGCCTCTGACTCCTGATTCCCAACCCCTGACACCAGATTCTTAATTCTTTTTCAGGCCAAGCATGCTAAAAAGAAAACTTCCAAAAAAGAGCTGTACGCCCAGTAATAATGAAGTAATGGAAGGGATAATGATACGCATCAGGTTACCCGGATCCATGGTTCCAAAGCCATTTTTGCCCCAGTGATTTACACCAATATATGTACCGATAAGGCCGGCGAGTATAAACACGCATGCGGCAACAAGGCCTGACTCGAGGTTCAGATATTTGAATGACCTTTCCATAGCCTCATCCTCCGGCAATAACTTTGAAGTAACCGCATATACCTTTGCCAGAAAATAGAACAAAGTGCTTTGAAACCCAATTAAAAAAAGGATGGACATGTAGGCAAGAGTATCTATATCCAAATTTACTCCGCCTATAGCGACGGGACCCGAAATCAAAATTCCACCGCCGATAGCCCCAATTGCCATCATAAATAGCCCTGGAAATAAGAACAACCATTTTGGCGAATATATCAGCATAAATCGCAAATGCCTCCATCCATCGCGCCAGGTTCGCAAATGGGGTGGCCTCGACCGGCCGTCAGGCGAAAGGATAGTAGGAACTTCAGTAATTTTCAGGCCGGAGAATGTAGATTTTACTACCATTTCAGTTGCGAACTCCATCCCGGTAGTATGAAGGTTCATTTTGTAATAAGCCTGCTTCCGGAAGCCGCGAAGGCCGCAATGAAAATCACCTATCTGATTTGTAAAAAATAACCTGCCAATGAAGGATAATACAGGATTGCCGAGATAATAATGGAGAAATGGCATGGCCCCTTTCTTAATCCCCCCTTTAAACCTGTTTCCCATAACAAGATCATAACCTTCCCTGAGCTTTGCGACAAATGGCATTAAAGCTGAAAAATCGTAGCTGTCATCAGAATCCGCCATAATGATAAATTTGCCCTTTGAGCCTTCAATTGCTCCCCGGAGGGCATTGCCATATCCTTTGGATGCAACATTTACAACCCTGGCGCCGCGGCTTAGGGCAATTTCCTGCGAACCATCCGTGCTGCCATTATCACCTATCACAACTTCTCCACTGACATCATAGTCTGATAGGAATTTCTGGGCCTTGTCAATGCAAATGCCCAGGGTCTCTGCCTCATTCAGGCATGGCATTATTACTGACAGCTCCAGTTCCTGGTTTTCAATTTCACTCACTACTTATTGGTTTTGATTAGTTGATTTTTGAGCAAAGGTACAAAGAAACAACCTCTAATATATTGTACAATTGCGTGTTAAATTTGTTCTAAAGGCCAGCCGCAGTTTCTCTTTTATTGCCGTCTTCAATGTATTTTGTAATGACCATAACCCCTACCGCAAATAATAAATAGGACGTATAAAAAAGGTACCTGGGATTAGACATCTCAAGAACGCTTATGAGACTGATATTCAGGATCATAAGGAGACAAGAGATAAATAATAATATGCTCAGGTTATTGCCGTATGCAAAAAGCGCGACAATGCTCAATAGAAATACCAGGCCAAACATGGCAAGTATCGGCGTGTAGCCCATGCCGGACTTGAGCAGGTCAAAATATAAGGTTACATATTCTTTCGGGTGGGCTTTGATCAGCTTAATGGAAATATCGGTCGTAATTTTATCAATATCAGCCCAGTAAGACATATCCTTTGGCTTCATCCCCCTCTTTGCCATAATATTTGCGAGATAATTTCTCGTGGTCCTGAATTGTAAAAGAATATAGAGATGATCGAACCTGAACACAGTATTTTCAGACGCTTCGCCTGAATTTAATTTACAATTATAAAGTTCGTTGTTTTTATAGCCATTAAGTACCGTGTCAAGTACTCCCTTTTCAACCGGGTCTTTAAATAGCAGGGTATCTTTGGGCTGCATATTATATAACGCCGGTACTATCAGCTGTAAGCCTGTGAATTGCGTTGGAGCAAATTTATGGTTGGCAACAAGGTGGTATGTCCTGTCAATTAAGGGTGCAAGTACAATGGAAATAATAAAAAGAGCTGTAAGGCTTAGGGCTGATTTTATCTTGCTTTTTGAATACCAGATCAGGTATATCACAAGCAAAAAAGAAACTATGTAAAGGAAAAAGAACTGGCTTCTTGCCAATATCAGCAATACGCTGATTGTGAAATAAGAGATTGCTGCCTTTTCATCTTTCTCAAACGCCGCCTTCAAAAGCAGCCTTAATCCAAACAAAAACAGAGGGTAAGCAATGACCTCGGTCATATCTCCATTTGCAACGGAAAGTATAAAATCTGGCAGGATAAAAATAGCAGTAAGCGCGACTACTGAAAACCTGCCGAGGTTGAAATGAACTTTAAGGAAATCTACTAGTATGTGTATGGCTATTAACTGGAGCACCAGCCCAATAAACAAGGTAGGGTAATGGCTATGGATAAGCCCAAACAAAGAAGTTATCTTGATAAAGATAGGATACCCTGCGCTTCTGAAGGGCAACATGCCCCAGTATCCCGGAGTGTCATTGGTTTGTATTACCCCCGTTTTCAGCCACCAGATAAAAGTCAAAAAATAAAGAAGCAGGCGCATCCAGTTTCCGTTTTTAAGATCAAAGGCCTCAGATAATGATTTTTTCATGGTTTATAGCTCTTAAATGCGTTATATAATATCAAAGGTAGAATTAATCATACACACTATTCCTGGCTGTTTAGTTTATCATTGCCAAGCATTTGCTTTAGCTGTACAGAAATCAGGCCCAGGCCGAACATAACAATTGATAATAATATGCAGCCAACACCAAGATAAAAGGCGCTGTTGAGGTGAACAAGGGCCGCTATAAGAAAAAACAATACTGACAGCGTAATTAAACCGATACTGAAAAGGATAAATATTTTCAATGGATTATAGTACAAAATAGCCTCAACAATAAACTGCAATGTGCGCAGGGCATCCCTGAATAACTTAACTTTGGTTTTGCCAACGCGTTTATGGTAATCAATTGGCATGTATTTGACAAATTTGCCCGTCATCATGTATGCGAGTGTTACCGAAGTTGTAAAACTAAAAGTATCACACAGCGATTTGAAATATGGCATGATTTCTTTACGGGAAAATATCCGGAGGCCCGAATTTATATCGGCGATTTTGCGGCCTGCAGTGTATTCAACTAGTCTTTTCAGAATTTTGCGGTATATTTTTTTAAAAAAGCTTTCATCATAATGTTTACCTGTCCTGGCGCCTACAACCATGTTGAACCCCTGGGAATATTCATTAATAAGATCCGGAATGCGGTTTAATGGATAGGTTCCATCAGCATCGGTTATAACAATAATGTCATTTTTGGCAACTGTTATACCATCTTTAAGGGAACGGCCATAGCCAATATTGTGCGGATGTTTTACAGCAACTGCACCGGCCTCTTTGGCAATAAAAAAGGTGTTGTCGGTTGAACCATCGTCAATTACTACCACCTCTGATTCAGCGTTCCCGACCTCTGATAATAATTTTGTGCATGCCGCAACAGTCTCTGCTATGCTGTTTTCTTCATTATAAGCCGGGATGACAATAGAGATCATGTATTGGTTATTTTTTTTTCAATATTAAAATCAACGATTGCCCAAAGAAAGATTTTGTCGCAAAATTCACAATTTTTGAAAGAGGCACAATATATTTATCAAATATCGCAACCTGTGTATTTATATTCTTGCTGTCAATATTATCATGCTTCTTAAATTTATTTGCCCACCAGCCAAGCCCTCCAATTGGGTTGAAATATTCCATTTTTACAACCTGCGCGTTTGACGGAACAAACTTTTTAATGCTATTTTTGGTATATCGCGTTACATGGCCCGCCATTCTGTCCATATCATTATATAGTGTATTAAAAGCCGGAACAAAAATAAGAAGATGGCCCCCTGGTTTAAGGGCGTTCAGCATATTATTCATAGCTTCATGCTGTGCAGGTATGTGCTCAAACACGTTCACGCACATAACGGTATCCAACCCAAGCTTTTCAGCAATGTTCAAAAATTCTGGTGATGAAACGTCTGAGACAAAATAATTACCCTTAGGGTCCCTTGTCTTTGCCCGTGCTATTACATCGGCATCAATATCTACAGAGTGATATTGATCTGCGGTTTTATCAAGGTATTTTTTGAAATTACCCTGCCCGGTGCCTATTTCCAGTATTTTTTCCCCGATATAAGGTTTAAATTTTTCAATAATCCAATTGTTATAATTGTCAATAAATTCAATAGCAGAAGCCATTGTTGAAAAACCACTTACCAACTCGTTTGCACTTGTAGATTCCTGCATATTTCTGTCAATTATTTTTTTTTGTACCGCTTCCACACCAGCTTACTCCTTTATAAGGACTTATATGTATATCGCTAAATTCTGATTCGGGGAACCAGCTTTTTATTCTGTCGTGGCTTATAAATTGCACCTGCGGGGCGTTCAGCTTATCAAAAACATTTAAGGCATTACGATAAAAACTCAGTTTCCGAAAGTTCTTGAAATATTCATAATAAGGAAGAAACCTTAACGGAAGCAAATAAAGTGAATATATAGGCAGGTACATAAGCGCTGTTATTGTTTTTGAAAGGCCAAGCAGGTTTTTCCTGCTCATCTTTACCAGCAAAGACTTTCTTATAGGTTCCACCATTTTTTCCACCATCGCGTTGCCTTCTTTTGAATATACCCACACAATTACTTTACCGCCTTTTTTGGTATGCTTTATCATATTGCGTACGGTCTTATCAGGATCATCGGTATGATGGATTACGCCAATTGAAAACACAATATCAAACTGGCGGCCCAAATCCATCGCCATTATATCGTCTTCAATGAATGTTATATTATTGAATTGCTTGTTATACTCTTTAGCTATATCAGTGGTATTGAGGTCAACAGCGGTATGGTGTTTGGCATACGGCGCTACAAAAGCCGTATGCTGGCCGCCGCCACATCCGCACTCCAGGCTTTCCTTTCCCTGAAAATCCTCAATTTTATTCGGCTGTATCCATTCCTGGAACAAAAATAATTCTTTGTCCTGAAGCATGGTCCATTGTTCATGCCACTCAGTTTGCTTGTTTTGCATGGTTCAAAAATTTGTTGTAAATATATTGATTGTAAACTTTAAATTCATCAGAGCTGTCAACCTCCAGCCATGAGCCCAATGGCGCATTAAATCCACTCTTCTTCTTATCGAGCACAAAATCGGGAAGAATGCCTCTCAAAGATTCCTTGAGAATGTATTTTGTAACTGAACCATGCAGTTTTAAATCGGACGGGATACCTGCCACATACTCTGTCAGCCTTACATCAAGATAGGGACATCGGGCTTCAATACTGCTGTGCATTGTGGAGCGGTCGGTCTTTACAAGGATATCGTCCACGAGCCATGTTTTAGCATCCACATACAGGTGTTGGTCCAAAGGGTCAAGGCCCTGTACATTGGTATAGTATTTATCAAAGATAAAATATGGATCGGTATCATACACCAATTGCCTGAACCCCTCACCCAAAATCTTTACCCTTTCTTCAGGCGAATAAAACAATCGCCAAGAGTAGTGCGCTTTTTTATAATCATAAAGGCTCCCGGTAAAAAACTGCTTTTGCTTATAACCTCTCCCAATTTTGACCCCCGAATCTTTTGTAAAGCCTATTTTCTGCTCGGCGAGCATTTTTCTTAATCCTCTTGGGGCTAATTGACTGTACTTATGATATTTGTCGGCCTTGTAAGTAATATAACCGGCGAAAATCTCATCAGAGCCATCGCCTGAAAGCACCACTTTTACATATTTTGAAGCAAGCCTGGACACCTCGATCATCGGGATAATTGAATTATCAGCAAAAAGCTGGTCACCTGTTTCCGCTGCCTCATTCAATAATCCTTCAACATCCGTTGGGTCGCAGATAATGCTATGGTGCACTGTTCCAATCAGGTTGGCAAGCCTTTCAGCATCAGGCAACTCGTTATAGCTTTTTTCTTTGAAGCCCACGCTGAATGTATGCAGCTCGTTGGCATAATATCTTTTTAATGTCGCAACGACTGAACTTGAATCAATACCCCCGCTCAAAAAAGCTCCCACTGGCACATCACTTATCATTCTTTTTTTCACCGCTTCGGTAAAAAGGAACCTGATATTTTCGATAATATCCTTTTTGCTGTCCTTTATTTTTGTGTGGAAGCAATCAGCGTAGTCCCAGAACTTTGAAGAGGCGGTTAAATGCCCTTTATAATCAAATTCCATCCAGGTACCCGGTTGCACCTGGCTAATACCCTTGTACATGGTCATCGGGTTTAAGATATAGCCGAGCGCCAGGTAACAATTCAGGCCTTCCATATTAAGGTCAAATCCCATTTTGGGATCAGCCTTCAGCCCCTTCACCTCTGAACAGAAAGTGAAGTTGCCGTCTTTATCATAGCCATAGAAAAAAGGCTTTTTACCAAAATGGTCCCTCGCCACTATAAGTTTGCGGTTTTGTACATCCCAGATTGCCAGGGCAAACATGCCTTCAAATTTTTTGAAACAGTTTACTCCATATTCTGCATACGCCTGGAGTATCACCTCAGTGTCGGAATGGTTGTTAAAGCGGTAGCCTTTGATAATTAGTTCGCTCTTAATGGATTGGAAATTATATATTTCGCCGTTAAACACAATAAAATACCTGCCTTCCATATCCTGCATTGGCTGGTTTGCTTTCGCTGAAAGATCTATGATTGAAAGCCTCCGGTGGCCTAAAATGCAATTATCTGTAACAGAAATACCTTCCCCATCCGGGCCCCGGTGGGCTATCATTGTGCACATTGCCTTCACGGCATTCACGTATTCAGGGGTATTATTCAAGCAAACCTTGCCAGCTATTCCACACATATAAGGGTCTAAAAATGTATTGATTGAATAATAATCCGCAAAATTAACCCAAGTACACGATATAACCTAACATTGATGTTGAAGCAGAGGGTAAGGGCCACGATAAACACTTGATTTGCATAAAAATAAAAATAAGGCTAAAAAATTGAAATTTGGAGATAAAGATTACCTGATAATAAGCCCCCTGGCATTAAAAGCCAGGCTTACTTCGGGATCTGAAATTGCTTCTGATTCTGAAACTGATATACCGGAATCTTTTTTATATCCGGGAATAACTTTGGAAGACGTAGTATCAACGTATAATTTTCCTTCTACAATAGCGGTTTTGCCTGTTATATCACGAGGGATTGGAACAGTGAGGTTATTCAATTTTACCACCATACAGGTACCATCTTCCATATCCATTTTCAGTTCGCAGCTTTTATCAGGGCAAATGCCAACTACTTCCCCTTTTACTTTAGTTTCAATTTCTGTTGCATCGCCAAGTTTATCCTTTAGCTGGCTGCAATCTATAGCGCCTGTTTCATTTATGCGTTCGCCAATATAGGTCACTTTGCCTGTATTCATATCAGCCATCTTCTGGTTGCTACATCCATAAATGCCTGATGCAATTGATATTATTAATAAGTAACTTATACGTGACATGTTAGCTGTTAAATTGTCCTTGGCAAGTAAAACACGAAAAACTTCATAATGTTCGTAGCGCCGCCATTTACGATTTCAGGGCTCCTATAAGTATACATGCCCACCCCCCTAAAAAACAGAGCCCGCCAATAGGGGTAATAGCCCCAAGGATCCTGACACCTGTAAGCGATAACAGATAAAGGCTCCCTGAAAAAAAGATAATCCCCACCACAAATAGCCAGCCTGCCGCGTTGAAAAGCTTTGAATCGGGATAAAATTTAAGCAAAATAGCAACTGCCAGCAGCGCAAGGCTATGGTACATCTGGTATTGTGAACCGGTATGGTTAATTTCAAGCATTTCAGGGCTTATCCTATCTTTTAGCGCGTGAGCGCCAAATGCGCCGATGGCGACAGAAAGAAAACCAAATGCAGAAGCAAGAAAAAGGAATAGTTTCATATGTAATTCTTTTAATTTTTCAATCTTTCTCTACTCCGATAAAACAACATCGGGCGAAGCAATCTTTTAATTTTTTAATTCTTCAATCTTTTAATTGCTTCATATACCTTGTGTACCGGCAGACCCATCACATTAAAATAAGAACCTTCAATTTTTTCAATGCCTACAAGACCCATCCAATCCTGCGCACCGTACGCGCCGGCCTTATCAAGTACGTCATAATGTTTAATATAATAATTTATTTCCGAGGCGTCCATCTCTTTAAAATAAACCTTTGAAGTATCGGACAACAATTCGATCCGGGTATCATATTTTAGGCATACCCCGGTAATAACCTCATGCATTTTGCCAGATAGGGAATTAAGCATTTCATAAGCTTCATCAATATCTTCAGGTTTGCCAAGAATTTTATCGTCAAGAAACACAAGGGTGTCCGCGGTAATCAAAAGGTCCTTTTCTCCTAATCCTTTTGCATGGAGCGCCTTTTGTTCAGCGAGGTAAACAGGGATAGTTGAAATGGAATGGGTTTGTTCCGGAAATGTTTCCTTATAATCAATATCAAGCACCCTGAAATCAAATCCTGCCAGTTTAAGCAACTCTTTTCTTCTTGGCGATTGCGAGCCTAATACAATATTATAGGATATGGGAAACATTGATTGTAATGAGGGCGCAAGTTATTGAAAATATCAGAGTCCGTATTTTAGTTCTCAATGGACAAACTTTCGCTCAAAATATCCACCACTGCATTGGCCATTTTGTTTTCTTTATCCAATAAGGGGTTTACTTCCGTTATTTCAAGCGATTTAAAATTGGGCATCCGTGTAAATACTTTCAACAGGCCTTTGGCTTCTTCTAATGTTAGTCCGCCTTTCACAGGTGTTCCGGTTCCCTTGGAAATAGAAGGGTCCAGGCTGTCCACATCAAATGAAACGTATATAGCATCGTAACCGGCGAAATATTTTTCAATTTCTTTCGCAGTTTTTTTTGCGCCTTTCTTGTGAATGGCATCAGGAGGATAATACTTTATGTGTAATTTTTTTAGATTGTCCCATTCCTGCTTTTCCAGGGAGCGTATGTCCACATACACAATATCTTCCGGAAGTAATTTTGGCGTAATCTTTCTTTTTCCTGTCCTTTTGATGAGTTCCCAGTTTTTGATCACTTCAGGCTTCACGCGTTTTACCTGGTCTTCCTGGTTGTCCTGCCCCAGCAAAATAGCCACCGGCATTCCGTGCACATTTCCAGATGGCGACGTATAAGGAGAGTGGATATCTCCATGGGCATCAATCCAAATCAGCCCCAGTTTTTTATCGGGGTAGGCTTCCCTGAGTCCTGAAAAAAAACCTACGGCATTGGAATGGTCGCCTGAAAAGATGAGAGTTTTATACCCGTCAAGCTGGGCTTTGCACATTTTGCGGCAGATTTTATCCTGTGTGGATGCAATGAGCTTGATGTATTTCGCTGATTTATATTGAGGACTGTATTTATTGAGCTGTTGAGCCTTGATTTCTTCGGAAGGAACCCGGTTAAAAAGGTTATACAGCATGTTTACGGCGCTAATGCGGATGGCATCGGGGCCCAGGCTGCCGCCACGCTTCCCGGCACCTACTTCTGAGGCGCATATCAAAATTTTAACAGGCATATTCAAAAATTTGCTTTAATTTCGGCTCATTATTCACCGATCTCTTGCAAAAATACGTTTCCTTGAATGAAAAACAGGTATTTTGACCTAATTGACCAAACCTTTTATTTCCCTTCCTTCGATTTTAATTTAGATGAAGACAAGCTCACCTTCAATGATATACCTCTTATGGAAGTCATTGAAAAGTTCGGCACGCCTCTAAAAATAACATACCTCCCCAAGATCGGCGAACAGATACAGAAGTCCCGCAAGCTTTTTGCCAACGCCATGAAAAAGGCAAAATACAACGGTGATTACCACTACTGCTACTGCACCAAAAGTTCCCAGTTCTCCTTCGTGATCCACGAGGTGCTGAAAAACAAGGGCCAGCTTGAAACATCTTCGTCTTTTGACATGGACCTTCTATGGCATTTGTATGAAGAGGAAAGGATCAACAAGAAAACCTATATTGTTTGCAACGGCTTTAAGCAGGATGATTATATCAAAAAAATATGTGATTTTATCAATGAAGGTTTCGAGAATATCATACCTATCATGGACAGTATGGATGAATTGGAGAGGTATGATAAATTCGTAAAAAAACCTTTCCAGATAGGTATCAGGATCGCTTCGGAGGAAGAACCTAATTTTGAGTTTTATACCTCCCGTCTCGGGGTTCGGTACAGGGATATTGTGCCTTATTATGAAAGGAAAATCGCGGGGAACTCCCGTTATAACCTCAAAATGCTTCATTTTTTTATCAATACCGGCATCAAGGATGATACCTATTACTGGAGCGAACTGAATAAGTGCATCCAGGTATATTGCGACCTCAAAAAACTCTGTCCTGAGCTGGATTCCTTTGATATTGGCGGCGGATTCCCTGTGCCTAACTCCCTGTCGTTCAATTACGACTACGAGTACATGACCAACGAGATCATTTCCACTATCAAAAATTTATGTAATTCCAATGGAATTGACGAGCCGAATATCTTTACGGAGTTTGGCTCCTTTACCGTGGCTGAAAGCGGGGCGGCCATCTACTCCATCATCTCAGAAAAGCAACAGAACGATGCCGAAAAATGGTTTATGATTGATAGTTCTTTCATTACCACGTTACCCGACACCTGGGGCATCGGCCAGCGGTTTATTTTATTGGCTATCAACCACTGGAACAAGGAATACCAGCGCGTGAACCTCGGCGGACTTACCTGCGACAGCCAGGACTACTACAACAGTGAAGTGGACATCAACCAGGTCTTTCTGCCAAAGATATCGGGAAAAGAAAAACTTTATATTGGTTTCTTCCACACCGGAGCATACCAGGAAAGCCTTGGAGGATATGGAGGAATACAGCATTGCCTGATCCCGGCCCCAAAACATGTACTTATTGACCTGAACAAGAAAGGGGAGTTTACCTACAAAGTCTTCGCTGACAAACAGTCTCCCAAAGAAATGATGAGTATTTTGGGATTTAAGAAATAATTACCCTGTAAGTTTCATGGTCTTCTTGCCGTAATTGATCACTGCCTTAAAATTCATAAGCAAATCACTGCCTAAAACGCCGGCGATGGACGGTATATCGATCCTGCTATAGCTGGCATTTACATGGCTAAGGTCTATAACCCCTGCCTCATACTTTGTAAGCATGATTTCACCTATTTCAAGCTTTTCAATAATTGCGACAAAATTCTTAACAGAATCTGTACCAAGCCCCGTCGCTTTATCCTCGTTTTCCTCCAGTTCTATATCACTATGTATCTGTTTGATTGTTTCAAGGTCAAATACAGTCCGCGAAGCTCCTGTATCCAGTAGCAAATAAGCCTTTTGCCCGTTTATTTTGGCCTCAAAAAAAACATGGAACCCATCGGATTGAATGGCAATAATGTACAGAGGTATCTCAACAGATTTTTTCATGAAAAATGATCAATTATCAATGATCAATTAATTTAGTGGCATTGATTATTGATCATTGGTCATTATTTGCTTTCCAGCATTGTATCCAGCACTCCCATCACTTCCCTCACAGATTTTGCAGAAGCATTGAGCAGTTCCATCTCTGCATTGTTGAGCTTGAGCTCGATGATTTGCTCGATCCCTTTTTTGCCAAGTTTTACAGGAACGCCAAGATAAATATCTTTCAGCCCGTATTGCCCGGTGAGCCAAGCGCAGGCAGGTACTATCTTTTTCTGGTCCATCAGTATCGCCTCTACCATTTGTGCGGCAGATGCCCCCGGCGCCAGCCATGCAGAAGTTCCGAGAAGGTTCACCAGTTCTCCCCCACCCTTTTTGGTGCGGTCCACGATAGATGTTAATTTTTCATCGCTTATCAGCTCTGTTACCGGGATACCTGAAACAGTTGTGTACCGGGGAAGCGGTACCATGGTATCTCCGTGACCTCCCATCAGCACTGCCTGGATATCCCTTGGGGAAACATTTAATTCTTCAGCCAGAAAAGCACGGTAACGCGCCGTATCAAGCACCCCCGCCATCCCGAAAACCCTGCTGCTGTCAATATTGGCGGTAAGATAAGCGCAATAGGTCATCACATCCAGCGGGTTTGAAACCACTATGATTATAGCATTGGGAGAATGTTCTATCACTGATTTGGTAACTGAATCTACGATTTTGGCATTCGTAGAAATAAGATCGTCGCGGCTCATGCCCGGCTTGCGCGGCAAACCCGAAGTGATGACCACAACATCAGAATTTTTGGTTTTGGAATAATCATTTGTAGAACCAATTACCCTTGTATCGAACATGTTTATAGGGGCGGTCTGCCATATATCGAGGGCTTTACCCTCGGCAAAGTTTTCTTTGATGTCAACCAATACTACCTGGTTTGCAATCCCTTTTTGAGCCAGTACATCGGCACAGGTGGCGCCAACGTTCCCGGCACCTATTACACTTACTTTTGTCATTGTATTTTGTATTTTGAAAAATATGAATCTGGCACAAAATTAAGGAGAATTGTAATTTGAAACTTGAAATTTGAAATTTGAAATTTGGGCTTGCAGGTGAGAGTTTGATTGGGAACTTGAAATCTAAAACTTGAAACTTGGGCTTGCAGATGAGAGTTTGATTGAAACTTCATGCAAGGCTTAATTTGGAATTTGAACCCGAAGGCTCATTTTAGTAAATTTGGACAGGCATCAAACCTGTCATTCAGGCTTAAACACTTATTTCCAAAACCGACCGGCAAACATTAATTACCTGTAAGAAAATAGCTTATCAAAAATAGCGAACAACATTTTATATTACCTTTTACCTGTCTTTTAAACAGCGAAACAGGCAAAAAGTTTTAATCTTCTTTCTTCCTTGTCTTTGCGGCTTTTTTTGCGGAAGCAGACCTTTCTGCCGGAGTCCGTTCCTTAGCAGCCTGGTGTGCCTGTTTTGATAGGGCTTTATGAGAAGCTGCGCTGGTGCTTTCCTTTTTGAGCGCTTTTACCCTCGCCTTAGACCGGGTTGCTGAAATAGGTTCGCCTGCTTTTTTAGATGCACTGATAGCGCTTTTCCTTGTCTTTTCTGATACAGTTCCTTTTTTAGGTGTCTTCAGTTTTACACCTGCACGACGTGCTTCGTTTAGGCCAATGGCTATTGCCTGTTTAGATGACCGGGCACCGTGTTCGCCTTTCCGTATTTTATCAATTTCTGCTTTCACAAATTCACCCGCCTGGGTGCTTGGAGATTTTCCTTCTTTTTTGTCTTCTTTTGCTTTCTTGATGGTTTTCTTGTCCGGCATGGCTTAGTGTATTAGTTTAATATATTACAAAGCAGGCTGTAAAAAGTTTGCCAGGAAAAAACTTTAAAATGATTATTATCACCTGTCTGTTTTGCAAATTGACCTAATTTTGCCAACCTTTAAAATTATGACGCAGTTTAATGACACCTTTTTGAAAGCATGCAGGATGGAACCTGCAGATCATATACCTGTATGGTTTATGCGCCAGGCTGGGCGCTACCAACCGGAATACCGAGAGATACGCAAAAAATACAGCCTGCTGGATATATGCCACAAGCCGGATGTTTGCACTGAAGTAACATTACTGCCTGTACAGCAGCTTGGTGTGGATGCGGCTATCCTATTTTCTGATATAATGCTCCCCTTAGGGCCAATGGGTGTAGATTTTGATATAGTGGAAGGCGTAGGCCCTGTTATACATAACCCGGTAGTTCATGCATCTGATGTTGATAAGTTTACACTGTTCCATCCGGAACAAAGCCTGCCATACGTTGGGCAAACCATTAAGCAGCTTGTAAATGAATTGAATGTACCGCTGATTGGTTTTACCGGGGCGCCTTTTACCCTGGCCAGCTATATGATTGAAGGAGGGCCGTCAAAAAACTTTTTCAAAACCAAATCATTCATGTACCATCAGCCGGAAGCCTGGCACAAGCTCATGGCAAAGCTGGCGAGGTCCATGTCTGAATACCTGGTATACCAGGTTTCTTGCGGCGCCCAGGCCATCCAGGTATTTGATTCATGGGTTGGGAACCTTGGTTTGGAAGATTACCGGGAATATGTATATCCACACATGCAAACCATGTTTGGCGCGTTGAAACATCTGAACGTGCCGCTGATCCATTTCGGGGTAGTGAGCGGGCATTTATTGGAAATGATGAAAGATTGCGGAAGCACCGTTGTCGGGCTTGACTGGCGGGTACAGGTTGATGAAAGCTGGCAAAAATTGAAATACGAAGTTGCGGTACAGGGCAATCTCGACCCCGCTGCCATTTTAGCTCCCTGGCCGGTATTGGAAAAAAAGTGCACGCAAATATTAGAGCAGGTTCACCGGCCTGGTTTTATTTTCAACCTTGGGCACGGGGTGATGCCTCAAGCGGACGGAAGTGTTTTGAAACGCATTACAGACTTTGTACATAACTGGAAATCAAACAAATAAAATATTTCAGGTGAAAAAAGGCGTAATAATGATGGCTTATGGCAGTCCCGAAATGACGGATGATATTGAAGCCTATTATACAGATATTCGCAGGGGGATTCCCCCCACCCCTGTTCAACTTGATGCGCTTAAAAGCAGGTACAATGCCATTGGAGGTTCGCCTTTATTGCGAATCACCATACAGCAGGCGGAGAGCCTACAGGAAGAGCTTGGAAATGAATACCAGGTTTATATCGGGATGCGACATTGGAAACCCTGGATCATTGATTCGGTAGCAAAAATGAAAGGGGATGAAATAGAACGGGCAGTGGGAATTGTAATGGCGCCGCACTATTCCAGCATGAGCATTGAAAAATATATTGACAAAGTGGAAGAAGCCAAAGAGCAGCTCGGCTACGGGCTTGATATTCACTTCATAAAATCATGGCACAACCGTCCTTTGTTTATTGAAGCATTACAGCATAAAATTACCAAAGCCCGCAAATTATTTTCAGGTGAAGAAAAGGAGAACCTAAAGGTCGTGTTTACGGCTCATTCCCTGCCTGAAAAAATATTGGAACAAAACGATCCGTACCAGGACCAGCTGTTGGAGACGAGCAAGCTTGTGGCAGAAAAATGCGGGATCACTGACTGGACCTTTGCATACCAAAGCGCTGGCCGAACACAAGAAAAATGGCTTGGGCCTGATTTGCTATCGGTGCTGGATACCCTTCATGCTGAGGGAAATAATACCGTTTTGGTATGCCCGGTTGGCTTTGTGGCCGACCACCTGGAGGTGCTATATGATATAGATATCGAAGCACAGGCAAAAGCTAAAAAAATGGGCATGCACCTGGAACGAACGGAATCCTTAAACGCCGATCCGCTGCTGGCAAAAATGTTTGCCAAACTGGTTCACGAAAAAATTCATGGGAAATAACCCGGTCATCATTCTCGGTGCAGGCATTACAGGCCTGGCCACAGCCTGGTACCTGGAGAAAGAGGGGTATACAGATATTATCATCCTGGAACAAAGCGCCAGGGCGGGAGGTAAAATAGAAACGCTGCATGAACACGGCTTTTTAGTTGAAAACGGCCCTGATTCGTTTATAGTTACCAAACCTTATGCATTAAACCTTGCGCGTGAACTGGGACTTGAAAATGAACTTATTTATCCCAAAACAAACCGCTTTTTTATCCTCAAAGATAACCTACTGGCAAGTCCGCCAAAAGGACTGAAAATGATGGTACCAACCGACCTGTTTGCATTTCTCGGCTCAAAGTTTTTTTCATGGGACGCCAAACACAGGATATTGGCGGAATCGGTGGTACATCCGAGTCTATTGGATGAAGATGAACCCTTTGCAGATTTTATCACAAGGCGGTTTGGGCCTGAAATGCTTGACCTGTATGCAGGGCCGCTCTTTACAGGCATATATGCCACGCCTTCTAGTGAACTGAGCCTGGATGCGACTTTCCCGATGCTCAAAAAAATGACGCAGCAACACAAGAGCATTACCCGTGCGGTAAAAAAAGAGCTAAAGGCAGGCGCCTCAAGCCGCTCAACATTTATGGGATTAAAAAACGGGATGCAAACATTACCTGACACAATTGTAAAACAGTTAAAACATACCAGAATAAAACTGAATTCAGCAGTTGTTCAATTGAGCTACAATGATGGCGTATATTCCATAAAAACCGGAAATGGCGACAGATACACCTGTGGTAACCTTATCATTACCCTCCCCGCTCATCAAACAAAAAACCTGCTCAGTTCCATATCTCCCAAAGCAGCTGAAATCCTTGGGTCTTTTACTTCCTCTTCCAGCAGGATCGTGACCCTGGCATACAAAACAGATACCCTAACCGAACCTTTACTGGCAACGGGTTATGTGTCAGCAGAAACCGAGAAAAACTTTGTCTCAGCTGGTACCTGGCTCAGTTCAAAATGGGAAGGAAGGGCGCCCGAAGGCCATATCCTGTTGCGTTGCTTTATGGGGAAAAATGCCGATGCGCTCGCCTATAACAATGACCAGTTGATCCATACCGCGCATCTTGAAATGAGCAAATTATTACATCTTACCCAGGAACCTGAGTATTATTGGGTTCAGCGCCTGGATTCTGCCTTGCCACAATACAAAGTTGGCCATCTTGAAAAGATAAAAGCGCTAAATGAATCTCTTTCTTCTTTTAGAGGATTACAATTAAATGGATCTTACCTTAACGGAGTGGGTCTGCCGGATTGCATCAGCCAGGGAATAATTGCCTCGAAAAATATTTTGTAGAGACGCGATGCCCGCGTCTCGTGCGCTAACGTAGAGACGCAATGTTTGGGTCTGTTGTGCTACCAAAGAGACACAAGCATTGCGTCTCTACGGTTAGGGTATATCCTGTGTCGTTGTGGCGCACTGGTTCACGGTCAGGCCATAATTAATATCGGCCCCGTAACCTATAAATCCATTCAACTGTATTGTTTCTACTGAATATGTCAGTGCCGGGATAGTTCTTGTGATAGTTTGCCCATAGGCAAGGGTATCCTGCCACACTTTTCCGTTTATTTTAATTTTGTATCGAGATTTATTTGCACTGGTATTCTTTATGGTAAGTACGCCATAAGCAGTAAGAGTAAGGCTGATAGCAGTAGTAGTATTTGGAGCAACGGGGTTACCTGTGAAATACGCGGCAGTGTTTATCCAGCAATTCGCCGTGTCATGACATGAAAAATAATATCTCTGGCTGGGGATACCTGTAAATGCTACATTGCCGCTGTCGTTGGTTTTTGCAGAATAAATTATATTAGTACCATTGGCCCAATCCATTGAATCGTTGTACATGTTTACCATTACGCCTGCGAGAGGGTCCGTCAGGTCATCTGCACAATGAATGGAAAAAACAGTAGGTGAAGGTTTTGTAACATGTTTGGTACAGGAACCTGTTATTAAACCGCCTAAAAGGATCAAGGCTATTGGTATCTTCATTAGCACAAATTTAATGCATTTTTAGGGTTCCAGAAAAACTATGGATTTATGCTGTAAAAAGACTTCATTTTCTTTCCTCTCTTTACTGATTACTGTTCGCTGCTAACTGTTCACTGAAAAACCCCTAATTTTGAAAATTGAACCAATGACTATGGATAAGGTATTATCCCCTTGTTGTGTCAAGTGTTAACGCACTGTGTACCATCCAAAATCCTCAAAAAATATTTCATTATAGATCAATCTATCACAGAGTTTTTTCGGGCTCTGGCCAGCCACTTTGGCATGTCGCTATATATGTTAAGTAGGCGTTAGTAAAAAATGAGACAATTAGGCAATAAGGCAATGGCTTGCGCGTATTTACCGTCACAGTTGCAAAATCTGCGGGCATCTGCGAAATCTGCGGGAGATTCCATTGCTCAACCATTGCTATTTTTATTGCTGTTTTTGAATTAACTTATTGATTATAAGCATATTAATACAATTAAAAATATTTTTATTTTTTTATGATGAAAGTGGGGTAATGGTTTTCCTCAAAGTGTAACCCTTTATAAAATCCTATATTGCATATTATCAATAAAATATAACAAAACAGGGAATGTGAAAAAAGGTAAAAAGTGTAACCCTTCAGGCCTGCCTGCCGTTCCTCCCAACTAACTGTTGACCAAAAACCCTAATTTTGAAAATTGAACCAATGACTATGGATAACGTATTAGCGCAACGCATTAGCCACTTAAAGGAATCCTCAACCTTGAAAATGGCGAAAATGAGCCGGGAACTGGCTGCAAAAGGGCTCGACATTATAAACCTGAGCCTCGGCGAGCCTGACTTTGACACCCCGGAACATATAAAAAACGCCGGGATTGAAGCCATACGGAATAATATTACCCACTACCCTCCCGTTGCAGGTTTCCCTGACCTGCGCAAAGCAGTGGCCGATAAATTTTTGAGGGAAAACGGATTGAATTATACCCCAAACCAGGTGGTAGTGAGCACCGGCGCCAAGCAATCCATAGCCAATGTGCTTCAAAGCCTTCTGCAGGAAGGCGATGAGATCATTATCCCGTCCCCATTCTGGGTTAGCTACCCGGAAACGGTGAAACTGGCAGAGGCAACTTCAGTTTTTGTACATGCCGGTATAGACCAGGACTTTAAAATTACACCTGCCCAGCTTGAAAAAGCCATTACGCCCAAAACAAAGGCATTTATATACTCCAACCCCAGCAACCCTACCGGTTCTTTTTATAATAAGGATGAATTGAAAGGGCTTGCAGATGTATTTGCAAGGCATCCGAATGTTTATGTCATTTCAGATGAAATATACGAGCATATCAACTACACAGGCGCCCATGCATCACTTGCCGCGTTCCCTGAAATTTTTGAAAGGTGCATCGTTATCAACGGCGTATCCAAATCTTTCGCCATGACGGGATGGCGGATAGGGTATGCTACAGGCCCCCAGGAAATTATGAGCGCCTGCGAAAAAATACAAGGCCAGGTAACCAGCGGGGCTTCCTCTATTTCGCAAAAAGCAGCCTTCGCAGCACTGACTTCGAGTATGGAGCCGACCCACAAAATGGCTGCCGCTTTCCTGGAACGCAGAAATTTCATTGTCGAAAGATTGAAATCCATTCCGGGAATGGTAACAAATATGCCGGAGGGAGCTTTTTATTTATTCCCTGAAGTAAGCCACTACTTCGGCAAACAATTTGAGGGCCATATCATCAGTAACTCAGACGACCTGAGCATGTACCTGTTGGAACATGGGCATGTATCATTGGTTTCAGGAACAGGTTTTGGAGCGCCCGGCCATATCAGGATCTCTTTTGCCGCATCAAAAGAAAATATAGATAAACCAGTTGACCAGATTGGCGAAGCGCTTCAAAAATTGAAAGATTAAAAAATTGAAAGATTAAAAATTGGCAGACAGTCAGATAAAGTTAAGCAGGGAGGAAATTACAAGGATTTTTGATTCCTTTACGAGGAAAAAAGTGCTGGTGATTGGTGATGTAATGCTGGACTCATATTGGTGGGGAAATGTTGACCGTATTTCACCGGAAGCGCCTGTACCTATAGTGCATACCCAGAAAAAAGAATACCGGCTCGGTGGCGCAGCCAATGTGGCGCTAAACCTGAAAAAACTTGGCGCTGAACCGGTTATATGTTCGGTGATCGGCAAAGATGCTGACGGTGAAATTTTTATAAGTCTATTGAAGGATGAAGGAATAAGTCCTGACGGGATCATTATTTCAGGGAAACGGCCTACAACTGTAAAAACCCGGGTCATATCAGGGAAAAACCAGTTGCTGCGCATTGATACAGAGGAGAATGGCGAAATGGACGGAAAAGATAAGGCGAGCCTGCTCTCCGGCGCTTCAAAACTCCTGGAAGATGCTGACCTTGTTATATTTGAAGATTATGATAAGGGAGCCATTTCACCTGAACTGATTGAGGCTATTGTAACCAAAGCAAACCAGCAAAAAATCCCTGTCGCAGTTGACCCAAAAAAACGCAATTTTTTAGCTTACCAGAATGTAACGCTTTTTAAACCCAACCTCCGCGAGCTGAGCGATGGCCTGAAACTGGACCTTAAACCAAATCCCGGTATCGAAGAAATAAGTACAGCCGCCTCTCAACTGCGGGAAAAACTTCATGTTCAGGAGGTTCTCATCACATTATCAGAACGAGGGGTTTTCCTGTGCGATAGGGAGGGATCTAATCATTTAATACCCGCGCACATACGCGATATATATGATGTAAGCGGTGCCGGGGATACTGTAATCAGCGTGGCAGCTTTGGCCCTGCTGGCAAATGTAAGTGGAGATGTTGTGGCAGCCCTTGCCAACCTGGCCGGGGGGCTGGTTTGCGAAAAAGTTGGGGTGGTACCCATTGATAAGGAAGAATTGATGCGCGAAGCAAAGGTCAGTTTTCAATGATCAAATAATAAAGATCCATTATGAATGAACGTTTCTTAAATATTAAATTTTTTTAAATGCTGAGGGGTTTCGGTTTTAATTTGAAGCGATGGATGCCAGTGATGGAGCATCGATTTGCATTTTGTCCGTAAGGGTACGACCCCAGCTTTGAAATAGCTGATCCACAAGTCAATATCTTCCCACCCCCACTGCCTGTACATAGTATTGAATTTGCCAGCTTTTTCAAATTGTGTTTTTGTGGAAGCAAACATGCCCTTACCGACCCGCCGCCACCCGCCATTTTTCCTTGAGAATTCAGCAGGCCTGTCTTCAAACAGATTATAAACAATTGGGAACCAGGCAGTTTTTCTTGTAACGTACTTATTACACAGATTCACAAGGTTTTTAGGCAGCGTCATGTCGGCATCAGAAGCAAAAAAAAGATTGTTTGTACATTGATCAATAGCGGCATTAAAAGAAGCTGACCTTGTGAAATGTTGGGGTTCTCTTGTGAAAATAAGTTTACCCTCCCATGCCTCCCTAATTTTTTGCTCAAAGAATGTAACATCCTCAGAACCACAATCGAAAATGGAAATTTCTATCAGCTCTTTGTGGTCCATTTTTAGTATGGAAGCAAGAACATAATCAAGATATTGCGGCGTACGGTTTTTGATGCCTGTACATATAGAAACCGGCTTTAATTTTTTGCTAAACCTATAAAGTAAAACATGTGATAAAAATGCAAACAAGGCAATGATCTCCAGAAAAATACTTTTTACAAAACCCAGCTTTCGCTGGGGGCTTTTGAAAATATACCATGGGATATATTTGAGGCGGACAGGAAAGAAATTTTTAACAGAAAATGGCATGAACAAAGATAAAAGTTTAAAGAACAATTCCTAAAAGACATCAATTCAACACTTCCACGTTTCCCTGGAAATTGTAAGTATTGCCATTATAGCCATGTATCACAATCTGGTACATGTAAACACCCATGGGTGCGAACCCTCCACGGTATGTTCCATCCCAGGGCTTTCCTGTTGTGGTCTGGTAAACCGTCTCTCCCCACCTGTCAAATATCTTCATATCGTATTCGGTAAAATAATTTCCTACCGGGCCGAAGTAATCATTCAAGTTAAAAGAGTAATCAGGCGAAAAGGCGTTGGGCACAAACACGAGCGGCGGCTGGTTGAGGCAAACCACTGTGGACCAGGATGTGGCATTAAAGCCACCGGGGTTTTCAACTGCTTCCACCCGGTAACAAAAGTCTTTTACAAAGCTGGCAAGTTCTGTATCAACATATTGTATTTTATTAGCCGGGACCTGTGCAATGGGTGTCCATCCGCCGCCGTCTTCATTTCGATAGACATTATAATAATCAACGCTATCTTTCCATAATTCATATTTGTTCCAATTGAGGTCATGCTCAAGGCTTTTCACATTTCCTTCCAGGTTAATCACGCATCCTTTATTACTGGCATTGCTTGAGTTTCCGCAATGGTCAATCGAAACAACCTCATAGCAAACAGGGTCGCCGGTAAGGTTTATTGCATCGCTATAGGATGAATCTGTAGAATTGCTTTGCTGGATAAGAGTTACGCCGCCCTCGCCAAAAGACCGGTATATTTTATAACCATATTCATCGGCGCTTATGGATGGCTGCCAGGAAATATCCACCATACTATTAGGGATGCTCACAGTCACGGTTTTTATGATCGGGGGCAATGGAGGCGTCGTATCAATTGGGGAAGCGCTGTCCCTGTTTGACCACGAAATAGTATCCTGGCCAACAGCTTTTATGATGTAATTATCAACATATGGGCACGTTACCATACTATCCGCAAAACTGGTAACTGTGCTGTCAAAGCTCCGCAACAAAACACCGTTTTTGTATAAATCATATCTGTTCGCCAGGAAGCCCTGATAGGTATTCCATTTCAAATCAATGATTTCATTAGCCGGAGATGCAATCAGGGCAACTGTTCTATGGAAAATGGAAGTGCTGTCAGGGTTGATATTACCGCAACTGTCAATGGCCTTTATCTTGTAATAGTAAGGCTCATAATGGGTATCAAGGTTTATATCAATATAAGTATTGACGTTGGACGGGAAGGTGATGATCTGTTGCCAGGGTGTTCCATTATTCCGACGGTAAATGATATATTTTTCAACATCGAAAGACGTTGAAGGTTTCCAGTTCAACTGGGTCTGTCCCAATGTATTCGAAGTAACGGTAACCGTGGCATTAACAATCTGCGGAGGAGCGGGAGGCGTTGTTTTAATTGCCGTCGCCGTATCTGTATTGGAATATGCGCTGTCAAACATGCTCCGGATATTGTGGGCAAGTACCCGATAGGTATATAAAATATGGCAATAAACATTTGAATCATAATAGGTTGTGGTACTTCCATTTACAACCGCAATTTTGTTCCATCCCGAATTCCCTGTTTTACGGTAAATAACGTAATCTGTTTCAGGGAAGCCTTTGTACAAATTCCATGAAAGCAGGTTTACTTCATTTAAAGGCTTTGCTATTATGTGCATAACTACATGAGTATCTGAAGGCGACGCAATGTTTCCACAACTGTCAAAACTCCTGAAAAAATATGATTCTGAATCCTGAATGGTATTCAGTCCATTATCAAAATACTGGTAAATGCCCGTGCCTGAATATAGAAACGTATCTATGACAAGAAAGGGACTGTTATTTATAGACCGGTAGATAATATAGCCCTCCAGGTTCCTATCAGAACTTGTATTAAAATTAATGAGTACCTGGCCACTTCCCGCATCGGTAACGATAACAGATGCTGAACGTATGGAGACAGCGGTGGGTGGTATATTATCGAACGTCTTTATGGTTAACGAATCTGAGGCTGAAATAAGTGAATCAGAAGTGTCAACAGCATAAACCTGGTAGGTGTAAGAATTGAAACAGTAGATATTTGTATCATTATAAAATGAGTCGGTTGCAGGCAGTATAAATGTCGGGCTTAAGGCCGCGCCTGCCAGGGATTTATAAATCTCATAATATGCCACCTTCATCCCCTGGTATTTGTTCCAGCTTATCATGGCATCCAGGTTTTTATTATTGATTTGCATATTGACGGGGTGATGAATTGCCGAATGCAATCCTTCCCTGTTACAGATATTGTAAGGCACTATGTAATAATAAAATGAATCATTAAGGGTATTTATATTTTTTTGAACAAAAGAGGTAATGTTTTTATCCGGCTGGTCATCAATGAGCGTAAAGGGGCCGCCGGCAATATTTGATTCATACAAGCGATACCCTTTTGCATAAGGATCAGCGCGGTCGAGATAATTCCATTCAATAAGAATCTCGCCATTTATAGCACTTTTGAGGACGGTAGCTTTTTTTATCTGAACCGGTTTGGGAACAGTGTAAACAAACGGAATTCCAGTGATAGTATCAGATTTACTGCTATAATTTCCAGAACTATCAGTAGCGACTACCTGGTAATTGTACCGGGCGCTGTCAACTACATTCGTATCTGTAAATGAGGATAGTGGAGCATTTATAGTTGCTATTACTATTTGTGGACTTCCGTAAGCAGAACGGTATATTTTATATGATTTCGCACCCGCCGCAAAGCCTTGGTAGGCAGACCATGACAATACCACCTGCGGGCGGCAGGCATCCTTATTAACAGACAGTTTCATAGTATGCTGGATAATTGAAGGTGGGGAACGCAAGACAGGGTTGCAACTATCTATGGCTATAATATAGTATTTGTACGCACTGTTCACGGGCGATACATGATCTGTAAATACACTATCCCGGGTTACGGCATTAATCAATTTATATTTGCCCGAACTATCAGCCCTCCATACTTCAAAGTCTTTAATAACTGATTTTTTATCCCAATGCCAGGCTAAATTGTACCCGGTGCCGGGTACCGCGGTAGCCTGATATATAACTGGTGCTGGCGGCACAACGGTATCAAACGGCAAAACATAAATACTATCCGAATACGTGGCCGGATCGGCTGCTGATACAGGATTGCCAACAACCCTGTAGTACCTTGATTGATAACAGGCAAGAGGGGCGTCGAAATAACTTGTGTCACCAGGCTTTTTCACGGCAAGTATCTGCCAGCCGTTGTTTACCCAGGTTTCCAGGTCATAGCTACTTATGGCAAATCCCCTGAACGGAGAAAAATTAAGCTGCGCCGCCCTGTTCATAGCAGTACCATCCAGGAAAATTGTACAAAATGTGTCCGAATAGGTTGTATTCAAACAAGAATCCATAGTAGTTACATAATAGCAGTGCCTTGAGGTTGTTGTATTTAAGGCATCCACTCCATAAATGGTTTGACTCGGGCCTGAATATGGTATAAACCCTACAGTTTGATAAGGCCGGGAACTATCAGACCTGAAAATTCCATACCCATACGTATCAGCTGAATCAGCCCCATTAAAAACCAGCAGCATAGAATCTGAATTTAATATACTGGCATACAACATTTTGGGCGGGTTGGATGGAATGGTATCTATGGCTCTCGCGCCTGCGGTATCAGACATCGCGACATCCCCTTTATAGCTTTTGGCCAGGATGCGGTAGTAAATATCAAAATTACATGGCGCAGGAAACCTTATTTTGGTGGTATCGCTACCGGAAATAGAATCAACGGTTACAAATACTCCTTTCTGAAGCATCTGCATATAATATTCTTTTACCGGCCAGCCCTGGTAAGGAGTCCATTCCAGGTTATGAACCAGTTGGCCAACACTGATTTGCAAATCGATTGTTTTTGTAACCGGCGATGCATCAGAAACATTACCGCATGAATCATAAGAGATCATGAAGTATGCATAGTCATTGCCGCTGGTGTTTAAGCCAGTTTGAACAAAACTATCAACCGAAACGGGAATATTGTCTTTCAACAATGTAAAACCCGAAGAATTATATGGTTTATAATACAACCTGCTGAAACTAATATGCGGGGTAGCCTGGGATCTCCACCTGATAACCACCTGGCCCCCAGCAGATGAAGTAGTAATCTTAGAAGCATAACTTATATAAGGGGTTGGCGGTTTGAAAGGACTGTTAATACTTGAATCTGAGAAGGATATAAAACTTCCGTTTCCCTGGTAAGCTTTAATATAATAGGTGTATTTATGCTTATTATTAACCTTAAAATCCGTAAAGGTATCAACGTTTGCAGTCGTTGAGTCAATGAATACCGCGTTTGCGTTGTCGGTTTTCCGGTAGATTTCATATTTCGAAATTCCAGAGGTCCAGCCGCTGTATGCGGTCCATTGCAGGAAAATCTTTTGCAAACATCCCGGATCAATGGCATTCAGATATATCGTACAATGGGGAGCAGAAACCTGGCTCAGGTTGTTCCCGCAGCTATCTATAGCCGCTACCTCATAACAATACGAGTTACTTTGAGGTTTAACATTCTGATCGTCAGTGAAAAAGGTATCTTTTTTAACGGTATCTATTGCTGCGAAATTTGAAGCGCCTGATTTCCGGTAAACCACATATTCCCTGACCTTTGGAACCGATTTGTTCCAGGTAAGATATACAGAATGGTTTTTGGAGACCGTTGCATAATAGATTTTGGGCTGGGGCGGTTTTATCGTGTCAAACGGGGTCAATGGCAATATGTCTGAAATGGAGGTATCGCCTGAACTATTGATTTCAAAAATCGCATATTGGTAAGTCTTACCGCAGTTCACATTGGTATCTGTAAAACTTGCAACTCCTGTAGGAACTGTTAGAATGGAATATGAGGCGCCATCGTAACGCACCAATTGCCAGGCCAGATGATTAGGAAAAGTATAAGTCCAGTTCAGTGTATTACGCAATTGTCCCGCAGCCCCGGTTAAATGTGACTGGCAGATAATATTTGTGGGTTTGCTAATATTTCCGCAACTATCCTCAGCTTCTATATCATAGCAATACGAATTTTTGACCGCATCAATATTATGACTGTCTGTATAATTATAGAATGATTTTCCTGTAACGCTCCATAAGCTGTCAACCTGCAAATAAGGGCCGCCGTTTGTACTTCTGAATATTTTATAAACCCTGGTATCATTGGAATCTGACCTGTTAAAAGTCAATTTTATAGAAGAATTAGTAACAGTGGTGGAATAGATTAAATTTGAACCCATATCTGGGGGTATAATATCAGCAAGTTTTGCCGATACTGTGTCTCCCGATTGTTCGGTGCAAGTTCCCGTGCTATCCACGACCTGCACCCTGAAACGGTACGTACCCGAGCAGGATGCAAAAGAATAAAAACGATTATTTGGGGAAACCGATGCCACCGGAGAAATTGAAGCCAAACTTCCCTGGTAAACTTCATAATCAGACTTAACATGGCTTGAGGCAGCATTCCAGGTGATATTAACGCGTTTGTCCCCAATTTTCTTCAGGGTTAAAACGAGGCTGCTTACGGTATCACTGGGAAACCCTTCAAGGCCGCAATTATTTTGGGAAGTAATGTAATAGCTATAAATGGTTTTTTTATTATTAGCGGTTTTGCTATCTGTATAGCTGGTTTTTGTAAAGGAATTTATGGAATCAATCAATTGGAAGTGGCCACTATAATTGGTATCCCTGTATATTTTATATTGAAGAAATTCCGGTTTGGCAGACGAATCCTTCAGACTAAGCTGGATACTATTTGAACTGATAGTATTCGCGCATTTTAGCAAAGGGGGCGTTAGTATCGGACGGGGCTGTACCTCAATCTGTAGCGTGTAATACACAGTGTGGCAGCTTTGGTCGCTCAGGTTAAAAGTAACAGTGTAAGGGCTCGAATAAGTAATTTGCTGGCAGCCC
>Ga0134126_10000793_pt1 | contig 39796 bp, 46 predicted proteins | sample KB31752_FD_96881 | JGI IMG/M metagenome (GOLD analysis project Ga0134126, IMG submission 96881) | Terrestrial soil microbial communities with excess Nitrogen fertilizer from Kellogg Biological Station, Michigan, USA - KB3-175-2 | ecosystem: Environmental > Terrestrial > Soil > Unclassified ...
AATGCCAGAACATAAAAATATGGAACGCCTAGCAGGTACAGGCCGACTGCTGACGAAGTCCCAATTACGGAAGCGAGAATCAATTGGCCGGTAAGCCATGAGCTTACCTTGCTGGAGACTTTGCGCGATAGCTCTCCAGCTCTTTCACGTCTGTCGGCGGGAAAGAGTCGAACGAATCCGGCAAAGAGCGAATCTCCTTCGAGAAGTAAGTAAAAGGTGAGGATGAGTACAGTGACAAAACCGAAGACACCTTGCACCACCTTAGTCATGGCGGCAGCAGCTGTTCCGAACGCTTCGCCTGGGGAACCGGGAGCTCTCGCGACGGCCTCCTTCCAGGTAATCGGATGTGAGAGCAGCCCGTGTTCTATCAGGAAGGCTTGAACCCTGTCCATGAATGCCGGGATCTTCACCCACAGTTGTTGTGCCTGATCGAGGAGTGGAGGAATGATGAGCAGCCCGATGAGGCTCAATAATCCAATGAGCACAACGTATACGACGAGGATTGCAAGCCAGCGGGGAAATCTGCCGCTCAGCACCGGTAGCAATGTCTGATCTGTAATTCCTCATACCACCGGCCCGAGGCCAACCGCGAGAAGAACGCTGATATATAACAATAAAAGCGCGTCACGGGCGAGATAAAGAGCCCACAACAGCGCTACTGTGGCCACGATTGCTGCTATCCAGACTCCAACCGGCCTGCTTCTCAAGTGCGCTCCGTTTGATTCTCAACAGTACCTGCGCTGCAAGCGGCCGTGGTCCACACAGATCTGCGAATAGAGCCACTCAATGTAAGGATTACTGCGATGCGAGGCGCTGTGAGTTGTGAATAGCCGGTGCGATCCGGCGCGCTCTCCCTAATTCACTAAGAAAGCCTTCTGCTCCTGCGCATGGCACGATCGATGGGCAATGCGCAGATCGAATTTCTATCTTCCGCAATCGGCAAAGAAAAGATGCAATCTTCGCCGAATACGAGCTTCAAGAGCGTATGAATGCTGGGCTGAGTCGAGTTGCACCGCTAAATTTATGCGCATTCCTTTTCTTGAGGCGTTCGTCCGCCTGCGAGCCTCTCCCGCGCGTGGGCGTTCTCGCGTCTCGCTTCATTTCGCCTCGAATCAAGTTCGAAAAAGACCAGGAATAGGACTGCAGTAAGAACCAGTGCCCCCACAATCAAATGGGAACTGAGAGTCGAATCCATTTCTATGAAACCTCCTTTAGATCTGGCTTAGGCGGCGATTGCCGCCGCCTCTGGTTGAAATAGAACCTTTCTTACTTCGAAACGCTTTTCCCCTGCAGGAGAACGCGAAACGATCTCGTCGCCTGCGCGGTATCCGATCATGGCGGTTCCGATAGGAGCCAGGATCGAAATCCGGCCCTGGGCTACGTTTGCGTCACGAGGAAAGACGAGCGTGTACGTGGTCTCAATCCCCGTATCCAGGTTGCGCAGGAGTACACGCGAATTCATCGTGACTACATCAGCGGGAATTTCCTCTGAAGGCACAACTTCCGCGCGATCGAGCTCGTGCTGCAGCATGTCGAGGTGCTCCCAATCCTTGGAGGAAGCGGCTGCCGCAGACCGGATGATCTGCTGAAGGCGCTCGCTGTCTTCCTCGGTCACAAAGATTTGTCGGCTGTGCATATGGTTCTCCTTTGAGAAGTAATTCCTTTGATGAAGGTAAGCTCTGAACTTCGTTACTGGATGACGGCCTGTGTGCGTGCCTCAAGTTGCCTGATTCGCCGCAGTTCATCTGCAAAGGCGTGCGTCGCTGCCGCCGTCGCCGAATCGATGGCCAGGTACAGGTCGGAAGCCGCCTCGTCGACGTACACACTACCTGAAGGCAATACCTGAACCCCGATCTGGCAGCGTGCGTAATCGCCGGCTGAGATGGACTTCCCGAGCACGCGAACGTCCAGGCGACCTACCCGGACTCCAAAGTGGCCGAGCGCGGAATGGAGCCGCCGAGCGATGTAGCGCCGCAAAATCTGCGGAAAATGCGTTGGCCCGAGAGTGATGATGATATCCATGGTCCGCTCTACCTGTTACAGAAATAGACGCCGCGGAACGAGATAGGTTATGTACATAAAGCAGAATGAATAATTAACTTGCAGTTAATGGAATAACATTCCTTCCACATCTCCGTACTGTTAACCATCGTGGAATCAATCCAACAGACTTTTGAACTATTCCTTGGCATGAGATGCAGTTAGCATCAAGACAAGCCACAAATGTGGATCTATGCGGAGCATGTGATGACGGAGCTCATTTATCAGACTGGAGTTATCGCGCTGATGGCTATCGGCGGATGGATGTTTATGGCGCTCGGCGCCTATCTGATTACCGTGTGGTGTTTGCGCCTCCCGTTCTTCTTCTGGAGACGTCCGAACTCAACGCTCTCGTCATCAACTTTCGGTGACAACCCGCGCACGGCCGGAGAAAGCAATAAAATTGCGGCTTGAGAGCGAGGCCTACCATGAACGAGTTCTGGGCACCAGCATTGTTATTACGGATGAAGATCAAGGAACTGCTGTGCGAGCAATGCGGGGAAAGAGAACTGGTTCTGGCAGCTGCAGCGACATCGCCAACTTTGTGTGGGCGATGTCGCCGCGTACAGCCGAGTTCTGAACCGATATGGAAGTCTGGATTACGCTCAAGTAAGTAACAGCATCGCGGGCGTGCGCGTCTATTGTTAACGGATTCTTACCGCTGAAATCCACATTCGGTAGTGTTTTACAGACCAGAATCCCGATATGGTGAGTCCAGGTGGCAAAGATTAACGCTCCGGTTTCAAGAGTCTTTAGGAACGCAACGAAGTGGTTGCGATCATGCCGCCGGAACTGAGGGAAGATATGACTCTGGTATTGACTGATGCTCTCATAAAAAATACACCAGCTTTCCAACCCGATGAGACGAACCTGAAGCTGGATACCGTTTTCTATGCAACCGACTTCTCCGCTGCGTGCGAAAACGCGTGGTCGTATGCTCTGGCCATCGCGAAGCAGTACGGATCACGGCTGTTCATGGCTCACGTAATTTCTCCAACTGCTTTTGCATCCGTGCCGCTAGAATTGTTGCCGCTCGCGCAAAGGCGCGCGATTTCTCATGCGGAGCAGCAGTTGCGGCAGATGCGCCGCACCCATGGAGGCACTGGCCAACTCGACTGCTATCTATCGTTGAGCCAAGGAAATGTTGCCGACGTGTTGCTCGGCCTTAGCAGACAGCACGGAGCTGACGTGATGATCGTCGGCACTCGAGGACACCGGCATCTCGATCGATTGCTGCTTGGGTCTGTGGCGGAGAAGGTTTTTCGCCAGTCTGCCTGTCCCGTGTTGGTGGTTCCAGAACGTGCCGGGTCTTCCGACACGATTCCTGTGAATAGATTGCTATATGCGACCGATTTCTCAGAAGAATCATTCGCAGCGTGGAGATATGCGAGCTCACTTGCAAGACATTTTGGAGCAGAGCTGATTCTGCTGCACGTTTTACCCAACGGCACGGCGAGGTCTGCTGAGAGCCTTGGGCGAGACCGCATCGCCGTCAAGGATCGGCTGCACGATTTGATTGCGAGTGATCTTCAAGCCAGTGGCAAGGTTCGCATTGAGGTAGGGTCCGGAGAACCGGCGCGAATTATTTCCCGAACCGCGGCCGAATTTCAAGCCGATCTCGTGGTGCTAGGAGTTCGCCGAAGCACCGCTCAGACGGCACACCAAGAGGAGCGCACGGCTTATAAGGTGATCCGGAACTCTCATTGTCCAGTACTTACAGTCTCAACAAGCCGGCGGTTGAGGTACGCGGCTTAACAACCAGGGATGGAGAAGACAATGCTGACAGCAAAAACAATCGTATGTCCGACCGATTTTAGCAAAGAATCGCTTCGCGCCCTATCTGTAGCCTCCGATTTTGCCTCGCGACTTGATGCGGAGCTTCTGCTTGTGAACGTGCTTACAATTCAACCGGCGATTGTGACTGATCCGAATTATGCCTTCGTCGTTCCCGAATTTGAGCAGAAGCTGCGTTCAGAAATCGCGCACCAGCTTCGCGAGCTGGAACACGAGCTAGGGGGAAAGGGTATCAGAACACGTACATTGATCGGTTACGGAGATCCTGCGAACGAAATCGTTCGCATCGCGAATCAAGAGAGCGCCGACCTCATTGTGATTGCTACATTTGGGAAGACCGGATGGAGGCGACTCGCGTTTGGATCTGTGGCTGAGAAGGTTGTTCGCTCGGCAGCGTGTCCGGTTCTAACCGTTCGAGGCAGTGTTCCGGCAGTATCCGACACTCCGATTACTCGTAGTAGAGTGGCGTAACCAGAGGGTCGACTTTAGTCGTAAGTCGGACTAGATCGCTAAGCCGAGGGTAATTCTCCTCCGCCGGCATTTCTAGCTCCACCATGTAAGTCAGCGACGCGGTGATAGACTGAATTGTGGAGTCCCTTCCTTGACTGGAGTTCCCGCCCGCGTATCCCAGTTCCTGCTCTCAGTTCGGGACCGAAATCCGATAGTCCGCTACATAGCTTCCATTCTTTTCGTAAGTGTGGCGATCCTAATTACTTTGCGGTTTACGCATACAGAGTGGTCGCCCTACTTTTCCCTGTTGCTCGCAGCGGTGGCGCTCAGTGCTGCTTTCGGGGGCTTTGGTCCGGGACTGGTGGCCACGGGCGCGGCTCTGTTGAGCGCATTGTTTCTGCTAATACCCCCGCGGTTGACCTGGTCTATTACTCATCCCGAAGATGCTGTGCGAATCCTTCTGTTCGGGCCAATGGGGTTTTTCATTTCCTGGCTCATCGGAGCTTTCATCGCGACCGAAGTACAGTTGCAGCATAGCGAGGAGCAGTTCCGATTGTTAGCTAGCTCTGCCCCCGTTGGTATCTTCCAAACGGACGTCGAGGGACAGTGGACTTATGTAAATCCGGCTTGGTGCGCGATTTCGGGAATCGATCCGGAGAGCGCGAGAGGTCTTCAGTGGAGAGATGCTATTCATCCTGAGGATCGTGAGAGGGTTACTGGCTTGTGGCATGCTGCGGTTGCGCGAAACGGTAGCTGCGCAGCTGAGTATCGGTATCAAACTCCCGACGGGATAGTGCGGTGGGTTCGGGGGATGGCGAATCCAGTGAAGTGTAAGGACCAATGTAAATGTCGATGAGATTATTTGGCGACGCGCTGGCGGTTTGTGAGACCGCAATCAACTCACGGCACTTAACCCTTCTAAAAAAACTGGATATAGTTCCCGACGTGTACGGCAGCCCGGATGAATTGCGCCAGGTACTCATCAACCTGCTCTCGAATGCTATCGAGGCGGTCCCAACGAATGGAAACTTAGCTGTTTGCGCTACTAGATACAAAAGCCCGAAATCCGGACGTGGCAGTGTCCGCCTCCTCATCGCTGATGATGCTCCCGGAATGGCAGCATCAACAAAGTCGCATGTGTTTGATCCGTTCTTTACGACCAAGAACGAAACCGGAGCTGGTCTGGGCCTATGGATTAGCCGCAACATCGTCGAAAGTCACGGGGGAAAGATTCGCATTCACAGCAGCGTTGGTCCGCAACGCCATGGGACAATCGTCTCCTTGCATTTCCCAAGTATTTCCAAAAACTCTGCAGCAGTCTGAGATCCGACATTCAGCTGGAACGTGGCTGCCCGCATCCTTATGCTTGAATCCAACTCATGAGCGGTTTGTCGGCGTGATTTGCTTGATTCGCACCATTCTAGCTTTGGTTTGAGTAGCTCCTCTTATTGTTAACTCCACCTTCACAACACAATAGGCATTCGATACTTTTGTTAATCGCTTGATGGCGCTATGGTTGAGAAGGATGAGTGGATCAAGGAGGAGAAATGCACGTAGAGTTGCGAACGGTGAACACCGATATGGCTGAAGTGTTGAAAGGTTACATCGAGCGCCGGCTGCGATTTGCGCTGAGTCGTTTCGGCGCCCGGGTAGGTCGTATTTTGGTCACCATTGCGAAAGAGCCGGGAGCCGAGGCCACGTGTCGCATCAGCGCCCAAATTGTTCCGTTTGGGCGGGTGGGCGTTAAAGAATCTGACCCTGACCTGTTTTCGGCGGTGGATCGAGCAGCCGGAAGAGTTGGGCGATTGTTCTCACGAAAACTGGAACGAGCTCGTCAAGCCTTGTCCACCCGTGAATCGATCCGCGTGGCGGCGTGATTAAAAATCAATTCAAAAGAAAGGAGGAGGAATGCAATTAAGAAATAAACCAACCCGAATTCCGATTGAAAACATTCTGCTCGTGACCGATGGAGCTCCATGGGATAACGTGGCTGTCCTGTATGGAATCGATCTCGCCCGCGAATACGTTGCACGATTGCAAGTGATTCACGCGGTGTCGGCCAGCCTGCAGAAAAGGATTTTGGAAGTCGATTCGCTTTACGGCCGCCGGCCCGAAGAGAAGTCTTTTGTTGGGCGGAGAACCGTTGAACGGGAAAGACTCCCCATTGTGCTTTTGCAGGCCCTTGACCCGAATCATTTCGACCTCGTCATCGCAGCCTCAAGCCGAGAGAGTGACCGAAAAGGATTGGGGGAAATAGTGGAGCGGATTCTGTTTGCAGTTGACTGTCCTGTGATAGTGCTTGGCCCAGGCATTCCCGGCAATGAAGTGCTTCGAGCGAAGCCGCGAACGATCCTGTACGCCACTGATTTTTCGCGCCAGTCCTTCAATGCGGCTCGGCACGCCTTCTGCTGGGCGCAGCAGCATCAGGCGTGGTTAGCCATGCTGCACGTGGTCGAGGGCGTCCGCCGCAGCGCTCTCAGCGCCCCTGACTCTTTCGCGGAGCCGTTCCGGGGCTGGATGGAGGAGTTAGTTCCGGGCGATCTCGAGCTGTGGGCAGAGGTGGACCATCGCATAGAGTTTGGCGAAGTGTCAGAGATGATTTTGAGCACTGCTCAGAAACTCTATGCTGACCTCATCGTGCTTGGCGCCAACTCGTTGGAGCATGTCGGTGAGACCGCTGTGAGCGCAAACACAAAACAGGTGCTGCTCAGAGCTGACTGCCCGATCCTGCTCGTTCGCCAGCCGATGGCGAGCCGCTACTCGCTAACTGCGGAACAAAAACATGAGCTGGTTGCGGCGTGACTTAACAACCATTGAAAGAATTTAAGGACGAATCATGGCAACTGCAATCTTCAGACATACACGAATGTTTCATACTCAGAATGGCCTTCCCGAATCGGTGCGTGTTCACATGATCGAACTGCTCAATGCCGCCTTGGCAAACATGGCGGATGTTGAGACTCACCTGCGGCACGCTCACTGGAACGTCAAGGGACCACAGTTCTACGGTCTTCATGAGTTGTTCGGGGAAATTGCTTCCAAAATCCGCGAGCACTCTGACGAGATTGCAGAGCGGATTACGGCTTTGGGTGGGATGGCGAACGGAACCGCTCGACAGATCGTCGCCGCATCTACCATCGCTGAGTATCCACTTGATGCAGTTAAAGGCGAAGACCACCTCCACGGGTTAACGCGTGGCCTTGCGGCAACTGTCGCGCAGTTACGAACCTGCATCGCAGCAGCAGACCAGCTGGATGATCAGGCCACTGCGGATCTTCTGACCGGAATTGTTTTTGATCGTGAAAAAGACATGTGGTTGCTGGAGGCGCATTACCAGGAGGAGAAGACCGGATGAACAACAAACCACAATCCTCCTTTCCTGTTCGGCAATCTCATCGGCTGGCTGCACGCAACCTGTCCGTCGAGAAGAGCCACCGGCCAGGTCCGCAGCAGATCGATGAACGAAGCAGTGATCTTCGAGAGTACGCTCTGGACAGGACACTCGCAGAAACATTTCCATGCAGTGATCCGCTTTCGTCGATTCCAAATCCTCACGCGCATTGAAGAATTGACCAAGCAGGTAATGGCAATTTAATCGTGAGCGTCGCCTGACCGGCGGCGCTTGCGCATTGGTTGGAAAGACTTGCGCAATGTCGAAGAAGCGCATTGGAGTGCTCACAAGCGGCGGCGACGCGGCAGGAATGAATGCCGCGATACGTGCAGTCGTTAGAACGGCTCTCGCGAACGGCTGGCAACCATACGCAATCCGTTCCGGTTTTTCCGGCCTTCTCACGGGAGAGATCTCCTCGCTGGAATGGCGAGACGTAAGCGGGATTATTCAACTCGGCGGCACAGTGCTGCGGAGCGCACGATCACAGCAGTTCATGCTGCCATCGGCGCCGAAAATGGCGATCGCAGTTCTGGAGCATTATGAAATCGACGGCTTAGTAGTAATTGGAGGAGAAGGTTCTCAGCGCGGAGCTCACGCTCTCTCCACGGCTGGATTCCGGGTGGTTGGCATCCCGGCAACTATCGACAATGATCTTTTCGGTACTGATGTCGCTTTGGGTGTGGATAGTGCAGTGAACGTGGCGCTGGAAGCAATTGATCGATTGAAGATAACCGCCGCATCCCACAGCCGCGCATTCATCGTAGAGGTCATGGGACGGAGATGCGGTTATTTGGCCCTAGTTGCCGGCGTTGCCGGAGGCGCCGAGGTAGTTGTCGTTCCTGAAATTGACTCCCAACCCGCAGCTATTGTCGGCGATTTACATTGTGCTTATGAGCGTGGCCACCTTCATGCCATTGCGGTTGTTGCCGAAGGCGCTCACTACAACGCCGATGCACTGCTAGAGTACTTCAAGGCTCATGCTGCAGAGGTGAAATTTGACTTGCGAGTCACGAAGCTCGGACATGTCCAGCGAGGAGGGGCGCCCGGAGCTTTCGACCGGTTACTTGGCACTCAGTTCGGAGCCGCAGCCTTCGATCACATTTCGCGAGGTCAGCATGGCGTTCTGCTCGGGATGCTTGGCGGAAAGCTCGCATCCACTCCTCTTCAGACGGTAATTGCCGAAAAGAAGCTGCTCGATTCCGAACTCACCAGACTGGCTCGCATACTTGGAATCTGAGCTTCTCGTCGTGCTCACTAGCTGGCTGCCTTTAGTTGGGAGCGAGATTGCAGAACGTGCAGGATATTCGCTCGGGTCACGATACCCTCGATGCGTTGATTGTCAATGACGGGAACCTGGTTCACATTTTCTCTGGCCATTACTTCCATTGCCTTCAACACCGGAGTATCAGAGTTCACCGCCCGGAGCGTATTAATTCCCCGCATGGCATCGCGCACGGGAACGGCTTCCCAAAGCGTTCGATCTATGGTTCGAACATCCTGAGCCGTGATCATCCCCGTTGTGAATCCCCTGTCAACCACAATGAAGCAACGCTGACTGGAACGCAGAATGTAATCATCTACGAACTGTTGAAGCTTCATGTTGGCGTCGACGAACGTACAATCGCGCGACATCAGATCACGAGCATGTAGATCGTCGAGCAAGCTGGCCGCTTCAAATTGAAAGTAACTGCCGCCCGCGGCCTGCAGCAGGAACCAGCCAATAAAGCAAAGCCACAAACCGCCGAAACCTGCGCCAGCAAAGAAGCGAACTACGCCATAAATAATGAAGGCGATGCCGATGAGCTGGCCAACTCTGGCGGCTACCCGAGTCGCTCGCTCAGCACTCTTGGTCGCCCACCAGATGATTGCGCGCAGCACACGTCCACCATCCAGAGGGAAACCGGGAACCATATTGAAGAGAGCAAGCCCCAGATTGATGAAACCGAGCCAAACCAGAATTGCCAGGGGCGGCGTTGCCGGATCACTTCCATAAGTCCATCCGACGCCGATTGCGATCAGGAGCAAAATCGATCCAATTACCGCACTGGTAATTGGACCTACAATCGCAACCCAAAACTCGGTGCTGGCTTCAGTCGGCTCCTTCTCAATCTGAGAAACCCCGCCAAGCGCAAACAAAGTGATATTCCTGACAGGAAGGTCATGAGCTCTCGCGACTATGGAATGCGAGAGTTCGTGCGCGAGCAGTCCGGCGAAAAATAGGATAGATGTAATGATCGCGGAGCCCCACACGACGCCGAGATTCCATTGTGGATCAACAGTCCGGAAGCGGTCGGCAAGAGAAAACGTGATCAGGAGCGCAATGAGAAACCAGCTATAGTGCAGACCAACTTCGATTCCAAGAACTCTGCCGAACTTTACTTGGGCGCGCATACGTTACTCCTGCAGTGGCTCTGGTCATCATTGTAGACCTCAACCTTCCCATCTGCGGCAAGCACAGCAGTGGACTTCCGATTACTTATTCAAGCATTTATCTTTCAAATCGCTATCCTCACGTTTCCAATTTGAAACGATTTTCGGCGAGGCTGTACAGCGGGCGCCAAAGCAAACGGTTGACGGTTAGCCAGGCCTGTGATCATGTATGGGAAAATGCCTGGCACTATCAGAGTTTTCCAGCGCTCAAGTCTCGAAAGCCTGAAGATCTCCGCGGCTTCACGCAGGTCTGAGGGAATTGCCATTGCTCCAGCTATTACATTGAACAGAATGTACCACTGAGTACCCAGAAGCATGAGCAGAATCGACCCAACTCCAAGCCCACCGCCTAATTCCACGATTCCCAAAAGGAGAACTGGGAAGAGTGCTGTTGCAGGAACGGAAGCAGCGATCTGGGCAACAGGCTGGGCAATGCGCGCCAGTTTTGGTTCGAAGCCGATCATTACACCCATGGGAATTGTCCACGCCGAAGCTAAAAGCAGAGCTATGTTCACGCGTGTGAAAGTGGCCATCGCGCTTTTGAATGTGAGGACAACGTCGGCACGGTCGAGCCGTCGAAGGAGTCCGATAGCACCCATTGAGGTGCAAATCGTTAGCACCGCGACGATGAGCATAATTGTGATGCCAAGTAGATAAACGGGTGCTTTGTCCCGCATATAGTTTTTTGTACGCTTCTTGGCACGTTCAGCTATTTTTCTCGAGATCTCTTCGGAAACTGGGGTAATGATCTTCTTCTGGAAAAGCTTTGCGGTGGTTGAACGTCGAAGCGCTTCGAGAATTGGAGAACGGGGAGCAGCTACACTCTCCACCTGCTCAAACTTGAATTTATCTGACCATGCGATGATTGGACGCCAGAGAACTTGATCGAGCAGAACGATGACACTGATCATGGTCGTCAGCCCCCAGACAATCGAGGCCGTGTCTCCAGTGCTTGCAGCAGTTTGAAGGTACGAGCCGAGACCGGGAAGACGAAAGTCGCGCTTTCCAAGCACAAACATTTCGCAGGCCATAAGGAAAAACCACCCGCCCGCAATGGAAACCATGGAATTCCAGACGAGACCGATGGTGCCGTAAGGCAGTTCGAGGGTGATGAATTGTTGCAGCGTGCTCATCCGCACATTTCGGCGACTTCGCGCAATTCACGGGGAATGCTGCGCAACGAGGAGTAAAAGCTGAACGCCATGTTCCAGACTTGACCAGTGAAATTAGAATGATTGCTCCCAGCTCAATTCCGAGTTGCCTGGTCGGAATCACACTACCAGAGCCAACATGACGCCAGGAAGAAAACTCAAAACGGGAATGGATTGCAGCACATCCAGAATGGCCAGCATCGGAGCTTCCAGCCGACGATACCTCGCAGCCAGCCATCCGTACCCCACGGCGAAAACCAGGCTCAGCAGGTACGCGATCAGAATTCGTGCAAGTGAGTAAAAAGCATAGAGAGGTAGAGCTCGGGGAGAGCGATTGATCTCGGCAACCGGAACGACATTTCTGGCCCAGTAGCGACAAATCACGACCACTGCATAGAAACAAGCCAGCCCGAGAAGCAGCACAATAATGTCAGTGGCAACTGTCCAGATAGGCTGCCTAATAACCGAGCGTGAAAACGTCCGGACTCGAATCAAGGTCGTGCTCTTTTAAGTGGCTGTCCTTCCGCGCTGTCGGGCAGCATCAGTCGATGCGTGCCAGCGTCATATTCAAATATCTCAGCGTAGCGCCCCCAATTAATCGCCGTTTCCATCTGCCGCAGAGTTTCGTCTTCACTGAACTGCTCGTCGAGGAGATCATGAAAGAACTCTTCGTGCACGGCATGATCCGACTTGCTCTCGAGCACACGGCGGATTTGGCGAAACAGCAGCAAGTGATCGAGGGCGGCTTTCTGGAATAATTCCTTTTGCCTGAGGATGTCTGCCTGAGCAAACACGCGGCCGGAGTCGCTGATTTGCGCATCGCCTTCTTCAATTTTGAGGAAACCGAGCATGGCTGACGCGTCCACCAGTGGCAGTAGGTCGTCGATCTCGAAACTTAGATCTTGGGCGAGGCGATAAAGATCTTCCCGCCCGCCCCGATCGTCCAACATTTCCAGGAGACCGGCAATTCCGCCGGGACGCACATGGGGGAGCATTTCATACATCGTTCTCGCACCACGGGCGCGGACAAGCTCCTTTTCCTCGCCAGGAGGAGCAGGAGCCGCCTCCGGCTGTGTGAGAACTGTATAGATGTAGTCCACGTAATTACCAAAAAGCGTGTGCTTGCGATCGCGAGGACGCGGAAGCTGCACGCGAAAGTCAGTACGAATCCGCGCTGGATTGCGCCCAAGTATTATGACACGATCGGCAAGCAGTACGGCTTCTTCGATATTGTGCGTCACTATGAAAATTGCACGGGTGGGAATTTCTTTCTTGTCCCATAACTCCAGAAGCTCACTGCGGAGATTTTCCGCGGTCAACACGTCCAGCGCCGAAAAGGGTTCGTCCATAAAGAGAACTTCGGGCTCGATCACCAGTGCCCGCGCGAAGCCCACGCGCTGCTTCATGCCTCCCGAGAGCTCTTTCGGATAAGCGGCTTCAAAGCCGTCGAGCCCAACGGTATCGAGAATTTTCAGAGCGCGCTGGCGCCGGTCAATTTCGGGTACTCCCTTGGCCTTGAGGGGAACCTCGACGTTTTCCAAGACGGTCAACCAAGGAAACAATGCGAAGCTCTGAAACACGATTGAGACATTTCGGTTGGCCACAGCGATTGGTTGACCATGCCAAAAGATTTGCCCAGCAGAAGGCATGGAGAGGCCGGCTAGTATGCGCAAAAGCGTCGATTTTCCCGAACCCGAAGGTCCAAGTAGCGCAACAATCTCGCCGTCCCTGATAACGAAGTCGGTCGGTGCGATTACCAGAATGGGATCCCCGTGCGGCTGCGGATATGCCTTCTGCACCTGGCGTGCTTCGATGATGACGGGCTCAGTCGGCATGCTCCACCTTGAGAGGCTGCGGTCGCCAGCGATCCTACGCGCAAATTGCTCGATGCCTGTTTACCTGTCACGTGAAGGAGCGCGCGAAGCAGGAAAACAAAGATCACCGCGGCTCGGTATCAATCATCTAAACAGCTCGCGTCTTGCAGCATTTGATATGGCCACGACGGCGGGGTGCTGCAGCTTGCGTTCCGCAGAGATGGCGTAGAAATGCATTCTGACTTTCTCGGTGTGTCCGATCGTGGCAAGTCCTCTCAGTCTTTCAGGCTGCTTTTCGAACACCGAGGGCATGGGAAAGATCGCGGTCCCCATCTCTCCAAATGCGCGCAGCAATGCGTAATCCTCGAATTCGCCGATGATCATCGGACGTACAGCCTTCGTTTCAAACCAGAATTCAAGGCTGCGCTGCAAGGCAGTGTTCTCCGTAGGAAGAAATAAAGGAGCATTGTCCAGACTCTTCGGAAAGTCTTTCCGAAATTTGCTTGCCAGCTTAGGCGCACAGACGAAGATCACACCGCACTCACCGAGGAGGTGGCTATAAGCTCGGATGCTTAAGCTGGGATCCAACCGGGGAATCGGAAAGGACCAGATCCAATTCGTGGGTTGCGAGACGCGCCAGAAGGTTGTCGGATGCAGCTTCACGACAGACCACGCGGACATTTTCCCGGAGGTGCAACGCCGGTTCGATCAGCAGCTGAGCAATGACCTTAGGCATTACGTCGACGATTCCGATATCCAAACGCAAAGGTCGCCCCACTGGTGATTTTTTACGACATCGACTAGCTCCCGCCCGAGCGCAAAAATATCCTCCGCATAGCTGAAAACCGTCCTGCCGGTCTCGGTTAATACAAGCCGCCTCCCCGATCTTTCCAGCAGTTTTTCTCCCAAATGCTCTTCCAGAATCTTTAATTGTGTACTGATCGCCGGCGGCGAGATCCGCAGCTCTGCAGCGGCTTTGTGAATGCTGCCCGCCCGCACTACCGTCCAGAAGTAAAGCAGGTGATGATAGTTCAGCCACTCCATATTCGTTCTCTCTTTATGATTAATAATACATAATCAAACAATGAAGTATTAAGTACTTTTTGTTAATACACACTTTACCTATAGTGGTATCTAGATAACAGATAAGAAAAAGGAGGAAGAAAATGAAATTTCAAAGCGTTCACGCGATGCATGCAGTTCGAAACACCGATATGAAACGCCTCGCGGTTCGATCGATGTGGGGTTTGCTGGCCAGTGTCGGGATCATCGGAGCGCTGGTCATGGCCATACCTCTTTGAGGCAGGAACCATATACACCTGGTGATCATCGCAAGTAGCAAATTTGAAGGAGATAAGTTTCATGACAACTGCATTTTTGAAACGAACGGCTGCAGCCACGATCGAACGCAGAGCAAAGGAGGCGCTCGCTAAACAACTTCCTTATCCTAGGCCAACGGTTAGGGAGTTTCGCGATTCGGCTTCAGGGCAGGCCATTGCGATCTCTCCGGGAAGCGTGTTCATAAAAGAAGGCACTCCGGTTCCAAGATCGACGGGTTTCCGTTTCAAGAGATTTGGCAGTTGGGATCTCATCGCGGATATGGATAGCTTTGAGTCCGCAGAGAAACTCGGGGAACGTGGCTGGTACTTGTCATTCATCCTCCCCGCAGTGCACGCCCTGGGGATCTCATTCAATCCGCACCTAGCTGTAAAAAGAGCATTGCATGGTCTGATGCAGAAGGTGGAGAAACGAAACTTCAACGCGATCGAAATCGCCAGCGCAAATATGAAGACGCTTCTTGGCGTCAATTGGGCGCGCGTCGCGGGTTATCCGCGCCATTTGCGCGACAATCCCTTCGTTCGGGACCTGAATCCGCACCATCGCCGTAGACCACGATTGAATTGGACCGGAATCAACCATGTTGTTGGCCAACGCCTTCGCCAACGCAAGGCCGCTTGACTGAGCGGGTGGAATGCATGCACAACTTCGGGCCCTGCACTTCGTTCGAGATCGGGGGGCTGTTTCTGACAGCGCTCGAACACGGGCGCAGGGTCCGGAACTGCGCGCATCACCCAAACTCGAAATCGGAAGCTGGAGAGCCGATGTCAAGTCAGCAGCTTCTTGTTCGAGAGTGCTTGCAGACAGGGACCCTATCTGCTCGTCCCGAAACGATACACTACTCCGAGCCCTACACGCGCGTGATTGTCCCCGTGATCAAAAAAGTTTGTGCGCAGGAGATCGATTTGCACCCGCCCACCCAAGTGCTCGGTGAAAAAGTAGTCCCCGCCGCCGCCCAAAATCCATGAATAGGACGTATCCGACTGACTTGCTCCAGTGGCGCTCACATTGGTGTGGCTGAAGCCAAACAGAAGGTGCCCGAATGCGTCCGCGTTGTTAGTCGAAGATGGACGATAGGTGAACCGCGGACCCACATTAAAGCTGTGCATCCTGCTGTTTATCGAATTCGGCACACCCGGCAGGATTATCGCGATCGTTCCCAGGCTCTCCGAACCGTAACCACCGCTTAAATCGGCCTCAACTCCCAGATTAGGTTCCAGATCGTAGTTGGCAGATGCCAGCCAACCACTTTGCCCTACTCCAAAATTGCTGCTATGTGAGTAAGCGCCGTAGATATCGATGGGAGGTACTTCGCTCGATTGCGCGAGCAACAACGCCGAGCCGAAAGTAAGTACCGCAATGACGAAAAATGAACGCCTCATGGAATTGCCTCTCTTCTACAGGACGCCAACATCGGCGAGTGTCTCGACGATCAGTAGGAACCTGTGTTGATCTGTGTGATTGCGGGTGCAAAGCCTGTAGTTGTCCTGGAAGGAGAATGGATAGAGTAATTAGGCCAACGTCCGATAGAGCAAACAAACTTTGTGATCAGCAGGAGTTGAGAGAGATACTGATAGGCTACACGCTTATTAGTTCTGTCGTGGTTTGACGCTTGGAGGTTGAAATATCCCGCTGTGATGCCCGTATTTTTCACCAGCTCCGGAAGCGCTGGTCCCAGTCTGCTGTAGTGGACATGGGATTGCAAGAGCCAGCATTGGCGGGTGAGCCTCAGGAACAGCTTTCTTGAATGCATCCTTCAACTCCGTTTTTGTCACTTTACGGCCTCATGTTGTCTTTCCACGGTTATTGCGTTCGCGAAGACTTTGCTCAAGATGATTGGCGAGAGCGCTGAATCGACTGAGTCTGGTCAAAACCGGCTGCCTCCTTCACCATTTCGTGCGCGACTGCTACGCTCGATGCAAGGCTCTCGAATGACTTCGAATCTCTCCCTGATTTTTATCGAGTTGGGCGCTGCCGTACTCGGCCTTGCCATCCTCTCCCGCGTCGCGAACCGCTGGGGCTTTTCCGCAATTCCTCTGTACCTGGTTTCGGGTCTGGCTTTCGGAAATGGAGGAATAGCGCCTCTGCGGGTTTCTGCAGATTTCGTTCACATAGGGGCGGAGATCGGGGTTTTGCTCTTACTCTTCATGCTCGGTTTGGACTACACCGGCGCAGAACTCAAGGCCAATCTAAAACGTGGAGTCAATGCGGGAGTCATAGACTTCCTGCTCAATTTTCCGCCTGGACTTGTGGCCGGCCTGCTGCTCCACTGGAAGCCGCTCGCGGCAATACTCCTGGGTGGAGTGACTTACATCTCTTCCTCCGGAGTGATTGCAAAGATCCTTTCTGAGCTACGCCGGCTTAGTAATCCAGAAACTCCGGCTATCTTGTGCGTGCTCGTTCTGGAAGATCTCGCAATGGCAGTCTATCTTCCCATTGCTGCAGTCCTCCTCGTTGGAGGAGGTACTGCGCGAATCTTTGTTTCAGTCACGATCGCCGTAACAGCTGTCTTCCTCGTCCTGGTGATAGCTGTTCGCTACGGGGAGAGGCTGAGCGAATTTGCGAGACATGATTCCGACGAAATTATTTTGCTTTCCGTTCTTGGGACTGTGCTTCTCGTGGGTGGGATCGCACAGCGTCTGCAGGTGTCGGCAGCGATCGGAGCATTCCTGGTAGGCATTGCTGTTTCTGGCCCCATGCGTGAACAGTCTCATCGTCTGCTATCGCCTCTGCGAGACTTTTTCGCCGCGATCTTCTTTTTCTTTTTTGGCCTTCAGATCGCTCCAGCATCGCTCGTCTCGGTACTCGCTTCAGCCGCCGCGCTCGGCGCAGTGACGGCCGCTACGAAAATCGCATCCGGGTACTGGGCCGCACGACGCTTCGGCACCGACAGCAGGGCTGGGCTTCGAGCAGGTGCGGCCTTGGTCGCTCGAGGCGAATTTTCCATCGTGATTGCCGGGATGGGAGCCGGGCTCGAATCGCAACTGGAGCCTCTGTCCGCTGCCTACGTCCTGCTTCTCGCGGTTTTAGGACCGATTCTGGCGCGCGCAATCAGATAAGTGGAACAGCCTACGAGTATTGTCCGGAAGTTTCGCATGCGTGTACGACACCAGGAGGAGCAGGGTCTGTCACTGAGCGACCGATTGCCTGCGTTAAGGCTCTCGCATCTAAGCCCGAATGCCAGCGCTCGCGTACGACATTTCCACGCAGAGCGGACTTACCGAAGAAGAAGCAGCCACCAGGCGGATGGACGGTTGATTGGAATTTTGTGGTCAACACTGACTCTCGGATTCGAATTCCTGATTGGGCATTTTGTGTTTAAAAACTCATGGAACAAGCTGCTGAGCGAGTCCCAGTTGCCCAGGGCAGCCTTTGGATTTTCGTGCCGTTTTTCACGCCTCTGGTCCTTGGTGGGCTTCGACATTAACCCACAAGGATAATGTGAACAAGTCCGAAAACGCGACGATGGAATGTCATTGATAAGTTGGCGGGCGGCTTGATTGTAAGTACGCTTGAAATTCCCGCCTTCAGGCGAAAAGCCCTCCCGCACCGAGAACAAGCAAGAGGGCCTTATCGCCGGCTGTTTGAGGTCATTCTCGCTGGACTGGGTGAGCGTCGCATCGAGAATTCAGCTGTTGCCAGTAGATTCCATTGCCCTTCCAGACGCCAGCGCCGTCCTATGCCAGAGCTGCCTGCTGTCAACAACCGCAGAAGTTCGGGAGAACAACCGCGCGGGCATACTTCGACGTGCGCCTTGCCCCGCAGTCTGTTTTATCGACAATTGCCTGAGGGCTTTTGAGAAGTAGACTGTGCAACTCCGAAGGCCAAGCACCGCCCCTAAGCTGAGCTTCCTTCAGCAGGTTGTAGCAGATAAGGATTGGGATCGAGAGTATAGCGACGGAGCCAGCGCGACACCTGGGTATCGAAGCGGTGATGGAGTTCGATGTCTGACGCATCCAGAACACGCCAGCGGCCTTCATCGCACCGAAATTCGACACCGCCGTTTCGCAGGCGGTACTCATTGCACACACCGCCAGGGAAGAAGAGCCGTAGTGCAGGAAGGTAATGCACGAACTTGCATCCTAACTAGAGAAATACAAAAGCAATGCCCGCAAACCTGTTAGTTGCGCTGAAAAGACGAATTCCTTGTACCGGCAATAGTTCCTAAAGCTTTCTCCTGTCATTTGTCCTCGAGAGAATCACCAGCGCCGTCTCTTCAGAATTCACGCTTCAATTAACCTCGCGCGTATGGCGAACCGGATCAGTTCCGCCAGCGACTTCACCTTAAGCTTGCGCATGATTCGGGCTCGATGAGTCTCCACGGTCTTAGGGCTTGTGCCAGTCAGCACTGCTACTTCCTTGTTGCTCTTTCCATCAGCCAGGAGTTGCAGCACCTCGCGCTCCCGAGATGTGAGCGTCTGTTCCGAACTGGGTTTGTCGTGTTTCAGGTACTGCTGCAGCAAAAATTGAGAAACCCGGCCGTCAAAGAATGGCCGGTGTTTGTCGAGGTTGGAAATGGCGTCGATCAGGTCACGGGCTGTAACCGATTTCGTGAGGTAGGCATGCGCCCCGGCTCGCAGAGCCTGCCGTATAGTTTCATCCGATTCGTCTGTTCCGATCAGGAGGACCTCGGTCCGCGGCTGCGCTTTGCGAATTCGCAGGGCGGCTTCGACTCCATCAAGCCCAGGCATGTGCAGATCAAGAATTGCAATCTGCGGGTGAATGGATTTGGCCTTTTCTACAGCTTCTCTGCCGCAGGTGACCTCAATGACTTCCCATCCCGGTTGGGATTCCAGCACCGCGCGGATGCCGCGACGAAAGAGGTCGTGATCATCTGCAACCAGGATTTTTACCTTCGGCACGTATTATTATAGGCATCTTCCACTTTATCTTTCTCTTTCCAACTGTCAGGAATCGATGTATTTTGCTGATAGATTTCCATGTATGCGCCGCTTACAAACGCAGGACATTCTTGATCTGAGGTAGTTTCACCGGGCTCTAGCAGCTCCAGGCACGGCGATGGAGAATGGCGTTCAATTCCGTATCGGGCACTCTCCAATTACGCCTGGCACTCACCTTTGCCATTTTGGGAACGGCAAGAGCAGACTTGAAACAGCTGCACATTCGATTGCCGTCGGGGTCCGCGCCCGCGAAGTCTGCCTCTTGATCTGCGACGATTCCTTGGCCAAAACAATCTTCATTCGCTTGGGTGCGATTGGAATTGATGTGCACGAAAGTGTGCGCAAAGGAGCGCTCATTCACCTGCACGGGGAGGCAAACGGAACGGAGTTGCTGGGCAGTATCGTCACCAACCTCGAAAAACGCTGCCCCGCGGGTGCGCGAATCGTCGGATGCCCATGCTGGAGCGCCAAAGGGTGGCCCGACCCTACAGATCTCCTCGCCTTTGAGATGCTTCTCGATCATGTCGCTACCAGATATCGTGCTCTCTGCATGTGTATCTATGACCGGTCCGAGACGCCGCGCGCAGTTCTGCATGTCCACCCTCAGATTCTGACGAAGGGTGAGGTTAGCTTGAACCCCGCCTATATACCTCCAGAGCGGTTCAGACGCGAACTGCGACTCGGACTTTCCGGCCGAAGACTTCGGTTGTAAGCAGGCGACGGCAGGCTCGATAACGCGAGTTCTCTATGGGCTGATCGTCGGGAGCCTACCTGTTCCATAAGGGACTTCGCGGTGCAATCAGACGATAGATGCGAGCGCGAGAAGAACGATTGCTAACGACGATATCCCCACAGTGCTCGCCAGGCATGGCAATGGCGGGATCCTTCAGCAACATGATGCGCAGCTGAGGCCTGAACCTCTCAAATCGTGCGCAAATCTCGGCAATCTGAGCGACATTGCTGCCGAGGTCGATGGCAAGCAGGTCGTGAATCTGTTTTTCGAGAATCTGCTCCGCTTCCTCCGCGCGGCCAGTCCAGGTTGTAACAAAGCCGAGTTCGTACCATTCCATAAAAGTGAATCGCGGAGGACCGGCTTTCAACACCAGCACAAACTTCTTGGTGGATCCGGAAATGTGTTCCACGCTCTTTGGCAGGTTCACCGTGGTTTCGACTGCGGTAGGATGCGCAGGTCCAATCAGGTCGACTAAGTGTTTGACGGAAATCGGCTTGTGAATGACCGTGAATCTGCTGGAAGACGTTAGTGCCGACACAGCGCCTGACATCAGAAATATCTTTGCGGCCGGCAGGAAGTCGGAAATTGTGACGCAGAACTCAACTCCATTCATGCCGCCGAGATGAAAATCGCAAAGCACGACCTCAGGAATGAACCCCGGGAGCAAAGCGAAAGCCTCAGCAGCGCAGCTTGCAGACCGCACGCAATATCCGAAACGCTCAAGGCAAAGCTGCAGCACCTCACGAAGGGACGATTCATCATCTACGATCAGAACGTTCATCGATCCGCTGCGAACTACAGTCCAGGATCTCCTCCCAACCGCCGGCAGTCTCCCAAATCATAAACGCCGCCGGCCATCACGAGCGAGGAGACGTATTTAAACACGTTTGTAAGGGCTGTCGAGCCAGAAAAAAGCACGCCGTCGCATCGGGCGAAATCAATCAATGTGGGCGTCCTGATAGTCAGCAAACATATAAGTATTTGTCTCCTTAAAAATTACATACTCATCCAGCGTTGTCATACATACTTATCCGGATTGTCGGAGCACCACTGAACTCAGAAGATATCCTCGTTGTGCATTCAAGGCTGAACCCGTTTCAAAGAAGATTTTTCGCGCATGAAGTGCTAGGACACAGCATCGACCACCTAATAACGAATCGTTTGTCGGAAGCCAAAGAAAAGTTTGGTTCTTCTCTAGATGCTGCGGATACACAGGCTCTCCAAATCCTCTACAGCTGCAAGCGGCGCGTGTGCTCTGATGAAGACGTCGCTTGTTGACGCAGCTTGTCAGTGCGAGCCTCACATTGTGTTGTCAAGAATCTTCGTTCGCAGACCCTCCAACTATTAATTTGAGCAAGTAGCGATGTATTGCGCCTGTGCTTATATTGACGGTTTCTTATGATTCCGAGAGTTTGAACCGCCAACTGCGGGAGCTGGAGAGGGCCGGGCACGTGATTGTGCCGAGTTCCTCTCTTGAAACCTGCTTGAATGCGATAGTGATGGGACCCTACCAGGTCCTGGTTATCGGGATTACCGTACCTCTCGCCGATCGCCAACGGATTGCCGATGCAAGCCGAAAGATTCGACCAGAAGCCCACCTGGTGTCCATTGAACGACTCGATTCGCCTAATCTGGAAGGCGCTGGCTACTGCATCAAAGCCGGTGACGAGTCTCAGTTGACAAGAATCATCTCCGGCCTGCGGGAAGGTTAAACATTGTAATCCGCCATTTCCCCCAATGGGTCGTCCCGAAGCTTTGCTCTTAATAATTTGCAAAATTCAGGTGTGGATTTCTATTCGCGAGGCGTAACCACCTCTCGCAAGCTTCACGCCCGTAGCTCCGATAGCAAACATAAGCAGACCGACGCCGAGCCGGTCCTGCAGTTGGCCTTTGTCGCAAGATCTCCACTGCCAATAATAGAGATGCCAAGACGAATAGCATCAGTGATATTCCCAATGAAAATGACGCATGCCCCAAGAACTTCAACGAGCGGCATCGAAATAGCCGTATTCGACCGAGTGGTATCGCCGTAAAACTCCAACCCGGAACGGATCAACTGGCGATATTACGGATGTCACTGAGCCAATGACGACTGCTTCATTTCGCAAATCGCGGGCGAGGTGTTGGATTTACCGAGGTGATTTCCTGTCCAGAATCAGGAGAGACGCATTGCTCTGATTCACACAAAGGAAAGTTTATGAATGAGCCCGCAAGTGCATCTTTATGGATCGTACAATCCTGGCCGCGTGGAAGAAACTCAGCACCATGAGTTGGAGCAGAGAGACCTCTAGCTCCGCACTGCAATGAAGAGATCACTGAAGAGATGGAGCTCCGGTTGCGACGGGAATTGTTCTGCAGGCAGTTTGACTTTCATCGTCGTTAGCGGCGCAAGACCAAGTTATGAACATGCATCTATAGACGCCGGAGAATCTACCGAGGAGCACAGGCCATGAGCAGTACCACGCAGACTTGCCCCGCCATCGAGCTGCCTTCTGAAACTTACCTGAACGCCTCCCACGGAGTGAGGTCCTGGTTCTTGACGAAGGACCATAAAAGGATTGCGATTCTCTATCTCGTCACAATCACTTTATTTTTCCTGTTCGGCGGGACGATGGCGGCTTTGATTCGGCTGGAGCTGCTGACGCCCGCGGGAGATCTTTTCCAAGCGGACACCTACAACAAATTGTTTACCGCTCACGGCATTGTCATGGTGTTTTTCTTTCTCGTGCCGTCTATTCCGACTACTCTGGGAAATTTCCTCCTACCGATGATGATTGGAGCGCGAGATCTGGCGTTCCCGAAGATCAACCTGGCAAGCTGGTACATATTGATCATTGGAGCCTGCTTTACTTTTTCCGCGATCATCAGCGGGGGTGTGGATACCGGCTGGACGTTCTACACGCCCCTGAGCACCCAATATCTGACAACGAAAGTCATCGCCGCCGCTCTCGGAATAATGATCGCGGGATTTTCATCGATTTTCACCGGCCTAAATTTCATTGTCACCGTACACAGAATGCGTGCGCCCGGGATGACCTGGTTTCGCTTGCCTCTTTTTGTGTGGTCTATGTATGCAGTGAGCATCATCAATGTGATCGCTACGCCGGTTCTCGCCATCACTCTGTTGTTGGTGGCTGTAGAGCGCGGGCTTCACATCGGAATCTTCAATCCTCAGCTGGGCGGCGATCCGGTCTTGTTTCAGCATATGTTCTGGTTCTATTCCCATCCGGCGGTGTACATCATGATCCTGCCGGGATTCGCCGTGATCAGCGAGGTTATTCCATGTTTCTCGCGCAAACGCATCTTCGGCTATAGCGCCATTGCATTCGCTAGCATCGCTATTGCGGTGTTCAGCTTTTTTGTGTGGGCCCACCACATGTTTGCTGCCGGCATTTCGACGTATTCCGCGCTCGTTTTTTCGTTGATGAGCTTTATGATCGCTATTCCTTCCGGCATCAAAGTTTTCAATTGGACCGCCACCATGTACAAAGGCTCGATTCACTTCGATACTCCGATGCTGTATGCGCTGGGCTTTATAGGGTTGTTCACCATAGGTGGTTTAACGGGTCTTTTTCTAGCATCGTTGGGGATCGACATGCATGTTACGGCTACATATTTTGTGATCGCTCATTTTCACTACGTCATGGTCGGCGGCATGCTCGTTGCATACCTTGCAGGCCTACATTTCTGGTGGCCGAAAATTACCGGCCGAATGTATCCCGAGGCGCCGGCAAAGTTGTCGGCGTTAATTACATTTATCGGATTCAACATTACGTTCTTCCCGCAGTTCATTCTCGGATACATGGGGATGCCGCGGCGATATCACACTTATCCGCCGGAATTCCAAGTATTGAACGTGCTCTCATCGGCAGGAGCATCGGTACTCGCGGTGGGCCTCCTGATGCCAATGGTGTATCTCTTGTGGTCGCTGAAATACGGCAAAATAGCTGGAAACAATCCATTCCGTGCTACCGGATTGGAATGGCAGACGAGTTCGCCACCTCCTACTCACAATTTTCATGAAACCCCTATCGTGACACAGGAACCGTATGCCTATGAAAACGAAGCAGAGGAGGAGATCACTGTTGGATAGAAGGTCGATGTCTGAGAAGTCTCAAGCAAAGCCAACTGGATCCGCTACTTTGCAGGAGGGAATACAACAAGACGCAGGCCTTCTGTACCAATCGGATTCTCGTTCTGATCGTTCGCGCAAACCACCATTCCGTGAATGGAGTTCCGGCGGGTATTGGCTCGCAGTTGTTTCGGTGGTTCTGGCCTGTGGGTTGCGCCTTGCCCTCGACCCTTGGCTTGGCGATCAGGATCCATACATTGTCTTCGTGGTTGCGATAGCGGTGACCGGATTGTATGCCGGCGTTCGCCCTGCCTTTCTCGCGACAGCCCTTGGAACGGTAATTGCGTACTTCGGTTTCGTGCCGCCTCGATACCAATTCGGATTTGCGGGAATCGGGGATGCAGCGGGATTCGGCGTTTATCTGTTGACCGCCATCGCCGTTGTTCTACTTACGGAAGCACGCCGGCGGGCTGCTGCGCAGGCAGAGCAGTCCTTACAAGCGCACATTAACAGCGAACAGAAGCTGTGCGACGCCCACACGCTGTTTCGGAACTTCATGGATCACAGCTCCGCATGTGCATATTTGCGCGATGAAAGCGGGCGATGTGTGTACGCCAATGAAGGCGCAAAGCGCGAATTCGGGATCGATCCAAACCAGTCCAACAGCGAAGGGTTCGACCGTGCCCACTCAGAGTTTCGTCGCCAGGACCACCGCGTGTTGGATCTAGATCAAACCATGGAATTTATGGACAGGACTACAGGGCCACGGGGAGAGCGTTACTGGCTTACCAGCAAATTCCCGTTTGTGGACCTTGCGGGACGACGATTTGTGGGCGCCATTTCTGTCGAAATCAGCGATCGGATAAAAGCCGAAGAAATTTTACGTAAAACCGAGCGGCTTTCGGCGGGACAGCAGATGGCCTCGCTTTTGGCGCACGAGATCAATAATCCGCTGGCGGCACTGACCAATATCGTCTTTTTGCTTTCGCATCAATCCTTGCCTTCGCCCTCTGGGGACTTTGTACGGGAGGCAAAAGATGCGCTCTCCCGCATTAATCGTATCGCCAGTATGACGCTGGGATTTTATTTTGATGAGGATGCGCCTGCATCTCTGGATGTTTGCCAGCTCATTGACGAAGTGGTGGAAATGCTCGCTGCTACGGAAGGGTTCAGAAAGGTTCAGATCTCACGAGATTTTAATTGCGATGCAATATTGATCGCTTCACCTCCCAGCATTCGGCAACTAATCATCAGCCTGCTGAGAAACGCGATGGAGTCGGGTGCGCAATGCGTACGCATTCGAGTTCGAATGGGTCGGGATTGGCATCGGAGCAGCCGCGGCGGAGTGCACATTACGGTTGCTGATAACGGGTGCGGCATCGCGCCTGAGCTTCGCGAAAGAGTCTTCGAACCCTTCGTCAGCACGAAGGGCGAAAGAGGCGCCGGGCTTGGATTGTGGGCGAGTCACGCGGCGGTGCTGAGGAACGATGGGAGAATCAGCTTTCGAAGCACCACCGCCGGCTCAGGAAGAGGCACATGCATGCGCGTTTTTTTGCCGACTATTCCCCCGAATTTCGACGATGCGACTTTTCAGCTTCGCGCGTCTTCGCAGGCTCGAAGAAGCGAAATGCCAGCATGATTGGCAAAACGCGCTGCTCAGCGGCAAGAGAGTGAAGACATTGAACAGTCCGGGCAATGTGAAAAGATACTGCGTTGATAACGGACCGGTCTTGCCGCATGCAAGTTGCGAGTCGAGAAAGACAAGCAAGGGTTCGACTGCAGCCCATGAAGTAGCTAGCTGGCTGGCGGGAATACGACCGGATTACGAGGGTTAAAAGTGGCATATGTAATTGCAGAGCCGTGTATCGGCGTAAAAGATACTGCCTGCGTTGACGCCTGCCCGGTGGATTGCATCCACCCACGGAAAAATGAAGATCCACGGTTTGCAAAAGAGGCGCAGCTTTACATTGATCCCGTGGAATGCATCGACTGTGGAGCCTGTGTTCCTGTTTGTCCGGTTGCCGCGATCTTCGCACGCGATGATCTTCCAATGCAGTGGGAGCACTTCGCAAAACTGAATGCCGATCATTTTGGAAGATGATCAAGTCGAAGCGCAAGCTCGATGCCGCTCGATGACATTCATTTTGTGCCGAGCCCGATAACCTCCTCAATGCAATTCGACTCATTGGCTATCGGCGCGGTTTGGATTGCCAATCGCGAATTCCTCCAAGTGATATAGCCGCCTGCGCGATCCGCGTTGCCTGTTCCACTTTAGTGTCACGTCGGTGACATCACTCACTGAGGATGATCGTTTTATACTTGTCTATAGCAGCATTTCCTATTTTCAAGGGGCGTCATGCTCGAAACCGAACTCTTTGCATTTCTTGAGCACACGACCGACGCCGCCTTTGCGGTCGGCGAAGACGGGCAAATTCATTTCTGGAATAAAGCTGCAGAGAAGCTACTGGGGTACTCTGCTGAAGATGTAGTGCACAAAACTTGTTTCGAAGTGCTGCAGGGCTTTGGAGCGCTCGGTACGCGAGTTTGCCAAGAAGGATGCAGCGTTATGGAATGCGTCGGCAGACACGCAGAGATACCAAATTTTGATTTGAGTGTAAAAAATCGTTCTGGACAGCGCATGTGGATCAACATGTCCACGATAGTGTTTGACAATCCGCGCACCAGTCGCCGCCTTCTCGTTCATCTCGCCCACGATATTAGTGAACAGAAGAGGACTGAGGAACTGGCCCACAAGATGCTGGATCTCTCCCGTGAACTTGGTCAAATCGGTCAGTGGACCCTACGCCCGGAGCCTGCCTCCCCTTTGTCGGATCAAGAGAAGCAGATTCTCCATCTTTTCTCGGGAGGCCAAAGTTCACACAGCATAGCCAAGACCCTCGGCATCAGTGTACCGACTCTGCGTAATCATCTTCATCACATTAATCAGAAGCTCCGCACACACAATCGGCTAGAAGCGGTAATGCATGCGATTCAACGCAAGCTGATTTGAACCTTCGATTCGAGCTCGTGTTGAACAGCGATGGTGCCTAATCCTCGATTTGCTCGAATTGCTCAACCTCTTGCGCAAATCGCAGCGTCAGTCCCTGCGACCGCTCTATTTCCTGTGCTTCTGATTGCATTGATAAATCTCCATGGCGGACTTCGAATTGGATCTATTGCACTCATGCTGTTGGGGACGCCGTGGTACAGCCTCTTCAATGTCATTGCAGGCGCCACGGCGATTCCATCCGACTTGCGAGAAATAGCTGATGTGTTCAACCTTAAGCGAGCCGAGCGTAGGAGGACCATAATCCTGCCTGGCATTTTTCCGTTTCTGATAACGGGCCTTGTCACCGCATCTGGTGATGCCCCCTGTAGTTTCGGAGCACTTCCGCTTTAAAGGCGAGACGCTCTCGACCGCTGCACAACACCTGTGACGTTGAACCTGCTCTGCTTTCCTCCTAGAGTGTCTAACTATCTCGTTTTTGCCCACCCTGTTGTGACGGATCTCTTCAAATCAGAGTTGCAGCCGGGTAAACCATAGTCCCCAGTTTTCAGAAGTGACGTTCAATCAACCCTTCAATAGTTTTCAAAAAAGGAGAAGCGAAAATGAAAGGTCAATCGGCATTCGCTCCTGCAGCGAGTCCTACCGTCATCACCATGCCGGAACCCGTCAGCACGTTCGATCCCACGCTGACGGAAATCTATAACGCGATCCGAAATCGCGCCTATGACTTATTCGCTCGGCGCGGATACGTTCATGGACAACATTTCCAAGATTGGCTGCGCGCGGAATCGGAGATACTGCAACCCGTTCCGGTAGAGATCACAGATAACGATGAAGCGTTTACCTTGCGGGCAGAGGTTCCCGGCTTCACGCCGAAGGAGCTGGAAGTTAAAGTCGAGCCGTCGCGATTATTGATTCGAGGAGAGGCGCAGCGGAGCCAGCAACGGTCCGCAGGAAAGACGATTTACAGCGAGTGTCAGCAGAATCAAATTTTCCGCGTAGTCAACCTTCCAACGAAAATCAATCCTGACAAAGTGACAGCGAGCGTGCAAGATGGCGTTCTTCATATCGCGTTGCCTAAAGCCACAACAGTAAGGGCAAACAGAGTGGAAGTGAAGGCCGCCTAGGCGAATCATGAACCGAATGCGGAGGAGCGGTTCGATTAAACCACCGCTCCTTTGCCAGATGCCGGTCCTCACTCGTCCGAGTCACCCGCAAGCTTGAAAATCGCCTCAATGAGCGATTGCGAGATTCCCTGTTCGCCAGTACAACTTCGTCCGCCAGGGGTTTCAAACATTGCTGATCCGAAGTAAGAACAAATGCGGATGACAGGCACCTTCGGATTCAGCATTCTCAACTCGCGTGTAATATTTTCCTGAATGCGCACCGGATAGAACTGCACAGAACTACTGCGTCAAAGCGCTGCTTTACCAAGAGTTCGAGCAGAAGTCCCGCTTCCTTGGTTGTGATCACGTGGTAGCCGGCTGTTTCCATGAAACTGTTACGCAGTCGACACACACTGTACATGCCTAACGGGAACACGGCTCCCCAATACAGCCGGTCGTATCTGAGGGTGAATCGCCTGTACACGTGACGCCAAAATCCCAGAATCACAAGCATCGGGATCCACCAGGTTGCAGTAAGGAGCGAATGGGAAGAAAGTGTAGCGGTAAAAGATCAGCGAGATGATCCATATGTAAAGCATCCCGCCGCAAAGCCAGAGTGCCAATCGGGACGGCTGTCGCTAATCTATAAATAGGGCGATCGACCGGGTCGTAAGGCGCTGCTGTTGAGGAGCGGATTTATAGGACGGCGGACAACCTGCACCCGAAGTCACTCCTTCGGGCAAGAACCACCGATCTAGCGCTCTCAATGACAACTGTCCATTGCCCTTATTGGGCCAAATGACACGCCAGGTACTTTCCGCTTCACCGCTGTCGATAATGACATTCTCATAATCTTGCGTGCTCACTCGAGACTCGGTTTATCCTCAACCTATTACGAACAGCGGTGTCCTATGCTGATTCCCGTTCCGAGACTCACAAAGGAGCCGTCATTTCTGGTCAAAAACTGTATGCAACGGCAATGTTGGCATGATCTCCTTGTTCATTCGCAGCCCCCTGGCTCTTAAAGTTCGTTAACAGGCGCCTGTATTCCCAAGCGAAGGTCACGTTCTTCGAGAGCTTGTACATGACATTTGCCATATAAGTCTGATTTTTCGATCGGTCGCCCGTGCGCAAATTCGAAACATCCGGCGACTCCAGTCCATAAGCCAGGTTGAGTTGCCACTTAGGAGTGAAATTGAGTTGGCCCTGCGTCCACCCACCTCGGGTCAGGACCCCATGTTCGCCGGAGGTTTCAACCGGCAGAATCGCTTCTCCCGAAGCTGCACTGAAGATACCTAGCGCCCGGCCATCGAAGACTTCACCGGTGAGATTGAATTTGCTTGTAAACGGCAACGTGTAATCGAGCGCAACACCCCACGAATCAACTCCTCTGAAGACAGCAGAGTTATTTGCGAGCCCAAAGTTTTTGCCGCGAGCATAGTGAGAGCTTATTCCAACCGAATATTGCCTATCGTTAACTTTGCTCGAAAGACTTAGGCGCGCTTCGACGCCAGGAGCTCTGCCGCGTTCGCCAATGAGCGGAGCGCGCCCAGAAGTGAATTGGGCAGTAGGAAAATCGCCCATGTTGGGATCTACAGCAGCAAGCTGACCTAGAAGGGTTGTTGTCTCGCTCAGCACGCGATGATACTCGCCGCGAAATTGCGGCATTCGAATCCAGGGATTTCCCGAAGCGGAAAACGTCGGAATCGCATACTCTGCAAAAGATGTGGGATTCAAAGGAGCAAAGATCGACCAGTCCTGACCAGCTTCAAAGGACCAGGATCTCCAATCCAGACGTCCCAGAGCGAGGCGAAGACGAGGCAGGTCCATATTCACGCCGTTTCCAAAAGCAGCTTTCCCGCCCAGAAAATCAATTTCTACTTGCGCGTTGAGTTTCGCTCCGGCAACCTCAGGCCCGCGTAGGTGGAAGCCGAGGCGGCTTTGTCGCGCAGTCATCGCGAAGTTCTTATCGCTTCCGGACGAATCTGAACCCTGTTTTCCGGCAAAAAGTGGAATGTCCTCGATATTTGTCAGTGCGGTGTTGTAAACCGCATTCAAAACCAGAGTTCCATAGAACTGAAGCGGGAAGGAACTTGTTACTTCTGCGGCGGATGAGGATGCAGGGGGCGGCGCAGGTGAAGGCGGGGAAGTTTGAGCTGCGGCTGGTCGCGGCGCCGCGCTCATCATGGAATCCGCTGAAATCCTTGCATACTCCTCCTTGCTCAACACTCCTTTGTCGCGGAGCAGCTCAGTGAGAACATCGATCTTATTGGTGGAGGACTCGATTGTTGCCAGTTCGGTCGCACTGATCGTCCCGTTATGGGCCAAGATTTTCGCTAGCTCAAGCGCACGGTCAGAGTCTGAATCGAATGCGAACGCCGACGCCACAAGTAAGCAGGCGGTAAGGAATAGCCTCATATACTTTTCTCCTGGAGCTCAAACCATGTTAACCATCCAACGTTGCCTAATGGGATTGCTGAGGGTGATTGATTGGGATGGGAATCGCACCGCGCATCAACATCTCCTTCTTGCTGGATGTAACTGAGCTGCTTCATTAGCCCATGCGGAGCATAAACACTCAGGTGAAAAGCAGATTTCTCTCCAGCTTGCGGTATCCCTTCTGCTCCGCCCACAGAGTCAGAACCGGGCTGCCGATCTCATCGATTACAGGAACAGCACGTCCCTGTTGGGTCAGATCGATTGTCTTGATGAAGCTCTTACACAACTCACAAGCTTCGATTCTGATGTAGGCAAAACCCTCCGCCGTATATACGGGCAGGAACTCCACATTTTCCTGTTCACAGGAGGGACACACCAGTCGTCGATAATCCCATTCGGTGTTACAGAAGGAGCAGATCAGAGATCGCTTCGCACCATCACCTAAGGGACGGAGAACGCCGCAGACCGGCTTACGGCAGCAGTATGGGCAGGTCGAGCGACTGCAGTTTTCGGCTGAAACGTCGCTGCTCTCAGCAAAGGACTCAGCTATTGGCTGAAGAAACGCATGCAGGAAAAAACTCTCAATGGTCCGATTGCTGGCGGTTCCGTTCCAAAATCGGGTCAGGGAGTCCTCCCAGTAAGGAGTTCCTCTGGTCTCAAGAAGGGTTGCGGCTTCGACCAGGACTTCTGTAGCGGAAGCTGACATCATTCGCAAAAAGTCCCGAAATTTAGGCAGTAATGAGACGAGATCAATCCTTTGCGGTAACTGTTGCTCAGGCGTTAAGTCGCGAAATTGGGAATGATCAAGAAAAGTGCGAAAGTTTTGCTGAAATTGGAGTACCTCCGCGCAGGTCATCAACACTTCCGCTGTAAAGGGCCATGCGTCCTTCAGCCTCTCGACCCGCTCAAGACGTTCCGAGTAGGAGTACCGTCGAATCACAGTTAAAGGCACGTTCTGATCACTCGTGGAGCTATCTTTGTCCTTCTCGATCAGTTCTCGGATCACGGCCGGTGACTTCTCGATACCATGCAGGATGGTGAGTCCAGGCCCATGCTCTGGTTACAGTGCCGTGCAGCATTCCACGCAACGTGCCAGGTATGCCCCCGGTCCCCTCATATAAGTGAATGAAGAACCCGCCAAGCATGATCAATCCCATCAGGTCGTGGAAGAAATAGCAGATCCACATGGCAGTGCGTCCGAGATGCTCGGGGAACCACAGAAAGACTCCAGTGATAAGGAAGACCAAAACAGATATTCCCATTGTCCAGAACCAGATCTTCTGGCCAGCATTGAATTTGCCGACGTAATCGGCCTCGGGCTGATCGGTTTTGATGGTGTAGTCCTTTATTTGCCGCAGCCACTGGCGGTCCTCTGGTTGCCATCGCATCTGACTGATCCATCCGCGGAATTGAAACAAAACGGTAATTACGAACGCGAGTCCGAACCACGGATGCAGCAGCCGTGCTCGGGCGCCGCTACCGAATATCGGAGCAAGCCAGGCGTAGAGCCATGGTGTGAAGAGAGCAAACCCGGAGAGGAGTGCCAGAATGAAACTGATCGCTACCAGCCAGTGCACGACGCGGGTATAGACCGAATGGCGCAGAACCTCACCCTCATACACGATCGTGCGTCCAGAACCGCCGGACTTTTGCATGCGGCGGAGATTTTCAACGGTCGCCATTGTCATCCTTTCGTGGTGGCTGCGGCAGCGTCCGTCTAGGCCCGAAGGAGATGTACTGGAAGAAGATGCCGACGAGGCCGGCAAATGCAGCAAACAATCCGATTGGCTTCAGGAAATGTTTCCAGATCGTATACACAATGGGAATGTGCGGGTCTTTTGGAAGACCGCCGTATGCCTCGGGGTCGCTGGCATCATGCAGCACATAGATTACGTGCGTTCCGCCAACACTCTCCGGATCGTAGACACCAGCCTTCTCAAATCCTGAAAAATTTCGGAGCTGTTCCGCCCGACTTTCCGCGAGCTCTTTCATTTCTGCCTTGGTGCCAAAGTGGAGACAGCCTGTGGGACATGACTTGATACATGCCGGTTCAAGTCCCTGTCCCACGCGATCAGAGCACAGTGAGCATTTGTAGACTTTCTTGGTTGTTGGATTGAAACGGGGAATATCGAAGGGACATCCGGAAAGGCAGAGCTGACAGCCGATGCAATTCTCCTGCTGAAAATCGACGATTCCATTTTCATATTGCACGATCGCGCCATCTGCCGGGCAGGCTCGCAGGCATCCCGGATCGGCACAGTGCATGCACTGATCCTTGCGCATGAGCCACATGAGCGTCCCATCGGCTCGCGTGTGCTCGTTGAATTTAATCAGGTTCCAATAATTCCAGCGCGTCTCCGGCATCGTCTGGTAGGTGTTATCGAACGTAGTTTCCCCAAATGGGAGATCATTCCACTCAACGCAGGCTACCTCGCATGCCTTGCAGCCAATACAAGTCGTGGTATCGATTAGCTTGCAGACCTCCACTTCGCGCTGCATGTGCCTGCCAGGGACACTTCCCGGATGAGCCGAGATAGCTTTGGTCTGCAGCGTTCTTTCGTCGGACATTGCCGGCTCCTTAAACCTTCTCCAGCTTTACCAGGAAGCCCTTAAACTCCGGAGTGTAGGCGTTTGGATCCATGATCGTCGGGGTTAGATTGTTTGTCGGTGTGAGCGCGGTTTTACCGGCGTCTTCCTGAATGCCACGATAGCCAAAGTGAATAGGGATGCCGATCTGGTACACCTTCTTGCCATCGATGGTCATGGGACGGATTCGGTTCGTTACCATTGCTTTCGCAATATAGAAATTGCGTGCGCTGGTCACTTTTACCTTCTCGCCCCCGCTGATTCCAGCTTCGCGAGCGAGCTCGACCGGAATCTCAACAAACGGTTCCGGAACAAGTTGCACGTCCATGGGATTGTTTTTCGTCCAGTAGTGGTAGTGCTCGGTCAGACGATAGGTCGTGCAAACAATGTTGAAGCCCTGCTCGATCGTCCCGTATTTGTCGTCCGGTGTTTTGAACTGAATCAGCACAGGGTTTGTCGAGCGATCAGGATGAAGAGGATTCTTTACCGGGCTCTCGTAGGGCTCGTAGTATTCCGGAAATGGTCCTTCGGCGAAATTGGCGAGAGGCGCAAAGATTCTCCCCACGCCTTCCGGCAACATGATGAATGGACCCATATGATCCTGCGGTGGAGAATCCGCTTTGAAATCCGGAACATCATTGCCCACCCATTTCCTCGTGTTATCGTCCCACCAGACCTGCGGTCTGCTTGCGTCCCAGGGCTTTCCGCCGGTGTCGCAAGATGCTCGGTTGTACATCACGCGGCGATTTGCAGGCCAGGACCAGGCCCAATTCTGATAGATTCCCAGGCCCGAAGGATCGTCAGTTCCGCGACGGCTGGTCTGTGAACCTGCTTCCGTCCATGACCCGCAATAGAGCCAGTTCCCGCACAGGGTAGAGCCGTCGTCGCGCAGAAACGCGAAACCAGGAAGCTGTTGTCCCGCCTTGATAGTACTGTTTGTCTTTTCGTCTCTAATGTCCTTGAGCGCGCGTCCGTTGATCTCCTTCGCGACTTCGGCGAGAGGTGGGTTCAATGGATTCGAGTATTCCCACGTGACGCTCAATACCGGCTCAGGCACTGTTCCACCTTCGGTCTTGTACAACTCGCGAATCTTAAGAAAGATGCGGGCCAGTATTTCCTGATCGACCTTGGCTTCACCGGGCGGGGGGACGGCGATATTCTTCCACTGCAGCCAGCGCGCCGAGTTCACGAAGTTGCCGTCTTTCTCTGCGAATCCAGCGCCGGGAAGCCGATATACCGTCGTGTTGATTGCCTTCTGGTCTTCCACGGTGGTGCCCGGATACCTCCAGAATTCACTGGTTTCATCGGGGTAGAGTTCGCAGACAACCAGCCAATCGAGCTTCTTCAGGGCATCCGCGTTTTTCTTGGAATCTGGTCCGATCATGACCGCGTTCATGCCGAATGCCACCAGGCCTTTCATCTCGCCCTGATACATACGATCGAACATCTCGACCCACGAGTAGCGGCGATCTATTTTCGGCAGGTAGTGAAAGGCCCACTCGTTTTCTTTTGTCGCTTTGTCACCGTAAAACGCTTTCAAAAGCGAGACTGTGAACTTAGGCGTGTTCGACCAGTAGTTAAATGAATCCCATTCCTTAGGTTTCGACGATGTTGGCGTGCTTCGTTTCAAATAGGTTGCCAGGGTGGTATCGCTAGGATTTCCCACTTTGAGATAGCCAGGAAAGATATCGAACACGCCTCCCATATCGGTTGCGCCTTGAATGTTGGAGTGGCCGCGCAGGGCGTTGACTCCGCCTCCCGAACGTCCAACATTTCCCAAAAGGAGCTGCAGCATAGCAGCCGTCCGAATTATCTGGGTCCCGGTTGTGTGCTGTGTCCATCCCACTGCGTAGATAATCGTGGCCGCTTTTTTCATGTCGCCATCCTTGCGAACGGATGTGAACATGTCGGCGGCTTTCAAAAACTGATCCTTGGCAATGCCGGTAATGCGCTCGACCATCTCTGGCGTGTATCGCGAATACTGCTGCTTCAGCAATTGAAAGACGCAACGCGGATGTTGGAGTGAGAGATCGTACGCAACATTGGCCGGCATGCTCGGAACGGGATGGGGTCCAGAACCGGCACCTTTTGCTCCAATTGGTCCAGCGGCCTGATGTCCTCCGCCTTGTGGTCCATGTCCACCATGAGTAGCCTGCATCGAGCCGGGACTAGCGGCGGGCGCGGCTTGAGCCGAAGGCGCTGACTGCTCAAATGCATTCGTAACCGAGCCGGTTTTTTCCTGAGCGCCGTTCGTTTTGGCAGATTGTCGAGATTCGCCTGCACCAGTGGAATCAGCAGCCGCGGCGATCACAGCTCCCTTAGGAATGAAGTTGCCGCCTTCCTGATAGTTCCAAGTGGCTTTGTCGTAAATGTGACTGTTCTCGTCGAAACCCGAATACAGACCATCTTCAGGAAGTTTGAACCCTTCTTTAATAATGAAAGCTGCGTTGGTGTAGTTGGCGAGGTAGTCGCGCGCGAGCCGATTGTTCTCGATGGCGTAGTTGATCAGGCCGCCCAGGAAAGCAATGTCTGTTCCGGCACGAATCTGGAGAAAGAGATCTGCGTTGGAAGCGGTTCGGGTGAAGCGCGGATCGACGCAGATCATCTTCGCGTTGCGATTACGCTTGGCTTCAACTACCCACTTGAATCCACAGGGATGGTTCTCCGCGGGGTTTCCGCCCATGATCAACATCATGTCGGTGTTCTTGATGTCGATCCAGCCATTGGTCATGGCTCCGCGTCCGAATGTTGGTCCCAAACTTGAGACCGTGGGTCCGTGTCAAACACGTGCCTGGGTTTCGAAGTACGGAGACCCCAGGCCCGCTCGCATGGCTTTAATCGCCAGATAATTTAGTTCATTCGTATCGGTGCAGCCGCCGATCCAACCCATGGCGTCGCAACGATTGACCGTGGCACCATTGGCATCTTTGGCGACGAAGTGCTCGTCGCGTGTTTTTTTGACGGCATGTGCGATCTCATTAATCGCCTCATCCCAGGAGATGTCCTCCCAGTGATTCGAAGCGGGTCGACGCACTTGCGGTTTGGTCAGGCGACGCTCATTCAGGATGTCCTGTTCGAGCGATGCCCCTTTGGGGCAAAGCGTACCGCGATTGATCGGATGATCAGGATCACCTTCAACATGCACGACCTGCGGCGTCACGTTCTTCGCGCCATCGCCGAGTGTGTGAATGATGACCCCGCAGCTTACCGAACAATACGGACAGGTGCTGCGCGTCTCCCTCGTACTTGATATTTTGAGGGCCTGAGTTTGTGCGTATGCGGGGGCGAGATCAAATCCAAGAACACTGGCTGCAATCCCGCCAACACTTGAAAGTTTGATGAACTCTCGTCGTGTGGTGCTCATGCTTATCTCCTGAACGGAGACTTCGGACTGGGAGACTCATAGTAATCCCGTTACACCACTGAAGCAACCGTCAATCAGCGACAGGTGGATGCGAAGCGCCAGCCTGACTTTGGCTTGGCACCAGGCGTAAAATTCCTGTTCGCGCATGTCGGAGATCGTCTCTGCCAAGAACCGATGCCTGTTCTGGGCGTGTTTGCCAAACGGTTATGTGATCCCCGGTCTTTACCTGCAACAGAAGGACATTCCGATCGTCCTTGATCTTTGTTATTACGCCGGAATTGCGCCCTCTAGTGGCTTTTCTTTTTCCGTATCGGGAATGATGATTCCTTCCTCACTTTCTCTCTCGTTTCTTCATAAGACGCGCGAGAATGCGATCGTGCAGAGGAATGAAGGTAAGGTTCATTTGGTAGATCGGCTTCCGAAATTATTTGATACCAGATACTGGTGTAACTCAACTCTTGTCAGCTGCGCTCTGTCGCCAGTCTAGAAAGAGCGCGGCGCGATTTGAACGTTATCGTCAATTTCTGCGATGGTTTCATATGTAGGAACGCCCCGCTGATTCCGGGCGCGATAAAGCCGCGATGTTCAAAGAGCAATGTCAATAGCAGCCGGACCTAGTGCCGCTCACGACGCTCCGCGCCGTCGCCGACGCGGCTTGGCAATGACTTCAGCAACCTTCGCAAGGAGAGCAGTCTCTTCATCACCCGCTAATTGCTCCTGCGCCTGCTCATCGACTGGCTCTGTTCCAGGCTGATAGAGTTCCAGAATCGGAACATCACCGCAGGATTTCCGTACTGCTGTCATTGCGCGGCGTTTTTCGTCCCTTGGAAGAACGGAACCAATAATGACCAGGTCGAAATCGCCTTGTGTTTCGCAGGCGCGCTCCAAATTCAAAAGCGTCAGCGCTGGCACAACCTGGTATCCGGCTTGTTCCAAGATGGCTGAACGAGGCTTGAGGAGATCGTCGGTTTTCGCAATGTTCAGAATCTTGCGTCGAGGAGCTGGCATTTCCTTGCTCCAAGCGGTCGCCGGCGAACGAAAATCGAGCAAGAAAGCGTGGCCAGAAAAGAAATTTATGAGATCAGCGACGCATTGCTGAAGCTCGTTCGTACCCGAACAAGCTTACGCCGAACAGCTTGAATCGCGCCAATCTGCGATTCTTGCTTCCCCGGAACCCTGTCGCCGTCTTCTTGGTGGCACACGCGAGGATTGGTATCGGCGTAGTTAAATGGTACCGAAATGAAACCAGGATCACGGTGCATGAAAAGGCCCTGAGGGACCCCGGCCACAAAGAATACCGGAATACTGCTGTGGACCGGTCGGCAAAAGCAACCACTGCTGTATAAGACCTCAAATTTCGAGTGTCGATTGCGCGCGACCTCTTGATGCCCACAACGGTCCGGCCCGCGACAAATGTGCTCACGGGCGTACGGTCTATATATTCCGCGATTCCGTCAGTCAACATTACGATTCCTTGAGAAGAAGAGAGCGCCAAGTTCCCAGAAATCTTGAGCTCTCCTTTGTAGGGCCGGCCATCCATGCCGCTGTTACAAGTTGTTCATCTTCCGAGTACAAAGGAACTATTGTTCCAGGCTTCGCTGGGGCGTTAAATGTGAGACGTTCTAGGAAACAGCATGGTTGGAAAATGCGCGAATCCTCAGTGCTCCTCACGATTGCATTATTTGCGCGATCGCAGACTTTTCGGTTCGAGATAAGAAATCCAACTAGCCCATGTCGCGACGTCCCCGTGGCAATTTGCAGAAACAGGCCGGCACGCGCCAACGTGTTCTTTTGGCGTTGCCAAGATTGCGGTGCGCGACTCGGCAACCGGAGCGATTGGTCCTTCTTTACGCGGCCTGCAAGAAGCTGACGGAAAGGATCAAGTCAGGGAGTTGTGTGTGCGTCAGAAGGGACATTTCAATTGCGGATTTCGGACTTGTCAATGCCATTTTCGTGACGATTCAGGTGATCTACTCCGCGCCCTTCATACTCATGCAGAAGCAACCGTGGCTGATCCAAAGTGATCCGAAGGAAAGGTAATTAAAAGCATGTTCGAAGGAAAATTGCGCGAGCCTCTAAAACCAGAAGAACGAACCAAATTCGAAGCATATGCTGCCGAGATATTCTCCCGCATGGGTCTGGATCTCAGTTCTCGGGGCGATCGCGATACGCCGCGACGTTGGGTGACTGCACTGTGGGATATGACCGAGGGCTACGATGGCGATTCGAAGTTGAGCACTCTGTTTCCGGTCGAGTGTCCTACTTGTCCAGATGAAGAGAAGACGCACGTCGTCGAAGGGCCGATAAGGTTTACGGGATTATGCGAACACCACGTTCTGCCGATCCGCGGAAGTGTGTGGGTTGGGTATTTGGCAGCTGAGAACCTGATCGGTATTTCCAAACTCACTCGGATCACTCGTCTTTACTCGAAGCGATTCACCAGCCAGGAGCGCCTGTGCCATGACATCGCGAACAAACTTACGACCGATGTCAAGCCCCGCGGAGCAGCCGTATTCATTGAGGCGGAGCATTTCTGCACCCAGGCACGGGGGGTGCGCGAGTTGAGTTCACGCACCGGAACGTTAGTCATGCGCGGCGGATATAACGAAAATCCTTTGCTGAGCCAGGAGTTCCGCCTCATGGTTGATCGACGCAGCGCTTCACAAGCATTAGCAGCGTAAGAGCGGAAATGAGGCTTCTACGCACTCTCATTGAGCGCGACAAGCAGCACGCCAAAGCGGCACTTCCGCCCGAGTTGCGGGACTTGTACGACGGCGATCTGCATTTCCCGTCAAGCCGATCTGATCGACCGTTCGTAATCGGGAATTTCGTTTCCACCTTGGACGGCGTAGTCAGCTTCAAAGTTGAGGGTCACGCTGGCGGCTCAACCATCAGCGGCTCCGATCTTGGAGACCGTTTCATAATGGGTCTACTCCGCGCCTCTGCGGATGCCGTTATGGTCGGCTCTCGTACTGTTCACGATGTGAGCCCAATGAGCCTCTGGATTCCTGAATTCACATACCCTGACGCAAAGCAGCTCTATACCGAGTACCGGATAAACGTGCTGCATAAGACCGAGTACCCGCTTACTGTCATCGTGAGCGGAAGCGGCAAACTGGATCTCCAGAGAGCCGTGTTTCGAACGCGAGGCATTCGAACCATTGTCATAACAACGCCAAC
>Ga0134126_10000794_pt1 | contig 39795 bp, 40 predicted proteins | sample KB31752_FD_96881 | JGI IMG/M metagenome (GOLD analysis project Ga0134126, IMG submission 96881) | Terrestrial soil microbial communities with excess Nitrogen fertilizer from Kellogg Biological Station, Michigan, USA - KB3-175-2 | ecosystem: Environmental > Terrestrial > Soil > Unclassified ...
ACGTAGTGCACGCTGGCCCCCTCGTCGACGATGATCAGGGTCCGCTCGAACTGGCCCATGTTCTCGGTGTTGATCCGGAAGTAGGCCTGCAGCGGGATATCTACCGTGACGCCCTTGGGCACGTAGATGAAGCTTCCGCCCGACCAGACCGCGGTGTTCAGCGCCGCGAACTTATTGTCGCCGACCGGGATGATGGTGGCGAAGTACTCCCGGAACAGGTCCGGGTGCTCGCGCAGCGCGGTGTCGGTGTCCTGGAAGATGACGCCCTTGTCCTCCAGGTCCTCGCGGATCTTGTGGTAGACGACCTCCGACTCATACTGCGCCGCGACGCCCGCGATGAGCCGCCGCTTCTCCGCCTCCGGGATGCCGAGCCTGTCGTAGGTGCTCTTGATGTCAGCTGGCAGCTCGTCCCAGCTCGCGGCCTGCTTCTCGGTGGAGCGGACGAAGTACTTGATGTTCCCGAAATCGATGCCAGCCAGATCCGCGCCCCAGCCGGGCATGGGCTTGCGCCGGAACAGTTTCAGGCCCTTCAGCCTCAGGTCCAGCATCCACTCCGGCTCGTCCTTCAGCGCCGAGATGTCCCGGACGACCTCCTCGGACAGGCCCCGGCGCGCGGACTCGCCCGCCACGTCCGAGTCGGCCCAGCCGAACTTGTAGCGCTCCAGCCCCTCAAGCTCGGGGTGCGCGATTGTCGTCATGCGAACCTGCCTCCGGACTCAGTTGGTGTGTCAGCGGCGGCGATCGTGGTATCGCGGATGTACGCGAGCCATGGCGCGGTGCCGTGCATGGTACGTATCCACCGCCGTGGGCGATCGTGCGCGGGAGTGCCGGCAGGCGGCCAAGTGCCTCAGTTTCCGCCTCGCGCAGCGGCGGGTTCCGGTCGGGAAGTCTGTCCCTCGTGCTCTAAAGGCTACCATATGATTCTAGAAAACTATTGCTAGTTTTAGCCTGCCTGCCTGCCTGCCTGCCTGCCTGCCTGCCTGCCCGCGGAGTGAACGCCCCGGGAATCAGCCATCGGCGGCGGCCAGCAACCCCCGGGGTCCTCGGAAGAGCAGGCCACGGTCCTCAATCGGCCTGATCATCATGATCGCCGTCGTCGTACTCACCGCCAGATGGCCGGCGGCGCCCTATTGTGCGGTTATGGCCGGGTTGAGCCGTACGAGCCGCGCGGGGTTTGTCTCGTCGAGTTCGGCTACGGTTTGCCGTGACTTCACGAATTCGGAGAATGAGCGATAACCGAGTGCTTTCTCGCTGAATGACGGGTCCATGCGCCGCATCTGGCTCTTCACCGCGGAGCTATGCAGCCAGTCCGCGTCGTCTTTTTCCTGGCCGAGTCGCAGCGCTCGTTCAAGGAGCCTGGTGGCCAGATCTTGCGGGTCTTCGGGATCGGGATCGGGATAGTCGGTTGCGACGGCCGCTGGCCGTCTGGTCCGTCCCCGTGCGGGCGGCAGGCTGCCGCGCTCCTCGGGCCCGGCGGGGGCGCTGGCCGCCGGCGTGGCGGGCTGCTGCGCGGCACTGGCGGTTGTAATGCCCGGGAGCGCGTCGTACGTCACGAGCTCGTCGCAGGCGGCGGCGAGTGATCTGCTGGTCGATCCTGCGACCCCGACGCCCACGACGTACCGGCCCAGCCGCCGGCACCGCTGGGCGAGAGCGATGTAATCCGAGTCTCCGGCCACGATCACCACGTGGGTCAGGTCGGGAAGGCGGAACATGTCCTCCACCGCATCGACGGCCAGCCTGATGTCGGCGCCGTTCTTCGCGTAGGCGGCGGCGGGAAACAGCTGCACCAGGTCCACCGCGCGGCTGACCAGCTGCCCGCGGTAGTCGGCGTTCACCGGCGCTGACCAGTCCGCATATGCGCGGGTCAGTACGAGGGTGCCGAACGATGAGGCGAAGTCGATCATCGCGCCGACGTCCACCACCGCGCGCTGGAGCTTGTCCGCGATGTCGGGATCGGCCGGCCCGTCGGCCCGGTTGAAGCCGCGCGCCTTGTCACGCTGGAACTGGCCCCGGCCGTGAACCTGGTCGTAGCGCGAGATCACGATGTTGTCGAAGTCGATGTAGACGGCCACGCGGGTGACGCCAGGGTCGTTCATAGCTGCTCTTCTCGTCGAGACGCTCATGGCGCAAGCCTGCCGGGTAAGCTCACCGGCGACCGTCTATCAGCAGTGAGTAGTCGCGAGGCCGCCGACCTCACCAAGATCACTTGCGCAGCCGGTCAGCGGAAGTATTGCTGTCTCGGCCTGACCGCCGGTCCGGACCGCAGCGTGCCGTCGCCGGGGCCGTGTCGCTGTGCCCGGCCGCAGCGGATGCCGAACCGCATACTCGTTCGCCGAAAATCAGCGTGACCGGAATGACGACGACCGGCTGCAGCAGCTGCCGCAGCAGTGCCCTGCGGCCAGGCCGAGAATGATCCAGGCGATGATGCCCATAACCGACTCCTTAGTCAGCGACGAGGTGGCGTACGCGGTAGTCAGTCATGCTGGGTAGATCGCTTTGGGAGCGGAACGCTCCCGCGAGGGTTCTCACTGCCTCGTGGCTGTGGCGTCTGGCCGGCACCGTTCCGTGCACGAAAAAACCGGACCTGCCGTGTCGCCGTTTACATTACGGCGATAGCAATTACCCGGGTCCGGAGTGCTTCTTTTAAATTGTACACCCCCTGAGGCATCGAGAATAGGGCATCCAGCCGCCAGCCAATGGCTCCCTGAAAGCGGTTGCTGCGACGCTCCCTCAGCTTGAGGAGCCTTGACGAGCCCGCCCGGCAGGTTCCGCCGCGATTCATCCCGCGCACTGGCGTCGGCAGTCTGAGGCTAAACAACAACTCAGCCGGTTCTTCGCACCCTGGCAGGGCGCAATTGAGAAGGGCAGAGGGCGGAGTCTCGCACCGGCCGATGAGGTCGTGGCGGTCCTGCCTCGGGGGCTGGTGTGCTGAATGGCGGACGGAAATAGGGGAAGCTACATGGTTCTCGCGGGCACGGCGGGCGGGGAGGACTCGGCCGGGTTCATGTCGTGGCGAGGAGGGCGGGACGGGCAGTCGCCGGGGCGACTGGCGGCCAGCGCTGCGCGCTGCCGGCCGCCTCCTCCGCGCAGGCATGGACGGAGAAGACATCGATCAGCCGGGTCAGGGCCAGAATCCGCAGCACCTGCCGCTGCGGCGCGGCCAGCAGGAGATCGCCCCCGGCCTGCCGGGCGTGCTTTCGGGCCCGTGCCAGGGCGGCCAGGCCGCTGGAGTCGATGAACTCCAGGCCGGCCAGGTCGATGATGAGCTCTCGATCACGGGCCGCGATCGCGGCGAGCGCAGTCGCGACGCTCGCGGCGTCTGTGACGTCAAGCTCTCCGCGCAGCGCGACGACAACCCAGCCGTCGCATTCGCGGGTGCTCAGATCCACGGTGTACATGGCGTGCGCCTTCCTGCTGCAGCAGCAAGGCGGGGGCTAGACCAGGCGGCTTGTTTGCCACTTTCCTGTTACTCACGATACGCCGGATTCCGGCCGTTGTCCTCTTGGAGCGGTGCGGATGTGAATGCATGGCCCCGCTGGGCTCATCCAGCCGGACACGGCCGCGTGATGACCACGGCGCAAAGGCCCAGTCTGCGCTGACGCGCAGTCTGCAGGCAGCCGGATGCCAGCGCGCGCGTATCTATCCGCCGGCCGGTGATGATGCCTGGTGCTGTGAGCCATGGAGCCTGTTCGGGCTCGGTTGAGCCGGCCGGCGCGTGCTTAGCTGGTGACTGCGTGGGCTGCGGCGCCACTGACGGGATACAGGTACCGGGGAGCGGGAATGGGCATGGTTGGCCGGGTCGATGCTTATCAGCGGCGGCATCGCTGGGCGGGGCTGCCGCTGGCGGTGGTGTACAAGTTCGGTGATGATCAGGGCGGCTACCTGGCCGCGCAGATCACCTACTACGGGTTCGTGGCGGTGTTCCCGCTGTTGCTGCTGCTGGCGACGTTCCTGGGGTACGCGCTGCACGGCAGCCGGCACCTGCAGCAGGAGGTGCTGGACTCCGCGCTGGCCCAGTTCCCCGTCATCGGCACGCAGATCGCCGCGAACGTCCGGTCTTTCCACGGGAGCGTCCTCGGCGTGATCGTCGGCATGCTGGGATCGGTTTACGGTGGCCTGGGCATCGTCCAGGCCGTCCAGGCCATGCTGAACAAGGTGTGGGGGGTGCCGCGTAACTCACGACCGAACCCGGTGCGGGCCCGCTTGCGGAGTTTGCTGCTCCTGGTCGTCGGCGGTGCCAGTGTCATCGTCACCACTGTGCTGACCGCGCTGGGCGCCGCCGCGGGTGCCTATGGCGCCAGTGTCGGCCCCGGGCTCCGGGTCCTGGCTACCGCGGCGGCCGTCATCTTGAACGTGACGCTGTTCATGGTGGCGTTCAAGGTACTGACTGCACGCCCCCTTGCCTTCCGCCAGATCCGCGCGGGCGCGATCGCGGCCGCGGCGACGTGGCAGGCCTTGCAGTGGACCTTCGCGCTGCTGCTGGGCCACCGGCTCAAGGGCGCGACCGCCACCTACGGCCTGTTCGCGATCGTCCTGGGCCTGCTGGCCTGGATCTACCTCGGCGCGGTCATGGTAGTGATCTGCGCGGAATTCAACGCGGTTCGCGCCCGGCGGCTCTGGCCGCGCAGCCTGCTCACCCCGTTCACCGACAACGTGGAACTCACTCCCGCAGACCAGCGTGCCTACATCTCCTACGCCAAGACTGAGCAGCACAAGACCTTCGAGAACATCGACGTGAGCTTCGCGAGCCCCCCGCACCCCGGACCCGCCAGACCAGAACCCTGAACAGCACCAGATGCAGGCCGCAGCGACCACGCGGCACCAAACCTGACGCGAGCTGTGCCCAGCCTGCTGACGATTTCCGTGCTGCTCACGGTGCAGGCCCTGGTGGTGCTCGACGCCAGGGAACTGCGGCTGTCCCTGCCGCAGTTCCCGCTCGCGGACCTGTGCATATGCGTTGTGTTCGCCCAGCTGACGAGCCGCCCGGAGGAGCTCGTTGCCCGGGCCGGCGGCTCCCTTGGCTGGAGCGCCGCCTTGCCGTTGGTGCTGCCCTCGATCCTGGCTGTCAGTCCGGGTGCAGGCGGGATGGCTGGGATCCGCGCTGCGCCCTGACACGGTTTTCCTGGCCTCGACCGGAGCGTATGGTTGAGATATTGCTCGGGACCCCGGCAGTCCGGCCTCACGAGGTATTGCGCGTGCGGCAGGGTGCCGGGGTTTTCTTCTTTGGCGCACGGAAGTGCCGGGAAAGGCCGTCAGGTCCGTCCGGGAAAGTCGGTCGGCGACCGCGACCTGCCAGGCAACGGGCCGTGCGCCAGATTCGTGACTGTCTCTGAGGAGTTAATTATGGTCATCATTGCCCGGCTCGTTTTCGGCTCGGTGCAGCCGTGAGGCTGCTGACCGGGCGGGGGCGGCCGGCTGCGCCGCTGGCCGGCAGGCGGCGGCTGATGGGTACCGGCAGCGGCCTGTTCCTGATCGCTGTCGGCGCTGTTCTGCTGTTTGCCGTGCCCGCGGGCTCGCTGTTCGGCCTGAACCTGCACGTCGTGGGCATCATCGTGGGCCTCATCGGTGTCCTCGGGCTGCTGCTGCCGGGAGCAGCAGGGGGTCCGAGGCCGGACCGGCTGCGCCGCTGGGTCAACCCCAGCGGCATCGACGACCCCTCCGTGCACGACATCCAGAGCGCCGCCTCAGCGGACGTTACGCTGATGCGCGAGGACGACCGGCTCTTCGATCCTGACGGGCCAGGGCGCCAGCGTGACGAGCTGTGAGCACGATTCCCCTGGGAGGCAGCTTGCTATTGCGCAGCGGGACCGTTGCGGTCCCGAGACGGATTTGCTAAGCCAGGCTCTGCCGGCTTTTCTGCAGGCACATTCCCCTCTCGATCTATTCGCAACCGTGCCTCACCAACAAATTGATCCACATTTTTATCTTATATTGAATTTCCCCGGAGGTAAGCGGGCAGGGATGACTCCCCATGTGAATCTACTTGATTCGTCGCGGCGGTGCTGGGTTTCGGCATCTACGCATTCATCGCGATTACCGGCGTTCAGACTCGGTGGCTGAGCCGCAGAAGCAGTAAAACCGCTGAAAGCATGTACTCTCATGTAGGTATGTCTACGTAGCGCGACGCTCTGAATCTGCGGTGTACGACAGAGGACGCGACCTCGCGGACCAGCTCGCCCAAGCTGAGCGCCTGCTGCGAGCTGACTTGTCGAGGGATCCCGGAGGGCGCGCCGGGTGGCACCGCCAACCGCGGCTGCTGCTACGAGCAGGCGGAGAGGAACCCGCGAGCCGACCACGCCGCCCGGGCATGGCATCCTGGCCGCAACAAGCCAATGGAACCTAGCCCCGGCAGCCCGCGGGAGGCGGAGTTTACTGGTCAGGCTAGGCCGAGCCCGCCCAGGACGGACTGGACGAGCACGGTCGCGGACAGGACCGCGACCGCCACGACGCTGACGGTGGCGACGATCTTGAGCGCGCGGCCGTTCGCCGCACCACCGAGGACGCTGGTGCGGTTGGCGAGGATCAGGACGTAGGTGAGCAGGATCGGGGTGATGAGCCCGTTCAGCACCTGTGCCTCGACCAGGAGCTTGATGAGGTTGCCGGGAATCAGCGCGACGGCCGCGCCGATGAAGACCTGGCCGGTGAACAGGCCGAGGAACAGCGGTGCCTGGCGGAAGGACTTGCTGACGCTGCGCTCGGCGCCGGTAGCCTCGCTGATCGCGTACGCGGTGGACAGCGGGACGATCGCGGCGGCCAGCGCGCTGGCGCCCAGCAGCCCGACCGCGAACAGCTGTGTCGCGAACCGGCCGGCGACCGGGGTGAGGGCCTGGGCGGCCTGCTTCGCGGACTCCAGCGGAGCCCTGACGTAGATCGCGGCGGCGGTCGCGATGATGATGAAGATGCTGATCACGTTGCAGAAGATCGACCCCGCGATGGTGTCGAGCTTCTCGCCGGGGTAGTCCGCCGGGCCGATGCCCCGGTCGGCGACCGCAGCAGCCACGTAGAACTGCATATACGGAGTGATCGTGGTGCCGATCAGGGCCACCACCAGCAGCAGGAATGCCTTGGTCGCCAGGAAGTGCGGGTAGGCCAGCTGCGCCCCGGCCTGCGCGTAGTCGGGGTGGCTCAGGAACGCGGCGACGGGGTAGGCGACAGGGCGTCCTGCGGGAGGCCGCTCAGGACAGGCGCCGGGGGAAGCGGAACCGGGCCCGGCCGGGCATCAGCATGTCCAGAATGTCGTCGGCAGGATCCGGCCCAGCGGCCGATCTTCGTGGTCGACCACGACCACGGAGGAATGCCGGGTCTCCACGAGCCGCTCGGCTATCTGCTGCACGTCTGCCTCCGGCGTCACGGTCACCGGCCAGGGCGGCCCGATCAGGTCATCGACCGTCACCTCAGGATCGGCCAGGTACAGCTCGGTCATCGTCAGGTCGTCCAGCAGCCGCCCGTCCTCACCGAGCACGATGACCCCGGCCAGGTCCTCGTCGTGCTCACGGTTCGCCCGCAGCCGGTCCCGGACCTGCACGATCGTCTCTGCCGGGTCAGCGATGACCAGGAGGGTGGTCATGATCCCCCGGCCGTCCGCCGGGAGTAGCCCAGCAGCGGCGCCACCTGCTCCCGGGCCTCGGCCGGCATGGCGGCCAGGAGTTTTTCCTGCTCGCCGGGATCGAGCTCCCGCAGCCCGTCAGCGGCCTCGTCCGGTTCCATCCGGCCCAGCAGCTCAGCTGCATCGGCGGTACCGGATTCGCGCAGCAGCCGGACCAGTTCCTCGGCCTGCATTTCCTCCAGCGCGTCCGCCGCCTGCTCCGGGGTCAGCTGGGCGAGCAGAGCGCGGCGTTCCGCGCGGCCCAGGTCCTCCAGCAGGTCAGCCAGCTCACCCGGCCGCAGCCGCTGCAGGCCCGCCGCAGAGGCCTGCAGCGTGCCGCCCGGCCCGCGCTGCGAGCCGAAGCTCGTGATACTCGCCCAGTCGATAACCTGCTCCGGCGTCGGCCGGGACCGGAATCGTGCCGGACCGAGCCGGCGCAAGATGCTGTTGAACCCGACGTCCACGCCCACCAGCTGCACCACCCCGGCCACCCGCGCCAGGTACAGATCCGACGCCCGGATAACCCGGGCGCCGTCGGTGTCGACGAGCTGATGATCTACAACATCCCTGGCTAGCTCGACTTCACCGTGACGGCGCGTCACCTCCCGCAGGTCCAGCCGCGCGGTGCGCAGCCTGATCAGGGCGCGGCCGAAGTCCTCGACTGCCTCGATCGGCAGCCACGCCCGCCGTCGGCCAACCCGCACGATGAGGCCGGTCACGGACGGATACCGCTGATCACGGTCCCACCGGGCCACGACATCGGCTACCTTGCCGATCTGTTCCCCGGCCTGATTCAGCACCGGCTTGCCGATCAGCCCGGCCAGGCTCACCAGCGCGGCCCGGACATGCCGCATCGTCGTCAGCCGCTCACTGCGCTGTTCGTACCGTGACCGCAGCGCCGATATCGAGCTGCCAGAAGGACGCCCGGCCATGACGCCTCCCGAGAGCTTCCGCAGTCCTGACGGTCGATGACGGCAAGGCATGGCAGCGGGGGCTGCGCGCCACCAGAGGCTAGCTGCCGCCGCGCCTCTTGCCCGTATGCGCTGGCCGCCGTGCTGCCGCGGCGTGGCCCACGCGCACGCCAGCAATCTCCGACATCTCGGACGTACTTTACAAGTCAGAGTCTCGCCGAGGCCAGCCGCGGCGATCGGCTGCGGCAGCGATCACCGAGGAACGCTGCCGTCTCACCAGTTATCCCGGCGTGGAACGTGGGCAGTTCCCGGGCGTTCCGGGCAGTCGGCGCGACCGAAACGAGCTTGATCGAGCCGGACATGGAGATCTTCCCGGAGGGCACCCGGGAGGCTGAGGTCGTCCGTCTGCGGGCCGGGCGGCACGAACAAGCAGGCCGCGGCTGATCTATGTGTCGATGAGGCGATCGTGGAGCGGTGGCGGGCAGGTTCACCGCCGGCCGCCTGCACGGCCTGCACGATGGCCCCGGCCCGGCCGGTCGCGCCGGTCCTCCTCGACCAGGTCGAAGACGTGATCGAGTGACCCTGGAGTTCGCGCCGGGCAGGGATACGCACTCGGCACGGGCCTGGCCGGCGCGCAGGATCGGTTGGCCGCGAGGCCGGCCCTGGTCCTGCCGGGGTTAGGCGAGGCCGATCTGCTGTGCCTGCAGGGTGGTGTCCCAGAAGGCGAGGATCTCGGTGACCTGGTCGCCGTCCCACCTGACGGTCTGGCTGAACTCGAGGTCGAATGCTTTTCCTGTCGGGGGGATCATGGTGCCGTCGGGCAGGGTCATCTGTCCGGTGAAGGTCCCGGTGGTGCGGCTGATCACGGTGATCCAGTCGCCGCTGCCGAACTGAACTGGGTAGGGGTCGTTGTGCACGTGGACGTCGGGGAAGATGCGGAAGAACTGCTGCATGGCCGCGGCGTGCGCGGCCCGTCCGCGGATCGGCTCTGCGCTGCCGGGGATGTGCGCGATCATGTCGGGGTGGTGGACCGCGTTCATCGCGGCGACGTTCTGGGAGTTGAAGGCGTCGTCGCCCTGCTTCACGAGCGCGAGCAGCTGGGCGGTCCGGCTGGTGGCGTCGGTCGTGGTAGTCACGAGAATGTCCCTTCCTAAGCGCCGGTGATGCGTCAGGTCACAGCCGGGGTGGCCGTGGCGCTCGCGGGCCCCGGCGGCGTGAGCTGCCGGGGCCCGCACCGCGTCAGCTGCCGTTCTTGACTGCCTTGCCGGCTACGGCGGTCTTGCCGTCTACAGCTGCCTTGGCCTTGGGGGCGCGGACCGGGACGCGTCTGGCGTGCGCTTCGCGTGCCTTGGGCACCACGATCTCCAGGACGCCGTCCCGGGCGGAGGCCTCGATCTTGTCGGCCTGGATGTGGCGGGGCAGCGTGACCGACCGGCGGAACGCGCCGTGGCGGCGCTCAGCCCGGTGGAGCTTCTCGCCGGGCGTGCCGCCCGCGGGGTGGCGCTCGCCCTGGATGGTCAGCAGGCCGTCCTGCAGGGTGATCTCGACGTCCTCGGCGCTGGTGCCGGGCAGGTCAGCTTCCACCAGGTAGGCGCCCTCGCGCTCGGTGATGTCCAGGGCGGGTGCCCACGCCTGGTAGGCGGGGCCGGTGCCGGGCTGCGGGCTGAACTGGGCGGCCCAGTGGCCCGGCGTCCTGTTCATCCGCGCCAGCTCCTCCTGCGCGCCGCGCAGGTCCTCGAACAGGTCCCAGCTGGTCATGATGGTCATGTCGTTCTCCTCACGTGTCTCACCGGGCCGACGGCCCGGCGATCCCGGGAAAAAATGCAATTCGAGTGAACGACATTCGCTTCCGAGCAACACTGTTCACTATAGTGTGAACATCGTTCACGGTCAAGCTCAGCACCCGGAGGCACCGTGGCCAACCCGCCGCACAACGCCCCGGGCGCCGACCCGCCCGTGCTGTGGTTCACCCCGCCCGGCGCGGATGAGCAGAACCGCCGCGCGCTGACCCGCGAGCGGGTCGTCGCCGAGGCCCTGGCGATGCATTAGGTCTTGACTGCCCTGGGTTATGTCTTCGTGTTGCGGGCTGATCGGTCAGGGGCGCGTCTGAGGCACCGGGACTTGGACCGGTCAGGGGTTGGGGAGTGGGCGCTGGGCTATCCCAGTGCCGCCAGATGAGGCGGTGCACGGGGATGAGCCGGGAGATGACGCGCAGTCCGGGGATGAAGGGGACCAGCAGGAGCAAGATGGTGGCCAGGCCGGTCATGCAGATGGCGATCATGTCGATGTTGGCGGAGGTGGTCCAGCCCGGACCTGGTACCAGAGGGTGTAGAGCCACAGCCAGGGCTGGCCGGGGTAGCTGCCGGTCTCGTTCATGACGCCCCACTGGCTGCCGGTCAGGCCCATCGCGGTGGCCTTGCTCGGGGCGGCGATGGCCGGGTCGGTGCGCACGAGGGCCGACAGCGGCCCGATGACGAAGTCCCGGGCCGCGTTGACTGGCTGGGTCACTCCGGGAAGGTTCTGCGGGGAGAACAGGAGCTTCTGGACGCTGCCGCTGGCGTTGTTGTACGGCGGCCCGTAGGTGGCGGTCTCGCTGGTGCCGTTCAGCTCAGTCGCCGCGGTGGCCAGGAAGTCGGCGGGCGCGAGCCTGGCCCAGGTCGCGATCGTGACCGGCGGCACGTCGGGGGAGGACAGCAGGTCGGCCAGGCCGAAGGTGAGCGCCAGGATCACCACCGTCGCGATGGTGCCTTCCTTCAGGATGTCGTAGCGCCGGCTCGGGCCGCGCCAGGGAGCGGCGTCGGCCCGGGCGATGGCGCGCCTGCGCGACCGCCCGTGCCCCTGGAGTTCGCCGGCGTGGGCGCCGATCGGGTGGGAGACGCTGCGCATCCGGACGAGCAGGACGTGCGCGCCGACGATGGCGATCAAGACGATCGGGATGAGCACGATGTGCCACGTCAGCATCTGGCCGAAGTTCATCACGTTGAAGAACGCGCCGGCGCCGACGGAGTTGAGTGCGTCCTTGCCGCTGGCGGAGATCCACTGGGAGTCGAAGTTCTGCTGGGACACATATCCGGTAAAGCACTCGATGATCGAGGCCAGGAGCGGCTCGACGCTCCACAGGTGCAGGCTGTTAAAGAAGTGCCCGACCAGGTTGTAGTGCCACCAGTCCGGGCCGCCGAGAGCCAGCGCGAAACCGGACACGCTCGCCACCCCTAGCGCGGCTAGCGAGCCCACGCCGAACACGTAGACCCACGACGCAACATAGGCGGGCTGGCGATCGGGCAGCAGCTTGCCCGGCGGCGCCGGCCTGGCCGGCAGCATCAGCGAGTTCCGGACGGTGTCCCCGCGGGAACGGGAGCAGCAGCGCGGCGCCGAAGATAACGACCATCACCGCGATCAGGACCAGGTTCGACACCGACACATCGAAGATCGACCAGTGTACGAAGGAGCCAGGCTGATTCATACTGGCCGCCAGGGATCAGCGTGCGAACAGGGCAACGCGTTCATGCCGGGCTCCAAAGTCAGGTCGGGCGCGGGCCTGCCCTGTCCGCGGTGGCTTCTGTCCGCGCGGTGCTCTAGTCGGTTTCGCTGGATGAGCCGCTGCGCGCCCGTCGGCGGCCGCCGTGGCTGCTGTCTGGCTGCGGGGGTCGGGGCCCGTGGCCTGCGGCGAGCTCAGCTTGATAGCGCGGCGGAGGGTTACGCGCCCGGGCGCTTGCTGCGGGGTGATTCCGGCGATGGACAACAGCGCCGCCGCAAGGTACCGTAAAAGTATCGCTCCGGACCCGGCAGCTGCCCCTGAATAGCGGGCAGTGCATGATCCGGAGTTTTTGGTATTCGGGCAGGCGCCAGGAAAAGGCGCAGCGGCCCAGAAAAGGGCAAGAGCCCGCGGGAGATCACTTCTCCCACCGCGACCTGTCGCGCAGGACCGGCTACCCCGCATTTCAATTTCGTTACTGACTGAGGAGTCGGTCATGGGCATCATCGCATGGATAGTTCTCGGCCTCGGCGCAGGGCTGCTGGCCAATATGCTGATCCCCGGCAGGAGATCACAGGGCCTCATCCTGACCTGCCTGATCGGTGTGGCCGGGGCGCTGGGCGGCGGCTGGCTGGCCACGAAGCTGTTCCACGTCCACACGCTGCACGGGTTCTTCAACCTTTCTACCTGGCTGACCGCCGTCGCCGGGGCGGCAGTCCTGCTGCTGGCCTTCCATCTGCTCAGCAGCCGTGGGAACTCCGGCCGCAGCGGGCGCCGGGCAGGGTGGGCGCACTGGTGAGCGGGCAGATTCAGCCCGCGGGCGGCCGGCGGGTGATGAGCACCGGTGCCGGGATCACGCTGATCGCGGTCGGGGCGATCTTGCGGTTTGCGGTCGCCACCACTGTCACTCACGGCCTGAACGTGCATGTCGTCGGCGTCATCTTGATCCTGACCGGCGTCCTGGGCCTGGTGCTGTCACTGCTGGTATGGGGCCCGCTGAACCGCCGCCGTTACCGTTCTGTCGGCTACGACCGCACAGCGCCGCCGCGCACCCGTCGGCGCGTCTACCAGGACCAGCCGCCGGCGAGCGAGGACAGGCGCGTCTACCAGGAGCAGCCGCCAGTGTGACGCCAGCCGCGCTGCGGGGCCCCCATGACCGGTGCTGGCGGGACGGCGAGCATCGTCCCGCCAGCACCGCGCCACCGAGCTAGCCCGGACCGCGGACGCAGGCGCTGGGCAGGCCCGTTTCAGGCGCCGCAGCTGTGACCAGGACAAAACGAGCTGACTAACTGCGGCTTTACCCGCGGCGTTGCAGGGTGACGTTGGGCCCGGCGGACGCACTAGCCACGTTGCCCCAACCTGCCAGCGCTGGCCTCTTCCGGACGGTGGAAGGCCCTCGGCCGCCGGCTCACGGCGCCACGTTCACGGCTTCCCGCTGGCCTGCCGGAAGGGGTCGTTACCGGCCAGGGAGCGTGCCGGTGCTTTCTGCCGAGGGGCGGGCGGCGGGAAATCGGCGGTGGCGCTGTTGACGAAGCTGCGGGCGACGTCGGTGAGCCGCTGGTTGGTGTTGCGGGCGTAGGCGCGCAGCATAGCGAACGCGTGGTCCATGTCGGTGCTGAGCCGCTCGGCGAGCTTGCCCTTGGCCTGCTCGATGATGATCCGGCTGTTCAGGGCGCCCTGGAGTTGCTCGGCGGCGATCTCGCCGCGGCGCACGTTCCGCTCTTGCAGCAGCCCGATCGTGGCAACGTCGGCGAGGGCCTGGCCGATGCGCAGGTCGGCCGGGTCCAGTGGCCCTGGCTGGGCGCGGAACAGGTTCAGGGCGCCGATGACGTCGTCGCGCAGCCGCATCGGCAGCGCCTCGACCGCCCGGAAGCCGGCCTGGGCCGCCGCGGCCGCGAACCGGGGCCACTGCTGGGAAGGCCCGGTCAGATCCGGGGCCGTCACCGGCTGCCCGGTGCGGAAGCAGTCCAGGCACGGGCCCTGGTCATTCTGGATCTGGAACAGCTCCATCAGCTCAGCTGCCTGGCTGGACGCCGCCGCGACCCGCAGTTCGCCGCGCGGATCGGCCAGCACGACCCCGGCCGCAGACGCGCCGAGCAGCGCGACGCTGCGGTCAGCGAGCAGGTGCAGGAAATCGATCACGTCGAAGTCCGCGACCAGGGTGTCGGCCAGGTCAACGAACGTGCCGGAGAGCAAGTCGGAATCCATCTAGGTCACCTTCTCGTCGATGGCCGGGAGAGCTGCCGGCCGGCCGGGGCAGGCCCTCGCGTCATGCCGTGCCGTCCGGCGCCGGGTCGGGTTCGGGGTTCAGCCGCAAGCGCCGGGCGACGATGTCGCCGGCCACGTCGGCGAGCCGCCGGTCCTGCGCATAAGCGTATGCCCGGAGCCGGGCAAACGCTTCACCGGCGGACACGCCGAGTTGCAGGGTGAGCATGCCCGTGGCCTGGTCGACCTCGGCGCGGTGCGCTGCCAGGTCCGAGGCATGCCCGTCCAGTCCGGCGCCGCCGTCGTGGTCCGCGCCGTCGAGCAGCAGCACGGTCGCGGCGTCGGCCAGCAGCAGACTGTCGCCGAGCTGCGCCCGGGTAAGCGGCCCGGGCGAGTTCCTGTGCAGGCCCATCGTCCCGGCCACGATCGCCCCGACCGCCAGCGGGAACGCGAACACCGCCGCCGCACCGAGCTGACCTGCCTCCGCCGTGAACGCGGGCCACCGCCGGCCAGCCTGCTCATCGCCCAGGTCGCCGGTCAGGACGGGCGCGGCCGAGGCCAGCACGTCGTGGCACGGTCCTTCGCCCAGCGTCAGCTGGAGCTCGGCGAGCTGCTCGCTGACCGGGTCCGTCACGCATATCACGAAGTCCGGTCCCGGCCCGCTCGTAGCGGTCACCCATGCCCCCGTTACCTGCGCCCACGAGACCGCGACATCGCACACATCCGCCACCGACACCGGCCGGTCCTGCCCGGCCGCATGCACCGCGACCAGGCCCCACAGCGTCTCCCGCCGACTGGCGGTCACCGGCGCGGCCGCACGTAGGTGACCCCGCAGGGCGCCGAGCGCCAGGTGCCCCGGCCGCCAGTACCCTGGTATCCGAGCGGGCGCCCGCGGGCTGGGAGGAACGCCCTCCCCAGGGAGCCTGCGCCGACGCCACGTTGGCGTGAACGCGCGGCATGCCAGCCCGGCCGGTCAGGTGCGGCGACCGCCGTGCGTGCGGCCGCGGTAGCGCCAGCGGCATACCGCCTGCCTGCCGGGCCAGATCCTCCGCGGCCCCGCAAGAAACGCGCGCCACCGCAGTCAGTGCAACCTGGACCAGCCGGATCAGCGACCTGACACTGCCCGCCCGCAGGCTCACAGGCCGCCACCGCGGTGCTCGCCGAGCACGGCGCATCCAGATTCCGGCGAAACGCCAGCACAACCTGACCGCCGCATGCGCGGAACCTTAGCTCAATGCTCACCATAATGGGCGTCCTTCCTGGCAGAGCAGCCAGGCAGGGACCGGACCCAACGGCTAATCATCGGCCTGACCCACCACTCTATGCCCCCCCAACACGAAGGCAGGCCACGCCGCGCCAGCCTCCCCGGCCCAGGCGCGCGCCGTTCCGGAACTCGCCACACAGGCAGTGACGAGCGGCCCGGCCCCATGGCTGTGCCGGGCATGACCGCATTCCGCGCCAGCTCGCCAACATGAGCGGCTAACTGGCTGGCCGCACTGATGGGCCGCGGCCAGGCCTCGAGCGACCCCGAGACCATCGTGCTCCGCCGGGAGGCGGGGGACAGCGCCGCCGGGTCACCCTGGCCGAACCGGACTAAACCAGTCCACCACATCCACCGGAACGTCACATTCCGCGCGCCCGGCAACAGGGCACGGACGGGCCGCGGTGCACCCTCTCACTCAGCAAGTGATCGGCGGCCAGAGGAGACAGCCATGGACCCCAGCACTCCCGCGTGCCGGAGATGCTCGACCCGGTACAGGTGGAGGCAACGTTCCCGGACGGGATTGGTCAGCAGCACAAGGAGCGATAGACAGCTGGTGCCTGGCTGCGTGGCCGGGCTGGCCAGCAGGTCAGGGCTACCCGGCGGCGGGGGTGCCGGGTAGCGTGCCGATGAGGTCGTCGGCGGGCGGGTGGCTGGCTGCCGTTGGAGGCGGGCCGGGCGGGGTGGCGACGAAGTGCGGTCCGCGGCCGGGCCGGCCGGGCAGGATCTCACTCTCGGGGCCGTGCGGCGGGCATGGAGGAGGCCGAAGCCGCTCAGTAGAAGCATGACGGCGGCGGCGATGAACGCGGCGATCGCGGCGATGCCGGCAATGGTGCCGAAGGCGTAGGCGTTCAGCAGCGACCCGCGCAGTGTCTCACCCTTGAACACGGTGGTGACCTGGGCCGCGAGCTTGAGGTTAGCGGGCTGCGCGATGGCCTCGGTGGATAGCTGGGCGTAGGTCTTGCCGCCGCCGGTCTCCACCAGGTGAACGGCGATGAAATGGTCGGCGTAGGCCTCGGCCTGCTGCCCGGTCAGCAGCGGCTGCCCGGCGTACTGGGATACCGACGGGATCACCGACGGAGGGATCTCGGTGCCGGCCTTGGCGTGGGCGAAGGCCGATGCCGGCGGGAAGTAGATCTTCTGGGCGGCGAGCTGACTGTGGACCTCGCTGCCGATGAAGTTGTGGCCCACAGTGCCAGTCCGCCGGTGACGCCGAGGAACAGGCCCGCCACGGCCATCAGGATGTCGAACGCTCTGCGTTTCATGAGGGAGCTCCTGGAGCTAAAGCTTGCTCAGATACGCGGATGGCCGGGACCGGCCCGCCGGAACGGCGGGCCGGTCGTGGTAACTAGCCTTTGGCGGTGCCGCTGGCGGGGGCGGGCAAGCTGCCGTTAGCGGCTGGCAGCGGGGTGCCCGGTCCGGGCAGCAGGACCGGGCCCGCTGCGGCAGGAGCTGAAGCGGCGGGTAGCCCGGCGGCGTGCTTCTCGCCGGCCAGGAAGGTACCGAGCTCGGCGATGGTGGTCATGAGGGGGGCTGGGAACACGACGGTGGTGTTCTTGTCGACGCCGATCTCGACCAGGCTCTGCAGGTTGCGCAGCTGTAGCGCCAGCGGGTGGGCCATCATGATGTCGGACGCCTCGCCGAGCGCGGCGGCGGCGAGGGACTCGCCCTGGGCGTTGATGATCTTGGCGCGCTTCTCCCGCTCGGCCTCGGCCTGCCGGGCCATGGCCCGTTTCATGGAATCGGGCAGTTGGATGTCCTTCAGTTCGACCAGGGTGACCTCGACGCCCCACTCGACGGTGGAGACGTCCAGGATCTTGCGGATGTCCAGGTTGATCTTGTCGGTCTCCGACAGGGTCTGGTCCAGGGTGTGCTGGCCGACGACCTTGCGCAGGGTGGTCTGGGCGATCTGGTCGATGGCCGAGTTGACGTTCTCGATCGCCACGACCGACTTCACCGCGTCGACGACGCGGAAGTAGGCGACTGCGGACACGTCGACGCTGACGTTGTCCTGGGTGATGATGCCCTGCGACTGGATCGGCATAGTGACGATCCGCAACGACACCTTCCGCAGGGTGTCGGCGAACGGGATGATCACCCGCAGCCCCGGCTCCCGGGCGCCCAGTGCCTTGCCCAGCCGGAACAGCACGCCCTTCTCGTACTGCTTCACGATCCGTACCGACAGGGCCAGCCCGATGACCAGCAGCACCACGACGATGACTACGGCGATAACGAGGATTTTCATGAGGAACGAGCTCCGCCCGGATTGATCTCGGAATAACTGCAGGATCGGACTGCGATCGGCTGACCTGCGGATCTGGCTGCCATTCTGGCGGGGTACAGGGAGTCGGGCCTGTCCTTGGCGGGGGGAACATATCCGCTGGCGCCGCCCGGCGCGATTACGGGAACCATGCCGCACTGGATTCTGGATGCCGTCTTCCAGCTCAGCATCATGGAAGCGAAGAAACTTTTGAGGATAGTCAAGCTGCGCGCCGATTGAGGCCCCGATGGGCCCGGTTCGCGGTTCGCCGGGGGCGAGGCTGGCTTGGACGCCAGGGTGCGAAATGCCCTCAGTGATTTAATTGTACGTCAGGTAGGCGGTAGAGTCGAATGTGCTGGGTGGTCGCACTAAATGCACGACCACGCGTGCCCGGATTAGAAATCCGGGTTAATTACTTGATCGCTAAGGCGGCCGCCGGCTCAGCTCTCCTCGGCAGCGCACCGGGGCAATCATGCTGCAGCGTCGTCGATCTGGCCGTTCTCACGTTCATCGACAGCAGCGGTGTCGCAGCGCGGACGCGGGCGCAGGCCCAGGTCCGGCATGCGGGCGGTGTTCTGCTGCTGGCCGCGTGTCGTTCACACCGCGCCGCCGCGCCGGATACTGCGTGTCCTTTTCTGGACCGGCATGATCGATGTCTCCGGTGTGTGCGCCAGTGTCGGGGACGCGACTCCAGCGGGATCGCCGTTCTCGCCGGTGCCTCCAGACGGACTCGTCCCAGCGGAGGTGCCCCCGATGCCCTGGCTGCCGGGCGGTCAGCCGGACCCGCTGACTTAGCGCTCGTTCCCGAACTAGCGCCAGTGCTGATGTGGCCGCCCTGGAGGTGGCGGTGCCAGCCTCAGTGCGGAGCGTATTGCCTGGGCTGATGTCGGTGACCCGGTCAGCTGGTGGTGACTCGCCGAACCGGCAGCGAGAACTGGTCGGCTAGCCCCGCTCACGGCCGCCGGACCGACGTGCCCGGCCTGACGGGCCGCAGTCATCTGGCCTGGCGTCTGCCGGGCCGGTGCCTCATCCGCAGAGCGGCCAGCAGGAGCGCGCCCAGGAGCACCGCGATGCCGATGAACAGCAGGTACAGCAGGCCCTTGACGACCACGCCGAAGATGCCTAGCACGATCGCCGCGATGACCAGGAGCAGGAACAGGGCAATCATGGCGTCCTCTCTTCTGCCCGGACGGTCAGCGGCGGGCCAGTAGCCGCGCGCCGTCAGCGCCCGGGGTGTAGGTCAGGCCGTAGTGCGTGAAGATCGCCTCTTCGTCACCGGCGGGCAGCTCGCCGTCGGTGCCGATCGAGGGGGCGTTCCTGACCTGTTTCCTGGCGTAGCTGACCTTGAGGTACCCGGGGCCCACGGTGGCCTGGTCCAGGGGCACGAACACGAGCCGGTGCCTGGTGGGCAGTCCGACCCGGACCGTGGCGAACGATGGAAGGTCGGTGCCGGTGTCGACGTAGACAGCCTCAAGCTCCCCGATCTTGCGCCCGTCCGGGCCGGTCACGTTGTGGCCGCGCCATTCCCGGATATCGGCAGCCTCGAACATGCTGATCTCCCTCCTGCCTGACACGGGCCGCGGGCTGGCGTCGCGCACGGCTACCTGCTGTTCGCGAAGCCGGTCAGTGCGCGGGCATCGTGTCCAGCTTAATTGCCGGGCCGGGCCGGCAGAGCGCAGCACGGCTAGTCGGCGACATGCCAGGTGCGGCCGCGTTCGGGGCGGCGGGGCACGCCTGCCCCCGGCCGGCTAGCAGCCAGCCGGCCGCCACCAGGGCTATCAGGATGATCACCAGGAGCGGGAGCATGACCGCGCGGCGCGCGAACCGCATCGTCGGGGGACGGCGGGACGGGGGTTGTGGCTGCTGAGTCAGGCGGTGTCGCCGGCGGCGAGCAGCCCGCAAGGTGCTGGCGGTGTCATGGCGGGCATCACGGGGCTGCTGGCCGCAGCCGCGATCGCCACGTGGGCGGGCCGGGCGATGCCGGCTGCCTCGTCGACGCAGGCATGGACCGTGAAGACATCGATCAGGCGGGTGAGGGTCAGCATCCTCAGGACCCGCTGTTGCGGTGCGGCCAGCAGCAGGTCAAACCCGGCGCGCCGGGCGTGCTGCCGCGCGCTTGCCAGTGCGGCCATGCCGCTGGAGTCGATGTACTCCAGGCCTTCCAGGTCGACGATGACATCGCATCCGCTGGCCGCCACCACGGCCAGCGACGCCGCGACGCTCGCGGCTTGTGTTACGTCAAGCTCCCCGCGCAGCATCACGACAACATGGCCGTCGCCTTCGCGGGTACTCAGTTCTGTGCTGACCATCCCCAGGGTCGCCTTTCCGCTTCAGCAGCAGCAAAGGCAGGGTCTGGACCCGTCGCGGCTCGTATCGCCAGTGGTCAACTTGAACTCTACGCCGGATGTCCGCAACTGTCGCCTTCGTCTCCTCCCTGCCCGCGCCCGGTGGCCAGCCTGCCGCAGCCCCGCGTCACCGCCCCCGGAAGCCTTCCAGCCGTCCCCTCCCGCGGCTGCCTGTTATGCGCGCACGAAGACGTGTAACGTCAGCGATGTTGCTCTGGACCCTGGCAGCTGCATGGCGCGCGACCCGCGTCGTTGCGGCGCAGTGCCGGAGCATCTCCTCTTCGGGCCTGCACGGACCTGCCGAGCTGCGCCTGCCGCCCGAAGGAGCCGTCGATGCCTTCCCAGTCCGCCGACCGGTCACTGTCCCACACCGCCGCGGTAGTTCCCGCGCCCGGAAACGAGCTGACAGCCGCCAGGCCAGTGCTGCCGGGCCGTTCCGCGGCCGAGAACGGCGACGACCTCACCACGATGGCAGCACGCAACTCCCTGGCCACCGCCGATGACGCCGCCGAACCGACAGGAAACGCACCCAGCGTCAGCGCGCCTGCATCTACGGCTACGACTCCGCTGGCAACCCGACCCTCACTGACGCCGGTAACTAATTGCTCCGCCGACCGCAAGCCGACGCCCAGCAGGCGCGCTCAGCCGCAAGCGGTCCGGTCTGCCTAGACGAGCCCTCCCGGATCTTCGCCCGCATCGGGGGCGCGAAGAGCCGGGAGGGCCCCAAGCTCCGGGGCTGGTGCTGACCTGCCTGCTACCCGCGCGGCTGGCTGCCCGGTCGCGATGCAGCCGGTCACCCACGCCGAGGCAACTGGTACCTGCGGGCCGTGAGAACCCGGGTCGCTAACCATCGCGGCGGCGTTCCCGCAGGCCGCCGACCGCGCCGGCGGCCATTGGTCCGTACTCGGCTCGTTGCTGGCAACCGGGCCACGGCCTCAGAGCCGGCGAGTGCGCCGGACTCATCCAGGAGCCAGCAGGTTAAACGACAAGCTCAGACCGCATGAGCGACTTTGCCGTGTCCCTGGAGACCGCACGAACCCCTGGGCCGCGTCCACTGCCATGCGGGCGCGCGCCGCCTGGACGGTAGATGACGGCGGCGCGGCGCCCGTTGGCTACTGTGGTTGCGTCGGCTCGGTGGTGGGCCTGGGTCAGCCGCCGAAGGGCAGTGCGTCCTGCTTGCAGACCGTGCCACGTGAGGGAAGCGCGCCGGTGACGAAGTAGCTGCCCTCGATTGCGGCGACGCAACTGCTGTGGTTCGCTAGCGCGGTGTGGCCGTAGCCGTTCACGGTGAGCAGCCGGGCGTCGGCCAGTTCACGCGACATGGCGACCGAGTCCTGATACGGCGTGGCCGGATCAGTTGTGTTGCCTACCACCAGGATTGGCGCGGTGTGCCGGTTCCACGGGCCGGTGTAGCGGTCGTGCGCCAGCACCGGCCACTGTGCGCATGGCTCGGAATCCCAGGCCCAGCTCGGGCCGGCCACGCCGGACCGTGCCGAGGCCAAGGCCGACTGGGCCGCGTATTCGGCGGGGATACGCGGATTTGGGCTATCGGAGCAGGTCACGCCCAGATGTGATTCCACACCCGAATATGGCGCACCGGCATTGGGCAGGACACCGCCGCCCAGGAATGCGGGCCGGCGGGCAGGCAACGGGACCGTCGCCGGCGCGTGGCCACCGTGGGCCGTTACCCATAAGTCCTCCAGGAGGCGCGCCGGGTCGGACCACCCGCCGGTCACGCCCGGAATCGGCAGCGCCAAGTACAGTCCCTGGACCACCGTGGACGCGGTGAACGCTTTGCTGTAGACCGTCCCCGCCAACGTGACCGGATGTCTTGCCAGCCGGTGCAGCAACGTCGCGAACTTGGTGTGGGTGGCAGCCGGGCTGCCGGCGGAGAAGGCGCAGGAACTCGCTGGGCCACGGCCGCACAGGCTGAGGAACGCGTTCAGCGCCGCCGCGGATCCCTGGTCGGAGCCGAGCCGCAGAAACGTGTTCAGCACGGCGGCGGTGCCGCCGGTCCCCGTGGCCCACTGCACCGGGTCGTCGTTGCCGTCCAGGACCATTGCTCTGACCTTGGCGGGAAACAGGTTGGCGTAGGTGGCGCCGAGGTAGGTGCCGTAGGAGGTGCCGATATAGTTCATGACCGGGTCGCCGACCGCTTGGCGCAGCAGGTCCATGTCCCGCGCGACATCGGCTGTGGAGTCATGCGCGAGCAACGGCCCGGCGTGTGCGGCGCATGCCCGGTCGAACCGGGCGAAGGTGCTCTCCCACGCGGGCGAGCGGCCCGCTGGTGACGCGGGCAGCAGGCCTGCGGGTGGTCTTGGCTGTCAGGATGGCCTGTCTGGTGGCCTGGCTGCCTGGATGGCGCCGTGGATGACCTGGCCGATGCGTCTGGCTGCGTGGCCGGGGTCGGGCTGCCCGGCGTCGAGCCAGGCGATGACGGCTTCGGTCGTGAGGGCGGGGATCAGGCGGGCGGCCCAGTCCAGCCAGGGCCCGGCGGGTATCTGCGCGGCCAGGTCGCGCCGGGCGACCTCGGCGGCGGCGGTGGTCAGCGCGTCGGCCTGGTCGCCGAACTCGGGCTCGCGGGCGGCGTGCCGGAATAGCAGCCGGAACGCGTCGGGGTCGGCGGCGGCGGCGCGGACCAGGGTGGCGATGGCGTCCTCGCCGTAGTTGCCGGTGCCGACGGTCTCGGCCAGCCGGGTGCAGGCGCGGTCGAGCACGGCGCGGTACATGTCGGCCTTGGACTCGAAGTGCCGGTAGAGGATCACGCGGGTGATCGCGGCCTCGGCGGCGATGTCGTCCAGGCCGGTCGCGGTGAACCCGGCGCGGGCGAAGGCGCGGGTGGCGGCGGCCAGGATCTGCTCGCGGCGCTCTGCCCTGCGCAGGCGGCGCGGCGGGCCGACCTCAGCTTCGCCCTCGGCCGGCCGGGCGCTGCCTGGCGGGGGAGCGGTGCTCATGGGCTCCGCATCGCCTCCTCTTGTTTACTTCAGAGTATAGCTGTAGCGTTGTCTAATATGAAGTATACATACTGGCGTATACAAGAGGAAGTTGGCGTGGCGGATCTCGCCCAGCTGCCGTTCGGCATGGGCGCCCTGATGCTGCTCAGCAATCGGCGGCAGTGGCAGGCCCTGCGGGATGATCCTGGCCTGATTCCCGGTGCCGTGGAGGAAATGCTCCCGGCGCCGGGCACCGGCGGCGGCGGGATCCCCCGCTACGCCCGTACCGACCTGCAGATCAGCGGCGCCCGGGTCCGCGCCGGGGACCTGGTCCCGCTGGACAACAGCGCCGCCAACCACGACGCGAAGGCTTTCCCCGATCCCGACCGGTTCGACGTCACCCGCCCGGCCGCCTTGCATCTGACCTTCGGCCGCGGGCCGCACTACTGCATCGGCGCGCCGCTGGCCCGCATCGAGCTGCAGGCCGTCTTCTCCCAGCTCATCTCGCGGTTTCCCGGCATGCGCCTGGCCGTGCCCGCCGGACAGCTCACTCTCGACACCGGCTCGCTCACCCGTGGCCTGGCCTGGCCCGGCTTCCGGTGACGTGGTAAGCGCGGCCTCACCCCGTTCCGGCCGTGGCGGACTGGCTCAGCAGCACCCCAGCCGCAGGGAAGGATTCTGGCATGAATGTCGCGCTGCCTCGTGAGCACCGGGCCTTCGCCGCCCTCTACGACCGGATGACCGGCCCCCTGGAACAGGGGGTACTAGCGGAGCGGCGGGCAGGCCTGCTCGCGGACCTGGCAGGCGAGGTGCTCGATGTCGGCGCCGGGACCGGGGCGAACCTCCCGTACCTGCGCAGCGCCAGCCGCGTGGTGGCCGCCGAGCCCGACCCCGCGATGCGCAGGCGGATGGCCGCCAGGCTGGCCGGTGCGCCGGTCCCGGCCGAGATCACCGGCGACGTCGCCGAGGCGCTGGCGCACCCGGACGCCAGTTTCGACGCCGTGGTATTCACCCAGGTGCTGTGCACGGTCAGCGACCCGGACCGGGCGCTCGCCGAAGCGCGGCGAGTGCTGCGGCCGGGTGGCCGCCTGATCGTCTTGGAGCATGTGCGCGGCAGCGGGAGCCTAGCCGGCTGGCAGGACCGTCTCACCCCGCTGTGGTCCCGGCTGATTCCCGGATGCCACCTCGGTGAGCGCGCGCAGGCACACAAGGGCCTGGTGCCAGCTCAGCTCGGCCGGCTCGATCGTGGCCGCTGCCTGGCGCTGGTAGCCGCGTACGAGCCGGCGGGCCAGCATCCGGCCGCAGGCCCGGACCAGCGGTCGCTGCCAGCCCGGCACGCGCAGTGGCGGCTCGCTGAGCAGCAGTGAGGTGAACGCGAGGTCGTATGCCCGCGGCGCGAGCAGGCTGGCGCTCCAGTCGAGCACGGTGACCCGGTCACCATCGGCGAGCAGGTTGAACGGGGGACGACGGGGCCGCTGGTGCCGCCGCTAGCCGCACGGCGGTGACGCCGGGCACGGCGGCGCGGATCTGCGGCTCGATCCGGGCCAGGACCGGGAGCACCGCGCCCGGGGAGCCGGGCACCTCCAGGGTGATGACGCCGTCCTCGTCGGCTGAGACGACGCGGATGGCAGCGGCGCCGCGGGCGATGACCGAGGGCTGGACGCTGCGGCTGAGCGCGGTTGTCACCTGCGCGGCGAGATCGCTCACCGGGGCTCGCCCTTGTCCAGCGCGGCCTCCAGATCGGCGATCAGGTCGCCGGGCGCTTCAATGCCGGCGCACCGCCGGAGCAGGTCATCGGGCACCGGGGAGGACGGTCCCTCGCCGCTGCGCCGGTGCTCGATCAGGCTCTCCACCCCGCCCAGCGAGGTGGCGCGCTTGAACACGCGGACCTCGCGCAGCACGGCCCGGGCGTGCCCGGCGCCGCCGGCCAGCCGGATGGACAGCATCCCGCCAAACCCGCCATCCATCTGCCGGGCGGCGATGGCATGCCCGCGATGATCAGGCAGCCCCGGGTACAGCACGCTGGTCAGCGCCGGGTGCTGCTGGAAGTGGGTGGCGAGCTCCAGCGCGGTCTGCGAGGACCGGTGCGCCCGCAGGAACAGGGTGCGCATGCCGCGCTGGAGCAGCCACGCCTCGAACGGGCCCGGCATCGCGCCAGCGTTGCGGCGCCAGGACCGGATCCGCTCCCACAGCGGATCCCGGCGAGCCGACAGCACCGCGCCGGCCAGCACGTCGCCGTGGCCGTTGAGGTACTTGCTGGCCGAGTGCACCACCAGGTCGGCGCCGTGCTCGAACGGCCTGGTGTGTACCGGCGTGGCCACCGTGTTGTCCACCGCCACCCGCGCCCCGGCCGCGTGGGCCAGGTCGCAGGCCGCGGCCAGGTCGGTGATCTCCCACATCGGGTTCGCCGGCGTCTCGACCCACAGCAGCCGGGTGCGGCCGGGCCGGATCGCGGCGGCCACCGTGCCCAGGTCGGTAGTGTCGGTGAACTCCACGTCTAGGCCCCAGGTGGGCGCGAACTCGGCCAGCCACTTGCGCACTCCCCAGTACAGGACCCGGGAGACGAGCACGTGATCGCCGGGCAGCAGGGCCTGGAACACCGCGGTCACGGCCGCCATGCCCGAGCTGAACAGCGCGCAGACGCATCCGCTCCCCTCCAGCGCGGCCAGCAGCCGCTCGGCGTGCTCCGAGGTCGGGTTGTCAGCCCGCGTATAGGCCCGGCCCTGCGGATAAGAGCCGTCCGGGTGCTGCTCGTAGTTCGTGGCCAGGTTGATCACCGGTGCCAGGGCGCCGGTGACCGGCTCCGTCTCGCCGAGCGCCTGCGGGGCCAGCGTCTCGGGCGACATCGGCCCATCGTCCATTTGTTAATCCTTCTTGTCATTAACTACCCGCGGCCGGGGGCGCGGGTGCGTCTCGTACATGCGTACCGCGGCGAGCAGGCCGGACGCGGCGGTGAGGACGGCGACGACCCAGATCGCGGCGACCAGGTCCCAGGCGCTGGCGATGGCCCCGGCCAGCAGGGCGCCGATCGCGAAGCCGCCGTCGCGCCACAGGCGGTAGACCCCGACGGCGCGCGCACGCCAGGCCGGGTGGGCGACATCCCCCACGGCGGCCAGCAGCGTGGGGTACACCAGCGCGGTGCCGACGCCGAGCAGAACCTGGGCAGCGGCCCAGACGCCGAAGGTAGTCCCGGTGGCGACCAGGGCGATGGCCGCGGCCTGGATCAGCATGCCGGCGGTGATCAGGTGCTTGCGGCCGGCCCGGTCGGACCACCAGCCGGTGAGCAGCTGCCCGAAGCCCCACACGGCCGGGTAGAGCGCGGCCAGCACGCCGATCTGTGCGACGGGCAGGCCGTGGGCGGCGAACAGGAGGGGGAAGATCCCCCAGGCCAGCGCGTCGTTGAGGTTGTTGACCATGCCCGCCTGGCAGGCCGCCGAGAGGGCCTTGTCGCGTACGCTGGTGATCCAGGCGACCTGGCCGGTGGTCAGCTCGCCGCGGTGATCTGGGTTGGCCGGGACCGGGTGTCGGGCGGCCTCGGCCCGGGCGTACTGGCGGGTCTCGCGCACGGCCAGGACCGACAGGCCCAGGCCGACCGCGACGTAGGCGGCGCCGAGCAGGAACGGGGCGGGCCGCAGCCCGGCGTGGGCGGCGATGGTGCCGGTGGCCACGGCGGTCGCGGCCAGTGCCAGGTAGCCAGAGGCCTCGTTGAAGCCCATGGCCAATCCCCGGCGGGCCGGGCCGACCAGGTCGATCTTCATGATGACGGTGGTGGACCAGGTCAGGCCCTGGTTGACGCCCAGCAGGACGTTGGCGAAGACGATCCAGCCCCAGGACGGCCCGAAGATCAGCAGCGCGGGCACGGGCACCGCGATGAGCCAGCCGGCCACGAGCACCGGCTTGCGCCCGTAGCGCTCGGACAGGGTGCCGGCGACGAAGTTGGTGACCGCCTTGGTGGCGCCGAAGGCCAGGATGTAGGTCAGCGCCGCGATCGACGCGGACAGGTGGAAGGTGTCGCGGGCGAGCAGCGGCAGCACGGTGCGCTCCTGGCCGAGCGTCCCGCCGACCAGGGCATTGACCGCGACCAGCAGCACGAACTGGGCCAGGTTGGCGCGCAGCCCGAGCCGCAGGCCGCCGCCCCCCGAGTCGGCCGCGCGCATGGCGGGCAGCGCGGTCACGGCCCCCCCTCCAGCGAGCGGCCCGTGGCCCGTGACCAGTCCTCGGGGCCGCCTGCCAGCACGGCCAGGCCGCTGCCACCGTGGCGGGCCAGGACGCTGGCGGCGGTCGCGGCCCGCTCGCCGTGCCCGCACATCACCACCGCCCCCGCCGGCGCCGTCCCGGATCCCCCGGGCAGAGAGCCCAGCTCGGCGTGCAGCGCGCCGGGAAGGTGCCCGGCCGCGTACTCAGACTGCTGGCGAACATCCAGAACGGGACGGCCGCCGACCTGGCCGGGCGTCAGGAGCTCCAGCGTGCTCAGGGGCCAGCCGGCTGCCCGCCAGGCGCCGGTGCCGCCGGCCAGCTGGCCCGCCAGCCGGTCGTAGCCGATCTTGGCCGCCTGCCAGGCAACCTCCGCGTCGTCCTGGCCAGCGCCCAGAACGAACACCAGGGGCACATCCGGCGAGAGCAGCCAGCCCAGCCACGTAGCGAACGCCTCCCGCAGCGGGATGGCGACCGCCCGGGGAATGTGCCCGGCGGCGAAGTCCGCGACGGGGCGGACATCCACCAGCTGCGCGCCCCCGGTCAGCAGGTCGCGCACCTGCCCGGCCTCCAGCGGCGGCAGGCCCGGGTCGCCGGGCAGGAGCGCCGGACCGCGGCGGTTCACCTCGGCCAGCCGGGCAAAGTACGCCGGGTAGGAGCCGAGGCTGCCCATCAGCAGCCGCGCGAAGGTGTCCTCATCCGGCGCCGCGAGCAGGCGGTTGGCCCGCTTCTGCTCGCCGATGGTGCTGGTGCGCTGCGCGCCGGGCGGCGCCGAGCAGAACGACCCGGCCCCATGAGTAGGCCACACCGCCGTCGCGTCCGGGAGAGCCGCCAGGCGGCGCAGCGAGCGGTACTGAGCGCGGGCCAGCTCCGCGGTACGCTCGGCGCCGAGCAGGTCGGTGCGGGCGGCCGAGCCGACGATCAGCGACCCGCCGGTGAATACCCCCAGCTCCCGGCGGCCGTCCAGCAGCAGGTACGACAGGTGCTCGTCGGTATGACCGGGGGTGGCCAGCGCCCGCAGGGTCAGCCCGCCCAGGTCCACCTCGTCCCCGTCACCTAGCGGCGTGTGCGGATACGCGCGGTTTCCGGCCGCCGAGGCCAGCACCGCTGCGCCGTCGTCGCGGGCGAGCTGCACGGCGCCGGTCAGGAAGTCAGCGTGCAGGTGGGTGTCGGTCGCGTACGCCACGCGCAGGCCCCGCTTCGCGGTGACCTCGCGCACCGCGCGCAGGTCCCGGGAGGCATCGACGGCCAAGGCGCGGCCGTCGCCCAGGTCGACCAGGTAGGCGCTGTTGCCCAGCCCTTCGTCGACCAGCGGGATCAGGTGCTCACCAGTGAAGCTCATCGCGTCCTCCCGTGACCGGCCGCACCGGGGTAGCGGCCAGCGCAATCATCTAGCTACACTATTCCATGGATTAATGGAGGATGCTATGGGAGACCCCGCGCGGAAGGCCGAGCTGTTCAACGCCATCGCCGTCACCGGCAAGGCGCTGTCCAGCGGCAAGCGCCTGGAACTGCTCGACCTGCTGGCCCAGGGCGAGCGCAGCGTCGACGCCCTGGCCAGGACGGCCGGGCTGGGCGTGACCACTACTTCAGCGCACCTGCAGACCCTGCGGCAGGCCGGGCTGGTCGACACCCGCCGCGACGGCACCCGCATCTACTATCGGCTGGCCGGGCAGGACGTCGCTGCCCTGTACGCGCTGCTGCAGCAGGTCGCCCGCCACCACCAGGCCGCCGCCGGGCAGGCCCGCACCGCCTACCTCGGCCCCGACGACACCGACCAGCTCACCCGCCAGGAGCTGCTGGACCGGGTCAGGGCAGGCACCGCCACCGTGATCGACGTCCGCCCGGCCGCCGAATACGCCGCCGGGCACATCCCCGGGGCCGTCTCCCTTCCCCTGGACGAACTCCAGGCCCGGCTCGCCGAGCTGCCCGACGGCACCGAGATCGTCGCCTACTGCCGCGGCGCCAACTGCGTGCTGGCCCACGACGCCGTCCGGCTGCTGGCCGCCCGCGGGCGGGCGGCCCGCCGCCTGACCGACGGGATGCTGGAGTGGCGCCTGGACGGCTTCCCGGTCGCCGCCGGGACGCCGGCATGACCAGCCCGGCGGCGGCGCATCCGGGGCTGGCCGGCGGGCCGGCCTACCTGGACTACAACGCCACCACGCCCGTCGACCCGCGCGTAACCGAGGCCACGCTGCCCCACCTGGCCGAGTTCTTCGGCAACCCCTCCAGCAGCCACCGCTATGCCGATACACCGACACGGCTAAATTATCCCGCCCGGCGTGTCATGGGCCTGATCCCAAAGCCGCCTTACGCAAAGCATCCAGCCCGCGGCCTGATGCCATCCAGGCAAAGTGCAGGTCGCCGCATTCAGCCAGCACGCCCTGGGCCGGTTCCTTCTCATCGCCTGGCCAAGGGCTCGACCCTGGGGCTCTGCGGCGCCCGCGGGACATCCGGACCCAGCGGCGCGAGCTCAACCTGCGACCACGCCCAGGAACGCGGCTACCCAGACGCTCCGGCTCAAGGAAGCACACCTCCTGCTGGCCCGCGGGAACCGGTCGCCGGGGCCCGGAGCGGGGGCATGGGTGTCCGGACCAGCTTGTGTTTCCAGCTAGGAAACCGTAGAGTTGCCGCTATGGAAATTGACGGACCGGTCAGCGCGGACGAAGCCTCCGCCGCCCTGGCCGCAGCGACGCAAGCCCGGGCACGTGTGGCGTGGATCGGGTATCCGGCGTGGTACTGGCTTATGACCGGGGCAGGCCTGGCTGCGCTGTGCTACGCGGCGCTGCTGCCGAGCTGGTGGGACCTGGCGATCGCGCCCGGGGCAGGGGCGGCGCTGTTTATCGCAGGCCGGGCGGCAAGCAGGGCCCGCGGGGTCCGTGAACGCTGCCGGCGCGGCGCCATGACGTGGCGGGACCGGGTGATCCTGGCCGGGCCGGCCGCGCTGGTGATGCTGGCGGGTTCGGCCGCGTCGAAGTTCGCCGCTGGCCGCTGGCGGTGCCCGCAGTGCTGGTAGGCGTGCTGTTCGCTGGCACCGGGCTCATCCTGAGCGCCCGGGCCGGGCGTCCGTGAGCACACCGCTGGGCGCCGGGCAGGCCACGGCCCGGGCTGGATTCGATCACCTGATACACGCACCGGCCAGGCTGCGGATCTGCGCAGCTCTGGACCCCGCGCGCGAGATCGAATTCGCAGCCCTGCAGGCTCTGCTCAGCATCAGCAAGTCCGCCCTCAGCAAGCACATCTCAGCGCTCGCCGGCGCCGGGTACCTCAGCCAGCGCCGCGCTGTGCGCGACACCCGGCAGCGAGTCTGGCTCAGCCTCACGCAGACCGGACGCGTCGCTTACCAGGGGCACGTCGACGCCCTGCACCAGATCGTCGGCGACGCCCGCGCGGACAGCCCAGGCCCGCGAAGCCGTCCTTGACCATCCATGTCATCGGGCCGGAGCGTCCCTGGCCGCCGTCGCCGCAGACGTGCCGCCGGTGATCACCGGAGGCGTTGCCGGCCTGGACGTTCCACAGCGGTGAGTCGCTGCCCACCGGACAGCCCGCCCAGGTCGGGGTGGCTTGTCGCTGCTTTACCTGACGTACTGACCTGCGGCGAGAGGGGACGCGCCGGAACCGCCACCGTGCCGGCATCCGGCCCGCCCGCAGGCAACTCTCGCCTTTTGTATCCGGCCCGAGCTAAGGGGAACTACATGTCACGACGCACGACACGAACGCTGATCGGGGGCGCTGCCGCGCTCGGTATCGGCCTGTTCGCGGCCCTGCCCAGCGCGCTGCCGGTATCAGCGGCGTCCGGGGTGCCGACGGTCAGGCTCAGCCACCCGCATGTGCTTTACGACCTCGGCGTCCACAGCGGCGTCACCCGCGCTGAGGTGCTCAGGGCGGCCGCCGCCGCGCCGACGTTCACGCAGTACAAGGCCTCGGTGAAGGTCGGCACCAAGTCTTACACCTACATCATCGCCGGCAAGAACCCGGCGAAGAAGATGGCCAGCCCGGCGTCCGTCATCACGACGGAACTCGTGCCACTGATCGTCAAGTTCTCCAACGGGGACAGCTGGGACCCGGCCAGGAAGGACAGTTGCGACTCCGGTGCGTCCGCGCTGACCCGGGCCCAGAACTCGCCGGTCTTCAAGAGCCAGTCCTGGACCTGGGGCGGCACCAAGATCGGGACCGGGCAGATCACCGACGCCTACCAGCGGGCCGACTTCTGGAAGTATGCGAAGCCCGCCGGCATCAATCCCAAGTTCGGCATCAACCTGAAGATGACCACGCTCAGCCCGGTCACCATCCACGTGCCGAACGCCGACGCGGCAGCGGCGATCACCGGCTGCGGTAACAGCAGGCTTGGGCTGGTCAACGTCGCCTGGCTGGACTCCCTGCTCAGGAAGACGGTCATTCCCTCGCTGTTCAGCCGCGGGGTCAACCCAGGCACGGTGCCGTTCTTCCTGCTGCACAACGTCGTGGAGTACATCGGCAGCCCCGCCACCGCCTGCTGCGTCGGCGGCTACCACCAAGCCTACATCAACTCGCACGGCGCCCAGACCTACGGCCTGGCGGACTACGACAACTCCGGCGCGCTCGGGTCTGGGCTTCGGGACATCACCGCGCTGTCGCACGAGGTGGGCGAGTGGCAGAACGATCCCTACATCGACAAAGGCCGAAACAGCAACCCGACCCCCGCGTGGGGACACATCGGCCAAGCCAGCGGCTGCCAGAGCGACCTCGAGGTGGGCGACCCACTGGCCGGCACCACCTTCGCCGACACGGTCGGCGGCTTCACCTACCACCCGCAGGAACTGGCGTTCTTCTCCTGGTTCTACCACCAGAAGCCCAGCCTGGGCGTCAACGGCTGGTACTCCGACCAGGGCAAGTTCACGACCTCCGCGGCCAGCTGCACCTGACCGGCCAGCCCGCGGTGAGCCGCCAACAGCGGCTCACCGCCGCCGGCCGGCCCGGGCGCCTCCGATTCTTGATCGTGTTTTCTAAACAAACATCCAAGAAAGAGGGGCGCAGATGGGACGGTCACGTGAGTACGACGAGACAGCGGTGCTGGCCGGGGCGATGCACGCGTTCCGGCGGCATGGCTACGGCGGCGTTTCGGTCAGGGACCTGGAGCAGGCGACCGGGCTGAAGGCGGGCAGCATCTACAACAGTTACCGGGACAAGGCGGGTCTGTTCACGGCCGCCTTCGGGCACTACAACCAGGCCGTGCTGGGGCGCCGCATCGCCGAGCACGCTCCTGAGGCCGCTGGCCTGACAGGGGCGGGACCTGTTCGCGTCGCTGCTGCACGAGCCGGACGGTCAGTCCTTCGGCTGCCTGATCACCAACTCCGCCGTCGAGTTCGGCGGCGGCGAGGTGCCCGACGGCGTCGGCGAGGGCCTGCGCCTGCTGGCGGGGCTGTTCGCCGATCGACTGGAATCGGCCCGGCAGGCAGGCCAGTTGCGCGGCGGCATCGATCCGGCTGTCGCGGCACTGGGCCTGCTCGCGCTCTACCAAGGCGTGCTGGTCCTGGTCCGCGCCGACTGGGACGGCCAGCAGATCCAGGCTCTGATCGATGACGCGTTCGACCGACTGGAGGCCCAGCCATGACCGCTGAGAGACTGTGGGAGCGCTACGCGGCGACCTGGTCGCTGGCCGCTGCCGACCGCGCGCGGGAACTGCCTGCCTGCGTCACCGGCGACGTCGCATACTGCGACACGAACGGCCCGGTCACCGGCTGGCAGGCGCTGTCGGACTACATGGGCGCTTTCCAGGGCTCCGTGCCCGGCGGCGTCTTCCGCATCCGCGCCGGCCTGCACCATCACGATCGCAGCCTGGCCCGCTGGGCACTGCACGGGCCAGACGGCCGCGTCCTGCAGACCGGCACCAGCTTCGGCCTCCTCGGCAGGGACGGGCGGCTCGCGGCGATCACCGGGTTCTTCGACCTGCCGGGCCAGGAGCAGCCGGCATGACGGCGGCCCGGTCCGCGACCAGGCCCTCGAGAGCTGACCACAGCGCGGAACCGGGCCCGCTGGCTGCGAGGGTGATCAGGCGAGGGTGCGCGGGGGATCAGCTACAACGTGCCGGTGACCCTGCTGAGCCTGCTGGTGGCGGTGGCGGTGGTCTGCGCCGGGCTGCTGATCGCCGGGTCCCGAAGCGCATGCGCAGTGGCCGGGGAGCCCTGGGACCGGGCCGGGCGGCTTACCCGGTGATGACTACCTTTCCCCTGGCGTGGCCTTCTTCCAGGTAGCGCATGGCCTCGGCGGTCTCGCTCAGCGGATAGGTCCGGTCGATTACCGGGGTGAGCTTTCCCGCCTCCAGGAACTCGCGCAGGGCGACGAGGTCGTCCCTGCGCTGCTGGGCCAGGAAGAAGACGATCGTCTGGCTGACGAACGGCGAGCGCAGCTGCATGCCGACCGGGCGGATCAGCGGCCGGCCCTTGCCCGGGCCGCCGACCCCCACCAGGACGGCCTCGCGAGTCAGCACGCGCCGGCACTCGGCGAGGCTGCGGTTGCCGGCGATGTCGACCATGAGGTCGTGGCGTTGTCCGGTGCGGGTGAAGTCATCTCGGGTGTAGTCGATGACGTGGTCGGCACCGATGGACGAGATCAGCTCCGTGTTCCTGGTACTGCACACCCCGGTCACCTCCGCGCCCAGTGCCTTGGCGATCTGCACCGTGAAGGTGCCGACGCCGCCCGACGCGCCGTTGACCAGGACCTTGTGCCCAGCGCGGAGGCCGCCCTTGTCGCGCAGCGCCTGCAGGGCGGTGAACGCGGCCAGCGGGACCGACGCCGCCGCCTCGAAGGTCGGGCTGGCCGGCTTGGCCAGCACGGCCCCGTCCTGGTGGATGCTGAGTTACTCCGCGAGGGTCCCGAGCCCGCCGAGGCTGCCGAATACCTCGTCGCCCGGGGCGAACCTGGTCACCTTCCGCCCAGTTGCCTCGACGTGTCCGGCCATGTCGGCGCCCAGCCCGCTGGCCTTCGGCCGCCGCAGGCCCGCCTGCGGGCGGAGCAGGTACGGGATTCCGCGCATGAAGTGCCAGTCCAGCGGGTTGACCGATGCTGCCCGGACCCGGACAAGCACGTCGTTGTCGCCGACGGCGGGCATGGGGGCGTCCTCGAGCTCGAGCACGTCGGGTGAGCCGTACCGGTGATAACGAATGGCCTTCATGATGCTCCTGCTGTGCTGCGCCTGGCGCTCGCTGCGCGTTCCCGGCCCACGTCTGCCAGAGCGCGTTCCGCAGCCTTGTAGTACCAGAACTCGGTGTCCACGAGGACGCCATCATGGTCGAAGAGCATGTACTTCTTCACGCTCAATCGTCTCCCGGGTCCGACCGGTGCAGGTCGGCAAGGTGCGCGTCCAGCCGGTCATACCGCGCCACGGAGGCCTCGCCGTCGGCCGCCGGGTCCAGGAGCGCCCGCCGGGTGAGATCCGCCAGCGCCGGGAACGTCGCGCGCCGGGTTCGCGGCTTGCGGGCCGCAGTTGTCGCGCCAGCGAGACTGCGGCCAGGCTTATCCCGCAACCTGAGTCGGTGGGGCCCGGACTGGCGCGCAGCTGGCTGGTGCAGTCGGCAGGCCCGCGAGCGGGTTCCCCTGCTCGCGGGCCGCCGTGCGCGGTGTCATCCCCGGTCACTTAGCGCCGCGGTATCACGGCGGTAACGCCGCTGGATGGTCAGCAGGGCGCGGGACCGTGCTTATGTCATACGAGGGCCGTTTCCGCGGGTACGGGATCAGTGGGTAGCTGGGCGGCCGGGCGTGGCTTGCGTGGTAGCAGGAAGCCAAGGGCGAATGCCGCCACGGTGATGGCGATAGTGACAAGGGTGGTGACGTCCGCGGCATGCAGCGAGCTTGCGCGGTGGGCGGCTGCGCCGGAGTCCATGAGGCTGAAGAAGATAGTCCCCAGCACGGCGACGCCGAGTGAGCCGCCGAGCTGCTGGACGGCCTCGAGCACGCCGGCTGCGGACCCCACCTCATGGTCCTCGACGTCGGCGATGATGATGTCGTACAGCGGCAGAAAGATCATTCCCATCCCTGCGCCGTAGGCCAGCAGAGGCCCGGCCAGCGCCCATCCCGACAGGACCGCATGTGCGTGCGACAAGACCAGGTACACCCCGGCCAGGCCAGCGACCATGACGGTTAGCCCGGTGTGAAGGACGTTGCGGCCGAGCTTAGGGGCCAGGCCGGCGCTAATCCCGGTGCCGAGGAACGCCCCGATTGCCCAGGTGGCGGCTATGACGCTGGCATGCGCCGGGGTGTATCCAAGGCCGATCTGCAAGAGCAGGCCGATGCTGAGCGAGATGCCCGCGACCGCGCCGAAGAAGACGAGCACGAACACCACGCCGGAGCTGTAGGAGCGTTTGGCGAAGACCCGCAGCGCGACGAGCGGGCTCTTGCCGGCGCGCTCGCGGCTCAGCTGGTACACGGCGAATACGCCGAAGGCGGGCACCGAGCAGCCCAGCAGCCCGAGGCTCCAGCCGGGCCAGCCGAGCTGCCGGCCTTCGACCAGCGGGTAGACGAGCAGGAACATGGCTGCCCCGGCCAGCACGGTGCCGGTCAGGTCGAGCCTGCTATTACGGGCGGCAGGAGCGACGGCGGGCAGGAACCGGATGCCGACGGCGATCGCCGCAAGGCCGAGCGGCACGTTGATCAGGAAGATGAGCCGCCAGCCGTCGAGCCGGATGAGCAAGCCGGCGACGATCGGGCCGAGGATCGTCGCCATCCCGATCGTGGGTCCGAACACGCCGAACGCCTTCCCGACATCCTGTGGCGGGAATATGTCACGGATCAGGCCGAAGCCCTGCGGCACCATGACCGCGCCCACGAGGCCCTGCGCGATCCGGGCGGTGATCAGCACGCCTTCCGACGGGGCCAGGGCACAGGCGACCGACGCGACGGTGAAGCCGACGGCGCCGATCAGCAGCATCCGCTTGCGCCCGAACATGTCTCCCAGGCGTCCGCCGGTCAGCAGGCCGACGGCCATCGCGAGCGTGTACCCCGCGGTGAGCCACTGCAGGTCAGCGTAGGAACCGCCGAGGTCGTTGCGGATGGTCGGGGCGGCGATGCTGACGACGTTCGAATCGAGCAGGTTCATCAGGGCCGCGGCGAGCACCGCGAGCAAGCCTATCCACCGCCAGCGGTAGGGAACAGCGGTCATCGGAACCTCCGGGAGAACTGGCGGAGGCCGACGGGGAGCAGGCTGGGCGCGCCGGGCCTGCCGGTGATGAGGGTGAACCGAGCGTGGCTGTTCAAGGCTTGTCTCCTGGTGGGTTCAGGCGGCAGGGCGAAGAAGGACAATGCAGCCGTGCAGTACGTACGCACCGCTGCTGGCAGCGGACTAGCGGAGCTTGCCGAAGAACTGGCGCAGGTCGCCCACGAGCAGGTCGGGCGCGTCGTGACTGGACCAGTGGCTGCCCCGGTCATAGGCATTCCAGGACACGATGTTCGCGTGATCCCGCTCGGCAAATCGCCGTATGGACTGGAAATCGTCGGCGAACTGCGCTAGTCCGAGCGGAATCGTGGTCGGCCCAGCGGCCGGCGACTGGTGCGCGACCTCGTAGTACATGCGGGCCGACGAGGCGCCGGTGTTGGTGAGCCAGTAGATCGTCGCGATGGTGACCGCGACCTCCGGGCTGACGGATTCCATGAGTAGCTGGCCGATCCAGGCCAGCTGGCCGGCTGGGGAGTCGGCCAGGGCGTGCGCCAGGTTCTGTGGCTTGGTGCCCTGGAGCTGCGAATAGCCGGACATCTCGTCGTTGAATGCCTTCAGGAACTCCAGCTTGCCGAAGTCCTCCGGTGGCAGGCCGTCGAATTCCGCGGGGTCGCCGCTTGGGAAGCTGAATATCTGCGTCACATGCACGCCGATGACATGCTCGGGGTCGGCCCGGCCGATCTCGGGGGAGATCATCGAGCCGCCATCGTTGCCGGCCGCACCATAACGCTCATACCCCAGCCGGCGCATCAGCTCGGCCCAGGCGCGAGCGGTCCGCAGGTGATTCCAGCCCTTCTCGGCGGTGGGGCCGGAGAAACCGAAGCCAGGCACGTCCGGGATGACCAGGTGGAACGGTGTTCCCGGGCCGTCTGGGTCGGTCAGGGCGCCGACAACGCCGGCGTATTCGACGAAGCAGTTCGGCCAGCCGTGCGTCAAGATCAGCGGGACAGCATCGGGGTCCGCCGACCGGACGTGCAGGAAGTGGATGTTCTGGCCGTCGATCGTCGTGGTGAACTGGGGGAGCGCGTTCAGCTTTGCCTCAGTAGCACGCCAGTCGTATTCCTCCAGCCAGTACGCGACCAGGCGGCGAACGTAGGAGAGCGGTACGCCTAGCTCCCAGCCGGGCATAACCGGACCCTGCTGGACACCGTCGGTGACCTGGTCGGCCGGCAGCTCCTGTGCCCAGCGGGTGCGTGCCAGGCGGGTGTGCAGGTCATCGAGCTCGGATTGGGGGATGCTGATCCGGAAAGGCCGGATCACAGGGTGGTCTGTCATGGACACGATGGTGGTGTCCGGCAAGCCAGAAGCGGCAGATGCCGTTATCCCCGGATCGGGTGAACATCTGTCACCGGCAGGCTCGTGACATCTGCATCTACCGCAAGCCGCGCGGATCGGCAATCGTAACTGATTGATGATCATCTCGCTTGTTCCGTCGCATTCGGCCCGCCTATCCTGGCGCTACCGCGGCCGCCGCGGCTGCCCCGGCCACGCAGGCACCGCCAGGGAGGTGCCGTGCGCCATGGGTGAGGAGAAGGCAGGAAGGCTGCTGCGGCTGGCGACCGCCGGCGCGATCGCGTGGAACCTGTGTGAGGTCGGGCGGTTCCTCTATCTCGGCCTGTCGCAGAGTGCGCCGCGAGACGCTGTCTGGCAGGCCGTGGCGACGGCCATGTACCTTCCGCTGCAACTCGTTCTGGTGCTGGGGGCGATCCGGGGCGCGCGTCCCCGGCACAGCTGGTGGCTGCTCGCGGGCGTGGCGCTCGCTATCGGGTTGACGCTGCCATTCGGTGGCGTCGGGATGGTGCTGGTCCTGTGGGTGCCGGCCGGCCTGGCGCTGCTCTATTTCCGGCCTCCGTGGTCGTTCGCGCTGTTCGCCGTCGTGGTCGGGGCGGCAGTCGCCGCGGTGCTGCTCACGTCGGGGCTGTCGGCCCCGTCCGAGTTCGCGGTGTTCGACACAATGGATGTGACATGGGGCGGCGTGGCGCTCGCGGTCCTGGTCTGGCTGGTCCGGGGCATCAGGGAACTGGACGGCGCGCGTCAGTTGCTTGCCGCCAGGGCGGTCATCGCGGAGCGGCGGCGCATTGACGACGAGGTGGACCGGGCAGTCGGCGCGGCGCTGGTGCGCATCATCGCGAGCGGGGAGAAGGCCGCTGGTCTTGTCGGGGCCGGTGACAGTGACGGCGCGCAACGGGAGCTGCGAGCGCTCACCGCGCGTTCACGGGCGGCACTCGCCGACGCGCGTGGCATGCTGACCGGCTACCGGCAGGTGTCGGCTGAAGCGGAACTGCGGGCCGTGGTCACGCTCCTGGCGGCGGGCGGCGTCAAGGCTCACCTGGCACTCCCCGGTACCGGGCTGCCAGCGGAACTGCCCGATTCGTTCCGGGCCCGGCTGCGGGCCCTGGTGGCGGACGCGCTGAGTGACCAGGACGCCATGGGCGAGCGCGTGCTGACGATCACGGCCGCTGGCGGGCGGCTGGATGCCGACCTGCGGGCGCCGGACCCGGTGGCCAAGGGAGGGGCATCGTGATGGCGCCGATGTGGGTACCGCGGAACCCGCGCCGCGCGATGGTGGTGGTCACACTGGTGGTGGCAGCCATCAGCCCGGTCTTCACCAGCTTCGGCGCACCCGATCAGGCGGGACGGGCTCCGCTGGTGCCCGTCATCCTCGGCGCTTGCCTTGCCGCCCTGCAACTGCGGCACAGCTTTTCCGCCGCGGCGGGGAAGCGGCCGTCCCGCGGGCCGTGGACGCTGGCGGCGATGATCGTGCTCGTCTACGCCCCGCTGCCCTGGTACACCTGGAACTGGCTCGCGACGCAGGGACTGCTGACCGCCTCGGCGCTCATGGTGCCTCGCGACCGCCGCGTGGCTATCGTCGCGGCCGCGCTGCCCGCCCTCGGCACGGTGCTGTTCTTCGCCGTGGCCTACCTGTGGATCGGGCGCCCGGGCTGGACGGTGGGTGCCGCTATCTGGGAGATGACCTGGTGGGGCGTCGGCATCCCGATATCCGGCGCCGTCGTCTATGGCGCCGCGCGTCTGGTCCGTGCGGCTGACGAACTGCAGGCCGCCCACACCGAACTGGCGGAGCTGGCCATCGCCCGGGAGCGGCTGCGGATATGCCGGGACCTGCACGACCTCATCGGGCAGAGCCTGTCGGCGGTGTCGCTGCGGGGGGACCTCGCGCTACGGCTGCTGCCCACCGACCCGGCCGCAGCGGGGACCGAGATCGCCACCCTCATCGACACTGCCCGTGTCACCCTGCACGACGTGCTCAGCGTCACTGGCGACGATCCGGGCGCCGACCTGCACACCGAGGCCGAGGGTGCGAAAGCGCTGCTGGCCGCGGCGGGCATCGATGCGCACATCTCGCTGGAATCGGCCGGCCTCCCACCAGACGCCAAAGCCGTCTTCGCCTGGGCGCTGCGCGAGGGAATCACCAACG